>SXGT01901373.1_pt1 | contig 41138 bp, 28 predicted proteins | sample 3176221 | NCBI WGS metagenome assembly SXGT01 (sample SAMN11356862, study PRJNA531348) | freshwater metagenome | isolation source: freshwater sample F1-120 | place: China: Fuxian Lake, Yuxi | collected 2017-12-25
TAAGTCGTGAATCAGTGTCATTGGGTTCTGATTGCACAACGCTGCGAAGCGTTTCGATTGCATCTTGTTCGCGAAACGACTTTCGAAGTTTTTCTGCTAGCAGTTTTTTGTCAGTTGTACTCAGGGGAGCAATGAGGCCGCGCTTGAGTAATTGGTGAATTGTTTGATAAGTTTCGAATATGGAGAGTGCGGATAGAGAAGCGATTCTCCCAATCGGAAATTCGCCATTCAGGAATGGTTTTATTTCTTTGAGACATTCCTGATTAATGTCCAAAGTGTTGGACGACAACGTTCGCTTATTTGTAAAAGCATAAATTTCTGTGTCAAGAGGTATAAGTTGCTTAATTCGTCGAAGCTCGTCATCGCGGCGGACAGATTCCATCAGGACCGCGCTTGAACTTAATATAAGTTCTTTGCCTAAAACATCTGGACTAAATAACTCGAAGGCTGTGGTGTCGGCGTGTGCTGTAAATTCGTATTTGAGATCAGGGTGTACAATCAGCTCAAGAACGAGGTTTTCTATTTGGTGCAATATTCGAGTTGTTACTTGGTCTTCGGTGATAATTCGTCGGGAAATCAAGAAGTCTCCTGGATAGGAAGATCCAGGAAGCCAGGAGCTAAAAATGTTTTGAAACTGAGACTCTGTAAGTAACTTGTCTTTTACAAGAATGTACTTTAAGGTGTCAGGATGCTTCGCGTTAAAATTTAGTATTCTCAGGCCGGTTTTGAGTACAGCAATATTTTGTCTAAAAAAGGCAGATTCCAGCGTAAGAATTCCCTCTTGATTATTTAGCAAGAGGGCCTGAAGTATATTGGAAAGGGGAATCTGAGCTACGTCGCCTTTAAAAGACACAGGTGACCTCTATGGCTATATCCGTTGTATGAGAAGAGCAGTCATGTCGTCTTCTTGAGGTCTAGTGGCTGCGAAGGCCATGACCGATGCAAGAACGTTGTCCAGAAAGTCTTGGCAGCTGAGGGTTCGGGGTGCTTGAGAAAGTGTGAAGAGAAGCCTTTGTCTGCCAAACGTTTCTCCTCTTGGACTCCAACACTCGGTGATTCCATCAGTGATTAAAAGCGCGTATCCACCTGGAGGTATGGTGATTGTTTCCTGAGTCAAAGCTGTGCTAAAGAGTTTGTTTTGAGCCACGCCAAGGGGAATTCCCTTGGACTCGATTGTGGTTGGCACCCCGGAAGTATTGAGAAGAATAGGCAGTTCATGGCCTGCTCGTGCAAAAGTAAAGGTGCCTTGTGATAAGTCCAACGTGCCGTACAATGCAGTTGCAAAGTTGTACTTTGTAAAATCTGCATACAGGTCAACGTTGGCTTGAATAAGGACGTCTCTTGGGGTTGCAAAGCGGTTGTCTTTTGCACGGAGAGCTATAACTTTCTTGGTTAGGCCCATTAGTATCGCAGCTTCAAGTCCGTGTCCAGAAACGTCTCCGATCAAGATTCCAAGGGTATCGGCAGTGAGCGCAACAAAATCAAAGAAGTCTCCACCCACTTTTTCAGAGCTTTTGTAGAATACTGAAAAACTGTAGCCCTCAGCGCGTGGTGGGGCCTGTGGGAGAAAATGCTTCACGCATCGGTCAGCTGTTTCCAAGCCTTTTTCGAGTATGGCTGTTCTTTTTAGGGAGGTGTTGAGTTCGATAATTTGCCTGGTGATCGTAGGATGCGTTTTCTGTGTCTCCGAAGAGCATTTTGCTTTGTTTTTTGGTGTTGTGGAAGAGTTTTCGTCTTTGTCGTATGGGACTGTTGTGAAAGTGTTGTCAACAATGGTGTACTCTTGGTATGTGCCTGTTAAGATAAGGAGGTCAACAAGTTCGGAAGGTGGCGTGCATAAAAGAAATTGTTGATTGTTTGACTTGAATCGCGTCTTGATGTTTCGCAGGAAGCCAAGAATAGTTGTGTCGAATTTGGTTTGAGAAGTTTTATTGGTTGTAATGTTTGAAAGTTCTAAACCAGTGTCATGTGAGCATGCAAAGCAAGCCCGTTCTATTTCTTTGCCAAGCTCTTTGGTGTAGAGACCAGAGGCGGTCAAGATGCACAATTTCTCTGTTGCTGATTTTGTTAGGAGCGCATTTGGAAACTTTATGACAGTTGTTTTTACCTGGTCGTCAGGAACGGTTTGTGCGACGGGTGGCGTTGTGATGGGTTGCGCGCGCATTTAAAGGTGTTATTCAGGCAAAAACACAGTGTTTACAAGTACGTTGAAGAGAATGCACTTGGAGTATATTTTGGCGCGCGCTGTTGGGCAAGCTACGATAATGTGTCGGAGGTTTCTTGTGGTGTTATCGGTTGTTGTTTTGTAGGAGTGTGGGGTATTGAGTTTGTGGAGTAAGGGTGTTTGTGTAAGGAGATGTTATCTCGGGAAGGGCCTTTTTGTTATTTTGACAATGGTGAGGGTGGTGTGTGATGTTGTTGTGCGGGGTTTTGCTATGGACCGTGTGCAGTGTTAGCGTCGGGCCGGTGGTCTGATAATTGTTGGCAGTTGCAGTGCGCGAATAGTGACCGGTGTTGTGCGGTCGTGTGATTGGCCGAAGGATGTGAGTAACATGGACAGCGCCATTGTTGAGAAAGTAAATGGGGGCTTGCTATTTTTGTATACAGCCAAAAGTAGAAGAGAGTTTTATGAGAATCTTGAATGTTATTTGGGTGAATTATTTCGTGATGTGAAATTTTCAATTTTGGTTTGTGCTGAGGAAATTGGGTATTTTGAAGTTGAGTATTTGACGGGTGTAGAGCTGTCTAGTTTCGAGAGGACTGTTGTATTTTCGCAGGAGTTGGATGAAGTCTGCAGGGGTGTGGGTAAGAGTGTTGTTGAAAGTGGAGATGGCATTTCGATTGTTGTTGATGGGAAAAAGCTAGATGTGTTTTCAAGCAAGGTAATTGAGGCGGCGGGAGGAGTGCTTGGTCTTCTTGTCTTACATTCAAGATGTGAGCTTGAGGGTGATGGTGATTTGCAGGGGATTGAGTTTGTTTTTGGTCATGTTGTCAGTGCTTATGGTTACATCGCTGAGAGGGACTTAGTTGCAGAGAGATTGCTTGGATGTGAGGCAAAGCTTGAGGGGATCGGTGAAATTAGTGGCATCTTGGGCGAGTTTGATTTGTATTCTTTATGTGCACAGCTATTGTCTCTGTACATTAGTTTGACTGAGGCGCAGGTGGGATCGATTGTTCTTGAAGGGGCCTTGGGGTCTGATGTCGAGTGGGGCCTTTCACGGTGTATTCTTGATCAAATCAGGAACGTTGCTGGGAAGCCGGTCCGCGAGATAGTGCTTGAAAGTGGAGAAGCTTTGTTGATCCCGAGGTATGGGCCAGAAGCTGGGTTTGAGGCGGTTCGTGGATTTGGGATAGGGTCATTTCTTTGTGTTCCTCTGGTTTTCAAGGACAAGGTATTGGGAACGGTTAACTTAATTAATGCGTCTTCTTGTAAAGGTCGGGTTTTTAGTAGTTTGGACGTTGCCACTGTTGTGACGATCTCTTCCTTGGCTGCGAGTGCGATTGAGAACGTGATCTTGCACAATGAATTAATTGAGAGAGAACATATCAAGGCGAGCCTACAGATTGCCCGTTCGATCCAGCAGGGAATGTATCCCGTGAAGGGTTTGGTTATTCCCGGATATGAAATGGCTTGGGTGACGAGATGCTGTGACGAAACGGGGGGTGATTACTTTGATTTGTTTGAGCTTGGCGAGGGGCATGCTGCGTTCGCAATTGGTGATGTGTCTGGGCATGGGATTGGCGCTGCGCTTCTGATGGCCTCTGGAAGGGCCAATTTGCGTGCTCTTCTTTCAGTCAAGGTGGATCTCAGGGACGTGGTGGATCGGCTGAATGACTTGCTCGCAAGGGACATGGATGACGCGATGTTCATGACATTGTTCTTGGGGTCGCTAAACCACCGCAACCATGTGCTTTCGTTTGTCAATGCGGGCCACGATCAACCGATATTGCTGCGACGTCGTCGTGGGTTCACCGAGGACTTGGATACGACTGGGTTGCCGGTGGGAATGATGGCTGGATGGTCGTTCGAGGTGCGATCGGTGGCTCCGCTCGAGCCCGGAGATGTTTTGGTGTTGAGTACGGACGGAGTGTGGGAGGCCACCAACCGTCAGGGAGAGCGGTTCGGAAAGGATCGGTTGCGTGAGGTGTTAGTAACGGCAGGAAATGAGTCTCCACAGCAACTTATTGACGCAATTCTCAAGGCGGTTGAGAGTTACGCCGATGGCTGTGTGCATCCGGATGACTCGACACTGCTTGTTCTAAAGCGGGTTGAATAGGCAATTTTTGACGGGTTGTTGTTAGTTATGAGCATCGATACAATTCTTGGGTGCAAGCATCAAAGGACGAGCCGTCGGATCCGGTCCCGAGGCAGGGAAGTTTCGACTCTGAATTGAATTCTTCGAGAAGCTCCTGGGATGCCGATGCCATTGAGGCGTTCTCCCACGGCGATTTGGGATCAGGGGAGAGTGAGCAGAATAGTTCCGCGGGGGGCAGCTCTGCAGAAGTCTCGGAGGAACTGGGTAACGGGAAGAGAGAGCGGAGCGGTTTTGTTGAGGCTCTGGCCCTTGTGGTGGTCGCTCTTGTGCTCGCGTTAACTGTCAAGACTTACGTGGCGGAAGCGTACGAGATCAAGGGCAGGAGTATGGAGAAGACTTTTGCCAACGGCCAGCGAGTCGTCGTTCTCAAGTCCTTCTACGACGTTAAACGCGGAGATATCATTGTCTTTGCGTCGAGCGAAGATCCGGGTAAAGACCTGATCAAGCGCGTGATAGGGCTTCCTGGGGAGAACGTGAGAATCGAACACGGTGCGGTGTACATCGATGGCAAGCGCATCGATGAGGATTACGCCAGGCACGGCGCGCCGGGTCTGCGGGATCACCCCTGTCAGGAAAAAGTTGGGAAGGGGCGCTATTTCGTCATGGGCGACAATCGGCCAGACAGCCATGATAGTCGTGCTTTTCATGCGATCCCTGCTAGTAGCATCAAGGGCAAGGTGCTCGTGCGATGGTGGCCTTTGAATCAGTTTAGCAGCTTCTAGCTGGACTTTGAGCATGGTGGCCCAAGCAGGGAAAGACCGGGCGGATTCCGGTCATCTTGGGAGGTCGACAGTTTTTGTTTGGGTTCCAGGAGTGTTCCCGATTCACGGGGTGCGGTGGGACTGGGTTCGTTCCAGGGTAGCTGTGGCAAAAGCTGTTACCGCAGTCGTTGCGTTGGTGGGGAGAAGATAGTTGTGGCTTCGTCCCGGCACCAGTACAAGCTGTCAATAACGCTGGCGTTGGCTCCGCGTACACTACCCCAACGCTATTGACTCGAGAGGGTGTGCCTTTATCATTTGAAGTAAGCCCGCCATGAGGTGGTCGTTTCCCGAGACTGCTGAGTAGCTCCTCGCTGAGCGTTTTTTGGCTTTTATTGTAGCACAACTGTGATTCCGATTGCTGTGCGCCGTTCCCACTGCGGACTGCGTACGGTGGGGGCTGGAGGTGAGCGTCTCTTGAACAAGAAATCCGTCGGTCAGATTCTGAAGGCCATGGGCGCAGTTAACGATGGGCAACTCCAAAAGGCACTTGAGTTTTCGAAGGCCAACGGCGTGAAGATTGGGGAGGCCTTCGTCAAGACTTCAGTCTGCAGCCAGCAACTTGTCTCAAAGGCTCTGGCAAAGCACTGGGGGCTCCCTTTTGCTAACCTTTCCAAGGGCGAGATCAAGAAGGAGATCATTGCCCTCGTGCCAAAGGATGTTGCGATCGAAAACTCCATTGTGCCTGTCACAAGGAAGGGTTCCGCGTTGATCGTCGCAATGAAGGGGCTAGACTTGATGGTGCTTGACAACCTGCGCTTTCTCTTGAACCAGCAGGTGGAAGGTGCGATTGCCACGCCGGAGGATATCGAGGAAGCGTTGGACGGCTACTATCGTCTCACCGGTGATTTGAGCCAGGTCATCGGCGACGAGGACAAGATCCAGGTGGGTCGCACGGAGTATGCGGGAGAGGATGCCGAAGCGAACGATGCTCCCGTCATCAAGTACGTGACCCAACTCATTTCGAATGCTCTGAAGGAGCGAGCCAGCGACATTCATATCGAACCCTTTGAGAAACGGGTGCGTATACGATATCGAGTGGACGGCGTTTGCGTCGAGAAGGAAAACCCTCCCAAGAAGTTGCAAGGGCCCATTCTCTCGCGCATCAAGATCATGTCGAAAATGGACATGGCCGAGAAGCGTCGCCCGCAGGACGGTCGCATCAAGATTCACCTGCATGGTCGTGAGATCGACTTGCGCGTCTCGGCGCTTCCGGCCCGGCACGGAGAGAGCATCGTCATGCGTATTCTTGACAAGGAGAAGGCGCTCGTTGACCTCGAAGCCCTGGGTTTTCATGACAGCGATTACGAGCGATTTCAGAAGATCATCAAGCGACCCAACGGTATATTTCTCGTGACGGGTCCCACGGGCTCCGGAAAGACTACTACCCTCTACGCTGCTCTAAAGACTCTGAATCGGCCGGACGTGAAGATCATCACAGCCGAGAACCCCGTGGAGTACAATCTGGCCGGGATCAACCAAGCTGAGGTCCGGCCCGAGATAGGCCTTACATTTCAGCGAATTCTTCGCGCCATGATGCGCCAGGCGCCCAACATTATCCTGGTGGGCGAGATCCGTGATCGCGAAACGGCGGACATTGCCACGCAGGCTGCGCTGACGGGACATCTCGTTTTCAGCACTCTACATACCAATGACGCGCCTTCGGCGATTACACGTTTGATTGACATGGGAGTCAAACCCTTCCTGGTCGCCTCCGCCGTCATGGCCATTCTCGCTCAGCGGCTTATTCGCATCCTGTGTTCTGAGTGCAAGGAGCCCTACGAACCCACGGACGTTGAACTCTTGGGTGTCAGGCTAACCCGCGCCCGCATCGAGGGGAAGACGCTCTATCGGCCCGTGGGCTGCTCCGCCTGCGGTGGCAAGGGATACAAGGGGCGAAGAGGAGTGTACGAGCTGATGGAGTTGACCCCGGACCTGCGGGAAATGGCCTTTAACAAGAAGCCCACCATGGAGCTGAGAGCCAAGGCTCTGGCGGAGGGTATGACGTCCCTCCAGGAGGACGGGGTTCGCAAGATCCTGTCGGGTATGACAACGATTGAAGAGATCCTTACCATTACTCACCGCGCCAGCTAACCGTAAGAGTTTGAAGCAAGATTCGGAAGCAGGAGACGACAAGTGGTCGCAAAGCCGATTGGACAGATCCTCAAGGAAATGGGGATCGTGAGTGAGTTTGACATCCAGGAGACCCTGCGGGAGCAAAAGGCGAAGGACGGAGCGCTGATGGGGCAGCTCTTTTTGCAAAGGGGCCTGGTTTCCGAAGCGGACGTCAGCAAGGCGCTTGCAAGGCAGCACAATTTGGAATTTTTCGACGACCTCGACAGGGCAGAGATCCCACCGGAGGTGGTTGATATCCTGGATGCCAACACCGTTGAGACTTTCATGGTCATGCCCGTCGAGTGGGACGGCACGACTTTGACGGTCTGCATCGCTGGACCGGACAATTTGAGCGTGCTGGATGACCTGCGGTTTACGCTTCCCAAAATTCCCAACTTCAAGGCGAAGGTGGCTGGTGAGGAGTCGATCAAGCGCGCAATCCAGAAGTACTATCAGCAGAAGGGTTCGAGCATGGACGACCTCTTCGGCGGAATCGGCGCGGAGGCAATTGGCAAGGAGCGTGCGAGTCTTGATGGCAGCGAGGTTGACGTCAACGCGGGGCCTGTCGTCAAGCTCCTCGACATGATCTTGAAGCAAGCGATTCGCGATCGCGGCTCTGATATCCATCTCGAGCCCTTCGAGCATGAGTTCAAGGTGAGGTATCGAGTGGACGGCGTCCTTTACGAGATGATGCCTCCTCCTATTCAGCTCGCGCGAGCGGTGATTTCCCGTGTGAAGGTCATGGCGAATTTGGACATTGCCGAGACTCGCCTGCCGCAGGACGGGCGTATCGAGCTGAATATAGGTGGAAATCCTGTAGACCTACGCGTCTCGACTCTTCCCACAATGTTTGGGGAGAGCGTCGTCATGCGTATCCTTGATCGCCAAAATTTGGCCCTCGACCTCGAGAAGCTCGGTTTTCGTCCTGACGAGCTGAAGGCCTTTCGTCTTCTCTGCGAGAAGCCCAACGGGATCATCCTCGTGACTGGCCCAACCGGAAGTGGCAAGACGACCACGCTGTACTCGGCGCTGCACGAGGCGAACACCATTGATGTCAAGATCATTACGACCGAGGATCCCGTTGAGTACGACCTCGAGGGTATCGTGCAGGTGCAGATCAATGATGAGATCGGAGTGACCTTTTCGGCCTGCCTCCGGAGCATCCTGAGGCAAGATCCGGACAAGATCCTGGTCGGCGAGATCCGCGATCTTGATACTGCCCAGATCGCGGTGGAATCTGCTCTCACGGGTCACATCGTATTCAGTACGCTCCACACGAACGACGCGCCGTCGGCTATTACCCGAATGGTCGACCTTGGCCTGGAGCCCTTTCTCCTCACCGCGACCGTGGAAGGTATCGTGGCGCAGCGGCTTGTTCGGCGAATTTGCTTGAATTGCAAGGAGCCTTACGAGCCTTCCGATCAGGAGCTTTACGAGCTTGATTTGAGGCGATCGGACGTGGAGGGGAAGCAATTCTACTACGGCAAGGGCTGCAAGAAGTGCAACAACACGGGCTACAAGGGACGCGTGGCCCTCTTTGAGATGATGATCATGAATGACCGGCTCAGAGGCATGATCATGAACCATGCCTCGACCGCCGAGATCAGGAACGTTGCCAAGGAGGACGGTATGCGCACGCTGCGCGACGGCGGGCTGCTCATGATCTACGACGGCCACACAACGATCGAGGAGGTCGTCAAGGAGACAATTGGCGCCGGGTAAGTGCGCCTTCAAGATCTTCCTTTCCTCGCTCGTCGCTGTCGAAAAAGACAGTTTGGAAAACGATTAGCCCAAGGTATGATCGCAGCACACCGTAAGAAGTGGCTCAAGGGTTCATGTGTCTCGGAGATGTCCGCAAAGGAGAATTGAGGTATGCCCGTATTCGCCTACGACGCGATCGATGCCGGCGGGCAAAAGATCACTCGCGAAGTGAATGCGTCGAACAAGGACGATGCTGCCAAACAGATTCGCGCTCAGGGTCTTCGCCCAACCCGGATCACCATCAAGGCCGAGAAGAAACAGTCTGGCGGCGGAAGCGAGAAAAAGAAGAGAAGGGGGTTTGTACTCTTCGATCGGGTCAAGCAGGCGCAAATCGTGACCTTCACCTCGCAGCTTTCGACTCTCCAGGATGCGGGTCTTCCCATTGTCCGAAGCGTCAAGATCCTCAGTGGCCAGCAGAGTCCTGGCAGATTTCGGGACCAGTTGGAATCCGTCTCCGAAGACGTGGAGCAGGGGAGCACGTTCTCCGAGGCTCTTGGCAAGTATCCCAGGAGCTTTGACAAACTCTACACGAGCATGGTGAAGGCTGGTGAGGCCGGCGGCGTCCTCGACGTCATCTTGAACCGTCTTGCAGCCTTCATGGAGAAATCCCAGAAGCTCAAGAAACAAGTGATGGGTGCCATGATTTACCCTGCGGCGGTTGTCACCGTGGCAATGGTAATCCTTGTTTTCATCATGATTTACGTCGTGCCTTCCTTCGAAGCCATGTTCAAGGACCTCGGGCAACAACTTCCTGGCCCGACCCGGATGCTTCTTTCTCTGAGCAAGGCGCTGCGGAGTTACTGGTATCTAATTCCCGGCATCCCATTCCTGTTCTGGTTGCTTTTGAAAGGCATCACGCGGAGCGAAAAAGGCAAGATGGGTGTAGATCGTCTCAAGCTGAAACTGCCCGTCTTCGGAGTGATCATCAAGAAGTCCTCGATCTCTCGCTTTTGCCGGACTCTTGGCACCTTGATTGCCTCCGGAGTGCCGATCCTTGAGGCCTTGAAAATCGTCAAGGAGGCCATCGGCAACCTTGTGATCGCAAACGCGATCGAGGAAGTGCACGGGAGCATTCGCGAGGGTGACACGATCGCTGGGCCGCTCCGATCCTCCGGGATCTTCGACGACCTCCTCGTGAACATGATCGACGTCGGCGAAGAGACAGGCGAACTCGACAAGATGCTCATCAAGATAGCTGACAACTACGAGACGGACGTGGATGTGGCCGTGGAGGGCATGTCCAGCCTCCTTGAGCCCATGCTGATCGTGGGCATGGGTGGTTGCGTCGGATTCATTGTCGTTGCGCTATTCTTGCCGTTGATCGAGATCATGAAGAACATCAAGTGACCTTTACGTCAGCTGCGACAGGGCCACAGACTGAGCATCCGTCCCGCTCTAGAATTCAGGATTGACGCGGTGTTGGCTATTTGAGTTTCCCTGGATGGATTCACGATCCGGACCTCTCCAGTGAGAGACGTAAGGGGGGGAGCGGGCGTGAGGTCGAGTTCTTTTTTTCAGCTTTCGCAAGGGCGCACTTGAACGCGGCCTGATTTTTCCATAGCCTCTGGGGCATGCTTCCATCTTCTGAAAAGGTGATTCGTCACATCGAGCAGCACGCGGGCAGGCGAACCAAGGAGCTGGCAGAGGAATTCGAGGTGGCCACGGGCGAGTTCGACGAGTTCGTCGAGTTGCTCATGCGTCACCAGAAGGAGGGGAGTCTGCTCAGGGTGCCGCACGCCGGCTGGGACATTCCGGAGCGCACGGAATATCGAGTGGGCGTCCTGGAGGTCGCCAGGGGCGGGCAGGGCTTCGTGAGAGTGGCTTCGGGCTCGATACGGGAAGAGGACATTTTCGTTCGTCCCGATGATCTGGGGCACGCCCTCCCGGGCGACATGGTGATGCTTCGTGCGGGAAAGCCGCCCCGTTCAAAGTCCAGCGAAAGGCTTCGAAACGGCAAGGTGGTCGACATCCTCGAGCGGAGCCGCAAGCCGCTCCGGGGGCGCTATACGCTGGTCGGCAGCAGAAACGGTGGGGTTGTCAAGCTTGCGGATCGGCGTTTTCAGCAGGAATTGTTTGTATCGCTCGAGGATTCCGCGGGCGCAAAGGATGGGGAGAGAGTGCTCGTGCGCGTCATGGAGGGCGCGCTGAAGCAGGGGCATGCAAGGGCAAAGGTGGTCGTGCGGCTCTTGAACGAGGGCTCTCACGACACCGACCTCCGGACGATCTGCGAGACATTTGAGCTGCCAGGTGACCACCCGGACTCCGTCAAGAGAGATGCCGAGGCTCTTCCGGCCATCCTTCCCGGCGCTTCCTGGGGCGACCGAGTCGACCTGCGTCACGAGCTGATTTTCACGATCGACCCCGTTGATGCCCGGGATTTTGACGACGCAGTCTCGCTCGAACGTCTCAAGGGGGGTGAGTTGCGGCTGGACGTGCACATCGCCGACGTGTCCCATTACGTGAAGCCCGGTTCTGCGCTCGATCTGGAGGCCGCGGTTCGTGGTACTTCGATTTATCTTTCCGGACGGGTGATACCCATGCTCCCCGAGCGTCTTAGTAACGATCTTTGCAGTCTTCGACCGGCCGAGGATCGGCTGACGAAGACCGTGCGAATGACCTTTGGGCCTCGAGGAGACGTGCGGGCGGTCGAGGTCTTTCGAAGCGTGATCCGCAGCCAACGCCGCTTCACTTACGAGGAGGTTCTGGCGATCCTGGAGCTGATCTCGTCTGGGCGGGCCGGCGTCGAGCTGCCCCCGGACCACGCTGCCTACGTCGACGTGCTACGCCTGATGGCGCAGCTTCGCGACCACTTGGGCTCCCAGCGCAAGAAGCGGGGCGCTCTGTCTCTGGATATCCCCAAGCTTCGATTGACGCTCGATGCGGAGCGCAGTGTCGCCGGGCTGGGGCGTGACACTCGCGATCCGTCGCACTCCCTCATCGAGGAGTTCATGCTGGCGGCCAACGAGGCCGTGGCAGGGTATTTCCTCAAGCACAAGCTTCCACTCGTGTCTCGTGTTCACCCGCCGCCAGAGGAAAGGCGGCTTCAAGATTTCAAGACCTTTTCCAACGCCCTGGGCTTCAAGTTCGCCGGCAAGGGTACGCAGCAGGACTTTCAAAAGCTGATTGACAGGACCGCTGGCGAGCCGTTGGCCCCGGTGATTCAGCTCGGGCTTCTGCGGACGATGGGGCATGCTGAGTATGTCTGCGGCGCCGGTTTGCACTTCGCGCTTGCGACGAGCGCCTACTGTCACTTCACGTCTCCGATCCGTCGCTATCCCGACCTGCTCGTGCACCAACTCATCGACGCGCACCTCGATGGCCAGCTCTCCAAGGCCACTGTGAAGCGTGAGTGGGAAGGGCGGCTGCCGATAGCGGCTGAAAAATCCTCCGAGCTCGAGAGGATCGCAGAGGAAGCCGAGCGGGAGATGACGATGCTGCGACTCATCCGCTATCTGAAGCCGCTGATCGGGCAGGAGATGGAGGGGAGAATCGTATCCATCCACCCGTTCGGCTTCTTCGTGAGGGAGGAAGAGACCCTTGTCGAGGGGCTTGTGCATGTCGCCACGCTGGATGACGATTATTATGAATTCGACCGTGAAAAGCTGGTTCTTGAAGGTCAAAAGCGCCGCCGGCGTTTTGCGCTCGGCGATCGGGTCCGGGTTGAGCTGTCGGACGCCGATCCGGACCAGCGCATGATTAGTTTCAAGCTCAAGAAGAAATTGGGGTGAGATCGTGAAGGCGAAGGAAAATCAGAAAAGCGAGACCGGGACTCACGCTACCCGAGTGGTCGTCCTCTATTCGGACGGGGCCTGCAAGGGGAATCCAGGGGTTGGCGGCTACGGGGTCATCCTGCGGTGCGACAGCCACGAGAGGGAGATTAGCGGCGCGGAGCGAAATACGACGAACAATCGCATGGAGCTCAAGGCGGCCATTGCTGGCCTCGAGACCTTGCAGGGACGCTGCGCGGTGACAATCTTCACGGATTCGCAGTACGTGAAGAAGGGAATGACGGAGTGGATCAAGAACTGGATCGCCAAGGGTTGGCGGACGAGCGACAGGAAGCCCGTCTTGAACCGGGACCTCTGGGAGCAGCTTCTCGAGCTGACGAAGAAGCACGAGGTGGCCTGGGAGTGGGTCAGGGGCCATGCTGGCGATGAGCTCAACGAGCGATGCGATTTGCTCGCCAATCGGGCCATCGAGGAGCTTCTGTGCAGTTCCAACAATGGGCGCTGAGGCCTGGTCTCTTGCTTTTCCAGCTTGCGCTCCCGTGGGTGATGATTCGGGGCGCTGGCCTGGAAGGTCCTTCCTGGCAGGCGCGTTTTGACGACTTCGCGAAGGATGAGCGTCTTGCGGTTCTGCAGCGTCTTGCAGAAGAAACAGTTACTGAAGCGCTGGGGGGCATCCGCTCCGCCCTGGGGCTTGAGCCTGGCCGACTCCAGATCCGCTGGATTCTGGATCTCTCCAGCAGGGCTGAGCCGGTTGCGCCAGAGGAGCCCTTCGAAAGCGGCCGCACGCACGTGGGGGAACGAGACGTTGAGGTCATCCTCCCCGCGAGGAAATTCCTGTGGGATCCTCCAAGGGCTCGACCTGTAGTTATTCACGAAGCCGTGCACGCGGTGATGGCTTCAGCGACTGGCTCGCGGGGGGCGTACCAGTCCATTCCGAAGTGGCTTCGGGAAGGCCTGGCGCTTCACATCGCTGACGAGGGAGAGCTCCTCCTGGCGGAGACGTTGGCCTACACAATGTTTCAGGGTCAGCCGGCGTCGGCTTTTTTCAAGGGCGTGCGCGCCCAGGCTGTTTCCTACTCGGAGGCTTACCTTGCGGTGCTCGAGCTCCAGCGTAAGCTGGGCCACGACGGGCTCAAGGCTTTCGTGAGGGATGTCGTGGCCGGTGAGGGCGTGGAGCGGCTTCTCGAGAAGTACCTCGGAGTCAGGCTCGAGGCCTTCGAGGCACAAGTTGTCACTTACGGCCAGGAACGCGTGCGGGGCCTTCTCGGGGAGGGGACCGAACCAGCGTTTCGCGCCGCCATGGAGGCCCGGGTCCAGGGAGAGAAGGCAAGGGCTCGCGAAGCGTTCCTGGATCTCCTGGCCAGGCAGGGTGAGGGGCCGCTTTCCTCGACCCTCCGCTACCTGCTCGCCAGGGACGTTCTTGAGTCGGATCGCACCATTTCTGCGGCCTCCACAATGTTGCTACCCTTGCAGCAGCTTCTGGACTCTCCCGCGACCCTGTGGCGCCCCGAGGCCCTGGTCCTGCTGGGGGACTGCCATCGCCGAATGGGGGCCACGGCAAAGGCTCGCCAGGCTTTCGAGCAGGTTCTCGAAGTGTTCGGGGAGGACAAGGGGCCCGCGGAAGAAGCCAGGCGAAATCTGAAGGCCCTTCGCTAAAATAGGCTCTCCCAGGGTCTCCCCCCGCCCAATCGAATGCCCCCCCGGAGAAGTGAATGGATCGCGAAGTCCGCCACAGCGGAGATTCCGCGCCGCAAGCTTTCGCTTTTGCCGCGATAGCTATCTGCGCCTTTGGATGTGGGATCATCACAATGGTGCCGGTTGATCCGGGCGGGTGGGCCTCGACCACCCTTCGTTTTGCGAAGGAGCACGCACCCTACGCCACGAAAGACGTGGTCTTTAGCCACGGGGTCGAGGCACATGCCGCCGAGCCCTGTGCGACGTGCCATTTCGACACGGCGAGCGAGGAGACAACAGGTATTCCCCCGGCCGCGCTGACCCGAAATGTGGCAAGACCATCGATGGCAGCGTGTTTCAAGTGCCACGACGGCCAGGCCGTCTCAAACGACTGCATCCTCTGCCACGTGACAAACCGGAAGAACCGCAAACCCGGTTTCCACGATGGTCTTTGGCCTCGCCACCACAAGGAGATGGCCGTGAGGGAGGCCTACAAGTGCACTCTTTGCCACGTCCAGGACGACTGCAAGGGTTGCCACGCCGAACGCAAACCGCTCTCGCACACTCCTCGATTCGAGCGTTCGACGCACGGGCGTCTCGCCACGCACGACCGACGTACGTGCTCGACGTGCCACGAGACCGCGTTTTGTGAGAACTGCCACATGCAGCCTCCGCCCGATCATACGGCAGCCTGGAGAGCCGGTGGGCACAAACAAGCGGCGTTGGTGAGGGGCGGCAGGAGCTGCACTGTCTGCCATCGCTTCGCGGACGTCTGCGCGGAGTGTCACAGGTGAAGTTCTCCACCGGGCGAGTCCCTGGGAGTGGGCGTTCCACGCTTCATGCGATCTTCCTGGCGATGTTGGTTTGCCGACCCACTCAGGCAGAGGATGCAGAGGTCGATTCCGGGCCGGGCTCGAGGGTCCCCTGGAGCTTTCTCAGCGACCCGACCCTGGGCGGCCGCCTCCACACGACTTACCGCGTGACGTACACGAGCCGAATTCACGACTTCAAGGGCTACGACTACCCCTTCCCTCCTTCCGATCGGTCGGTGGGGCAGGTTGATCAAGATCAGGCCCGCCTGCTCCGGGAGCGGCACGAGGACATCACCGACCAGGACCTGGACCAGTACCTTGCCTTTCGGCTGGACCAGATCCCCGTACTTGAGGGCAGCTCGAAGGCCCTGAACTCGGTGGGTGGAGGAGCTTCACTTCGCTACTTCAAGGACCTTGACGGCAGCCCATCGGGTGAGGAGTCGTATGGCGGTTTTGACCGGTACGACGGTCGTCAGGTCATTCAGCTCCAGAGCTTGAATGCACGTCTTGAAGCCCTGAACCGCCACCTCGATCTCGTCGTCGGCAGGCAATACGGGCGCGAGGCCGAATGGCTCCACTACGACGGTGGCACGGCCACGATTCGTGGGATCCAGATCCTCGGCCGCGACACGGAAGTGAGCGGGTTCGCGGGCTCGCGGGTCTATTTTTACAGTCACTCCGACTCTCCGTGGAGTGGGCTTGGCCCCCGGGGCGGCGACGGGATCTACGGCGGGCACATCCAGACGTCGATTTCCGACTCCACCCGCTTTCGTCTCTCCGATGTCTACTACGCCGACAACTCCCTCGAGGCCGAGCTGCGGCACGAGTTCACGGTCCAGAATCGCATCTCGGTGCTCTATCGGCAAATCAATGAGGACCCGCACTCCGTGCTCCTGGACCTGGCCTGGGAGTGGCTTGAGAAGAAGATCTCGCTCTACTTTTCTTACCTGGGCAAGGTCGGGCGCAACGCGGACGATTTCAACTTCGATTACACGCAGTCGGTCCGTAAAAAGAGCCATGACGGCGGGGACCTCCACCTCAACCTTGGCGATATCCAACCCTATGACGAGGGCACGCTGGAGTTGAGGAAGGGGCTCGGCGCGTGGCTTGGATTTTTTGGCGGTGGCACCCTTCATCGCCTTCGCGAGCGGGACCGGATGGATAACTACAACACCGACTGGCAGGAGGTCTGGCTCGGGCTTGACTTGAACGAGCCTCTCTGGAAGGGCCTCACGGCACGGGCGACCGTGCGGTACGTGCACACGGAACTACCTCGCCAGCAGCTTCGGCTCAACGTCGCGGACGTGGTTGACAACGGCGTGCCCGACTTCCGCCTCAGTGACGTCCGCGGGACGGGTGAGCCGAGCTTTCTCGGCGTGGAGGCCATCGTGGAGCAGGACTTTTTTCGGAAGCTCGTGGTGGGTTCCACCACGATATTTCGCTCCTACGACACACAGAACAGCTTTGCCGAGTTCGAAGCGCTCACAGCCGCAAGCCTGGGCGGCCATGTGCGATGGAAAGTCACGTCGTGGAGCCAGCTCCTTCTCAGTTACTCCTATGACACCGATTATCGCTTCGTAAACCCCGACCTCAGGGCCCTGCACACCGTGCGTCTCCAGTGTCAATCCCGCTGGTGAGGTCAGCCCTTGGCCCCCTCGAACCCAACATTTTTCCCCACGACAAAATCTGGATTGCTGAATACAGCCCGCTGGATAGAATCTTGAACTTCCCCCAAACTCTAACCCAAGAAGCCTGAGTTCCCCTGGAAACTTGCAATGGCCAAGCAAAACCGTAACGAGAAGCCCAAAAACGTCTGGTACCGTCTGATCACGTTCGCTGAGGAAAACCAGAAGGTCATCTGGGTTCTCCTTCTGCTGATTCTGGCCCCCACCTTCGCGATGACAGGCCTTTACACCCAGGCCTTCGCCCCCAAGGAGGACACGAAGATTTTTACCCGGGTCTTTGGGCAGAACATTACCCAGGGTGAGATCCGTCGAGCCCAGGAAGGCCTGCAGCAGGTGCAGGCTCGTGTTCGCAGCATCGCGATGTCTACCATGGAACCTCTTGCGGGTTCGCTCGGATCCGCCATGGGCCAGACCCTCTACGAAGAGATGGACCCGATCGATTACTTCGTCTTCAAAAAGAAGGCCATCGACCTCGGGCTTCGTGTCTCGGACGCCGAGCTTCGAGAAACGATACGAGACCTCTGGCAGCGCTACGAAGCGGCCGTGCGCGCGCAAAAGGAACTGGATACTCGTCCCGGATCGAAGGCCAAGGGCCCCAACGACTACTCTCAGTTCTTCGAGCGGCTTGAGCTCACGAAGAAAAAACTGACGGAGCTCCGCGGCGGCGACGGAAAATACTTCGATCCGAACTCCTGGGGAAGATACATCGAGGGCTCGGACCCGAGCAACCGTCAAGGATCCGTGCGGGAGTTCGAGGACATGCTGCGCGACTTCATCTTGATCGCCAAGCTTGAGGCTTTCGTGACAAGCGGGGTCCAGGTGACCCCACAGGAGGTTTTCAGCGAATACAACAAGGAGGCCCAGTCGCGCAAGTTTACCTGGGTCGAGCTGAAAGTTTCGGACGCTGTCCTCGAAAAAGTCTCCAAGTCCCTCAAGCCCGCGGATGTCAAGTCGTACTATGAAACGCAGAAGCATCTCTTCCAGAAGAGCGCCTCCATTCGGACTGCCTGGCTCCTTTTGCCAAAGGAGCATTTCAAGGCCGAGGCCGAGAAGTCCGTGAATGAGGACGGCTTGAAGGCCTACTATGTAGAAAATCGGAACCAGTATCGCAAGCCGACTGTCCTTAGCGCCGAGGTCGATTTCGCAGTACGAAGCGTTGAGGAGAAAACCAAGTACGACTCCGAGCTCTACATGCCTTTCGAGGAGGTGAAGGACAAGGTCCGGGAAAAAGTGATCGAGGAGAAGACCAGGACGGACCTGCGTGCCTTTGCCGACAAGATCCAGCAACGCATGTTTCCTCCCCGGACGGGTGACGCGGCCAAGACGCAGCCAGATAAGCCTGTTGTCAGCTTCGAAGAACTTGCCAAGGAGTTTGCCTTCCTCAAGACGGGGACTTCTGGCTTCGTGGAGCGCGCCAAGGCGAAAGAGGCGTTTGGGGACGCGTTTAGCCCCTTCGTCGACAGTTGGTTCTCGACGCTTGAGCAGACAAAGCCTCTCAACCTACCCCGCAGCGCCCAGTCAACCGATCACGGACAGGTCTTCTACTTGAAGCCAGAGTCGCGCCCCAACCAGTACCTTCCTGCCTTTGCAGAGATCCAGGCCGAGGTGGGGCTCGCGCTCGCCAAGCAAAAGGTCCTCGAAGAGGTTGAGACGGTCTTGAAGAAGGTCGCCGAGGAGCAGAAGGACCTGACGGCCGTCGCTTCAGGGATTGATATCACGGTTGACGGCGAGTTGATCCATGTGGACGCCGCGCCCGCGCAATCGTCAACAGGCTTTGTAGCGAAGACAGGCCGGCTCATGGTGCCCAAGAAGGAAGCTGAAAAGAGACCAGATGACGCAAAGATGCCTGATTCCAACGACGAAGACTTGCAGGAAGAGGCCCATCCTTCCTCCACGGAGATTGTCCAGGCAGCCTTTGGTCTCCCGGCAGCCGACAAGGGCCAAGTTGTCGCCGCCACCGACCTCGAGGCGAGTGCAGCTTTCCTGGTGCGATTTGATGACCTGAAGCTTCCGGATCCAGCGAAGTTCGAGGCACGCCGCGATTCGCTTGAGCAGCAGCTCAGAGCCGAGCAGGCCAGCACGGCCTTTGCGGAGTGGAAGAGGAAGTTGCTAGAAAAGTCCAAAGCCTGATCGTCACTGGCTCAGGGCCGCCATGCTCCTTGCGGCGGGAGAAGGACCTCCCCCGCACCGGGCGCTTATCGATCGCCGATGGCGGGGGAGCGCTGGTCAGGACGTCCCAATCATGGCCGCGAGGAGCTTATCGCGGCAAGAGGCGCTCGATGGCTTTCTCGATTTCTCTCGCACACTCACGGTATTCATGGAGTTCACCCCCGACCGGGTCGGCAATCCCTGCCTCACTTAGCATTTCCAGGTGGGGTCGTTTGACGATGGGGACTTCTTCACGAAGGAGTTCCACCGCTTTGTAGTTGGAGTGACCCAGGGCGAGCACCCGGTCCGCGTTCGTCAATAGCTCGACTGTCACGGGCTGGGACAGGTGTCGCGAAAGGTCCCCACCCTGTTCCCGCAGGACCTCCACCGCATACTCACTGGCTCTGTTGCCGCGGGCTGCGAATGTCCCAGCGGATTCGATCCTGTAACCGAGCTCCCCGAGGTCCTCGGGTGACTTCCCGAGACGCTCGGCGAGTCGCCGCTGGAAGATCTCAGCCGCCATCGGGCTGCGGCAAGTGTTGCCGGTGCAGACGAAGAGAAAGCGTCGTCCCTCCAGGAGTTGGTGGACCATGTCTCGGGTGATGATGCCCTCGCGCAGCACTTGATAGCCAGCCTCAGTGACTTTGACGACGGTTGACGCCTGCTTGAGGCAGCACGTTCCGCCGTCAACAACGGCGTCGATCTCATCGCCAAAATAGTGGAGCACTTCCTGCGCGCTGATGGCGGGAGGCGCTCCCGAGGGATTGGCGCTCGGGACAAGGAGAGGACTGCCCACGAGCTCGATCAGCTTGCGGGCGATGTCGTTCGCGGGAACCCGCAGGCCCACATATTCCTGGCCAGAGTCTTTACCGGCTGGCACAACGAGCGTCAAGGGGCCCGGGAAGTAGCGATCGATCAGCTTCTGGGCCTGGAAAGGCAGATTGCCAGCGACTTCCTTGACCTGCGAGACGTGAGAGAGGTGGTAGCTATAGGGTTTTCCATCGGGCCGCCGCTTGAGCTCGGTTAGCCTCAAGACCGCAGAAGGCAGGCTGGCGACGACTCCCAGTCCGTAGACAGTCTCCGTGGGAAATGCAACCACGCCACCGCCACGCAAGATTCTCGCGGGCTCTTCCAGAAGGGCCGGGTCGAGGTCGCGGGCTGGCATGGTGAAGCAACGAGGCATTGCGGGCATTGTGGTGGTGACGACCGGCGTTGTCGATCGAGAAATCACTGTGTGGCGCGTCTCATCCTCAGTCCTCGGCGGCGCAAGTTTTGAAGCCTCTCCGTCTTCCACCCCGTACCCGCCTCGTGTATCCTCTTCGCTTTCTCCAATCTGCGAGGTTTCTCACATGTCCCTGCTCGTTGTCGGATCGGTCGCTTACGACACCATCAAGACGCCTCAGGGTGAGGTTGTGGAGGCGTTGGGAGGCGCCGCGGTCTATTTCTCCCTGGCGGCCGGGCTCTTCATGCCGGTCCGGCTGGTTGGCGTTGTGGGCGATGATTTTCGTGGCGCGGACTTGGATCTTCTCTCCGATCGCAGCGTCGACGTCTCGGGACTCGAACGGGTCCATGGCGGTCGTACTTTTCGCTGGACGGGCGAGTATTCGCAGGACATGAACAGCCGCGAGACCCTCTCGGTCGAGCTGAACGTCTTCGAAAACTTCAAGCCCAAGGTGCCTCAGGCATTCCGAAACTCCCGCTTTGTCTTTCTGGCGAACGCGCCACCCGTGACCCAGATGAGCGTGCTCGACCAGATGGATCGCCCCGACTTCGTGATGGCGGACACCATGGATCTTTGGATCCAGACGGCTCACAAGGATCTCCTCGGCCTCTTGAGGCGCATCGACGGCCTACTCGTGAACGATTCCGAAGCCATGTTGCTCACCGAGCGTCACAATGTGATTCAAGCTGGGAGGGCAATCCAGGACCTTGGACCCTCGCGAGTCGTGATCAAGAAAGGAGAGCACGGAGCGATCCTCTTTGACGGCGACCACATCGTGCCGCTGCCGGCCTATCCCATAGTCTCCGTCAAGGACCCGACCGGTGCAGGAGACAGCTTTGCGGGTGCCCTGATGGGGTATTTGGCGTGCAGCGTCGGCGCGAGGGGAGGATTGGCTGTCGAGCCTCGAGTCTTCAAGCAGGCGCTCGGCCACGGTGCCGTCGTCGCTTCGCTGACATGCGAGGACTTCGGCGTGCGGCGAATCGCCGCGGCCAGCAAGGCGGAGGTCAAGGAGCGTTTCGCGCAGTACCGGGAATTCCTGAGCTTGTGAGCCGACAAGTCCAGAGGTCACAAGGGCGGCACCGTCATCGCCGAGGACCCGACTTGACCTCGAGACCCACCGAAAGCTGCTCCTCGATCCCGACGACTACCAGTCCGTCAGCCCCTCTTGCTGGCCTTGCGGCACAAGCCGCTTCCGCGCTCTTTGCTTCCGATATCCCATCTTACTCGGAGCCGTTGGCAAGGTGCCGGGCGCCGCCGACCTCCGGGGGAGTCTGTGAAATCTTGGAAATCTTGCACCTGGAGCCGGAAGCGAATCGACGGGGGAGCGCTGGGCGGAACAGCTGGCCTTGAGAGCCTGACCCCTGGGGTGGAGTCGCGCCGTGCCCGAGGCTGCATTTCCAAAGGACTTGAAGGCACTCTCTGCTCACTGGAGCGTGGCCCGTAATCCGCGAGGCGGGCCCGTCAAGGGGTGGAGCGAGGCGCTGGAGTCCAGCGGGATTCCGGGGCTTGGTCTCGACGTGGACGGGGCTTCTCTATTATCCTCAACGCTTTTGCTGCGAGGGCCGATATACACCGTGGTTTGGAAAGCTCCGCTGGGCCGTCAGTTCAGCCCTCCCTGAGATCTTCACCCTTCACCCACAGCGACCCGTTCATGAATGCACGCGAAATCCGACAGGCCTACCTGAGCTTCTTCGAGGAGCATGGGCACACCCGCGTTCCGTCAAGCCCCGTTATCCCTCACGGCGATCCCACGCTACTGTTCACGAACGCGGGGATGAATCAGTTCAAGGACTATTTTACCGGCCGGGAGAAGCCCAGATTTCCCCGGGCGACGACGTCGCAGAAGTGCATTCGGGCTGGCGGTAAACACAACGACCTTGACAACGTCGGATACACGAGCCGCCACCTGACCTTCTTTGAGATGCTGGGGAACTTCTCGTTTGGGGATTACTTCAAGAAGGAAGCGATCGCCTTTGCCTGGGATCTTGTGACCCGCCGCTTCGGAATCTTGCCGAGCCGACTATGGATCACAGTTTACAAGGAAGACGATGAATCCCGGGAGATCTGGAAACAGGTCGCTGGCGTCTCGAATGATAGAATCGTTGGCTTGGGGGAGAAGGACAATTTCTGGAGTATGGGCGATGTTGGTCCTTGCGGCCCATGCTCCGAGATCCTCATTGACCGTGGCGATGCGTACGGGCCGGCCTCGATGGATAACGGCGAGCGGTTCTTCGAGGTTTGGAATCTTGTTTTCATGCAGTTCGAGCAAAAGGCGGACGGCACACGTGTCAACCTGCCTCGGCCGAGCATCGACACGGGCATGGGGCTCGAGCGGATGGCCATGGTGGTGCAGGGCAAGGACTCCGTTTTCGAGACGGATATATTCCAGAAGCTCATCCGCCGCGTCTCCGAAATCACAGGGACAGAGTACGATCCGGGCGATGCCGGCGTCTCGCACCGAGTGATTGCCGATCACCTCCGCAGCCTGAGCTTCGCCATCGCCGATGGCGCCGAGCCCTCGAACGAGAAGCGCGGCTACGTGCTTCGTCGCATACTCAGGCGGGCGGCACGTTATGCCCGCAAGATTCATTCGGGCGGTCCGATCCTGCATCTCCTCGTGGACGACCTGGTGCGAGAAATGGGGGCGGCTTACCCCGAGCTCACGGAGCGCCGGGAGCACATTCAGCGGATTGTGCGGAGTGAGGAAGAGAACTTTGCCCGTACGCTAGACCGAGGTATCGAGCTTTTTGACGAGGTGGTCGCAAAGCGCAAGAAGGCCGGTTCAACTACGATCGACGGCCTGGATGCTTTCGAAATGTACGACACGTTTGGGTTCCCCGTCGATCTCGTGCAGCGCATGGCCGAGGAAATTGGGTTCACGGTTGATATGCAAGGCTTTGAGAAGGAGATGGAAAAGCAGAAGGAGCGCTCCCGTGGCGCCTCGCAATTTGCCGTCATCTCCGGTAGCTCGGACGACTTCGACCTGGAGAAGCTTCCGGAGACGATTTTTCTTGGCTACACTCACTCGGAGTCGAATGCGGAAGTACAAGGCGTCCTCGAAGAGGCTGGAGTCTACCGGCTGGTCCTCTCGCACACGCCTTTTTATGCCGAGAGCGGCGGGCAGCTTGGGGACAGGGGAACGATCTCGGGCCCGGGATTTGTTCTCGCCGTGGAAGACACTCAAAAAGACCGTGGACGGCTCATTCACTTCTGCAAACTCAAAGGTGGCGACCCCCGGAAGGTGGGCAGGGGTGTCGAGGCCACTGCGGCCATCGACGTGGGCCGTCGCCATGCCATTGAGCGAAACCATACGGCCACGCACCTCCTCCACGCCGCGCTGCGCCAGGTCCTTGGCACTCACGTGCACCAGAAAGGCTCTCTCGTGGATTCGTCCCGTCTCCGATTTGATGTGACGCACTTTCAGGGCTTGGCTCTGGAGGAAATGGAACGTGTCGAGGATATCGTCCGGACGGAGATCGTAAAGAACACGCTCGTCGAAACCCTTGAGACTGACTACCCAGATGCCGTGAAGCGCGGCGCGATGGCCCTCTTCGGCGAGAAGTACGGTGACCGGGTCCGGGTCGTCAAGATCGGCGATTTTTCGATGGAGCTTTGCGGGGGAACTCATGTGCGACGTACGGGCGACGTGGGTACCTTCGTGGTCTCGAGCGAGGGATCGGTCTCGACGGGGGTGCGTCGCATTGAGGCGTTGACTGCAACGGGTGCTGACGATCTCCATCGCAAGAATCAGCGGATCGTGGTCGGGTTGGCTCGTGCTCTCAGGGTTGCTCCGGAAGGTGTTACCGGGAGGATTGAGAAGCTTCAGGACGAAATCCGGGAGCTGAAGTCAAAGCAGAAAGCATCGGGGCCGGCGGCTGCGTCGTCCGTGGCGGCGGTGCGTCGTGAAAGGCTTGGGAGCGTGCTTTTCCTCTCCGCCTCCTATAGCGGCGTCGAGGGGAAAGTACTCCGCGACGCCTACGATGGCCTCAAGAAGGAATCGGACCAACATGTCTGCGCCATTTTTTCGGGCTCCGACGGCAAGGTGAGCGTACTCGTCGCGGTTTCTCCGTCCCTTTCGAAGAAGGGCATCGACGCGCGCGAGATTTTCCAGGCAGGTGCTTCGCACATCGGTGGGAGGGGCGGCGGACGGGCGGAGATGGTTCAGGCCGGGGGCACGAACCCCTCCGGGGTGGACGCTGCGGCCGAGGCCATGCTTGATTTTGTCCGCGCAAAGCTGGGTTGAACTGATCCCTGTCAAAGCGCCCAACAAGTTCCTGCGGTTGCGTTGCGAGTTCCGGTGGGGCGATAGCAGGGTTCAAGGAGCAATGGCGAGCGCAATTCCACTTTCTCCTTTGCCGCTTGTGCCCTGGGGTTAATTCTTACGGTTAACTACTTCTCGCGGAAGGGTTTGCGCCCCAAAGATTGCCTTGACTTCGCCCGGGCAGGCTACTTAAAATGCAGCCCTTTCGTCCCGACGCTTCGCAACACTGTTCCCGCTGCCGCATGGCCCCAGGCCCTGTTCGAGGGTGGAGAGACCGCCCGAGCTTCTGCGGTCTTTCGCTGTCTCGGTTGTAGAAGCACCTACGGGAACCACGCCCGGCTTTTTTTCGAAGCGTAACCACCCAAGAAAATTCAGAGAACATTATGGCTGTACCCAAGAGGCGCACCTCAAAATCGAGAAAAGGCACCCGGCGAGCCCACGACGCTATTACCCTGCCCGACGTCATGCATTGCTCCCGCTGCAAGACGCCGATTGAGCGGCATAGCATTTGTCCGGAGTGCGGATATTACCGAGGCAAGCCGGTCATGACAGTTGAGGAAGGGATTTAATTGTCCCTCGCGATTGCCATCGACGCCATGGGCGGAGACCATGCTCCTGGCGTGGTGGTCCGAGGCGCTCTAGAGGCTGCCCGGCTTCACCCTGACGTCCGTTTGATCTTGGTGGGCATAGAGTTTCGTGTTCGTGAGGAGCTGGTGGCCGCCGGCTGGCAAGCCTCCGAAACTCCGAACTTGGAGGTTCTTCACGCCGAGTGTGTTATCGAAATGGGAGACAGCCCCGTTGAGGCGCTTCGGAAGAAGAAAGGCTCCTCCATTGAGGTGGCAACGAAGCTGGTTCGTTCTGGCGAGGCCGTTGCCATGGTGAGTGCCGGCAACACGGGCGCTTGCGTTGCAGCGGCCACGATCCTCCTCGGGCTTCTTCCCGATGTCCGGCGGGCAGGCATCGCTGTGGCCTTCAAGGCCGGTGAGCGCCCAGTAGTTGTGATCGACATGGGAGCCAATGTCAGCTCCAAGCCCGAGCACCTCATACAGTACGGGATCATGGCCAGCCTCTACGCCCGCTCGGTCCTTGGGATTGCAAACCCTCGCGTGGGCCTCCTCAACATCGGCGAGGAGGACGAAAAGGGCAACTCGCTCACGAAAACGACACACGACCTCTTTCAAAAGACGCGCCTCAACTACTGTCGAAACGTCGAGGGCAACCAGGTATTTCGTGGCGCGGTGGATGTCATCGTTTGCGATGGATTCGTCGGCAATATCGTCCTGAAGGTCTCGGAAGGGCTCGCTGAGCGTTTCATGGAACTCTTCAAGAGTGCCTTCGAAGCAGCCTTCAAGGATCTGGCTCCTGCTCTTTCGCAAGGCTCAGGAGGCGACAGGCTGGGCGAGAAACTTCGTGGAGTATTTGGCCTGCTCAAGGAACAACTCGACTACTCCGAGTACGGCGGTGCTCCGCTTCTCGGAGTCAATGGGGTCATGATCATTGCCCACGGCAGGTCGGACGCAAGTGCGATAACGAACGCGATTCGCGTTGCCAAGCGAATGGCCCTGGAAAACGTCAACAAGCACATCACCGAAGAAATTCGAGCGCTTTCTGTGAGCGAAGGGGTATAGATAGCCCGTCCAGGGCGAAGGGGGAGTCTTCTTCTCTCGCGCAGATATTGGAGATGATCGCTAATGTTTGAAGCCTTCATATCAGGCACGGGCTCATATCTTCCCGAAAGACGCCTCACGAATCACGACCTCGAAATGATGGTCGATACGTCGGACGAATGGATCGTTCAGCGGACGGGCATCCGGGAACGCAGAATTGCTGATCCGGCCGATGCCACGAGCGATCTTGCAACCCGTGCCGCCAGGATCGCCCTCAAGGAGGCTCATCGGAGCGTCGACGACATCGAGTGTATCATCTTGTGCACGGTGACCCCGGATACGTACATGCCGGCGGGCGCTGTCTATGTGCAGCGGGCTCTGGGAGCTACTCGCGCCGCAGCCTTTGACTTGAGCGCCGCCTGCACTGGTTTCATCCACGGGGTCACGGTCGGTACTGCGCTCGTTCGGTCCGGCGTTTACGAGAATCTTCTTGTCGTGGGGGCCGAGACACTCTCCCGTATCGTCGACCCTACCGACAGGAACACCTGCATTCTTTTTGGGGACGGTGCCGGGGCTGCGGTGCTGAGCCGATCAGAGCCGGGCTCGTCCTCGCGCGTCATGGACAGCTACCTGCGCGCAGACGGGACCGGATCCTGCTTGATCGAGCTGCCCGGCGGGGGTTCCCGTAGGCCCGCGACGCATGAGTCGATTGACGCGAAGCAGCATTTTCTTCGCATGCAAGGGAAGGAAGTCTTCAAGTTCGCGACGAAGAGCCTGGTGGAGCTGATCGAGGTAGCTCTCGAGCGGAACCATCTTGTGCCCGATGACTTGGCGATTGTCGTTCCGCACCAGGTGAACTACCGGATCATTGAGGCCGCCTTGAAAAAAGTTGCAATTCCGCTCGAGCGGATGCTCCTCAATCTGGAAAGGTACGGCAACACCTCGGCAGCGAGTGTTCCCATAGCGCTCCACGATGCCGTGACCGAGGGTAGGCTCCGGCGCGGCGACCACGTTCTCTTGGTCGCCTTCGGGGCTGGCTTGACATGGGGATACAACCTCCTAAAGTGGTGAGTTTCCAAGGCATTGCCCATGAATAGTCCCTACACATTCCTCTTTCCCGGTCAGGGTGCCCAGGCTCTAGGGATGGCTGTTGATCTCGCGGATTCCCGCCAGGAGGCCAGACGAATCTTCGACATGGGCAGAGACGTCCTTGGGCGAGACGTCCTGGCCATCTGCCGATCGGGCCCCGAAGAGGAGCTCAACTCCACTCGGATTAGCCAGCCAGCGATTTTTCTCCACTCGATGGCTGCGCTGGAAGTTCTGGGAACTGAAACGGGAAGCGGGGGCTTCTGTCAGGGTCTGGATGCCCCAGGCGCGGCAGGTCTTAGCCTTGGCGAATACTCGGCACTCGTGTTTGTGGGCTCTCTCACCTTCCAGGATGCTCTCCAGATTGTTAGCCTGCGCGGACAGTACATGCAGGAGGCTTGCGATACGACGAAGGGTACCATGGCCTCCGTAATCGCGATGGCGACCGCCAAGGTGGAGGAGATTATCGAGTCGGCAAAGACCGAGGGCTTCCTGGTGAGCGTAGCCAACTATAACTCCCCCGATCAAACCGTGATCTCGGGAGAGGCGAGCGCGGTGGAGGAAGCTGTGAAACGCCTCACGGCCGCTGGCGCTCGAAAAACGATCCGGCTCAAGGTGGCGGGTGCTTATCATTCACCCCTCATGGCTCCAGCGACGAAGAAGCTAGAGCCTTACTTGCGCGCCGTCAAGATTCGTGAGCCCAGGGTGCCATTTTTCTCGAACGTTACCGGGGCACAGGTCCGCGACCCCGAGGCGATTCGTCGGAACTTGATCCTGCAGGTTGAGCATCCCGTACGCTGGGAACAAATTCTTCGAGCGCTGGCGGCCTCGGGCATGAAACGCGCGCTGGAAGTGGGTCCCGGGAAGGTGCTTGCTGGACTCTTGCGCAGCGTGGTGAGGGAGGTCGAGGTGACGAACGCGGGAACGCTTGGGGCCGTCTTGAAGCTCAAGGAAGAACTTCTCAAGCCCATGGAAGTGTCGGATCATGCCAATGGCTGAGCCCATCCTGAGCCAAGTGGCGATCGTGACAGGGGCGTCACGGGGGATCGGGCGTGCCATTGCCCTGCGCCTGGCGGCCGACGGAGCGCAGGTTGCCCTCGTGGCTCGAAGCCTTGCTGGCGTTGAAAATGTGGCCGCCGAGCTTCGATCGAAGTACCCGACGCGTCGTTTTCTGGCGTTTGCCTGCGATGTCTCGCAGCTAAAGGACGTCGGCGTTGTCGTCGACTCGGTCGTGAAAGAGCTTGGAAGGATCGACATCCTTGTCAACAATGCGGGGATTACCCGAGACAACCTTCTCCTCCGGATGAGTGAGGAGGAGTGGGACGACGTAATTGCCACGAACTTGAAAGGCCTCTTTAACTTCTCGAAGGCTGTTGCTCGTCAGATGCTAAGAGAGCGGCGTGGCCGCATTATCAACATCACGAGCATCGTTGGCTTGATTGGCAATGCCGGGCAAGCCAACTACGCGGCCTCCAAGGGCGGCGTCAACGCCTTTACTTTTACGCTGGCGCGGGAACTGGCGACTCGTGGAATTACCGTGAATGCAGTGGCCCCAGGTTTCATTGAGACCGACATGACAGACGCGATGTCCGAGGAAGCGAAGGCCGCGTTTCAACAAAAAATTCCACTCGGTAGACTGGGTAAACCGGAAGAAATTGCTGAGATCGTGGCGTTTCTGGGGGGACCGCTGGCAGGGTACATCACAGGCGAGGTGATTCGTGTTGATGGCGGCCTGGCGATTGGATAATGACTGAGTAAGGATTCAACAAGTAAGGACTCATAACTCAGCGGGCTTGGCTCTGGAAAAATAGAATAGACAGGACCGCTTCTTAAGGGCCCGCGGAGGCGGGTGGAAACGACAACAGGCTTACCCGTCAGTCGCTGTGGCTTCGGACGGTTGAGTAAGGATTCAGGAGAGACAATCAAAGTGGCTGAAGAAATTGCTGAAAAGGTCTCGACGATCGTTTGTGACCAGCTCGACGTCGAGATGGAGAAGGTCAAGCCTGAGGCCAGCTTCATCAACGACTTGGGAGCTGACTCCCTCGACATCGTGGAGTTGGTGATGGAGCTTGAGGAGGAGTTCGACATGAGCATTCCCGATGAAGATGCGGAGAAAATCCGCACGGTCGGTGAAGCCATTGAGTACATCAAGAAGAACAAGGGCGAAGACAAGGGCTAACCGATTCGACCTTCGAGGATCTCAATTGCCGCTGGAGCGCCAGTTTGGATGGGTCTTCCTTGGTGATCGGGACAAGTCGGAACATCATGAACAAAAGACGTGTCGCAGTCACTGGCCTGGGGGCAGTCACGCCGATTGGCATCGGGCGTGAAGCCTATTGGGACGGGATCATCAATGGACGGCACGGGTTCGGGCCGATCACGCGCTTTGATCACAGCGAATTCCCGGTGCATTTCGCCGCCGAGGTCAAGGGATTCGACACGTCTTCCATACTCTCCACGAAGGAGGCGCGGCACCTCGACCGATTCGTACAGTTCGCGCTTGCGGCGGCCATCGAGGCAGTATCGGACAGCTCCCTCGACCTCGAGCAGGTCGACAAACGTCGTGTTGGCTGCATCTGGGCTTCCGGGATCGGCGGCCTGGAGGAGATCGAGGCGACACACAAGCACTGCCTGGAGCGCGGCTTTCGCCGGATGAGCCCCTTCTTTATTCCAAAGTTAATGATCAACGCCGCGGCAGGCCAGATCGCCATCCGCTTCGGAATTCAGGGCGTGAACTACGGTATCACTTCCGCCTGTGCCTCGGCGGGGCACGCGATCGGGCTCGCCCTGAAGACGATCCGTAGCGGCGAGGCGGACATTGTGATTTGCGGAGGCTCGGAAGCTACCGTCTCGGCGCTTGGAATCGGCGGCTTTTGCGCGCTACGCGCGCTTTCGGAGCGTAACGATGACCCTGCTACAGCTTCCCGGCCGTTCAACAAGGATCGAGATGGATTTGTCGTTGGAGAGGGTGCGGGAGGATTCATCTTCGAGGAGCTCGAGGCGGCAAGGAAGCGAGGCGCGAGAATTTACGCCGAGATGCTAGGGGTTGGAATGACGGACGACGGCTATCACATCTCTGCTCCGATCCCCGAAGGCACGATGGCAGCCGAGGCCATGCGCCAGGCTTGCCTGGATGGTGGTGTTTCGCTGGATCAAGTCGACTACATCAACGCGCATGGCACTTCGACCCCCCTCAACGACGTGATGGAAACCCGAGCGATCCATGCCGCGTTCGAGGACCACGCAACTCGGCTGCTCGTGAGTTCGACGAAGTCGCAGCTGGGTCACCTCCTGGGAGCTGCGGGCGCCGTGGGAGGGGTTGCGGCCGTGCTTGCGATACATCATCAAATAGCTCCACCAACGATCAACTACATCACACCCGATCCGGAGTGTGACCTAGACTACGTGCCCAACGAACCGAGGCGGGCAAGAATCCGAAACGCGCTCTGCAATTCGTTCGGATTTGGTGGTCACAACGTCTCGACGCTCTTTGGGCAGGCGCGGTGATCCGGGGGCCCAATCCGGAATTGCTCTGCTCGAGCTCGCAAAGGTTTCTTTGCGGACATGGGCAGTCCTCCTCTCTACCCCTTATGAGCCGCACATGGAACGAAAACTGCTATTTATTGCCGATAAGCTGAGCGAAGACGCGCTACGGTTGCTCAAGGATCTCCCCATTGCTGTCGACAACCGACCCGGTCTGCCCCTCGACCAGAAGCTCCTGGCGGTCGCGAAGGCCCATGCCCTCATCGTGCGCAGTGAGACCAGGGTGGACAAAGCCTTCCTGGAGCACGCCGAGTGTCTCGAGCTGATTGTCCGGGCTGGAGTCGGAGTGGACAATATTGATGTGGATGCTGCCACGCGCAGGGGCATCGTCGTCCAAAACATTCCGGACGGGAACGTACGTTCGGCCGCGGAGCATGCGATAGCTCTGATCTTGGCACTTGCTCGCAACCTTCCCCAGGGCCACATGAGCATGAAGGAGGGCAAATGGGAGCGGGGAAAGCTTACTGGGGTCGAGGTGCGGGACAAGGTTCTTGGTGTCATTGGCCTGGGGAAAATTGGTCGGCACGTGGTTCAGATGGCCACTGGGCTTGGATTCAAGATCCTCGCGTACGACCCCTATGTATCACCGCGGCTCGCCGAGGAGCTTTCGGTGGAGCTTGTTGCTGATCTGGCCGCGCTCGTGGAACGAGTCGACTTTCTCACCGTGCATGTTCCCGGGGGCGCCGGCACCAAGAGCTTGATCGGGGAAGATATTTTGAACCGAGCGAAGCCCGGTATTCGGATCGTGAACTGCGCGCGTGGCGGGATCGTCGATGAGGAGGCTCTTCTCAGTGCGCTCGAGTCGAACAAAGTGGCAGCAGCCGCCATCGACGTCTTCAGCCAGGAGCCGCCGGGTCTCACGCCCCTGGTTTCGCACCCTCGAGTGATTGTCACTCCACACCTGGGCGCGTCTACCCGTGAAGCGCAGGAGAATGTGGCGATTGGAGCGGTTGAGCAGGTCATCGACTACCTTCTCCACCGAAAGCTCCACAGCCCCGTCAACGCGGTGGTGCTGGATCCCGAGTTGCGGGAGGGCATGCAGCCCTACCGGGATTTGGCACTAAGACTCGGCCGCCTTCACGCGCAGATGCTCGACGGGAACCCGGCACGCATCGTGATCAAGTTCTACGGCGATATCTTTACCGACAAGGTGCAAAGTTACATCACGAACAGCGTGCTTGAGGGGTTCCTTGGCCTACGTTCCGACCAGCCCGTAAACGTGATCAACTCGAGGGCGATGGCGAAGGACCAGGGCCTTGCGGTTGAAGCCCGATCGGAAGGGAAGAGCCGCTATTTTCAGAACATGATTCGGGTGGAGGTCGCATCGGGCACGGCATCGAGGGAGTTGGGAGGCACTATTCGAGGGAGGAGCGGCCTTCGACTCGTGAGCCTGGATGGATTCCAGTTCGACGCCGTACTTGAGGGGAACATGTTAATCGTTGCCAACCAGGACCGGCCTGGCATGATCGGCGTCCTCGGAAATGCGTTGGCGGCGCACAATATCAACATCAGCTACATGTCGTTGGGTCGCGACCGTCCGAGTGGCACGGCCATCGCGCTCGTGAATGTAGATGAACCTGTGCCGGCCAGGGTGGTGGAGGACTTGCGCGGTCGTGATGGCATTGTGTGGGTTCGGCAGGTACAGGTGGGGTAAGCCGAAACTTGCGGGTTCAAGCTACTCCGCGCCGGGTGGAAAGAAGAAGGGCTCCTGAGGTTGATCCTCCCCGCGCTCGGAAGCGCGTTCAGGAGGGGGGTTGTGGGCCTCGAACTGGTTGATGACCCGTCGAGCATAGGAAGCGAAGTAGCTCCTGGGGTATAGCTTCACGACGCGGCGGAGCAGGGCGATCGCAGAGGCAGGGTCCTTCTTTTTCTCGACCAAAATGCGTCCAGCCTTGTAGAGCAGTTGGCTGTGTCCGTAGCCGGTTTGTATCCAGTCCGCCGCCTTTCTATATTGGTAGACGGCGGAGTCGAGGAATCCCATGCTCGCATAGAGATCGCCAAGGCGCTCATGAGCCGTTGAACTCGTGGGATCCATGGCGAGTGCCTCCAGGCAGGTCTGAATTCGTTGCCACTCCTGCTTCCCGGTCAAGGGAGTTCCTGGCGGCGCTTGCCGTGAGCCCGGCGAGGTGATCTTTTCTATCAGAACACCGCAATAGTGCACGATCAGGTAGGCCGCAACTGGCACGTAAAACATGGAGGCGCCGAAGAAGAGGAAGAACTGGGAGCCGCGGTGGAAGGCCCCGAGGTTTTCGAACTCGATCGTGCTTCCCAGGGCCGCCACGAAGCCTGCCAACAGCAGCACCAGCCCCGTGAGGCAGTGAAACAGGGGCTCGGCGCGTAACCGCGCAGCGAAATAATAGACAACGCTCAGGAACGCCCCGAGGAGGCCGTAGATGCCAGCCACAATTACATAGAGCACCGCTTCGCTCATGTGGGGGGATTGTATGGTGCTTGCAATGGGAATCCAATCAGTGTTTCCGTGCAACGCAGGCTGGGTTCCCGGAAGTTGCGATCACGTGGGACGAAGTGCAAACCCAGAATTCCGTGTTACTTGGCAACAGAGCAGCCCGCGACATTTTTTGGCGTTTGACGCTCCCAGCGTTTCGTCCTACTCTTCATTGCCAACGACGGCACGAACGAGAAGAACTGAAGAGAAAATAGAGTTACGGGCGGCCGGGGCCGTAGCACCCTCCATGGAAGAGGACCCCGGCAGCCCATTTTGAAATAACAAGAGATCAGCCGGACGCGCGCCCCGGCTCAAGAGAACAGGCGCGGGTTGGTGAGAGAGGGGAAGGACGTCGGATAACCCGCTGACAGGAGTTCAGCCGGATTCAGCCGTCCTGTGAATAATTAAACGCCCCCAACCCACGTTCCATTGGCCCGCCTCCACTTTGGAGGCGGGCCTTTTTTTTCCCCAGAATATTGCCGGGGAAAAGCCAGCTGACCGGAGAGGTCGTGGGGATTTCAAGGCCGCCAACGTTCCTCACACCTCGAGTTCCTTTGGATATCGGTTCAAGTTGCGGCAGCCCGTCTCCGTCACCACGACCACATCTTCGAGGCGTACGGCTCCGACGCCAGGGTAGTAGAGACCCGGCTCCACCGTGATGACTTGGCCTGTCTTGATCTGGGTCTCGACTCGGCCTATTTTCGGCCACTCGTGGATGTCGAGGCCAAGGCCGTGTCCTGTCGAGTGAATGTAGCCTGATTTTTTGATTCCGACGTCCTCGTTGGCGTTGCCCCGCAACTTGAAAAGCTTTGCGACTTCGCTGTGCACTTTTTCCCCTTCGGCTCCATCCTTGATCAGGGAGAATGCCAGCTCCTGGGCATCGAGCACGTCCTTGTAGAGTTTTTTCACCGCAGCGCTAGCTTTGCCCCGGACGACGGTGCGAGTCATGTCCCCCCAGTACCGAGTCCGGATCGACCGGGGGAAAATGTCGAGGATGATTGTCTTGTGCGCCGGCAGAGGTCCGCTTCCGCGATGGTGTGGGTCGGCCCCTTGGTCGCCTCCGGCCACGATGGTGTTTGAGGCTTGGCATTCCCGCTCGAGGAGAAACTTGTGGATTTCCAGGCGCAACTTCTCCGAGGTGAGTTCTCGGCCCTCGTAGAAGAGCCAGTCTCCCCGGATCTCGCTTCGCTTGAGGATGGAGACCGCGAGGTCGGTTGCCGCCTCGGCATGACGCTGGGTCTCCTCGATGGCGTGGATCTCCTCGGCGGTTTTGATCGTACGTGACGGGAAAATGGGGTCGTCTTTCAGCCGAAGCTTGTAACCCTTCTCTCTGAGTCGTTCCGCGTGGCCAAATGGAAAGCTCAGGGGGACTGTGAGCTGCTTGATCCCTTTTTCCTTGAGGTAGAGGTCCAGCACGCTTGTCAGCCGGGCAGGCTCCTTCGCCGCACGCAGAGCCTCCTCGTACGGCGTTGTCGATACGATCTCATCCACGCGAGCTTCCGAACGGCCCCTGCCGTATTCAAGGTCGTTCAGCAGGAAGATTTTTCGGCCGTCAATCTCGAGGTAGATGACAGTGACCGTGACCAAAAATCTCGTTCTGTAGTAGAGGTCGGCACTGGCCTCGCTGTCGGCGATGATGAGCAAGTTCTCGCTCTCACTCTGGCTCACTGGACTTTCGCCCCCCTCAAAAGGCTCCACTCTCCAGCTGACTCTTCACGTGAGCCATGAAACGATCGGCGACTGCGCCGTCGATGAGCCTGTGGTCAAACGAGAGGCTCAGGAACATCATGGAGCGAATGGCGATCGAGTCGGTTTCCTCCAGCACCACGGGGCGTCTTGTGACGACCCCCATACAGAGTATCGCTACTTGAGGCTGGCTAATGATTGGAGTTCCGATCAGGCTGCCGAAGACTCCCGGGTTCGTCACGGTGAAGGTTGCGCCCTGAACTTCTTCGGGCTTGAGTTGTTTGGACCTTGCTCGCTTCGCCAAGTCGTGCACAGTCTTCGCCAGGTCCTGCAAGGCCAGTTTGTCAGCTTGGCGGATGACCGGCACGATCAGCCCGTCGTCGAGTGCAACGGCCACCCCCAAGTTGATGTCTCCGTGGTAGCGCACGTTTTTGCCTTCGATCGATGCGTTGAGCTTGGGGTGATTGCGGAGAGCGCGGGCCACAGCTTGAAGCACAAAGGACAGGTAGGTGAGCTTCGTTTTGCCCTGCAACTCATGGCCGCTGGCATGAGAGCCCTTGAACGCACGAACCGCTGACATATCCACCTCGAAGATACTGCTCACGTGGGCGGAGGTTCGGCGGCTCGCCACCATGTGCTCGGCGATGCGTTGCCGGATCACGCTCATGGGCTCCAGATGGTCCTCCTCGGGAGAATGAGCCGTTGAAGGTGGCATCCGCGCAATATGTTGAAGTAGATCTTCCTTGGTGACGCGACCGCCAACACCCGTGCCCGAGATCGTCTTGAGGTCGATCCTGTGCTGGGCTGATAAACTTCGAACTAGAGGGGATGACAACTCTCGCAAGCGATCTGCACTTGTTCGGGGAGGCTTGCCGCTGGCGGCTCGTTGTGGATCGTCTTGGCTCGTTGCGGCAACAGGCTCAGAGGGTCTTGTAGGGGCGTCAGTTCCCCTGACCGGCGCTTCTTGCTCGACAGTCTCTTTCTCTTGAGTTTCCAGGAAGCAGACGACCGTGTGGACCGGAACAGTCTCCCCCTCATTCACCAGAATTTTTACAAGGCGGCCGCTACAAGGGGCGGGCACCTCGGTATCCACTTTATCAGTCGAAATCTCGAAAATCGTCTCGTCCCGTCGGACGTTGTCGCCGACTTTCTTGTGCCATTTAACAACGGTCCCCTCGGCAATGCTTTCGCCCATCTGGGGCATATGTACCGGCTCTTCCGTCGTCAAGTCCCGATCATCCTCTCCTTCAAGTGGCATCGACTGAAACCCAAGGTTGGGCTCGAAGCGGCGCAAATGATATGCGAATGCGCGTGGTTTGTCACATCGGAAGCCCGGTAGTACTCTCTGATCGAGGAGACTCCTCGGGCAAGGTTCCGGGAAGCATGATGCAAAACCGCACTGACGATCGAATTTCAAAGTTCTTGAAGACGGCCTGCGAGATTCCGTCTCTTGACGCCGCCGTCAAGAAGCTGCTCCTGCTGTCGGAGAAGGAAGCGTCGCCACGCGAATTTGCCGCACTGATCCAGAGAGACCAGGGACTTGCAGCCAAGGTGCTTCGTCTCGTCAATAGTGCCTTCTATGCTCTCGGAAAGTCGATTGTATCCATTCCGCACGCCAGCGCGCTTCTGGGCACCAAGACGCTCAAGAGCTTGGTCTTGAGCGTCAAGGTCACGAATCTGATGAAGAAGGCAGCCGCCGGACTCGACCCCTTGGTATTCTGGCGACATTCGATCGCGACTGCGATCGCGTCCCAGCGGCTCGCCCAACTGGTGCTCCCTTCCATGGAGGACGATGTCTACGTCGCCGGACTGTTCCATGATGCTGGAATCGCGCTTCTCGCCAAGCACGTCCCGGAGGACTACACAAGGGTGCTCCGTGCCGCGCGGTCCTTGGGTCGTAATCTGGCTTGCATGGAGGAAGAGTTCTTCGGCATTTCGCACGCGGAGATGGGCTGGTCGCTCGCGAGCCGCTGGAAGTTCTCTTCCCTGGTAGCGGACGCGATTCGATTTCATGAGACCGAGATATCTCGCTGGACGCTCACAAATCCCCAGGACTTGAAGGGTGTCGGCGTCGTTATGTTCGCGGACGTGATCGCCGCACATGTGGGACTCGACTTTGATGGAAAAGCGCCCGGGTTGAGCCCACTTCCCCAGGCCCCATCGTTCCTGGGGCTCGAACCTGCCGATGTCGAGGCCATCGCGCTCGCACTTCCGAGCGATGTGGCTGAAAAGGAGAGCATCCTCATGCCCCAGGATGCAGTGACGGCATGACAGCCGATCCCCGGATTGCCTCGGGCCCCTGGCAATAACAAGCTCGCGAAGGGTCAAGTTGGCGGGAGTGCATGGGAATCGAACCCACCTACCGTGTTGTTCGCACGGCACCAAGGATTTGAAGTCCCGGAGGCCCACCAGGTGCCTGTTCACTCCCGTGCCTTGACTTCCTGGTGAAGGAGCCTAAAGGTACCCGTCGTTGTGCTGCTTGGCCACTAAAAGGCGGCGAGATTGCTGCGTGCTGCTTGTACGTTGTGCGTAGTTAGCAGAATCAGTTTTGCTAATTAATAATTTGTTTCACTATTAACGCCTCTTGTGCTAAATTTCTCCCTTCATGTATCTCCACAGCCTGAAGATATTCTGCGATGTTGTACGTCACCGTAGTTTCTCCAAGGGTGCTTTCGCCAATGGCATCAGTCAGTCTGCTGCAAGTCAAGCAATTCTGCAGATCGAAAAGACGATGGGGGTCGAACTGCTGGACCGATCCAAGCGGCCCTGGGAGTTGACAGCCAATGGCAGAATATTTTTTGATGGTGCCGAAGAGATCCTGGTTCGCTTCCACGAGCTCGAGGAAGCCATTCGACATCGCCTGGCTGATGGGTACAAGGTTCGTGTGGCGGCAATCTACTCAGTGGGTCTTCAGGATATGAGCCAGTACGTCGAGCAGTTTAAGGCTCAGGCCCCCGGCTCTGATGTTGAGCTTGAGTACATGCATCCCGACCGGGTCGTCAAGAAAGTGCTTGCGGGTGAGGCAGACCTCGGGCTCCTGGCTTTTGGTCGCGCCAGCGCGGGTCTGTCCACGACTCCTTGGCGGGAAGAGCAAATGGTTTTTGCGTCACTCCCCAGCCACTCGCTGGCGAGAGAAAAGACGATTTGCCCCTCCGATCTGCGAGGGCTCAAGTTCATTGCCTTTGATCGTGCTCTCGCAATACGACGTGAGGTCGACCGTTTCTTGCGTCGGCACAAGGTTGGAGTGGAGGTTATCGCGGAGTTTGACAACATCGCGAACATCAAGCAGGCGATAGAAGACGGAGTTGGAGTCTCCATCCTTCCTGAGCCCACAATTCGACGCGAAATTGATCGCAAATCTCTGGCGGCAGTCCCTTTTTCAGGTGCTCGCTTTGTGCGTCCGTTGCGAATCATTCACCGCAAGAAGCGGAAGCTGAACACCTCGGTTTTGGGTTTCATGGAGCTTCTTACCCAGTGTAATGGGTTTGTGCCGCCGTCTCCGAAGCGGGAAGCTCGCTCGGGATCAGGTGGCAATACCAGCGGGAATGTGTCTCGCGCCTCGAACGGCGCGAACGTTCGGCGAGTCGAGAAAGTCGGTAAACGAGCATGAGTCACACGGATTTTCCCCGCAAGCAAGGTCTCTACGACCCCGCGAATGAGCACGATTCCTGTGGTGTTGGCTTCGTGGTGGATATCAAGGGACGTAGGTCGCACGGCATTCTCGAGAAGGCACTCAGGGTTCTTCTCAATCTGTCTCACAGAGGCGCTTGTGGATGTGAGGTCAACACCGGCGACGGTGCGGGTGTGCTGCTGCAGATGCCACACCGTTTCCTTCAAAAAGAGGCGCGCAATCTGGGAATTACCCTGCCGTCCGCTGGTGAGTATGCCGTTGGGCAGGTTTTTTTGCCACAGGATGTCGAGGCTCGCGTTGAGTGCGAGCGGATTCTGTCGCAAGTGGTAGAGCGTGAAGGCCAGAAAGTTCTGGGCTGGCGCGACGTGCCGACGAACAGCTCGACGATTGGCGATAGAGCAAGAATGTCCGAGCCGCGACACAGGCAGATTTTTGTTGGCAGGGGTGAAAGCACGCCAGACCTTCTTGCTTTTGAGCGAAAGCTTTATGTGATTCGTAAGCAATCCCGTCTCAAGGTCAAGTCTTCGGACATCCCGCGTCGGGAAGCGTTCTATATGCCCTGTTTTTCGGCCCGAACCCTCGTTTACAAGGGCATGCTGATGTCGGACCAGCTTCCTGTCTACTTTCCTGATTTGACCGATCCCGCCATGGAGACGGCGCTTGCGCTGGTCCACTCCAGGTTTTCCACCAACACCTTTCCCAGCTGGTCGCGGGCCCACCCCTATCGTTTTCTCGCCCATAACGGCGAGATCAATACCCTCCGTGGCAACATCAATTGGATGCATGCTCGGCAGAGCCTCTTCGAATCGAAGTTATTTGGAGCTGATATTCGAAAAATCCGCCAGGTGATCGACCCCGGTGGAAGCGACTCCGGAATGTTTGACAATGCGCTGGAGCTCCTGGTGCTGAGCGGACGGTCCTTGCCGCATGCAGTCATGATGATGATCCCGGAGCCCTGGTCCGGGGATTCGAGCATGAGCGATGAGAAGCGTGCCTTCTACGAATACCACGCCTGTTTGATGGAGCCGTGGGACGGGCCGGCGTCCATTGCGTTCACTGATGGGACGTGCATTGGGGCTGTGCTGGATCGCAACGGACTACGTCCTTCTCGCTACTACGTAACCAAGGATGGACTCGTCGTCATGGCGTCCGAGGTGGGGGTCCTTGACATTCCCCCCGAGAACGTCTTGCAGAAGGGGCGTCTTCAGCCAGGGCGTATGTTTCTCATCGACACCGAGCAGGGCCGAATTGTCGACGATGAGGAGTTGAAGCTCCAGATTGCGACGGCCCAGCCGTATCGCAAGTGGCTGAACGAGAACTTGGTCTCGCTGGAGGACTTGCCCGAGCCTCCGCACGTTCCGGAGCCTGATCACGAAACGGTGCTTCTGCGCCAGCAGGCGTTCGGCTATTCGATCGAAGACCTTCGCTTCCTCATGGGGCCAATGGCCCGGGATGGTGTGGAAGCACTCGGTTCCATGGGCACCGATACGCCGCTCGCGGTTCTGTCTGAAAAGCCTCAACTACTCTACAACTACTTCCAGCAGCTCTTCGCGCAGGTCACGAATCCTCCGGTCGACGCGATTCGCGAAGAGATCATCATGTCTACAGGCATCACGATCGGCGCTGAAGCAAATTTGCTCGACCCGCGGCCCGAGAGCTGTCGCCACGTCAAGCTCAAGACCCCGATCCTCAAGAACGAGGAGCTCGAGAAGCTTCGCAACATGGACCTTCCAGGCTTGAGAGCCCTTACGCTTCCAGTTCTTTTCAACGTGCGCGAAAAGGGACGAACTCTCGAGTCTGCTCTCGATGATCTATACCGCAAGGCGGACGCTGCCGTCCAACAGGGCTACACGATCCTTGTTCTTTCCGATCGTGGAATCGACAGAGATCGAGCTGCTATCCCGGCCCTTCTCGCGGTCTCCGGGCTTCACCACCACTTGATTCGAGAGGGGACGCGGACGCAGATTGACATCGTTCTCGAATCGGGTGAGCCCAGAGAGGTGCATCACTTCGCTCTCTTGATCAGCTACGGGGCTAGCGCAATCAATCCTTACCTGGCCTTCGAGACCCTCGATGGCATGATTCGTCAAGGTCTCTTGACTGAAATCGAGCACGACTCGGCCGTCAAGAACTATGTTAAGGCCATCGTGAAGGGTGCCTTGAAGGTGACCTCGAAGATGGGCATCTCGACGATCCAGAGCTATCGGGGGGCACAGATCTTTGAGGCCATCGGGCTCAACCAGCAGATCATCGACAGATATTTTACGTGGACTCCTACGCGCATCGAAGGAGTCGGAATTGAGGCGATTGCCCATGAGGTTCTTGTTCGACACGAGAAAGCTTTCCCTGACCGGTCCGTCAATGGCCGAGTGCTAGACGTGGGCGGTCAGTACCAGTGGCGCCGTGAAGGGGAGTACCACCTCTTCAATCCGGAGACCGTGCACAAGCTGCAGCACGCATGCCGGACGAACAACTACAGAACTTTCAAGGAGTATTCCGAGCTGGTGAACAACCAGTCCAAGAGACTCTGCACACTGCGTGGGCTTTGCGATCTCAAATTCAGCGAAAAGCCGATCCCGATCGAGGAGGTTGAGTCGGTCGACTCCCTGGTTCTCCGCTTCAAGACGGGAGCAATGTCCTACGGCTCAATCTCGAAGGA
>SXGT01069769.1_pt1 | contig 41134 bp, 34 predicted proteins | sample 3176221 | NCBI WGS metagenome assembly SXGT01 (sample SAMN11356862, study PRJNA531348) | freshwater metagenome | isolation source: freshwater sample F1-120 | place: China: Fuxian Lake, Yuxi | collected 2017-12-25
CAAAAATTCTATAACAAGTCCATACAAGAGTATGCCTACAACCAGGTCGCCGTTGGGAATTGGCGAGCACAGGACGCGGTATCTTTGGCCAGACAAGAACTAAATGAAATGTTGCCGCAAGGGCTGGAAACGCCGAACGCATACCTATCGAATATCCTCAATGATACCGATGTGCCGATCGGCATGATGTGGTTCTATATCGATGAAGGGCGACCGCAAAAAACCGCGGTGCTGTTAGACTTCTTCCTGTTCCCAGCCTTTCGGAATCAAACCTTAGCGATGGAAGTTTTATCTGTGTTTGAAAAAGGGGTCAGGGCGGTAGGAGTTTCGCGGGTAGAGCTACAAGTATTTGGGCACAAGTCTGATGAAATTCGGCTTTACACTGAAAATGCGTATCAACAGACAATGGTTTTGTTCGCGAAGGATCTAGTAGAGTGAAAGTCAGTTTCCTGCCGATGACAGAACAGCGTTTTGCTACTTATGTTTCGAGGGCGATCACTGAATATGCCTCGGACAAGGTTAAGGCTGGGAATTGGGACGCAGATACTGCCTTGGAGCGATCTCGTTCAGAGTTTCACCGGTACCTGCCTCAAGGGGCCCAAACGCCAGGTCATTCTCTTTGCTGTATATTAAATGAGGCTCACGAAGAAGTTGGCGTTATTTGGTACGGTACGTTGGACAATGCCAAAAATGTCCTTTTTCTTTACGATTTTGAGGTCCACGAAAATTATCGGGGCAAGGGATACGCGTTGCAAAGTTTGCAGGAATTGGAAAAGGTAGCCAAAGAGAACAATTGTGAGCATATTGAATTGCATGTATTTGGCTACAATGTTGCCGCCCAAAACCTGTACCTAAAGGCAGGTTTTACTATCACCAACATCAACATGCGGAAAATAATAAAAAAATAACGCCCCGGCAGCAAGAATTGCCGAGGCGTTATTAGGTTGATCAGCGGTTAACTCAGACCAGGTCTTCCATCAGTGACATGGGCACAACTGCCGCGCCAACGATGCCAGGACCCGTATGCACCCCCAATACCGGTGATATTCGGGCTACTTCAAGTTTGGCAATATTGAGCTTTTGTTTCAATGATTCGGCAAGGTCTTCAGCGCCTTTTTCGAATTTGCCATGAAGTATGGTTGCCCAAACTGGCGTGTTGCCATAAACGGTTGTCAGGTTGTCACAGATCGCTCCCAACGCCGCGGGAATCGTTCGGACCTTTGTTACGGTGCTATATTTGCCATCTTCGTGGGCTACATTGATAACAGGTTTTAGTTTTAAGAGCGAGCCTAATAATGCCGAAACCCGGCCGATCCTTCCACCACGGGCAAGATATTCAAGTGTTTCCAAAGTGTAGATCACTTCCGTTTTTTCACGGATCATAGCCAACCGCTCCATGATCATTTCTATTGGCCAACCCGCTTTGGTTGCGGCGGCAGCAGCCAGTACCTGAAACCGTTCTCCGCCAGAAAGGGTGAGGGTGTCCCAAAATTGGATCTTGCTTGGCTGGGAAGATTGCTCTCCGCCCACACGCGCAGAGTTGATTGTGCCGCTAAGGCCAGATGAAATATGCACGGAAAGGATGGGGTCGCCATTTTCCAAAAGCTGGTCATATAATTTGGCAAACTGTCCGCTGGAAGGTTGGGCTGTTGTTGGAATATTTGGTTGCATCTTTTCCAAACGGGTATAGAACTCATCGGGAGAGATGTCGGAGGATTTGATCTCCCCCTCGGGGAAGTTGATGTATAGCGGAGCGGTGATCACGCCATACTTTTCCATTTCTTGTTGGGTTAGTTCAGCCGCGCTGTCTGTTACGATTTTCATAAGCTTATCCTTGTTTTTAATGTTAAATTATCACGGCAGTACGGATGAATATAAGAATACCACAGGTGCATCGATGAGGCGCTGACACCTTTTAATCTCATCTTGAATGGGAGCGACCTGGATGAAATTGTGGGTCACAGATTCCCACATGAAGACCCATCCACCGATCAAAATCGCCTCCTTGATCACGTCAAAGATCAAGCCATTGAGGACAAACTGATAGCTGACAACATATACAGTCAGGCATGCCAGTGATACCAATAAATGCTTAAATGCAGCTTTACGGGTCCTCTTGATGCGATTTTGGGTGATGGCTATCTCGTGTTGGTAAAAGTTTTTAATGCTGTGGCCACATTGTGCTTCTAACGTGGCGTTCCTTTCTTCGCCAGTGATCTCGATGGTCAGGCGTATCTTGTACATTTCATCGATCTCTTCTGAGCACTGGTCCAAATAGTCCAGCACTTGCTGAGAAAGATCCCGCGTGAGGGCGGGGGATGGATCGATAGGGTTGTACAACTCGTTGTAAGTGCCCACTTGCAAGGGTACTGTCATCGCGTTTGTTACTTGGTCATATGTGTAGATGTCAAAAAGCGTAGGGCGATTTTTCATTCCATCATCCATTATAATTTTTTATTGATGGAAATAAATATCAGGAATTACGATAACCAGGATTTTGATGCCGTATTGGTCTTGTGGAGGATATCAAGAGAATTGAGTTCCAATGGAGCGGAGCTTGCCGGTGAACATCCTTTATGGGAGGATGCCCTTTATATGGATAGGGAGATCTTGGCAAAGGACCAGGTATGGGTGGCAATTGGAGAAGATGGCAAGATCGTTGCCTTTTTGGCGATGGTCGGTTCGTATATTGACAGATTGTATGTTTTGCCGAAACATTGGCATAAAGGGGTTGGAAGAAAGTTAATTCAGTTCGCGATCAGTCTCTCGCCATCCAGAGTGTGGTTGCACACCTTGGCGAACAATGATCGGGCAAAAGCGTTTTACGAAAAATTTGGCTTTACAAAGATCCGAGATGGAGTCAGCTCTGATGGACATGCCGATGTTATGTATGAATACAAGCCCGGGTCTGAATAAATGAATACGTACCCCCTCAGACCTACTTTTGCGCAGATTGACTTGGGAATCCTCAAGGGCAATGTGGTTGCCATCCGAAGCCTGGTTAAACCAGCAAAAGTGTTGGTGATGCTAAAGGCCAATGCATATGGTCATGGGGTTGAAGGCGTCGCGCCTTACATTGAACCATTTGTAGACCAGATCGGTGTAGCAATATTGGATGAAGGGATTGCTTTAAGAAAGCTGGGTATCAGCAAACCGATCTTGGTTGCCGGTGGCACGCTGCCCGCACTGGTGCGGTATTATCTCCAATACGATCTGACCCTTACGGTAAGCTCTTACGAGATCTTGGAAGTTGCGGAACAAGTAGCGAGCGCGGCTGGAAAAAAAATCAAGATCCATATAAAGATCGACACTGGTATGGAAAGGTCTGGAATTCGGTGGTACGAGTCTCACCCATTTTTGGAAAAAAGCCTGGAATGCCAAAATTTGGATATTGAGGGGATTTACACCCATTTTGCCAATTCTGAGACACTTGAAGATGGACTGGTTGATAAAAAACCAGCATTTTCATACGCAAGCCAGCAACTTTCCCGTTTTGAGGAGGCATTGGCTTTTTACCGACAAACAGGTGTGCCAACGCCACGCTTGCGGCATACCGCCAATTCGGCTGCGATCCTCAACTTGCCAGAAAGTTATTACGATATGGTGCGGCCGGGGGTCATGTTCTATGGTGTGTACCCGGATGATGAGGTAAAGCGACCCATCAGAATTGAACCGGCGATGACATGGCGATCTTCTTTGGTGTATAGTAAACGGACGTTGGCAGGAAACCCGGTAAGTTACGGGTCTCTTTGGGCGCCGAAACAAGACACCAACATCGGTACGATCCCGTGCGGATATGCGGATGGGTATTTTCGTAGAATGTCCGGGCAACCGTACATCTTGGTAAATGGCAAGCCTTACCCTCAAGTTGGCCGCATTTGCATGGATCAATGCATGGTTGATCTGGGGCAAGATAACGCTGGCCTTGGTTCAGAGGTGATATTGTTAGGCAAGCATCCAACAACCGGCCAGAGGATAACGGCTGAAAATTTGGCCCAATGGGCGGGTACGAATCCTTACGAGGTGATGACCAATGTTAGTGCAAGGGTGCCGAGGGTTTTTGTGAACGAGGAAGCAGATAAGCGACTTTAGGAGAATCATGAAGTATTTGGGTTATGCGCGTTTGTTGGTCACCTCGGTTGTGGTGATCTTGTTGGATCAATGGAGTAAATATTTGGTACGGCAATTGCCACTCGGCGATATTTGGATGCCCAGTGGGTGGGATTGGTTGACGCCATATGCCCGAATTGTACATTGGTACAACACTGGGGCGGCGTTCGGTTCGTTTCAAGGGTTTGGGCTGGTCTTCACTTTGCTGGCGTTTGTGGTGGTGGGATTCATCGTGGTTTATTTTCAAAAACTTGCCATGGACCATTGGTGGATGGAAGTTGCCTTGGGTATGCAGATGGGCGGGGCGATCGGAAATGTGATCGACCGCATCACCAATGAAATGAAAGTGACGGATTTTATTTCGATCGGATCTTTTGCCGTTTTCAATATCGCTGATTCGGCCATTACGGTAGGGACTGTGATCTTGGTTGCCGGCATGTTGTACCTGGATAAACGTGCAGCAAAACTAACATCCACTACTGAGGATCCCTCCGCCGGTAAGGACAACCCTGGTGAGTGAACAAACCGGCCATTGGATAGAATGTGAAAACCAAAGCGGGCTCGAAAGCCGTCTGGATAAATTTTTGGTGGAGTCGATCGAGGGGCAATCGCGCTCCAGGTTGCAAACCCTGATCCTGGATGGGCAAGTGATGGTTAATGGGATTGTCGTAAAAAAAGCTGGCGCGATGGTCCCCTTGGAAGCCGTAGTACGGGTGCACTTTCCACCCCTTCAATCCTCCGGTATTACCGCTGAGAGGATCCCGTTGGATATCATTTTTGAGAACGATGACCTGTTGGTGATCAACAAACCGGCAGGCATGGTAGTGCATCCAGCGGTCGGACACTCCAATGGAACGCTGGTGAACGCGGTGCTGGGCTACGAGCCGGCACTGGAAGGGATCGGTGGTGAAGAACGGCCCGGCATTGTGCATCGATTGGACAAAGAGACCTCTGGTTTGATCGTTGTGGCGAAGAATGAACAAGCACATCGCTGGTTGCAAGAACAATTCCGCTCTCGCAGTACGGTCAAGATCTATCATGCTCTGGTAGATGGAAAACCCGCTACCGCGATCGGCCGAATTGAAGCCGCCATAGGAAGAGACCAAACTGACCGGAAGAAAATGGCGGTCACAAATCTTAAAAAAGGCCGCGAGGCGATCAGTGAATATAAAACACTGGAATCATTTCGGCATCATACCCTTTTGGAATTCCACCCACTTACCGGCAGGACACACCAAATCCGGCTGCATTGCAAAATGCTCGGCTGTCCGATCACGGGCGACAAGATATACGGGCATCGCGCACCCACAGTACCCTTAAATCGCCATTTTCTGCATGCTTATCAGCTTTCAATTTCATTACCGGGAGAAAGCACAGCCCGCACTTTTGTGGCCCCTTTACCAATAGAATTGGAGCGCGTGTTAAGTGAATTAAGGAAGATCGGATAAACTGCCAGGTGGCTCGTGCTTACTCACCTAATTTTGGCAGGTGGGTATGCCATGGAGTGGCCTTTTCAAATGCCCTTGCAATCCTGAGTAATTTTTTTTCAGACCAATGGGATGTAACCAGCTGAAGCCCTACTGGCATGCCTTCGCTTGTGAACCCGGCGGGCACGCTAATTGCTGGCAAGCCGGTAAGATTAAAGGGAGCGGTAAACCGGGTCAGCCGGCGGGCTTGTTCGATCGCGTTCGTTCCAGCGATCAAAGGAGCGGGGATGGGAGTAGATGGCAAGAGCAATGCGTCAAACGAATGAAAGAATAGCTCCATTTGCCGGCGAGCTTCCGTTTGGGTTTTTCGGGCAAGGGTGTATTCCACCGAACTTTGCTCCGCGCCAGCGCTCAATCGTTGTTGGATATCACTGCCAAACCGGCTGAGGTCTTCTTGCATACGGCTCTTATGGAAAGCGGCACCATCCGACAAGACCATTAAAGAATTTGCGAGAGCAGCGTCCCGTAAAAAATTCAATTCCACCGGCAACACGGCTGCCCCAAGGGTTGCCAAAACCTCACCAGCCTCACGAATGATCTCGAGCACATCCGGTTCGGCGTCCCAACTATAATCCCCGTCTAAAATTCCAATTTTTAAACCTTCAACACCGGCATCAATTCCGTCGAGGTAATCGTCTACAGGGTGCGCTGCAGAGTAAGGATCGCTTTCATCGTATCCGGCAAGGACTTGCAACAGGATAGCTGCGTCTGTAACGGTTTTTGTTAGCGGGCCTGGGTGATCCAAGTTCCACGAGAGCGGGAAGATACCGCGGGTAGAGACCCTTCCAAATGTAGGTTTTAGCCCTACAACACCGCATAAACTGGCAGGGATGCGGTTGCTTCCTCCGGTATCTGTTCCGAGTGCCCCCAATGCCATACCTGTGGCCACAGCAACCACGCTACCACTGGATGAACCGCCGCTGATCCGCTCTGGGTTCCACGGGTTGGGAACAGTACCATAATGGGGATTAATACCAGTGACACCGAGGGCAATCTCGTGGGTGTTGGTTTTTCCATTGATAACTGCTCCCTGCTGGATCAGCTTGCTAACAGTGAGGGCGTTCTTCTCGGGGATATAGTCGCGAAAAAATGGGGTTCCGGCGGTTGTAGGAACACCTTTGGTTTGGTAAAGGTCCTTAACGCCGATCGGGATTCCTGACAACGCGCCTTTGGATTCATTCAACAAATGGGCATTTTCAATCACCGTGATATAAGCATTAAATTTTTTATTGAACTGGTAGATCTGCTTATAACAAGCTTGCGAAAGTTGTTCCTTGGTAAGGCTACCGGAGCTTAGCATATCGCATGCTTGTCGAATCGTAAGTTTTTGAATGTCCATGCAGGTATTTTAACGGAAATTCAGTTAAAAACAAAAGCGGGCAGTTCATTTGTGAACTGCCCGCTTTTGTTTGGTTCTTTGTTTAGGTAATTAGAATAAGCCTACTACCTTGCCTGTTTCGAGGTCAAGGTCAACATCATAGAATACTGGGCGGGTAGGCAAGCCGGGCATGGTACGCATGGTGCCCAGCAATGGATAAAGGAATCCGGCACCCACGGATGCGCGAATGTCGCTGATCACCACTTTGAAGCCCCTTGGCGCACCCTTTAGGGCTGCGTCGGTAGAGAAGGACAAATGGGTTTTTGCCATGCACAGAGGCAAATTGTCGAACCCGAGTTTGGTATAAAGCTCGATCTTTCGTTCTGCTTCCGGGCTGTATTCCACGCCATCAGCACGGTAAATCTCTTTGCAGATGGTTTCAATCTTGCTTTTGATCGACTCTTCCAAAGGATAGAGGAATTTGAAATTGCTAGGCTTTTCGCAAGCTTTTACAACAGCATCGGCAAGAGCCACGGCACCTTTTCCGCCTTCCATCCAATGGCGCGAAACAACCGCGTCCATTGCGCCAGCAGCGAAGGCAGCCTTGCGTACCAATTCAACCTCTGCCGGGGTATCGGTAGAAAATGAATTGACCGCCACGACCACATTCACGCCGTATTTGAGGGCGTTTTCAATATGTTGCACCAGGTTCGGCAGCCCTTTTTGCAGCAGTTCCAAATTCTCGTCGGTATATTCTGCGGCAAGGGGTTTGCCTGCCACTACTTTGGGCCCGCCACCATGCATCTTTAGCGCGCGGACGGTGGCAACCATCACCACGACATGCGGGATCAATCCCGAGTAACGGCACTTAATGTCGAAGAATTTTTCCATACCGATATCGGCGCCAAAACCAGATTCGGTGATGACATAATCGGCCATCTTGAGGGCGATCTTGTCGGCGATGATCGAGCTTTGGCCATGGGCGATATTGGCAAATGGACCTGCGTGCACGATTGCCGGGGTGCCTTCCAATGTTTGCATCAAATTGGGTTTGATGGCGTCCTTCATCAAAACGGTCAGCGCACCAGCTACGCCCAGGTCTTCGGCGGTTACGGCATCGCCTTGGCGATTGGTAGCAACAACCATCGCACCCAAACGTTCGCGCATATCAGCCAGGCCGGTGGTAAGAGCCAGGATGGCCATAATTTCTGATGCGACAGTGATATCGTACCCGGAGCGATGCTCAAAACCAGCTTCTTCCTTGCCGAGGCCGACCTGAATCTCGCGCAGGAAGCGGTCATTTACATCGATCACGCGGCGCCATGTCACGTTCTGGGGGTCGATATCCAGACGGGCAAATTTGCGGCGTTCTTCAGGGGTAAGCTCATTGGGGTCTGTCTTGGTGATGCCCAACTTTTTTAGGCGGCGAAGCATGGAGGGTGAGAATTTGCGGTTGCCCTTTTTATCCAGGGGGCATAAAGCGTCGAATAATTTTCCGTCATCGGGAGTATTCACTTCATGCATCATGCGGGCATCCAGCGCTGCGGAACAAAGGTTGTGTGCCGCTGTGATGGCATGGATGTCGCCGGTGAGGTGCAGGTTGAAATCCTCCATCGGAATGACCTGGCTGTACCCGCCGCCCGCCGCTCCACCTTTGATGCCAAAGGTAGGACCTTGCGATGGTTGGCGAATGACTGTCATTACCTTTTTACCAAGGTGCGCGCCTAATGCCTGAGAAAGCCCGACGGTTGTTGTTGTCTTCCCTTCGCCCAATGGGGTTGGGGTGATTGCGGTGACATCAATGTATTTGCCGTCAGGGCGATCATTTAGCCGATCCAAGATCTCTAACTTGATCTTGGCTTTGTAAGGCCCAAATAATTCAAGCTCATTTTCTTCGATTCCAAGCTCTTCCGCGATCTGGGTGATCGGTTTTAGAGTACCTGCCTGGGCTATATCTATGTCGGAAGGGACGGGATTTAATAGCTTGATTGGGGTGGGGGTGAATTTCCTGGCCATTTTATCTCCTCGCAAAATTTGTCTAACAACATAATATTATCTTTGACTTATCCCATTAATTCAATTGAAGGATGTCATAATTTTGTCATAAGTTGTTAGACAAATTATCCAAATGGCAATTCATCTCAACAAATGGTTGTTCCGCGTTGTTCTCCCAACATTACCGCTAAAGTGCTACCAGCCTGGGTGCCATTATAGATGATGATCTGAAGCCCTGGCGATGAATGTGCAAGAGCAAGCATTTCCCTAACCTTGGTGTCCATGCCACCGGTCACATCTGTACTTCGCGATCCCTGAAGCGAGGGAAGGACCTCCTCAATATTGGCGGAAGAGATCTGGGTACATAGTTTGGTATTGGCCGGATAATCCAGCCAAACACCATCTTCTACACCTGCAATGAGGATGCGTCCAGGTTTGAGCCTGGTACATAGGTATGAAAATAGTTCCTCGGTTGATTCAATCGTTCCGCCGATTTTTCTGTCGAAAACGACATCGCCGAAAATTACTGGAACGAGCCCGGCTTGTAAGGCGTGCACGATGTTACTGGTAGACCAGTTAGTGATCTGATGATCGCTGGATTCAACGGATGCACTCGGTGGAAACGATATGGCCAATATTCCAGCTGAATGCAGTTCATCCATGACCAGAGTGTGCAACTTGTGGGCTTGCCTGTACACCTGCGCAAAACCTTTCCAATAATCTGGTTGGTTTGTGTCATTAGTGTGAGGTGTAAACCCATTGCGGGTACCATGCTTTTTTGCCTCGACGTGCCCAAATGATCCTGAACCGTGCCCTACCAGAACTGATAATTGTGGATCCGCCTGCAACGCCCTGGCAATCTCTTTTGCCAAACGCGATAAAACATCTGGCCGCAAGGTTGATGCCTGGTCTTTGTTGGTGATCAGAGAACCGCCGAGTTTTAGGAAGATCAAATTTTTGTTCATGGTGTTCCAATCCTTTATACCAAATCCTGACTTTCAAGGTAGATTATAATTTTTTTCATGGATATTAAGGCAGGTGTCACCACAGCATTGGTCTTATCCGTGATCGGATTGGTTGCCACACTTTGGATGGGGGTTCGGTCCATCCAAAAAGGTAGAAAACTGCTCTATTTTCGCCTTCGCCAACAACTGATCGCCCGAGGGTGGTCGCTTATTTTTTCTTCGCTGATTTTTATGGCAAGCGCAATGTTTTTTTCGCAATATGCCGAACCAGTGATCTATGTATTCTATAAACCATCGCCGACCCCTACCCTTACAGCAACAATAACACTGACTCCCACGATCACGCTTACTCCTACAATCACTCAAACACCGACCATCACCGAAACACCATCCGTAACTGAGACTCCGCTGCCCAGCCCTACACCTTCCATACCATTTGAAGTGCAATTCAATTTTACGAGCGAAGTATCTCCCAACCCAGAGGTGGTTTTTAGCCCGCTTGTATTTTCCAAAGGCTTGGACCTGAAGACATACAGCCCCATAGGGGAAAGTACCAGTTTTGAATACCCGATTAAAAAAGTGGTTGCAACCTTTAGTTACGATGGAATGAGCACAGGTGTGCAATGGTCTGTGTTATGGTACCGAAATGACGAGCTGGTTCATTATGAAACCCTTGAATGGCAAGATGACATTGGCGGCTATGGTTTTGCTGAGTTGGATAGCAGTGTTGCCAATTTGTTGCCCGGCGAGTATCAGGCCCAGATCTTTGTGGGGTTTGACTGGATGACCGTGGGTAGCTTTACCATTGAGGGTGACTTGCCAACAAATACCCCTACCCCACGGCCTACATTGTTACCAACCGCTACCCATACCAAAGCACCAACACCAACCTTGGCGCCGAGCGACACACGTGTGCCTACAAAAGCGCCAACATTTACCAAAACACCTTTGCCAACCGCGACCAGGCAGCTAACCGCCACCTCCACAATACCTTAAACTGCCTTGTCAACCGGAAAATCTTCGCAGACTATGCAGAAGCAATAGCGTTGTTTTTATTGACTGCTACGGCAATTTTGGCCGCAAGCGCCCCGTTGTTGATCAGGAAGCGCATATTGGTCTGCAATGATCGGCCGTTGGTCAGTTCATTCACGCGCATTAATTCGTAGGGTGTAACCTGTTGGCCACTTAGCTTGTGCTGAGATTGCAATTCCTTGACTTCCGCGGAGACCTGTCGGAGGATCGGCGCCATCACATCGTCACTGATCTCATATTCCATTTCTACAGGCTGGCAAACCAAGATGCCAGAACGCATGCCCAGGCCCCAATGGTTTTTGGCGAATTCCGCAATTTCATCAACATCATCCATCTGGGCACTGACCCGCAGGGTAGAACCGCGGGAATAAAATTCCGGAAAAATTGAGGTTTTGTAGCCAATCACCGGGATACCCATCGTTTCCAAATATTCCAAAGTGGCTGGCAGGTTGAGGATTGATTTTGCGCCAGCGCAGACAACAAGCACCGGAATATTGGAGAGCGCAATCAGGTCGGTGGAAATGTCAAGCTCCGCTTCCTTGTGGACACCACCGATGCCACCGGTAGCAAAAACGCTTATGCCCGTTTTTTCGGCAGCGAACATTGTGCCGGCGACAGTTGTTCCACCTGGCCGTTTTTGGGTGATGGCGGTGGCAAAATCCCGCAGGCTGATCTTGAGCGGATTGTTGGCAGCGATCAATTTTTCGATCTGGGGTGGTTCCATGCCCACATGCACCTTGCCATCCAACAAGGCGATCGTTGCGGGGGTTGCGCCATTCGTCCGCACAACTTCTTCCATATTCTTGGCTAATTCAGCATTTTGAGGGGCGGGCAAACCATGGGTTAGCACTGTAGATTCCAAGGCAACAATTGGTTGGCCAAGGATGCGGGCGTTTAGTACCTCGTTGGAAAAGTGGAAAAAATTTGTATCAACTTTCATTGGGTTGTTCCTTTTGGGTGAGTTTAAATAGGTAATTCATCGTACAGTTTTTCCAACGATATGTCAGGGTCGACTGTGCCTTGATACCGCATTGTGATCGCCGCGGCAGAAATGGCCAATTTCGCGGCGTCATCGATGGCGATTTGATTGAGGTGGGAGAAAAGGACCGCAGCGGTCAGGGCGTCACCTGCCCCGGTTGGGTCTTTTATCTCTGAATAAAAACCGGGCACATGGCCACTTGTCTCGGAAGAGGCATAACAAAGCCCGTTCTCCCCGATCGAAATAAATGCTTCATCCACGCCCAAGGATACCAAATGCCTGGCGGCTTGCAAGGCCTGGTCAATATCATTAGGATCGATCGATTGCAACAACAATGCCGAAGCCTCGGAAGCAGAAGGGACAATAATGTTGATCTCTTTTAGATATGGGAATAGGTGGGGTGATAACACGACGGAAGTTGGGTCAGCGCAGATTGGAATTCCGCTATAACGGGCAATCTCAATGGCGCGTGCCATGGTCTGGGATGGAACATTCGCGTCGATGAACAACAGCGAAGCCGCGCTGATCATGTCTTCGTGATATGTAACATACGCCTCACTGAGTTCATCAGCAATACGCATATCATCAAAGGCAAATTCTTTTTTACCATCAACCCCTACAACACCCATATAAAAACTGGTTGGGAATTTATCGGTACGATGTACCCGGGAAACATCCACGCCCGCTTCTGCTGTGTGTTGAAGTAACTCATCGCCGATCCGATCTTTACCCACCACTGAAAGCAATGCAACTGCCTGCCCCAGGCGCGCCAAGTTTTCAGCGACATTCCGTGCTACTCCACCGAAGGAGGAGCGGATTTGTGCTGGATTGGATGTTTCTGGGGTGAGTGCCGCGTTGAGTTTGCCGACAACATCCAAGCTGGATGCGCCGATCACAACTACCGGTCCATCGTGCCCTTGGTATGTGTCCATCCGATTCTCCTTTCGCGTGGCTGGTTGATCATTCGGTTTAATTAGTATATCAAATTCACAAATACACGGTTCAGTCGGTATAATTTGGCCATGGTATCAGATAAAGTAGATTTTCATTGCCATACAGTCGCATCCAAGGATTGCCTTTCGAAACCAGAAGATGTTGTTGCCGCAGCCAAAAAGGCGGGTTTGACAAAACTGGTCATCACTGACCACAACAGTATTCAGGGCGCACTCGCTGCAAGGCAATTTGCGCCAGATTTCGTAATTGTTGGGGAAGAGATCATGACCACGCATGGCGAGATCTTGGCGGCATTTGTGCAAGAGGAAATTCCGGCTGGTTTACACCCCATAAAGGTGCTCGAAATGTTGCGGGCGCAAAATGCATTCATCAGCCTCTCGCACCCATATGATGTGCATCGAAAAGGCCACTGGGATCCTGAATTCTTGCAAGAAATGCTGCCATTTCTGGATGCGATCGAGGGGTTCAATTCGCGCTGCGTGGATGTGGCATTCAACCAAAAAGCGTTAAAATTTGCCGCCTCCCACGCAATGCCAATCACTGTTGGTTCTGATGCGCATAGTTTATTCGAAATTGGGCGATCCTACCTTGATTTACCCGTGTTCGAGACCGCAGACCAACTGCGTGAAAATATCAGGCAAGCCAATCCGGTCACCCGCCTGTCATCACCTTTGGTTCACCTAACCTCCAGATGGGCGGTTATTACAAAAAATGTCTTGCGGATCATGAAATGATCTCCGCGATATGTTTGCTAACCAAAACCTTACCCCAATTTCTTTTTTAGATCCTCATTCAGCGCCGGTAAATACTCAAACAGATCGGCAACCACGCCAAGATCTGCAACCTCAAAGATCGGTGCTTCGGGGTCTTTGTTGACTGCAATGATAAGTTTGCTCGAACGCATGCCAACGATATGTTGGATCGAACCAGAAATTCCCGCCGCGATATATACATCAGGAGAGACCAGCTTGCCAGTTTGACCCACCTGGTGGGAATAAGGCAGATAACCAGCGTCAACGATCGCCCGCGATCCTGCTACAGCGCCACCCATTGTCTCAGCCAACTCCTCGAGTAATATCAAACCTCTTTTTGCGCTGGCTGTTTCATCACCAGCCAATTGCTTACAATTGGTGATGCCGCGCCCACCCGAAATCACTACCTTTGCGCTTGAGAGGCTCACACCGCCTTGTGCTTCGCTTTTGGCGAGCACTTCAACCATTCGTTTTGCTGCCATATCAATACCAAAAATCGTCCCATTGGAAGCAGCGGAAAGTTCAGGCTGGTTAAACGCGCGCGCGCGCAAGGTGACCAATTTTATGCCTTCCCCCAAAGCTATTTTTTCAAATGCCTTGCCTTCGTAGATCGGTCTTTCAACCAATATTGTTTCGCCTCTGGTTTCAATCCGTACCACGTCTGTGGCAATCGGGCTATCGAGGTCAACCGAGAGCATACCAGCTAACTCGCGACACTCAAAGCTGTTCGGAAACAGGACCAAGTCTGGTTTCTGGTCTCTTATAAATGGGGCGATTGCTTCACAAAAGTGTTCGGCAACAAACTCTTCATTTTGAAGGGTGTTCAATACCGCGACTGCGGTTGCACCGTAGCCAAAGGCATCTCCCGTGGCAGAGGAAGCAGACAACCCAGATATGACGGCCATTGTTTCGCCCAGTTGTTTGGCGGCACCGAGTGCTTCAGCGCTTGGAGGGGTGATTTTTCCCCCCAGAGTCTCAAGGTAGACCATACATTTCATAGGATCTTTCGCTCCATCATCTTTTGTACGGTTTTTTCTGCCAGTTCGGACGAAGAATCGCCGGTGATGAACTCACAGGTGGTGGTTTTTTTTAGTGGTAAGGCGAAGGAATCATGCAATAAACGGCTGCCATCAGGATAATTACCCAACTCTGCGGCTGGCATGACTTGGATCTCGGCTTTTTGCGCCCTTTTGATCCCAATAAAGGAAGGGTATCTGGGTTCCCCAATGGATTGGACCACCGAAATGGCTGCTGGCATGTGGCTTTTTATGGTCAGCTTTTTCTCCTCCAAAAATCGTTCAGCCATAATGCTGTCGCCTTCGAGATCGATCTTGCCGATGTAACCGAGCAATGGCCAACCAAGGGTGCGAGCGGTCTGTGCCGCGACAATTCCGCTTCCTGAATCCAGGGACTGTCTGCCGAACAGTACCAGCTGCACATCTCCGATTTTTTCGATCGCAGCGGAGACCAGCCGTGCTGCCGACAAAGTATCCATTTTGGAGGGATCCTCCACGGTGATTTGCATGGCTGAATCTGCGCCCATTGCCAATGCCCGGCGCAATGCATCGGTCTCTCCCGGTTTTCCAATACCCAGGGCGATCACTTCGGCATTGTGTAAGTCTTTTAGTTTTAACCCGGCTTCAACAGCGTATTCGTCGAATGGGTTAAGGATGAAAGGGGAATCTCCCCATGAGATGGTATCTTGGGCAAGGTGGATCGTAGCCTCAGAATCGACAACTTGTTTAACACAGACGATGATCTTCATGGACACCTCGGTGGGGGTACTTTCTGATACGATTATAGCAAGACAATCAGGGATGATGATAAGATTGGGCACAGGAAAGGCAAACCTATGGAACAAAACTGGAAAATTTCTCCCATTATTCCCCCCGAAATTTCGACAAAGTTATCCGCTTTTCCACCAATCATGCGGCAGTTGTTGTTCAACCGTGGTCTGACCACCGATGACGCTGCCCGGAAATTTCTTCGGGCTCAGGTCGATTTTGACACCTCTCCTGGATTATTAATGGGCATGAATCGCTTGGTTGAGCGAGTATTTTTGGCAAAACAAAATAAGGAAAAAGTAGCGATCTATGGAGATTATGATGTTGACGGTGTTACCTCAACAACATTGTTGGTAGAAGCGCTTGGTTTGCTAGGATTGGATGTTCGCGAGTATATACCAAACCGATTTGAGGAAGGGTATGGCCTAAATACCGAGGCACTTACGTATCTTAAGGCGGAGGGCATATCCCTGGTCATCTCGGTGGATTGTGGTATCCGGTCGATCGCGGAAGCGGAACATGCCACCAAAATCGGGCTCGACCTTATCATTACCGACCATCATGATCCAGGAGACGTCATTCCCGTGGCTTATGCAGTGATCAACCCAAAACAGTCAGGCGATCTGTATCCTGAAAAATCTCTGGCCGGGGTTGGCATTGCCTACAAAGTGGCAGTTGCCCTGGCTGAGCAAAGCGTAAAACAGGAAGGTGTTTTGCCATATGATCCAACCGAATTTTTAGATTTGGTGGCGCTGGGAACTGTTGCAGATGTTGCTCCATTGAGGGGAGAAAACAGGCAGTTGGTGCGAAGAGGATTGCGCAGGTTGAGGGTTACGCAGCGCCAAGGTATCGCGGCTTTGGCCGCGGTTGCCGATGTTAAACTGAGCAAAGCCACCGCGACCTCGATCGGTTTCTCATTGGCGCCGCGATTGAATGCCGCCGGGCGCTTGGAAAGCGCATTACTTTCATTCTATTTACTTAGCACCAAGGACATAGCTTTGGCTGGAGAATTGGCGCAGAAATTGAATGTAAGGAACAATGAGCGCCAAAAGATCACCAGAGATATCCAGGAAAAGGCATTGGAATTGGCAACCCAACAGCAGTCGAACCCAAATCTGCTCTTTGCGGTCTCTACGGAATTTAATCATGGTATCGTTGGTTTGGCAGCCTCGAAACTTTGTGAGACCTTTTATCGGCCAGCGATTGTAGGCGCATATGACGAAAAAGAAGGTACTACCCGATGTTCTTGCCGCTCCATCCCTGAGTACCATCTTAGTAATGCCTTAGACAGGATGTCTCATTTTTTTATTAAATATGGCGGGCATGCAGCCGCTGCGGGTTTTACGATCGCCAACGATAAACTGGAAGATTTTAAGGCTTGTATCAATGCCGATGTGGCCGAAAGATTGCCTGAAGATCTCGCAAGGACCGTTCGGGTAGACCTTGAAGTTGAATTAAGTGACCTGACCCTCGAAACTGTAGAACACTTGGAATACTTTCAGCCTACCGGGCAAGAAAACCCAGATGCTGTGTTTGTTAGCCGAAACGTTGAGGTGCGAGGAAAACGAACCGTTGGCGCGGATGGCAAACACCTCAAGTTGACTCTTAGCAGTGACAGAGGGCCAGTAGATGCGATCGGATTCAATTTTGGCCATTTAGCGTCCTCTTTACCCAAAAGGATTGATATTTTGTATGCCTTGGAGATCAATGAATATAATGGGGTGAGTAATTTGCAACTGAAACTGAAAGATATCAAGTTTTGATACAAAAAAGATCCCGATTGGGATCTTTTATTTTTCAATAACGCCAGTTTTAGTTTACAAAACGGTATTTAATCAACGCCCAAACCGCCTCAAAGGCATCCCAAATACCGATCTTTTTACCCTCAGAGTATTCGCGCGGATTGAAGGTGATCGGTACATCAAATACGCGCACACCTTTTTTTAGGATCTTTGCGGTAAACTCCGGTTCAAAGTCGAAGCGGTTGGCGCGCAATTTCATATCCGCCACAACTTCTCTCCGAAAGACCTTGTAGCCGGTTTCCATGTCTGAGAGGATGGTGTTATATAAAATGTTGGTCATCATGGTGAGTAATTTGTTGGCTACCATATTCCAAAACAAGATAGCCCTGTGAGGAGCGCCCAAGAACCGAGAGCCGTAAACAACATCGGCCTTGTTCGCGAGGATCGGTTTTAACAGATTTTCGTATTCGATTGGGTCATATTCCAAGTCGGCATCCTGGATCAGCATTACATCGCCAGTAGCGGTTTGGATGGCGGTGCGCAACGCAGCCCCCTTGCCGCCATTTCTTTCGTGCAAGACCACTTTGATGACAGGGTGATTCTTATATTTTTCAAGAAGTTCCCTTGTGCCATCCTTCGACCCATCATCGACGACGATGATCTCAAAGGCGCGACCGGTCTCCAGCACTCGTTGCAAAATCTCATCGATCGTATTTTTTTCGTTATAAACAGGGATGAGGACGGATAAGTTCATGAGAAAAATTATACTATATAGGCACCCTGGTCGATCACTTCAAGAAAACAGGTGTGGCAAAATGCTATAATTTTATTCAAACAAAATTTAATCCATAGGGAACCATATGAGTGAGCTAACCCTTCATGATTTTTTCAACCAAAATAGCCAGAGCGAACCATCCGGTTTTATTCCACCGGTGATAAAGAAATTGGAAGATACCGGATTGCCTCTTTTTTGGTTACAAGACCACATCCTTAAGATCCTGTATTATCAGGGCAACCTTACCGGCAGCCAAATTTCAGATGCTCTTGCTTTGCCCTTAACTGGTGTGACGGATTCGGTATTAAACGCTCTCAAACAAGAAAAACTTGTTGAGATCAAAACTTCGTTGGGAGGTTATGGCGAAGGGGCATACCAGTACTTGATCACCCAACAAGGAATTGAGCGCGCAAAGAATGAGATTGAACGTAACACCTATGCTGGCCCGGCACCAGTTCCGCTATCAGTTTACAACCAAGCCATTTTGTCTCAGGGAAAGCGAAATAAAACAGTAACGAAAACCGACGTTGATGTAATGCTCAAGGACCTTGTTTTGGCATCAGCGATTGTCGAGAAATTAGGCCCGGCGGTTAACTCAGGCTCTTCGATTTTTTTGTATGGACCTCCAGGAAATGGCAAGACCAGTATTGCCAGGGCGTTTGGCGGCTTGGTGAACCAAGGGACGATGTACATCCCATACTCACTTTTCATTGATGGCCAGGTGATCAAATTATTTGACGAGATCAACCATACCCGGGTTGCGCCTGCCAGCAAGATTGACCCCAACGATCCTATGAGTGTGGTCAGTTCTGAAAAACCCGATCAGCGTTGGGTGCAAATTTACAGGCCGTTCATTGTTGTGGGTGGAGAGTTGACCTTGAATGGATTGGACCTTGTTTTCAATACGGATACGAAATATTACGAGGCTCCATTTCAGGTTAAGGCCAATGGAGGGAGCTTGTTGATTGATGACTTTGGGCGCCAACTTGTCCGTCCGGTAGATCTGCTAAACAGGTGGATTGTTCCGCTCGAAAACAAGATCGATTTCCTTACCTTGCATACCGGCAAAAAGATCGAGATACCCTTCGATGTGATGGTGGTTTTCTCAACCAACCTGCCTCCAAAGGATCTGGTGGATGAAGCATTTTTGCGCAGATTGCGCCACAAGATTGAGATAACGGACCCAAGCTTACAAGAATACAGGCAAATATTTATCCGAATGGCTGAATCGAAAAAAATTGAATACAGCGACGATGGGTTGGCTCACTTATTGCGGGAGTGGTACGAGAAACCAGGCCGAAAACTGAGGGCTTCCCATCCTCGCGACATTTGTAACCAGATCACGGATATTTCGCGCTATTTGGATGTAAAGCCAGCTATGACAGTCCAACTCATCGACGCAGCAGCCTCCTCTTTTTTTGTGGAATTATAAGATTCACAGGGAAAACCAACAAACCTAATGTATTTGCGTAAATGTTGCTCAAAGATACTCCAACAAGGGATTCGCGTTATTTTGGCAATTACGCTATTCATTGCCTCAACGCCAGTATCTTCCGCTTTCGCCCAAACCGACGATGCAGTTGAGCGCGTTATCGCCAAAATGACCGCAGCCGAAAGAGTTGGCCAGCTTTTTTTGGTCTCTTTTGATGGCGCGGCTTCCGCTGACAACTCTATACCATTTAGGTTGATCAATGAGTACCATGTTGGCGGGGTGATCTTGAGCGCAGATCGGAGTAATTTTACCGAAGAATCGACCACCACCCATGCACGAGAATTGATCAATGATCTGCAACGGCAAAATGCGGAGATACAAACTGCCAGCCGTGGAGAAAATGGCTTGATCGTACCCTTGTACATCGGTATCTCGCAGGAAGGTGGCGGATTCCCCAATGACCAGATCCTTACAGGGTTAACACGAATCCCAAACCAAATGTCGATCGGCGCCACTTGGAACACCAATTTGGCAAATCAGGCCGGGCAAACAATGGGCTATGAGCTTTCAGCGTTGGGGTTCAATTTGTATTATGGGTTGTCCTTGGATGTGCTTACGTCTGATGAACCAGCGGCCAATCCGGAGTTATCTACCCGGACCTTTGGAGGCGATCCTTATTGGGTTGGGGAATTGGGTCGGCACTACATATCCGGGATCAAAAGCGGCTCATCTGGCAAGATTGCAGTCTTCGCCAAGCACTTTCCGGGCAGGGGTGGTTCTAACCGGCAGGCAGACCTTGAAATCCCTACCATTAGAAAATCCCTGGAGCAATTGCAAACCTACGAACTGTTACCTTATTACCGGGTAATGGAGCCTGAAATTATCCCCGACAACAGATTGGATGGCATATTGGTTGGCCATATTCGTTATCAGGGTTTTCAGGGGAATATCCGCGCGACAACCAAACCGATCAGTTTTGACCAAAACGCGCTGGCGCAACTCCTGGATATCGCTGAATTGAAAGCATGGCGCGATACCGGGGGCCTCGTGGTGAGCGATGACCTCGGAGCCCTTTCGGTTCGGCAATTCTTTGATCCTGCATCTCAGTCGTTTAATCCACGCTTGGTGGCGCGTGACGCCTTTTTGGCCGGCAATGACCTGCTGGTGTTGGGGGATATACGGGCTGGTGTGAACAGCGATAACTTTACAAGTGTTACTGAGATCTTGGCGTTTTTTACCCAACGCTACCAGGATGATGACAACTTTGCCCATTTGGTAGATGCTTCGTTGCGCAGGGTTTTGCAACACAAATATCGGCTATTCGGCGATTTTTCTCCCTTACAACCGCTTAACCCAGAACCTTCCCTGGGAACGGGAGAACTATTAACAAATGACCTTAATTTTTCAATCGCAAGGCAGTCGGCTACCTTGGTTAGCCCAACATTAGCCGAGCTTTCAACTGTATTGCCAGACCCTCCATCGGTATTGGACTACCTGGTATTTATTACTGATGTTCGGGTTGGCCAGCAATGTGCCACTTGTACCCAAACCCAAATTATGCCAAAAGAGTACTTTCAGACCATGGTAAACCGGTTGTATGGCCCATTGGCAGACGGATTGGTTGTGCCATCCCACCTCTCCTCTTTTTCTGTTGATGAACTGGGGGACTGGTTGGACGGATATAGTGAAAACTTGGATTTGGCAAATGCCTTGGGTCGAGCTGAATGGATCGTGCTTCTGGTGCAGGATATCCCGGAAGGCAGCACTCAATTGGAGACCCTGAGAAAATTCCTTAATGAGAAACAGGGGCTCTTCGCGAACAAGAAAGTGATCCTTTTTTCGTTTGGGGCGCCATATTATCTCGATTCAACCGACATCTCCCGCCTGACCGCATTCTATAATATGTATGATCCTGGCGATGCGTTCATCACGATGGCTGCCCGATTATTATTTCAGGAGTTATCCCCGATCGGGGCTTCACCTGTTTCAATTCCCGGAACTGGATATGACCTAATTAACGTGACAGCGCCATCTGCTCATCAGGTACTTAGCCTGAGATTATTCAAGGAAAATCCACTTGTGGTGTTGCCTAACGCGATGGATGCCTTGGCCAATGATGAAAGCCCTAATTTGCCACAACCAACCACCCTTCCGCTCCCCACCGCAGAACCGGTTTTTAGAGAGGGCGACACTTTATATGTACAAACGGGGGTGATCATTGACCACAATTTGCACCCAGTCCCGGATGGTACGCCCGTATTATTTAATCTCTCAACATCCGATGAATTTATGCAGCAAGTGGAATCGGTGACCATTGATGGGCGTGCTACCGCCAGTTTTAGGCTGGAAAAAACCGGCTTTTTAGAGATCACTGCCGCCAGCCAATCTGCGACCACGTCAGAGATCATCCAACTGGATGTTAGCAACCAAGGTTCTACGATCATCATTGTTACTCCTACGCCAGATTTTATGCAGCCTGATCCTGCACCCACGCAGCAAATCGACCCCGCAGCAATCGCGGAATCAGATATCTCACCTTTTTTGGTTGAAAAAGGCACACCAAAATTTGCTGGTTGGCTGCTGATCATATTGGTGATCTTTGCCGGGATGTTGCTTACGTACGTAGTAGCGAGCCAGATATTGGACAATATTTGGGCTTTGAGGTTGGCAATTTTGGCGGTAGTAGGTGGCTTGCTGGTGTACAACTTCATCATGTTTAATGGTGGTGCAGGCCTGGAAAAAGCGCAAGCGATTGGATTGGTCGCGTACATACAACCTGCCGTTTTGGGAGAGGTCTTTGGAGTTGCAACCGGGGTAGGCTGGATGCTATTGGCTGACCGTAGAAATAAGGCTGAAGAAAAGTAGCACGATCGCGAGAGAGACCAAAACCACCTCAGGGGGTTCCAATAACCGGTCTAGCAGGCGAATGTGTGTAGGGCGAAGGCTGGGTCGCGATGGCAGTTCTTTGGTACCAAATAGATACTTTCTGAATATATCGATCGATTCTGGCCGCTGGTTTGGGTGGATCTCCAGACCCCACAGGATCGCTTTTTGAGTACGGGGAGTAATGGCTGGGTTGATCTGACGCGGGTCAATATCCAATTGGGGGTTTAAGAATCTTTGGCGGGCATCCAGTGGCGCTTGGCCGGTTAGCAAATGGTACATTGTTGCGCATAGCGCGTATATGTCAGAGCGGACATCGGTATGTGTATCCGACCCGCCATACTGCTCCAGAGGGGTATAAAGCAAAGTGCCCTGCCCTTGGATGATTGTGATCGTATCTTCGCCTGGGGTGAGTATTTTAACCAAACCGAAGTCGACCAATTTTAAGTAGCCATCGGGCGTGATCTTCATATTGGATGGTTTGATATCACGGTGGACAATGGGGGGATTTTGGCTGTGCAAGTAAAATAGGGCGTCGGCCAATTGAGAGATCCAATCCAGGATATCCTTTTCGGCTAGGAATTCGTTGCGGCCGCGGGCGTCCAGTAAGAGTGTGCGCAGGTCTTCACCGGGTACGTAATCCATTACCAGGTAATCGCGCTCGCCGGCCGAAAAGAAATCTGATACTTTTGGCAAATTGGGATGGTCCAAACGCGCCAATACCGATGCTTCGCGTTCGAATTGGACACGGGCTTCATGCAATATATCAGCGCTTAATGCTTTGTCATGTTCCACTTCTTTTACAGCGCATTTTCGGCCAGATAGCCTGGTATCTTCCGCCAAGTAAATGTTACCCATCCCGCCCTGGCCAATGCGGTCGATGATCTTGTAGCGGTTACGTAAAACATTCCCGGCGTCCAGGGGGATGGGCATTTCGGCTCTTTCTCCACAAATAAATGGCTTGCTATTTATATAGTATTACAAACTAAATTTGAATTATTATTTAAGAAAATCTGCTATATTATAGCGTAATGGGAACCGGGATAAATCACTCATGAAATCAAATGACGCCCCCATATTAGTGGGAACCAAAGGTGAACATGACGGCCAACGGTGGCTCATCGATCGGCCACTTATGCTTGGACGGGATGCTGGTTGTGATATCGTCATACGAGACAGACAGATTTCCCGTTTTCATGTACGGTTGCAACCCGGAAAGCGTGGAGTAGAGATTGAGGACCTGGGAAGTAAAAATGGAACTTACCTTAAGGAGGAAGCTCTGAAAGGAAAAATGGTCCTTATGGATGGTGATGTGTTTGTCTTGGCGGGAATAGCCGAGTTCCAATTTGTCACATCTGAGGCAACCATGCCCTTGGGAGATGCCCACCCGGCTTTGATGAAACTGATGGTAGATTTTGGGTCCCGGCAGGTATGGGTCAATAATCGCCAACTTGTGCCTCCACTTTCAGCCCAGCAATTTTTATTGTTGCACTATTTGTGTAGTTTGGAAGGCAAGGTTGCCTCTCGTTCTGAATTGATTGAAGCTGTTTGGGGTTCGGAACAGTCAGATGGGGTCTCGGAGCAAGCGTTGGATGCGCTAATTCGCCGGTTGCGAGACAGGCTTAAAACCGCTGACCCCACGATGGATTATATTGTGACAGTCCGCGGGCATGGTGTAAAGGTTGAGAACGTCCGAATCCAACCGATCTTTTAATCAGCGTTGGCAATATTCATTCTCATCGCCCGGCCGATAACGGCATTGAAGACTGTATGAAGCCTGCCGAGGACTTCTTTGGTTTGGGGGTCATCTTTTCCGCTTTGTTCCACTTGCTGGATCAGATTTCCAAGCATGCTGCTTAACTCGTTGGTTAGCAAATGGTGGTTTTGCTCCATAAATTTGCCCAAGGCGGCTGGGTCGTGGGCGATCTCTACCATCTCATTGATAACTTCCACTTCCGGTGGAGTGCTGGCTTGTTGCAATACGGAGAGAACTGTTTGCAATTTCTGCAATCGGTCTGCTTGCTTGGTTTCGTGGGCTTCGCGTAATTTTTCTTCCAATACATGGATCGTGATCTCACTTTGAAATGCGTCGATATTTTCCATTGTTGCCTTGGCAATATCTGATTCCGCAATTAAAGCCTCAATGAATTGCTCAGCTTGTTGGATCTGACCTTGCATCATTTCATCCACTTTATGGATGTAGCTCACCAATTTGACCTCAAGTTCGGCCAGCTGTGTGGCTCGCTGTTCTGTTGCTGCTGCCTTTTGCAAGGACAACATTTCGAAGAATTTATCATCCAACCCTGCGCGTGATAGGTTGATCAATGCGTTCAATCGGGCATCATTGGGTGCGTCCAAAAAGATTTCCAATAATTTTTCGCGGGTAAGGCTGTTTCCGGCTTCTTGCAAGGTCTTCATTGCCTGTTCTACTTCACCCATTTGTTCGCTTACCTTTTTGCCATATTCACTGTTCTCAAGCAGTTCTTGTTGCATTGTGGCAAAGGCCTGAACTGCCTGCTCTTGGCCAGAAGCAGCGGCAGATTGAGCCACACGCTCGAACAGTGCGAAGAATTTTTCGTTGATGATCGCAGCTTCCTGATTTATGATATCGACTCGAACAGATGCCGTCGCGGTCTGCATCAATCGTTGGATCAAGGCTAATTGCTTTTGTTGTTCGTCGATCATTTCTTTGGAGATACCGTCTTTTTCCAGGATCTTTTCGAGCAATGTTTGAAAGGTAAAGAAGGATTGCGGCCTGAGCAGGTAGCCCTTCCGTTTTTCTTGGGGTAATTTGTTCATTGCTTGTGTGATCAACGGCCCGACCAATTTTTCTTGGTCATTTACTGACATGCCCAGTTCAGATGGGAAGTAAGTCAGCAGTAATTCTTTGTCGTTATCGTGATACACGATCGGGGTGGCGAGCGGACCTTCAAATTTGCATTGGGGGCACCGAATATAATTGGAAACCCTGCCCAATAATCGCTTCTTGGATTCAGGGTCGCTGGTTACATCAAAGAGTTGTTCAACCATCGCGGAGACAGGTTGGCGGCAACGTGGACAGGATACTTGTGTTTGAGGCATGGTGTACTTCCTAATATGAGGTTATTTATTTACTTTGGTATCCAATGGCAACGAGAAGGATATGCTTGCTCCCCGTCCGTTAACAGGTTCTACCCAGATTCGCCCATCGTGGGCTTCAATGATCGCCCTGGCAAGGTACAAACCTAAACCAGCACCTTTGGTTTTTCTGGCAGCTTTATCTGCCCTATAAAACCGATCAAATATGTGAGGCATGTCACTAGGGTCTATTCCTGGTCCTTGGTCGGTGATCGAAATGATCACAGATTCATGTGTAACCTTTCCGCTGATCGTGATGGTGCCATCGGGGGAATACTTGATGGCGTTAGAAATTAGGTTGTTAAAAACCTGGCTGATGCGGTTTTCATCGGCAAGAATGATCGGAAAATCGGGCGGGATGGTTGCCTGAATGGTGTGTTTGCGGGTTTGGATTTGAAATTTTTCCGCCGATCTTATCGCGAGGTCCCTGATTGAAAAATCGGTACGGTTGAGCGCCATGCCACCAGCCTGCAATCGGGACGCATCCAGCAGATCCTCGATCATATGTGTCAGGTGGTCGGCTTCATCCTCGATGACAGACAGGCTATCCTGAATGACGGCTCGATCCCAGCGTGCATCGTCTCGGCGTAAAGTTGAAGCATATCCTTTGATCAACGCGACAGGGGTTTTAAGTTCGTGGCTAACGATTGAGATGAACGTAGCTTTCATCTCATCGGCATTTCGGAAATGGGTGATATCCCGGACGGTCACAATAATATTCCGCAACTCACCATTGGCGGCAAGCAAGGGAGCATAGGTGATGCCAACTGGCACATTGGGGGGTTCGGGCCTTTTCAGATCCCCTTCTACATACAGGTTCTCTTGCCGGGTAAACGGCCATCCGCCAGATTCAGCGATCTGAAGGGTGATGCCATCCGGTTTTTTGACCCATTGGATGACCTCATCATGTTGAACGCCGCGCAGTTGGTCATCGGTCTGGCCATAGATCCGCTCAAAAGCGTCGTTCACCCGCTCAATAGAATGGTCTGGATTAAGGATCAGGATGCCATCAGCGGCGCTATCGATGATGGCGTCGAGGCGCTGTTTCTCGATGATCACTTGGCTATACAGGCGGGCGTTGAATACCGCGATGGCAGCTTGGTCTGCGAAGGTTTGCAGCACCTGGTTGTCGTTGAAGGAAAAAGAATCATCGTATGAACGGAAAATGAAGATGACGCCGATCACCTGATTGTGGGTAACCAATGGCAATGCGGTGCCGTTAAGCAAGCCTTGGCTTGAGGTGTAGGTTAGTTCCTTGAGCATGCGGTTCAGTTCTTCAAGGTCTAAATTCGTGGCGTTTTCTTCCGCAAGCAACGGTTCCAAGTAACGCAAAAAAGCCGAAGGAATGCCTTGGGCAGCGGCTACAGACCATTTGCGCGGTTCTTTAAGCGCGATTAGCCCGGCTTGCCCGGCCAACATTTCGATGGAAATACGTAAAATACGCTTGAGCACCTTTTGCAAATCCAATTCCTGGGTGATCGCGCGGGTGATCTCGAGCAAGTAATCTCGTTGTCGTACACGGAAATCGGGTAACATACTTGAAGTATTGTATCATTTGGCCATTTTTGCAGTTATTAAAGCTGTGTAAATATTTTTCGAGGGTTCATTTATGCAAGTTCAGGATGTCGTTGTGGTTGGTGGTGGTTCGGCTGGTTTTTTCGGCGCGATCCGCGTTGGCGAATTGGCGAAAATGCAAGGTGCCTCGGTAAAGGTCCTGTTGATAGAACGTTCCGAAAAACTGTTGAGCAAGGTATTGGTCTCAGGTGGCGGGCGTTGCAATGTGACCCATGCCTGTTTTGACCCTGCCCAATTATGTACATATTACCCCCGTGGTGGAAAGGCCATGCGCGGTCCCTTTAACCGATTTCAGCCACGAGATACGATCGATTGGTTCAAGGACCACGGAGTTGAGCTTAAGACCGAAAAAGATGGCCGGATGTTTCCTGTTAGCAACAAATCCAAGACCATAGCCGATAGCTTGCTCCATGCCGCCAGCATGGCAGGGGTTGAAGTACAAACCGGCGTCTCTCTGCAGAGCTTTGGACGGGATGCGGAGGGCCAGCAGGGATTACGGCTGGAATGTTATCACCACTCGGAGGCAAGGAGTTTTTCGATACTGACCAAAACAGTGTTGTTTGCCACTGGTGGAACCACCGGGATGCAAAAGATTTTGAGTGAGGCGGGTATCACTGTTACCCGCACCGTCCCCTCCTTGTTCACATTTGTCATTGAAGATGAACGGCTGAAAGATATTCCAGGGCTTTCGGTCCCTATGGCGGCGGTCAATTTTTCTTCGCAAAGCTACGGACATACGACCCCGCAGCAGATCGGGCCGATCCTTGTGACCCATTGGGGGCTAAGTGGTCCGGCGATCCTGCGCTTGTCGGGTTGGGGTGCGTACCGATTGGCGGAATCCGGATACAGAGACGCGATAAAGGTCAATTGGCTCCATCCCAAATCGGCTGATGAAGTTTTTGATGTAATGCAAAAATTGCGCAGCGATAGTACATTTGGCAAGCGTATCGCGGTGGCCAACCCGGCCTTCTCTCAGATTGCTGGCAGGATGTGGCGGAAGTTTGTGCTCGGCGCGATGATCGCCGAGACCGCGCGTTGGACCGACATACCGAACAGATCTTTGCGCAACCTGGCAGAGCATTTGACAGGTATGGAATTGGCGATCTCGGGCAAAGGGGTTTATAAGGATGAATTTGTGACCGCAGGCGGGGTAGATCTTGCGCAAATCGACTTGCGGACGATGGAGAGCAAGCAACTCCCCGGTGTGTATTTTGCCGGGGAGCTGCTGGATGTGGATGGAGTAACAGGTGGATTCAATTTCCAGAATGCATGGACAACTGGCTGGATCGCGGGCGGAGGCATGTTCGAGCGCATCTCCGCGGATAATTGATCAACTCTGGGCTTTGGTAAGGTCTACCTCTACAAACTCTGCCGCAAAACGGGGCGCCAGTTTTTTATGGAACAGATCCCGAATGTGATCATCCATGGTGAAGTAAAGCACCTGCCAGCCATCGGCTATGATCTCAGCCAGGGTATCGACCAGGTAGTTGCGCCTTTCCCAGTCGGAATGTTGGAATGCGTCATCCAAAATGATGAACCCGCGCTTGTCTCCCATGATGTGCTCCAACAAGCCCAGCCGGATCGCAAGCAGCACCTGTTCTTGCGTGCCGGTAGATAGTTCATCCAGCGAGAAAATTTCCGCGCCATTCCGCAACACGATCTGGCCATCGACAAGGCTGAGGGTTTGGTATTTCTTGGTGATCTTATGCAGGTAACTTGAGCAGGTTGAGGCTTCCAGTGTGGCTAGGATGGTTTGCATCTCATTGTTTTTTTGGTGTTCCACTGCATCACCAACAGACAACCATGCGAAGATCAGGGCTCGGGAGTGTTTAAGATCAGCGACTGTCTTTTCACGTTTTTCGCGAAGAGATTCGATGATGGCTGAGGGAGAAGAGATAAACGGTGTTTGGCAAATGGCGGCCGCACCTTGATATAACGACTTGAAATTCTCCCTAATTTTTTCAATCTCCCCTGCTATTTGTTTCTCGCGTTCCTGCAGATTTTTTGCAAGCTGGGCATTATAGGTTATGTTGCTTTCACCAGGCAATTGATCAGACTTGGCAACCAAAAGTTCATTCAGGTCGTATTGAATACTTTCTTTACTTTGGGCCAAATCCCGGCTTTTTTTCTTTAGGTCCCAAATAGCGTTTTCTTCTGACCCTTGTGCTGGCAATGTTCCAAAAAGCTGGCCAAGAATGTGGTGGAGGTCACTCCTCAGACTTTCGATCACGGTCTTTTCTTTTTGAATTTCCTCAACAAAAACCCCGGCACGTTCGTTTGCTTTGAATTGTTTCTTTAATTCAACTTGCAGGGTTACGATCGATTGGGATCGGGCGTTAAAACGCTCGTTGAATTCTCGAATAATGCTTTGTTGTTCCATTTGGGCATTGGAACCGGCTGGGTTTGGTGTGGCCGACCTTACCGAGAAATAGAAAGGGATGGTGGATGCCGCCAAAAGGGCAACGGCTACCCATGGTTGTTGGAAAAAACTTGCGGCAATACCACCCAGCAGAAACAACACGAACAAAATGATCGGAAGGACAGGGTAACTTACTGTTCCTTCTACTTTGATCCTGGCAAACCGTTCATTGGCGTTTTCCAGCCATTGCAATTGGGATGATGCTTCTCTGGCTTTGTCCAATTCGATTTTTTTGACTGCGACGTCATCAACTTTTCCTTTGATCTGAGGGATCAGAGACTCGGCTTTGTTGATCAAATCGGCAGGGGTAGAATTTAGCTCATTTTCGAGCTTGTCAATTTCTTTCTGAAGCTGATATGCCAAAATGCGCCGGGCGATTTGTTGTTCTTGGTGAGAACGACTTACTTCTGCAAGTTGCTCCTCTAACCTAAGTAACTCCAATGCGGTAGTGTCTTGATCAATCTGGGCGATCCATTTGTCTATGTTGGCCAGTAGAACCAGATTCTCTTGGTACTTTTCGATCACCTTCCCCTGATTCTTACCGATCTCCACTTCTCCGTTGGTGATCTTGCAACTTAAGATAGCTTTTGTGCCAAGGGATTTTAATATCTCCTCAACCACCTTTTGGTCAGAGAGGTATCCTTTGATCGTATCCTCCGGCAGGGTATTGCGGTTCTTGGGGTCAAAGCCCAATTCGCCCGCTTTTACCACGCACAGCCGCGACAAGTTAATCGAAGTTGCGTCTTCGCTGTCCAACAACAGGTCTTCCAGCTTGGGTTTGGTTGATCCCTTAAATTTCTTTGGTCCGCCATCCAAACCGGTAACTTCCAGCGAGCCGGATCCATCAAGTGCGCGGTCGGAAGTTCGGTTCTTAAATAGGGATTGCAAGATCAGGTCAACCAGATAGGTTTTGCCGTTTTCATTCTTGCCGTATATCAGATTTACACGGCCAAGTTTGCTGGATAATTTGCTGATCGGCCCCAAATCCGAGGCATTGATCGAGTCGATCTGTACCCTCCTTGTTCACCCCCATAAATAATTTGCAAAGCCAGAGCAAGGATATCTTCACGTTCCGGATATTCTTCTGACTCACTGTAATAGGTTTTCTGGATAGTATCAATCGCCCGATCAGCGATGATCCGTTTGGCTGGGTTTACTTCTATTTGTAGCCCATCGTGTTTGATCGATTCAATTTCAACACCTTTGGAAGAAAGATAAGAATGAACATCATCGACAATTTTTTTACGGTTTGTGGTAACCCCCTGAAGTATCATGCGAGCACGGATGCGGGATTCCTGGCCTTGCAGGTTTTGGTCAGCAGTGGTTTTCTCAAAATGGCGGGTAAAGATGGATAGCTCATCCTCGGCCGGGTAAATGGTAACCTTTTCGATCATGTTCACTTTTGAACCCGGAATCTCGACCCGTTCTACCACACCGGATCGGTCATCGAACAGGATGAAGGACCTTTTGCCTGTTTCAGTGATATCCAACGCGCATGGCGACCCGCAATACCAGACAATCCCATCTTTGAATGGGATGTGGATGTGGCCCAAAAATACCTGAGAGGGCTTGAATTTTTGCAGGTCGGATGACCTCAACGGCATATAGGTGCCTTGTTCGTAGGCATTTCGTATTTGTTTGCCGCCGAGCCAATCTCCATGGCTGATCAGGATAAAGTTGTCAGGTTTAATTCCATCAAGCAGCGCAAGTTGTTTTCCAACCTCATTTTCGGTTTGGTATGGCAAGAGAACGATCGGCAGGCCATTGTCTTCCAATTTTAGGACAGTGGGCTGTTCGATCACCTGAATCGCCGGGAGGGTAAAAGCTGCCTGGCGTAATCCCATATCGTGGTTGCCGCGCAAAATGATCACCCTCAAGTTTTTTGGTGCGCCTGCCTTGATGGTGTTTTCGAAGTCGGACGGGTTACTGACGGATTGATCGAACAGGTCCCCCGCGATGAAAAGTGTCTCTATGCCGCTTTGGGCGCAGGTAGACAAGATGCTGGAAAGAGCATCTAACCTTTCGGGGTGGTTTTGCTTTGTGCTTAGGTGCAGGTCTGCGGTTATTGCGTATCTCATAGCCCTCCTCTAATAATACGAACCAATTTTGATGGTATTTTCAGATCAACAATTATGATTATATCCTAATGGATTAAATATCAAGGCCGTGTCCCAGGGTTAATTTTTTAGGGCACGGCCTTGAATCATTAAAGGGAATAATTTACTTGGAAGCGAGTCGGATAGCTTCCTCGAAAATTTCGAGACCTTCGTCCACCTCGGCGCGGGTCATGCTGAGTGGTGGGGCAATTCGAATCACCGATTTGGCGCAACCCAGCAACAACAAACCACGCTCGAAGGCCAAGTTCACTACCCGGTCACGGAAGTCCGCGTCAGCTTCCTTGCTTTCTCGGTCGCTTACAAACTCCACACCGATCATAAAGCCAATGCCACGTACATCGCCGATCGAAGGATATTTTTGTTGTAATTCTTTCAATCGATCGATGGTGTACTGTCCGGTCACTTCGGCGTTTTTAAGATATTCCCGTTCAATTAATTCGATTGTCTTTAGTGCAGCGGTACAAGAGATCGGATTGCCACCATAGGTATTCCCATGAACACCGCGTTTCCAGTCCATAATGTCTTTTTTGGCAACACACGCGCCCAGGGGTACGCCGCTGGCGATGCCTTTTGCTGTGGTAAAGATATCCGGTTTCACACCAAAATTCTCGATAGCCCACCACTTGCCCGTGCGGCCCATTCCGCTTTGCACTTCATCTGCGATCAACAGGATGCCGTATTTATCGCACATTTTGCGTAGAGCCGGGAAGAAACCCGCCGATGGGACAACATAACCACCTTCACCCTGGATCGGTTCGACCAATACACCCGCTACTTCATCGGCAGGCAAAATATGGTGGAACAATTGGTCTTCGATATAACGCACGACGGTTTCGCCGTAATCCTCACCGAACTTGCGTTCCAGGATCGGTCGGTAGGGGTTAGGGAAGGGGGCATGAAATACGCCATTGAGCAGGGGATGAAAACCCTTTTTGTAATGAGATTTTGAGGCTGTCATGGTTATGGAGCCCATGGTACGGCCGTGGAAAGCCCCCGTAAAACCAATGAAATTGGCGCGGCCGGTTTTATAACGTGCCAACTTGAGGGCTGTTTCTACTGCCTCGGTACCGGAGTTGGTTAGGAAACTGACCGATTCGCCATCGATGGGCGAGATCTCGCTAAGTTTTTCGCCCAGGCTGACCATGGTTTCGTGGTAAAAGTCGGAGGATATGTGCAGGAATTTTTCAACCTGGTCCTGGATGGCTTTAACAACTTCAGGGTGCGAGTGGCCGGTGGAATTAACAGCAATGCCGGCCATAAAATCCAAAAACTGGTTACCATCCACATCCCATAAATAGGAACCTTTTCCGTGATCCATCGCAAAAGGATAATCGCGTGGGTAGGAAGGGGAGATTACTCGGGCGTCTCGTTCTATCATGGCCTTGGTCTTGGGACCGGGCAAATTCATTACTTTCATTTTTTACTCCTGGGTAAGAAATAAATTTGGTTATTAAGTTGTAGTGGGTTGGCAATAGCCAAGGAATATTGGTGAAGAGAAGGTGAGGGTCGTCACTGGTCGGGCAACAGACCGAGGGCATGGGCACCCATCAGGCCGGCGTTATCACCCAACGAGGCGCTGGTGATGATGAGGTCTTTAATATATGTTGGGTCCATCACTTGATCTTGAAGTGTTTCACGGATGGGATCGAACAAAAGGTCACCATTCTGCGAAACACCGCCGCCAAAAATTAAGATCGATGGATTGAAGGTGTGTACAACGCTGACCATGGCATAACCGAGGTAGCGACCAGCCCGCTCGACTGCCTCGCGAGAAAGAGCATCGCCTTGCTGGGCTGCCTGCGAGAGGTCTTTCGCTGAAAAATCTGCCAAATTTGCCAAGGAAGATTTTCTACCATGCGAGATCTGTTGCTTGGCAAACTTTACGATGGATAATCCGCTACAAAAAGACTCAACATGGCCCCTTTGGCCACAACTGCAAGGTGGTCCATTTGGTTCCAGGAGGATGTGTCCGATCTCGCCTGCCAAACCGTAACGGCCGACGATCAGGTTTCCGCCGGAGATGATACCACTGCCGATGCCGGTGCTTACCGTAAAATAGGCAAGGTCGTTATGGCCAATTCCAGAGCCATATTTCCATTCTCCCAATGCCGCCAAATTGGCATCATTACCGATGAGGGTGCGAACGCCAAATACTTGTTCAATTTCGGGGCCAATGGCGTAGTTTTTCCATTCAGGCAAGTTTGGCGCAGAAAAAATGATCCCTTGGGCAGGGTCAAGTGGGCCGGGAAGGGCGATGACGATCTTGTCGACATTGCCGGCAATGGGCCAAGTTTTTCGGATGGTGGCAAGGATACGGTCGGATACAGAACCTTCTCCCCTGGTGGCGACCTTGTTGATGTTGGTGGGTTCGGCCGAGCCGTTTTGGTAGGCTGCGACGCGAATTTGCGTTCCACCAACATCCACAGCAAGGATAGTAGCCATTTCAGAATTATACCTGAAGTTGATTTTGGTTGACTCAGGCGGCGAACACTGCTATTATCGCCATATGCCAGCAGGAAGATCACAGTGGTTACGTTATAAAAGAGAGATCTTTAGTTTTTTGCGTTGGTTTTTACCAGGGCTGGGAGTAAAACGGTGGCTATTTATGGTCCTGCTTGGTGTTACATTAATTGGCATTGGCATTGCCTATTATTTGCTGGATTTTTACCGCACTTCTTCAAGCGCAGAGTTATTGCCTGTACTGGATGTTGCCAGCCTGCGTTTTTTTCCGCGGCCGGTTCGGATCATCATTTTTTTGGCCACTGGTTTCCTGATGGTAACCTGGGGGGTGTGGGAAGTGAACAAAGCGCTTGTAAATCCATTCCTGCGCAAAGATAAAAAATTAGTTGATCAGATTGTGGATTTTAGGCGCAAACAGCAAGGGTCTAAAGTGGTTGTGATGGGCGGTGGCCATGGGATGGCAACTTTGTTACGAGGATTAAAAGAACAGACCCATCATTTAACCGCTGTTGTAACTGTTGCCGATGATGGTGGTTCTTCAGGCCGATTGCGGAGGGATATGGGGATATTACCACCTGGTGATATTCGCAATTGCCTTGCGGCACTCTCCAATGATGAGGCCTTGCTGGCCCAGTTGTTTCAATATCGGTTCAACGATACATCCGGGCTGGGCGGTCATTCCTTCGGGAATTTATTCATTTCGGCTTTGGTCGATGTGACCGGGAGTTTTGAGCAAGCCGTAGAAGAATCTGGCAGCGTCTTGTCCGTCCATGGAAAGGTATTGCCGGCCACGCTTGAACATGTAACCTTGGTTGCTGATGTGCAATACCCTGAAATGATCCAACAAGTGAGGGTGTTCGGCGAAAGCCGTATCCCGCAAAAAATGGGGCGGGTTCGGCGTGTTTACCTTGAGCCAAACCACCCTGCCGCGTATCCTCCTGTTATCAACACTATCCTCAATGCCGACTTGATAGTGGTTGGCCCGGGCAGCCTGTATACCAGCCTGATACCTAACTTACTCGTCCCGGATATTTTGGCCGCCATGAAAGCATCGAAAGCGCTAAAGATTTTTGTGGTCAACATTGCCACCCAGGAAGGTGAAACAGCGGGATACGGGGTCGCCGAACATATTCAAGCATTACAAGACCACATCGGCAAAGGGGTGTTTGACCTGTTCCTTTGCAACAACAACTTCCAACCCCTGTTGCCCAATGGAGTGCAATGGGTTAGCATGCCAAGAGATACCATTCTGCGCAATGTTTACAATGCCGACCTGGTAAAAGAGGATCAGCCATGGCGGCATGATTCGAACAAATTGGCTACGGCATTAATGAACGTTTTGGACGAAAAAACCGGTCCACTGCTTTAATTCTGGTGTTATACAAATCAGCATTTTGCCCCAATGAGGCTATAATTGGATTTGTCTATCCAAATATTCTTGATATCTTTGTTCAATTGTCGAGTGTCTACACTATGGCGGCGATTTGGAATAAGTCAATTTGTGGTAGAATTTTTTATTGTGTAAAATTTCACAAACATTAACCTACGGAGGTTTTCAATGGCAATAAAAGTTGGTATCAATGGTTTTGGCCGCATCGGCCGACAGGTATTTAAGGCGATCCGTGATCGTTACCCGACTGAGCTTGAGGTCGTTGCATTCAACGATTTGGGCGACGTCCCTACCATGGCTCACTTGCTCAAATACGATTCAAATTACGGCCGTTTTGACGGGACCGTGGAGGTCGTGGGCGAGAATTTGGTTGTAGATGGCAAGGAAGTCAAAGTATTCAAGGAAAGCGACCCTGCCAATATCCCTTGGAGCAGTCTCGGCATCGATATCGTGATTGAATCGACCGGTATCTTCACTGTCAAATCTGATGGCGTCAACAAAAAAGGCAAGACTGTCCGCGGTGCTGAAAACCACATCACCAAGGGCGGCGCCAAGAAAGTGATCATCTCTGCCCCAGCAGAAGGCGAAGACCTGACCGTGGTATTGGGAGTCAATGAAGGCCAGTATGACCCCGCCAAGCATCATGTTGTTTCCAATGCCAGCTGTACAACCAATTGTTTGGCTCCTGCCGCAAAGGTTGTGCACGACAATTGGAAGATCAAACGAGCTTTCATGACCACTATTCACTCCTACACCAACGATCAGAAGATCCTGGACCTGCCCCACTCTGACCTGCGCCGCGCCCGCGCCGCTGGGGTGAGCATTATCCCAACCACCACAGGGGCCGCCAAGGCCATCAAGTTGGTTATTCCGGACTTGGCCGGCAAGTTTGATGGTTACGCTTTGCGTGTTCCCACCCCCACTGTTTCGGTTGTCGATTTCACCGCTGAGCTGGAGAAGGAAACCACCACCGAAGAACTGCGCCAGGCCTTCCGTGACGCGGCAAAGACCCCCGGCATGAAGGGAGTTTTGGCCGCGATCGATGAACCCTTGGTCTCCGTAGATTTCAAGGGCGATGCCCATTCCTCCTCTGTAGACCTGCCCTTCACATCTGTGCTTGGCAAGGAAAAGAGCAACTTTGTAAAGGTTGTGACCTGGTACGATAATGAATGGGGCTATAGCTGCCGCACTGCAGACTTGGCTGCCATGATGGCCAAGAGCCTGTAATTTTTACTTCAGAGTGGGTTTGGACGGGAGGATTCCGTTTCAGACCCACTTTTTTTTGAAAGGCATACTATGGACAAGAAAACTGTAAGGGATATTGATCTTTCAGGCAAGCGTGTCATTATGCGCGTCGACTTCAACGTGCCGATGGATAAAGGCGTTGTTACCGATGACAAGCGCATCATAGCTGCTTTGCCAACTATCAAATATGTTTTAGAGCAAGGCGCTTCTTTGTTATTGATGAGCCATCTCGGTCGGCCAAAGGGTGGGCCGGATGCCGAATTCAGCCTGAAGGCTGCCTCGGAGGTGTTGGCTGGCCACCTGGGCAAGCCAGTAATTATGGCCCCGGATTGTGTTGGCCCTGACGTGGAGAAGATAGCCAAGGGCTTAAAGCCTGGAGAAGTAGTGATGTTGGAAAACACCCGTTTTTATCCAGGCGAAGAAAAAAATGACCTGGAATTGGCAAAAAAGATGGCTGCCCTGGCCGAAATTTATGTGGATGACGCCTTTGGTTCTGCCCACCGCGCCCACTCTTCCACCGAGGGCATCACGCGGTTTATGGATACTTGTGTGAGCGGCTTTTTGATGGAACAGGAGCTGGAATATTTGGGGAAGGCTGTCTCCAGGCCAGAGCACCCTTATATCGCCATTTTGGGTGGAGCCAAGATCAGTGACAAGATCTTGGTGGTAGAAACCTTGCTCGGAAAATGTGACCAGTTGATCATTGGTGGCGGTATGGCCAATACATTTTTGGCTGCCAAGGGTATCAACATGCAAGATAGCCTGGTTGAGGAATCCTCCATAGAGACAGCCAAAGCTTTACTCGCTAAGTCTGGGTCAAAACTGGTATTGCCCGTAGATGCCAATATTGCCAACGAATTTTCAGCAGACGCCGAAAGCAAGATCGTTGAGATCGACAAGATCCCCGCAGGTTGGCGTATGCTGGATGTTGGGCCAAAAACCCTTGATCTGTACAAAAAGACCCTGGCCGGCGCTAAATTGATCGTTTGGAACGGGCCGGTCGGTGTATTTGAATTCCCCAAGTTTGCCGAAGGCACCTTTGGGCTGGCGAAATTATTAGCCGAATCCGGCGCGACCACGGTCATTGGCGGCGGAGATAGCGCCAGCGCGGTGAAAAAAGCCGGCGTTGCCAAGCAAATGACCCACGTATCTACTGGTGGAGGCGCATCCCTGGAGTTCCTTGAAGGCAAGGAACTTCCCGGGGTTGCGGCGCTGAACAACAAGTAAATACTGTCGCAATGTAAAAAACAACCCTTAGCTTTGTTTCTGCTGAGGGTTGTTTTTGTATGTTGGGCGAATGTATTATGCGCTCGTTTGGTATTCGCCGAAGGAGAATTCCTTTACGGCAGCTTCATCTACGGTGACGCCGATGCCAGGTGCCGTAGGTACAGTGATGGTGCTATCCGCGTTCAGGGTAAATCGGTCGTGAGTAACATCCTGTTTGTAATACCGGTCTGAGGCGGAAATATCACCAGGCATGGTAAAGCCAGGCAAGGTCGCGATCGCCAGATTGGTGGCGCGTCCTATACCAGTCTCCAAGGATCCGCCACACCAAACAGGCATGCCGATCTTGTGGCACATCTGCGCAATCTCAATCCCTTGGCTTAGGCCACCTACTCTGCCAGGCTTGATATTGATCACTTTACAAGCTTCCATTTCGATCGCGTAACGGGCATGACGTGGGGAGATGACCGATTCATCCAGACAGATCGCTGTTTTCAATTGCTTTTGGAACAAACGGTGATCCCATATGTCATCATCGAACAATGGTTGTTCAATCAATAACAAGTTCATCTCATCAAGCGGCAACAGTGATTTTGCCATGTCAAGGGTATATGCGGAGTTTGCGTCTACCTGTAGTTTGATGTTCGGATAGGCTTTTCGAACCGCTTCCGCTTCGCTGATGTCGCGGCCGGGTTTGATCTTGATCTTGATGCGTTTGTATCCCAAGGCAGTAAATTCATCGACCCGCTTTACCAATTCAGCGGTTGAATCTTGAATGCCAATCGAAACACCCACTTCGACCTTGTCCCGGATCCCGCCGAACAGTTGGCTTAAGCTCTTGCCTTCGCGCTGTCCCATCAGATCCCATAATGCCATTTCAAAACCTGCTTTGGCAAAATGATGGCCACGAATAGAGCTGATCCGATTTTGGTAATCGGCAGCGTCAGTGATGTTTCGTCCAACAACCAAGGGCAAAAGGAAATCTTTCAAGATATGCATCACTGTGCCGGTAGTTTCATATGAATAACCGGGGTCAGCATCTGCTACACACTCGCCCCAGCCTACCAATCCTTCACTTTCTACCTGCAAAAGAACGCACTCCCGGTCGTATATTCGGCCAAAGGAGGTCTCAAAATGGGCTACCAACGGCATTTTAACTGGAAAGAGTGTAACCTTGTCGATTTTCATGATTCACCTCAGATCGAAAGTATTGATGTTACCTAAATACATGTTCATCGCCGATTCGGCGGGTAATACCTTTATTGTCCCAATATTCCAACAAGGCCAGCACATATTTTCGGCTGGAGTTGAATATATCCCTAACCTCTGCGGCGGTAAAGGGATTGGCTCCAAAGCGGTCACGCAATTTTTGTAGCATTATTTGGTAAGTATCTGTTGTAAAGGCAACTTCAGGAGATACCTGAATTAAAATGCCAGTTTCCAACATAGAGTTGTATACCTCATCTCCCAGTTCGTTTTTTGTATCTTTGCTAAATGGGGGTGAGAATGGTGCTGCCGTAAATTGAGCCAAGACATGGTTGATGCGAGTTTGGTCAGCTGATGAATATTGGATCTTGAAATTATCAGCAGATAGTGAATTCCTATCTTCACGCAGTTTTGCCCGGTCTAACATCACCTGAAATACTTTTGCTGGCAAATTAACTTTTGTTTTTAGCTCTTCCTTCGGGATACCGCGCCGGTATGGATACTCCTGATGGTATCGGAGGACGGTATTTGTGATGGCAGAAATTGTGGCAGCCATTGTGGTATTGCTTGCGAGAAAACCATCGGAGTGGTTGGTTTCCAAAATTTGAATATCCCCGACCTTTATGCAAGCATTAAGTGCATCCTTGGCAACCTCCTCTGGCAAGTTTACGGACGAAATCAACTCACTGATGCGCTGGAATTTGTTCACAGCCAACGAAGCCAATAAAAGGTCTGATGGGTCACCGTTGAGCAGGGAGCCAAGCCGATTGATAATGCCCGTATCGTTGCGTTTGTGTCGATTTTTTGGTTGAGGATCAAGGAGGATACCGCCGCCGATGGTCTCTGCCGGTGAAGGTCGCCTAAGGATGAATCTATCTCCGCGCGCGGCAGAAATTGGAGCGGCAAGTTCTAACTGAATGAAACCCTCTTCCCCGGGGTTGAGTTGTTCCTGATTTAATACTCGGCAGTTGGCAACTATCTCGGAAGCACCCAGAAAAATTTTTATACTGGAATTGTGTTTTAAGGTGTTGCCTTTTTCATTCAATAACCGAATGGAACAATCAATTCGGTTGGTCACCGAATATTGGCCATCCTTGGCGACGACACATCCGCGATCAATTTCGCTTGCATGAATACCGGCGATATTGATCGCTGTCCTGCTGCCGGGGGTAGCTTTCTCTTCTTTGGTTTTATGGGTCTGCAACCCACGGATCTTGCCGTGCAACCCTTGGGGCAAGACCACAATATCATCACCGACCTTAAAAGTTCCATCCAGCAATGTGCCTGTTACCACAGTGCCAAAGCCGGTCATACTGAACACCCGGTCGATCGGCAAACGCGGAAGGCCACGATCGGTGCGAGCGGGTAATTGTTGCAAGGTTTTGTCTACTTGTGTTATGAGCGCGTCCAGGCCATTGCCATTTCTGGCAGAAACCCGCAAGATAGAGGCATCGGCAAGGCAAGTGCCCTTTACTGCGGACCGAATATCGGATTCAACCATGGCCAGCCATTCCGCGTCGTCTACCATATCAATTTTACTGAGGACGATGATCCCTTTAGGGATCTGTAGAAGATCGATTATAGCGAGATGTTCGCTTGTTTGGGGCATAACGCCTTCATCTGCAGCAACTACCAGCATCACCAGATCGATGCCACCAATACCCGCCAACATGTTGCCAATAAAATCGCGATGCCCTGGCACATCGATGATGCCAATTTCGCGACCACTTGGCATTGTCATCCAACCAAAGCCAAGGTCAATGGTCATCTCGCGTTCTTGCTCTTCTTTTAACCTGTCTGGGTGGGTTCCGGTGAGGGCGGCAATGAGGGTGCTCTTGCCATGATCAACATGACCTGCTGTGCCTACAATCTGCATCATTTACAAGCCAGATTTTTGGTTGCCACTCGCACGGCCGATCTCGTTCAAAAAAACGTGCGCCCAACTCATCAATTCCTGAAGATGTTTTTCAGTGGTTTCGTTGGTCAGGTCCATCACATCCTTAAGCGCTTGATAAAGATCTTCAAGGACCGTGATGCGTTCGATGATCTTGTCTGTTTGGGCCGATTGGGTTTTATTGGCGTCATCTTGAAGCAGGGTAAAGTTGGTCCAGCGTTTTTGATCATCCGATTTTAGGCCAATCCACTCTTGCCTAAACCGCTCCTCGTTGATCCG
>SXGT01367888.1_pt1 | contig 41082 bp, 37 predicted proteins | sample 3176221 | NCBI WGS metagenome assembly SXGT01 (sample SAMN11356862, study PRJNA531348) | freshwater metagenome | isolation source: freshwater sample F1-120 | place: China: Fuxian Lake, Yuxi | collected 2017-12-25
CCCTGGGAGTTGCCGTCGTAGAACAACTCCGATCCGTCGATCACCGCGACGCCATCGTCGTCTTGGAACGCTTCGTGACTGCCGAACCCGTTCGGGTGGGTGAGCACACGTCCCAGGACGATTGCGTTGAGAAATCCTTGCTGCGAACGGTCGGCGAGTGTTGGCATGTTCGATACGTCTTGCAGAATTGCCACGGCGTTGCCGATGTCGGCCTCGCTCATGCCGATCCAATCGGTCGCACAAAACACGATGTCGTGCGCCTGCGAGAACGCTCGTACGTTGCCGGCACTGACTTCTCCGGCACTCCCGAGGAGTCCGTGGCCGTAGAGCGACACGCGCGCGGGCACGTCGAAGGCCGCGTGGGGAATGTTGCAGATGAAGTTGGCGGCGTAGGTCCCCTGCGCTGTGGGCAGCCCCGCGAGATTCGTGAACCTCGAGCCCGGCGCTCCATCACCGTCGAGGTACTTCGGCACCTCGACCGTTCCGGTGACGCGGCGCGCGATCTCTTCGTCGGGATCGATTTCGACGCCCGTCACCGTAAACGCTGGAGCGTCGCCACCGAGCGTCGCCAACGCGTCGTCACGAAGGTGCAACATTCGCTCGGCGAGGTTGCGCTCGCTCGCCACCGTGAAGTCCCAAGCAAGAAACAGATCGGTGCGAGCCACACCCGCTTGTTCCAGATCGGCGAAGACCTGTTCGTAACGGTCCCGGCGCGCCTCGATGGCGTCGATGCCCGTGTCGAGTCGGTCGCGATAGGCCCTGAACACGTCGCCGGGCGGAATCGTTCCCTTCGGACCGTAGAGCCCGCGCAAGGCGACGACCATGCGATGACCTTCGGGATAGTTCGTCGCCGGACGGATGTACAGCACCCGATCGTCGTCGGATTCGACCGACGCGTCGAGTTCCGTCCAGTAGGGCCACCGCGTTCCCGTCGTCGCGTCGAGCAACACGATCGGCGCGCCGGGAGCGAGCGATGCTTCGATGTCGACGAGTTCGGCTGCCGATGTCGCCGCAAGATCGAGATCGGGAACGAACAACGAGATCGGCTGGCCGGGAGAGAATCCGTCGTTGCGGTTCCATTCAGTCGGGTCGATCTGCACACCTTGCGCGTTGGTCGGCATCGACGACCGATCGAAGCTGATGCGCCGACCCGAGTCGGCGGCGGCGTCCTCGACGGTGAAGGTGTCGCTCGGGAACGGCAACAAGCAGTGTCGGGGATCGGTCGGGTCGCAACGGTCGGCAGTGCCGGCGAGCGCGGGATCGATGTCGATCGAACCCTGTATCGCCACCGTTGTCGTCGGTTGTTGGTCGGTCGAGGTCGACGTGTCGTCCGACCGATTGTCGTCGCCCGAGCAGGCTGCGGCAACGAAGGACGACACGATCAGGCAGGTCAGAGCGGTTCGGCGCACGATCGGCACCGTACAACGCGCTCGGCGCGACGAGTACGTTCGGCGTATGACTTCCTCGCGGGCCACGGATTCCATCGTCGTCGAATCCGGTCGTATCGCACGGATCACCTTGAACCGGCCCGAACAACGCAACGCGTTGGCCTTGGAGGTGCTGCGCGACCTCACGGCTGCTGTGCGGACGTTGTCGGACGATCCCGAGGTTCGGGTCATCGTCGTCGCGGCGGCCGGGCCAGTGTTCAGCGCGGGGCACGACCTGCGCGAGATGGTCACCGAACGCGGCGAGATGTTCTACGCCGAGTTGTTCGACGAGTGCGTAGCCGCGATGCAAGCGATTCGCGAAGCACCACAACCCGTGATTGCGCGCGTCCACGCGCTCGCGACTGCCGCCGGCTGTCAGCTCGTTGCTGCCTGCGACCTCGCCGTGGCGGCCGACACCGCCTCGTTCGCCACGCCGGGAGTCAAGATCGGGTTGTTCTGCTCGACGCCGATGGTTCCGCTTTCCCGGGCGATCGGTCGCAAGCGGGCGCTCGAAATGCTGTTGACCGGCGAACCGATCGACGCCGAGACCGCCGCGGCGTGGGGACTAGTGAACCGGGTGGTGCCGAAGGATTCACTCGACGTTGCCGTCAGCGAGCTCGCCGAACGCATCGCAGCCGCCGCCGCATCGACGCTCGCCCTCGGTAAGCGCGCGTTCTACGCGCAAGAAGCGGTCGACGAAGACCTCGCATACGGCATTGCGGCGCCGACGATGACTGCGAACGCAATGTCGGACGACGCCCAAGAAGGCATGACTGCGTTTGTCGAGAAGCGCGCGCCGATCTGGCGAACCTGATCGCGACTGCCCGTCACCCCGAAGGGCAGGCCGACCACAAGCCGCGGCCCTCCCGGCGCGCCGTCCGCTGCAGATCGACGAACTCGTCGGCAAACGCGACATTGGGCGGGACCGTGTAGGCGAACGCGAAACCTTCGTCGATGAGCGCCGCATTGACGAACAGATCGTCGTCGCGTCGGTAGACATAGGCCAAGGTGCGTTCGAAACGATCCTGGGACTCGACGTCGGCGACGAGCACTACCTCCGTGCCGGGTGGCAGCAACGCCGAGAGCCGGCGCGACGCTTCGGCGCCGAAACACTCTTCGGGCGAATCGGGTTTCACCGACTCGGGCGTGTCGATACCGATGAGACGAACCCGTTCGTTGGGTTCGACGATGATCGTGTCACCGTCGACGACTCGGTCGATCGTGACGACGCGACCGCTCCGCGGTCCGGGCTTGTCGGGCGTCTCGGGAGGGTCGCCTTGGTTGGAGAATTCGGTTGCTCCCGTGTTGGCCGTCGACCCCGGATCGTCGACGGCGCAGGCAACGAGCAGCACGCTCGCCCCGACCACCGCTCCGACACCGCGAGCGATCGAGGGCAACCACTTCGTTGCTCGGAACTCGGGCTGGGAACGACGCCGCACGTCCCGAGTGTCGCGCGTCACCCGACCTCGCGCTGCACCTGGCAGTAGGTTCAGCCGCCTTGGTCGCCGCATCGTTCGCTCCCCTGCTGCGCCGCCCGTACCGTCGGGTGTGGACGGGCAACTTCGTGTCGAACGCCGGGACGTGGATGCAGACCGCCGCGCTCGGCTACTACGTCGCCGAATCCACCGAGAGCGCAACATGGGCGGCGTTGATCGCCGCAGCCGAGTTCGTTCCGACGGCGGTGCTCGCACCGTTCGGCGGCGCGCTCGCTGATCGTCTGAGTCGCAAACGACTGTTGCTGATCGGGTGCGCGTTGCAGGGTGCGCTCGCCGCGATCCTGACAGTGCTGATGGCATCGGGCGCCCCCGGCCCTGGCGTGATCGCGAGTTTCGCGCTCGGGAACGGCATCGTCTGGGCCCTCGCCTTTCCCGCGATGCAGACGATCCTGCCGGACCTCGTGCCACCCGAAGAACTCACTGCGGCCATCGGTTTGTCGTCGGCGAACTGGAACCTCGGTCGCGTCCTCGGCCCGGCGCTCGGTGCGATCGTCTACTCCGTCGCCGGCATCGAGTGGGTGGTGGGCGTCAACGCCGTGAGCTTCTTCGCGGTGTTCGTCGCGATCGTCCCGCTCCGACTCCCCGACGTGCGCGGGGCGGTCGAACCGGTGCTGGCCTCGATTCGAACGGGATGGCGATTCGTGCGCGACGAACCCGGGCTGCGCGTCAGCGTGCAGGCCATGGTGCTGAACACACTGTGTTGCGCCGCGTTCATCGGGCTGATTCCTGCCGTTGTCGTGAAGGTGTACGGCGAGTCGAAGGGTTGGAACTCGGCGCTGATCACTGCGCAGGGATTGGGTGCGGTCGTCACCGGTTTCATGCTCGGGTCGGTCGTCGAACGGCTCGGCGTCCGTCGCTTGATGGTGGGTTCGATGGTGGCCCTCCCGGGCGCGCTCATCGCCTACGGCGCCGCGCCATCGATCTGGCTGGCGGTTCCGGCGTTGTTCGTCGTCGGGCTCGTCTACTTCGCGGCGTTGCAGAGTTTCACGACGATCGCACAGCGTCGGTCGCCGGCGGAACTCCGAGGCCGCGTGTTGTCGATCAACAACCTCGTGCTGGGAGCGTGCTATCCGATCGGGTTACAGGTCCAGGCAGCGCTGGGCGACGCGTTCGGGCTGCGTCCCGTGACGATCGGTGCCGCCCTTGTCATGTGGGTCGCCCTGGTGGCGATACGACTCCGACGGCCCGGGATCAGCGCGGCGGTCGAATCCCCGACACCAGACCTCAGTGGATCGCCGGCGCTCGCCCGTTGATTCGCGTCGCGATCACCGACCCGGCGAGAAACGCTGCCTCGCAGGTCATCTGGCCGATCCACCACAACCCAAACGAGTGATGTCCGGTCAGGACGCACACGGCGCTTTCGATGAGCAGCGCCGCTCCGGCCAAGGTCGCGCCCCACAGACCGAAGGTCTTGAACTTCACCAGGCCGACGCCGGCGCTGAACACGCCGGCCCACACGAACGTGTCGATCGCGAGCAACCACAGCGGAACACGCACGTGGCCGGCCGCGACAGGTTCCAGTGCGCGCGCTGCTCCGATCAGCAACACGCCGGACAGGAACAGCACGAAGGCCAGCGGCGGATCGATCGGCGTCAAGGCGCGAGCTCGGATACCGAGCCCGACCTCGGAGTTCGTCAGGGGACGAACGCGTGACGAAGCTTCAGCGCGAAGCACCGGAAGCACCACCACGTTGCCCGGTGTTTCGCTGGGTAGGTCGCGCGCCCAGCGGCGCGTCGTTCCGTTCACCCCGACCTCCGTGTCGACGCGTTCGTCCCTGACCTTGGAATTCTCGGCCGACGGCCGCTGCGACCTGAGCGGTTCCGCGCCACGCCCGTCGGCGGCTCGCCTCGCCCCTACCGCAATCGGCCTTGTACGGTGCGGCTCGAGACGTCGAGGAGGAACTCAGATGGCAGTGGTCGAACGGGAACGGCGGGGCAGCGTCGAGGTGTTGCGGCTGAACCGGCCGGAGGCGAAGAACGCGATCAGCCCGGAGGTCAGCGTGGCGATGGCCGAAGCGCTCGACGCGGTCGAAGTCGACGGCGATGTGCGCGCCGTCGTGGTCACCGGCACCGGCGACGTCTTCTGCGCGGGTGCTGACCTCAAGGTCGTGGCGCAGGGCCGCGGCAACGAGATCGCCGCCGCCCGCGGCGGTTTTGCCGGGCTCACGAACCGCGAGTTTCCCAAGCCGATCATCGCCGCCGTGCAGGGCCCGGCGTTGGCTGGCGGCTTCGAGATCGTCTTGTCGTGCGACTTGGTCGTCGCGGCGGACGACGCCCGCTTCGGCATCCCCGAGGTGCAGCGCGGCCTGATTGCCGCGGCGGGTGGTCTCTTGCGCCTCCCGAAGCGGGTGCCGATGGCGTTGGCCCTCGAGTTCGCGATGACTGGCGACCCCATCAGCGCGATTCGAGCGTTCGAACTCGGACTCGTCAACCGATTGGTGCCCCGCGACCGCGTACTCGACGAAGCCGTGGCGCTCGCCGAACGGATCGCGGAAAACAGTCCGATCGCAGTGCGACTGTCGCGCCAACTCGTGAAGGAAGCGGCCGACATCTCCGAGGCCGACGGTTGGCAACGCAACGCGAAGTACGCGATCGAGGTCTTCAGCAGCGGCGACGCCATCGAAGGCAGCAGCGCCTTCGCCGAGAAGCGCAAACCCAACTGGAAGAGCGTCTGAGGCGTCGTGTCGTTGCCGTATCCCGCAACAACAAGCCGCGTCAGGGCGCCGGGGCGAGCGCGAACTGCAGCTCGGTGACCCACTTCGACCGGTCCGGCGGACAGTCCAAGTAGATCTCGCGAGAGAAGCCCACGGCGACATAGCCGTTGGCCTCCGCGAAGCGAAGCAGCGCGTGGTACGACGCATCGAAGCCCACTTCGGCCTCCGGCGCGCCTCGATGCACGATCGCCGCCACCCGCTCGATCGCGGGGAGGTCGACGACATCCAGACCGTCGACCGCGGTCACCGAGTCGTCGACCGGGACACCGGCGTGAACCAGCACCTGGTCGGTCCCCATCGGATCGACCTCGTACCAGGCGAGTGATGGGCCGGTCGGTGTGACGCCGCTGGCGCCAAGCTGATCGAACAAGCGCGGGTACAGCGGGCCGATGACTGCGGTGATGTCGTCCGGGTCGAAGCTGGCCGCCAATGCACCCGTCGACGCGACGTGCATCGCAGCGACGGACTTCACTTCGATCTGGTGTTCGCTCATGTCGTGCTCCTGTTCGATGTTGCGGAGTCGGGCCTCGACGTCGGCGAGGCGGCGTTGGTGCTGACCGATCTCGTGTTCGAGTTCCACGCGACGCAACCGGAGCATCCCGCGCAACTCGCCCGCCGTGATCGAGTGGGCCAGCATCGCCGCGACCTGGTCGAGACCAAAACCGAGGTCCTTCAGCGCGACGATCGAGTGCAATCGCTCGAGTTGGGCGCGTTCGTAGAACCGGTAGCTCGTGCGCGGGTCGACCGCTGCGGGTCGCAACAGACCGATGTCGTCGTAGTGGCGCAAGGTCCGAACCGAAACCCGCCCCGCCGCTGCGAACTCGCCGATTGCCATGCGCATGGTCGGTATCTTCGACCCTGCCGCGACGTGAGAGTCAAGCCTCGTCGTTCGATGCCGGCACCGCCAGTTCGGCACCGCCAGTTCACCGTCAGTCGGCACCGCCAGTTCGTCATCATGGGAGTGATCACTCCTACGATCCGGGCATGGCCCTGGAACTGCGCGTCGAGGAACTCGCCGAGCGGACCGCGACGTCGGTCGACACCATTCGCTTCTATCAAAAGCGACGTCTGCTCGATCCGCCGGACAAGGTCGGCCGGATCGGGATCTACGGCGACACGCACGTCGAACGGCTCGAACGGATCCGCGATCTGCGTCGCCACGGACTCACGCTCGCGCTCATCGAACGCGTGGTGTTGGGTGAACTCGACGCCGCGGACGCACCGCTCGCGGCCGCGGTCGCCGCGGCCGAGAGCACCGATGGTGACGAAGAGTTCTTGACCATCGACGAACTCGCGACTCGCGTCGGCGTACCCGCCGAGATGCTCGCCACGGTCGTCGACGCCCAACTGCTCGTCCCTCGGCGGATCGACGGTCAGGATCGCTTCACCGCGGCCGACGCCGAGATCATTCGTGGCGCCACCGCGCTGCTCGGCACCGGCCTGCCGTTCGATGCACTCCTCGATCTCGCACGAGCGCACGACGCCGCGACCCGCGCGACCGTCGAGCACGCGGTGCAACTGTTCGACGCCCACATCCGCGAGCCACTCCGCGCCAGCGCGCTCGACGACGCGGCACGAGCCGAGCGGCTCGTTGAATCGTTCCGCGTCATGTTGCCGGCGGTGACCAGTTTGGTCGCTCACCATTTCCGCCGGGTGCTGCTCGACAGCGCGCAGGCGCATCTCGACCGGGTGGGCGAACAAGCCGAACTCGCCGCGGCACGAATCGAAGGCACCCGTCGCATCGAAGGGCCTCGCTGATGCTCACGCGGACCAAGGCTGCGGCGAGCGCCCTCCCCGACCCACTCGACAAGGCGGCATCGGTCGAAGCCATGTTCGACCGCATCGCCGGGCGCTACGACCGCCTCAACCGCATCCTCACGTTGCGCATGGACGTTCGATGGCGACGGATCTCGGTGCGAGTCCTCGGCCTCACGGGTCGCGCGACGGTCCTCGACATCGCGTGCGGGACGGGTGACTTCTGTCGCGAACTCGATCGGGTTGGACACGATGTCGTCGGCACCGACTTCTCCGCCGGCATGCTCGCCGCAGCGCGAACTCGTGCGCCGCTCCTGCGCGGCGACGCACTCGACCTTCCCGTCGCTTCCGGCTCGCTCGATGGCATCACGTGTGGCTTCGCGTTGCGCAACTTCACTGCGCTCGATCCGTTCTTCGCCGAGTGCGCCCGCACCGTGAGGTCGGGCGGCAGGATTGCCTTGCTCGATGTCTCGGAGCCGAAATCTCGAATCGTTCGCATCGGTCACGCGTTCTGGTTCCGCAAGGTGGTGCCGTTCGTCGGCGGACTCCTGTCGGACCGAGCGGCCTATCGGTACTTGCCCGAGTCCACCGCCTACCTGCCGGCGAGCGCGGACCTCGTGAACATGGTGCGCGCCGCCGGGTTCGACGACGTGCAGCACCGAACGTTCTTCTTCGGCACCGCACAGCTCATCACCGGGACGCGCCGATGACGTTTACCTGGCGGCGGCCAGATGGCTCCGGGTTCGTCACGGCCGGCGTGGCCGCGTTCGTCGAGCCCGACGCAGTCGACGCGCTCGGCGAACAATTCGGCGAGCACGCGATCGCAGTTGGCGCGTTGCCGTTCGACGGCGCAGGTCAGCTCACCGTCCCCGCTCGGGTGACCTCGTTCGACGCAACCGGAGCGGGCGCGACGCACGAACTCGGCTCACCGTCGACGTGGATCGAACCACCCGCACGCGACGACGAGTTCGCTCGCCTCCCACGACGATTCGTTGTCGAGTCGGTGCAGGATCTCGCTTGGTGGGACGCCGCGATCGCCGCGGCCCTCGAGGCCATCGACAACGGAACGCTCGAGAAGGTCGTGCTCGCACGCGAAGTGATCGTCGAAGCCGACGCCCCATTCGTCGTTCGCGAGGTACTCGAACGCCTCACCCGAACGCAGCCGGGCTGCTACGTGTACGGCGACCATGGGTTCGTCGGGGCCACACCCGAGTTGCTCGTGCAGCGCAAGGGCAATTCGGTGCGCTCGCGGCCGATGGCCGGCACGACCGCGCGCCGTGACGATCCCGCGGCCGACGACGCAGCGGTGGCCGCGCTCGTCGACTCCGGGAAGGACGACCATGAGCACCGCCTCGTCGTCGACGCGGTACGCGCCGCGCTCGAAACCTGGTGCACCTCGCTCTCGGTCGCCGAGCCGGTCGCCGAGCGCTTCACCACGGTCACGCATCTCACGACCACGGTCACCGGCACGCTGCGCTGCGACGCGCCCCACGCGCTTGGTCTTGCACTCGCACTGCACCCCACCCCCGCCGTCGGCGGCGCGCCCCGCGCCGTGGCGCTCGACACGATCGCACGCCTCGAACTGTTTTCACGCGGCAACTACGGCGGCCCGGTCGGTTGGGTCGATGCTCGCGGTGACGGCGAGTTCGCGGTGGCATTGCGGTGCGCCGAGATCAACGGAACGCGCGGCCGGTTGCTGGCCGGAGTCGGAATCGTCGATGGGTCCGACCCCGACCTCGAGTGGGCCGAAACCCAAGCGAAACTGGAGCCCATGCTCCGCTGCCTGGTCCGCCCATAGGGTCGACGATCCAGCTGCAGCGCGCGGCGAGCGATGGCGAATGCGGGCGTTCTTGCGAACCGCCTTCGAGAACATGCCGGCACGGCCAGCTTCCGCCGAGCGTCCTCGACGACGACAACCCGCTTCGGTCAGCGACGCGAGCGCGCCGCATCCCAGAGCGCTCGGTGGCGCTCGACGTTGGCCGTGCGGTCGGTGCGCACGACAATCGCGCGCACACCGCCGGAGTCCAAGGCGTGCCGAAGTGCGACCGCGAACTCGGACGCGGTCGTCGGGGCCACCACGTCGATGTCATGGAAGTCGAACAAGCGCGTGAGATCACGACCGTGCGGCGTACCGAAGAGGCGGTCGAACTCGTCAGGTTCGAGGACATCGGCTTGGGGGAGGAACGAAAAGATCCCGCCGCCGTCGTTGTCGATCACGATGAATGTGAGGTCGACGTCGCGCGCATCGAGCCCGAGCAGCCCATTCGAGTCGTGCAACAACGCGAGGTCGCCGAGGAGGGCCACCGTCGGTGCCTCGGACCCCGCGGCGATGCCCGCCGCCGTCGACACCAGTCCGTCGATGCCGTTGACCCCACGGTTGGCGTGCACGGCGACCCCTGAACGCGGCGCAGCGAACCATTCGAGATCGCGCACCGCCAAACTCGATGCGACCAGCAGTTGGCTTCCATCGGGCATCCCCGCAACCACATCGCGAGCGATGCGTCCATCGAACAAGACCTCGTCTGCGTCGAGCACTCGATCGATCGATGACCGAGCTCGACGCTCCGCGTCACGCCACTCGGCCATCCACCGACTCGGCGCGGCGTTCGGCGCCCGAAACCCGCCGCCCGCAAGGCGAAGCGCAATCCGGCTCGCCAGCTGACCAGCGTCGCCAACGACTCGCACATCGGTGTCACGATGCGGATCGAGCCACGCGTGTTCGCGATCGACCACCACCCGTCGCCCGGCGCGACGCAGCCATTGATTCGTGACCTTGCTCGTCAAGGGCGCTCCGAATCGGAGCACGACCTCGGGGACGTGCTCGTCGGCGAACCGATCGTCACGTACCAACGCCTCGTAGGTCGACACCGCGTGCTTGCCGACCCGCGCGTTGCTGACCGGGTCGGCGAGGAGCGGCCAATCGAGCACCTTTGCGAGTTCGGCGATGACGCCGCCCGTCGCACGACTCCCCCAACCAGCGACGACCACGCCGCGCTCGACGCCGCCGAGCAGATCCATCACGGCGTCGATGGTTGCGTCGGCGATCGTCGGAGCATCGACGACCACCACGGGTCGCGCGGCGCGAGGCGCCGGCTCCGACCGGCTCGCCGCGAGCAACGGTTCGCGCACGGCAACGTTGACGTGCACGGGTCCAGGTACAGGACCACGCGCCACCGATGCCGCGCGCACACCGATTGGTCCGAACGCCGGCCGCGACGCTGCGTCGGCCACACCCGTCGCACCGAACCAGCGCACCGCGCCGCCGAAGAGATGGGTTTGATCGATGGTCTGCCCCGCACCGGTATCGAGCAATTCCGGTGGACGGTCAGCGCTGACTACGACGAGCGGCACCCGGCCGTGGTGCGCCTCGAGGACCGCGGGGTGCACGTGGGCGAGCGCGCTCCCCGACGTGCACACCACGACGGCGGGGCAACCCGTTGCCCGACCGATTCCGAGCGCGACGAACGCCGCCGACCGTTCGTCGACGACCACCGTCACCGCGAGGCCCGGGTTGCGTTGTGCGGCGAGCGCGAGCGGCGTCGAACGCGACCCGGGCGCCACGACGACGTGGGCCGCTCCCGCGGCGGCAAGTCCGGCGAACAACTCCTGCACGGCACTCCACTGCGTTTCGGGGGTCCACTCGGGGCTCGCGGCATTCATCGGCGAGAATCCTCGCGTGCGCGTGGTGCTGGTACCCGGCTTCAGCCAAACTCCGGCGTCCTGGCAGGACGTGGTCGACGCCTTGCGCGACCGATCCGCGCCCGCAAACCTCGAATCCGTCCCGATCGAGGTGCCCGCGAACCTCGCGTGGGACGCCACCGTGGCTGCGCTCGCGGACACGGGTGGACGCGGGCACTGGTGCGGCTACTCGATGGGCGGCCGGCTCGCACTGGCCGTCGCGCTCGATCATCCGGAGCAAGTCGACGGGCTCGTGCTCGTGAGCACCACGGCCGGCATTGCCGACGCGGCCCAGGCAGCACAACGCCGAGCCGATGACGAACGGCTCGCCCGGCGTGTCCTGGCGGTCGGCGTCGACGCCTTCCTCGACGAGTGGCTGGCACAGCCCTTGTTCGCCGACGTGGCACTCGACGCACCAGGTGTTGCCGAGCGTCGTGGGCAACGAGCCGAGGACCTCGCCGCCATGCTGCGGCAGCTCGGAACCGGCACCATGCCGAACCTGTGGCCCCGACTCTCGACACTGCGGGTCCCCGTCACGATCATCACCGGACGCGCCGACACCAAATACACCGAGATCGGTCGAGCGCTGACGGCGGCTTGTACGAACACGACGGTGCGACGCGTCGAACTCGACGGCGGCCACGCACTCGCCCAGACAGCGCCGGCCGAACTCGCTGCGGCCATCGCCGAAGCGCTTGCCGTGACCTGACCCGTCAACGGGCTCAGCTCGCGAAGAGTCCGATCGCAACGAGCGATGCCAGCACCATCTGGAACAACGCCGTGAGCACCAACGCTCGAACCAACGACGGCGGGTCCGATCGTTCGCGTACCAACCGCATCGGACCCAGTGCGAACGCCATCGCGCCGATCGCCAGATAGGCCCACGAGTGCAACGCGCCGAGCCAACCCACGGCGACGAACGAACCCGCGATGCATAACCAATACAGCTGCCTCGACCGGTCGGCACCGAACCGCACCGCGAGCGTGCGTTTGCCGGCAGCACGATCCGTCTCGACGTCGCGCAAGTTGTTGGTGAGCAAGATCGCACACGCGGGAAGGCCGGTCACGAACGACCCCAGCCAGGCCTCGGCATTGATCCGATCGAGTTGGAGATATGCAGTTCCGGCGGTCGCGACAAAACCGAAACAGATGAGCACCATGACCTCACCCAGCCCCGCGTACCCGTAGGGGCGCGGTCCGCCGGTGTAGGTCGCCGCGGCGAGGATGCACACGCCACCGACCAGGATCAGCACCGGGTTGACCGCGATCGACAACCACAGCCCGACCACCGCGGCCAACGCGAACGACACCTGCGCAGCGCGTTTGACGGCATCGGGCGTTGCCAGCCCTGACGCGGTGAGACGGACCGGACCTCGCCGTTCGGCATCGGTCCCCCGGACCCCGTCGCTGAAGTCGTTGGCGTAGTTGACCCCGACTTGCAGGGCGAACGCGACGAACAACGCTCCGACTGCGTAGGCACCATCGATGTCGGTGTCGGTTGATGCTGCCGCAACGCCAACGAGTACCGGCGAGATCGCCGCGCCGAGCGTCCTGGGACGCGCTCCCGCCAACCACTGCCCCGCCGTCGCCATCGCCAACCAGCCTGGCACGGCCCGTCGGGCGCGCGCCGGTTGGCCCACTACCGTCGACGCCGATGACCGACATTCCGCTCGTCGCGACGTTGCTCCCGAATCGGGGCATTGCCGACATTGCGGTCCGCGCGTGGGAGGCCGACGAAGCAATCGCGCCGATCCCGGCCGATGCGCCGAAGTCCGAAATCGAGCGTCGCCTGACGCTGCTCCGCCCGACCCATCTCGTCGACGGGTCCGGCCGTCACGCCCGTCGCGACGGGCGACCGGTTCCCGCCGACACGGCAGCGGTCGTGACGACGTCGGGAACCACCGGGACGCCGAAGCTCGTCGAGCTCACCCGCTCGGGCATGGAGGTGATGGGCCGGGGTTATACGGCTGCCGTCGAAGCCGACGCAGACGACTGTTGGCTTGCGTGCATGCCCCTCCATCACGTCGCCAGCCTCGCCATCATCGCCCGGGCGCACGTCTGCAAGCTCCCGGTGGTCGTCCACGACAAGTTCGATCTGCAACGGGTGGGCGCAAGCAGCCGAGACGAAGGCGTGACGATGGTGTCGTTGGTTCCCACCATCTTGCACCGCCTCGTCGAAATCGACGCGCCGTTGGAGTCGTTCCGCCGGTTAATCATCGGCGGTGCGGTCTTGGCTCCCGGTCTTCGAACTCGCGCCGAGGCCGCCGGGGCCGTCATCGCGGACGCATACGGCCTCACCGAGACCTGGGGCGGCTGCGTCACGAACGGCGTTCCGAACGATGGTGTCGACGCGCGCCTCGGCACCGACGACGAGGTCCAGATTCGCGGCGGGCCCGTGATGCGGCGCTATCGATTTGCCGACGACGCGACCCGGGCTGTCCTCGACGACGACGGTTGGTTCCACACCGGCGATGTCGGCGCCTTCGTCGACGGGCGACTCACCATCATCGACCGCCTGAACGATCTCGTCATCACCGGCGGCGTGAACGTGAGTCCCACCGAGGTCGAAGACGTGTTGCTCGCGCACCCGGCGATCCGAGACGTGTGCGTGATCGGCGAACCCGACGACGAATGGGGCGAACGAGTGGTTGCAGTCGTCGTCGCGACCGACACCCCGCCATCGCTCGACGAACTGCGCGGCTTCGGTCGAGAACGGTTGGCGACGCCGAAGTTGCCGCGAGCGCTCCGGTTCGTCGACGAGATCCCGCGCTCGGCGAGCGGCAAACCGTTACGACGATTGCTGCGCGACGTCGTCGCGGAGTGATTCTTTCCAGGTGCGGAAACGATCGTGCGTTCTCCCGCCTGCGCTGACCCCGCTGCCGGTGCCGTCGGGTTGGAGTCGGAACGTGAACGAGCGGTCGAGGTCGTCGCTCGCCAGGGCCGCATAACAAGCATCGGAACCCTTCGCCGGACCCGCACGCCACAACAGGTAGCGGCCGATCCGTCGCTTGTAGGCGACGAGCTCGACACCGAAGTCGGCGCCGAGCTCGAGCAGCCAGGGCGGTGCGCTGCGCCAGCGCGTGGCCGGAATCAGAAAGTCGCGTTGGGGAGTATCGGGGAGTTCGTCGGTGTCCCAATCCCGGTCGGTCGGTGGGCGACGCTCGGGCGCACCCACATCGCGGGTGCCGACATCGGGTGCTGGTGCACCGTTCGCCGGGGACTTGGACGCGGGCGAAGGATCGGGCAACCGGGCAGACGACACGTGCCATGCTCGCGCGCATGACCGTCGTTGCCGACCTCCCAACCCCCGCCCTCGTACTGGACCAGGTTGCGTTCGAGCACAACCTCGTCTCCATGGCCGCCGTGCGACCCGGAGCTGCGCTCCGACCTCACGTCAAGGCGCACAAGTGCACCGCCATTGCCCGAGCGCAACTGGCCGTGGGTCACGAACGGTTCTGCGCCGCAACGCCGCGGGAGGTCCTCGGTTTGGCGGTCGCGGGAGTCGGCACCGACTTGCTCCTCGCGAACGAGTCCGTGGATGCGGTCCGGTTGCGCGCCCTGGGCGATCTCGGCGACCTCGTCACCGTCGCGGTCGACTCCGAGGCCACGGTCATCGCAGCGGCCGCGGCGGGTATCCGGCGGGTGCTGATCGATGTCAACGTCGGCCTGCCCCGTTGCGGCTGCGCGCCCGAGGGTGCCGGCTCCCTGGCCGATCTCGCGCGTGCTCACGGACTCGAGGTTCGGGGCGTCATGGGCTACGAAGGCCATGTGGTTGGCATCGTCGACGCCGTTGAACGTGCCGCCAAGTGCGAACGATCGATGGCCCGCCTGCTCACCGCACACCAGCAGGTCGGTGGGGACATCGTGTCGGCCGGCGGCACCGGCACGTACGCGGTGAACAGCTGGGCGAACGAGATCCAGGCCGGCAGCTACGCCCTCATGGACACTGCGTACGCCGAACTCGGACTCGGGTTTCGACCCGCGTTACGCGTTGCGGCCACGGTGGTGTCGATCAACCCGAACTTCGCCGTCGCCGACGCCGGGTTGAAGGCGTTCGGCATGGATCACGGCGACCCGATTCTCGAAGGCGGCGAGGTGCTGTTCTGTTCCGATGAACACGTGACCTTCCGCAGCGAAGCGTCGGCCCGCGTCGGCGAACGCGTGCTGCTCCAACCTGCCCACATCGACCCGACGATGGCGTACCACGACCGCGTGCACGTCGCGTCCGGTCCGGGTCTCGGTGCGGAGATCGTCGACGAATGGTCGATTGACCTCCGAGGTTGGGACTAGCGCTCCCCGCCGCCCACCGACTTGCCGTACATCTCGAGCAACGGATCAGAGATCAACTCGAGCCGTTCACCATCGGGCCCGCTGAAGTACAACGAGGAATCGTCGACGTGCGCGTATTCGATGCCACGTGCTTCGAGCCGCGCCCGCACGACCTCCCAGTGCGCGCGATCGACCGAGATGGCAAGGTGGTGCAGTCCACCGAGCACCTCTGCGTAGGGCCCGAGATCGAGGCCCGGCAGGTCGAAGTACGCGAGACAGTTGCCGACACCGAGATCGAAGAAGAAATGTGTCGAGCCGGCGTAGTCGCGGTTCTCGAACATCTCGATGAGCGGAAATCCGAGCACGCCGTCGAAGAACGCAACGGTCCGTTCGACGTCGCGACAGATCAACGCGACGTGATGGACACCGCGCGCTGCGCTCGCGGGCCGTTCGTCGCGCGGCCGGAGATAGCGCGACTTGATCTCCTCCCGTCGCTCGTCGTGAGAACGACGGGCTTCGGGGTCGACACCGTGCACGTTGGTGTGACTCGGGTCGAGCGCAGGAGCTTCGGACATCCGGCCAGCCTATGTATGCGAACAAGGGGAGGCGACAGCCGACCGTTGCCGCCTCTAGGGTCATTGCCGTGCAACCCGACCCGCTCGACACGTATCGCGCGTACGTCGAAGCCCTCGCGCGTGAGATCCTCCACCTCGACGCGACCGACGATCTCACCGTCGAGGCCAATGGCGACATTCCGATCCGCCTCGGCAGCGCGCTGTACCGAATCAGCCTGCTGGTACAGGATCCGCCGTTGGTTCGGGTCTGGGCTCGCATTCTCGACGCGGTGAGTCACAGCGCCGACCTGCTCGAGGAGATCAACGACCTCAATCGCAACATCGTGAGCGCTCGCGTGTTCTTCGTCCGCGACGACGACGCGCCGACCGGTCGCGTCATCGCCGCAACGGAGATCCCTGCGGCAACGATGGACGCCGGTGACCTCGCCTACGCGTGTTCGATCGTCGCATCACTCGCCGACTGGGTCGACACCGTCTTGATGATCCGATTCGGCGGTCGTACCGCGTTCACCGAAGGTGATGGCTCGACCGAATGACGTGACCGTGCACACCGCGCGGCGCGTCACGCCGCGAAACCACCTCGTCGTCGGTAACGCACGCCGTCGATCAGCAAGTCCGCCAACGACGTCAGGACAACCAGGCTCACGAACGTGAGCCCCGTCATCGCAATCGGCCACCGGTGCATGAGGTCGTCGAGTCGGTTGGCGAGCGAGTCCGGGGCGGTGACGATGTCCCAGCTGTTGAATCGCCAGAATCGACCGAGAAAAACTCCCACGCTGGACAGCGCGTGCAGCACGACGACGGCGATCGTTGCCGACCGCGCGCTCGCGATGCGGGTCACGAACTGCCGCACTCGATCGAGGCTCACGACGTACGAACCGAACCCGATCACCATGAACGCGACATAGATGGGCACGATGACGAACGCGACGCGCAGATCGTGGTTGCCGCGCGACGCGCGCACGTCGTCGAAGAAGTGGATGACGTCGGAGAGAACGTACGGCGCGTTCGGCAGGAAGGCGATGAACACTGCGACGCCCAGCCACCACCGAACCCCGCGCACGACACCCACCCGGAACAGTCGCAGGGCCAACCCGAGCGGTATCAGGGCGAGCACCGTGTTCCAGACCATCCACCGACCGTGGTTTGCGAACACGCCGTACGCGGTTTCGCCCGCATTTCGGATGGCGGTCTCCAGCGCCAGCACGGTTCCTACGCTATCGCCCGACACCTGGACCGAGAACCCGGGTCCGCGTAGGGTGCGCCCCATGACCGACGAACTCACGCACCTCGACGCCACTGCCCAGGCCGACCTGGTCCGACGGGGCGAGGTGACCCCGTCAGAACTCGTCGAGGCCGCCGTGCGCAAGGCCGAGGCGATCAACCCGTCGCTGAACCTCGTGATCCACGAACGCTACGACGCGGCCGTCGAACGGGCACGCGGATCCCTTCCCGACGGGCCGTTCCGCGGTGTCCCCATCCTGTTCAAAGACCTCATGTGCGCGGTCGCGGGCGAACCACATCACCGCGGCAACCAAGCCCTGCGCGATGCGCAGTTCGTGTCGCGTCACACCGACGACCTCGCCCAGCGATTCTTCGACGCGGGGTTCGTGTGCATCGGCCGGACGAACACGCCCGAGTTCGGCCTCGTCCCGACCACCGAACCGCACGCCTACGGACCGAGCCGAAACCCGTGGGATCCAACGCGCACGACCGGGGGCAGCAGCGGCGGCAGCGCGGCCGCTGTCGCAAGCGGCATCGTTCCAGTCGCGCACGCGAACGACGGTGGTGGGTCGATTCGCATCCCCGCGAGCTGCAACGGCCGGTTCGGGCTCAAGCCGTCGCGTGGACGCACGTCGATGGGTCCGATGGGCGGACACCTCACGAACCCGCTCGTCGTCGAAGGATGTGTCAGCACAAGCGTGCGCGACACCGCCGCGGTGCTCGACGCGCTGTCGGTTCCGGCGCCGGGCCAACCCGTCATTGCCCCGCCGCCTGCGCGCCCCTTCGCGTCCGAGGTCGGCGTCGACCCAGGACGTCTGCGAATCGGCGTGCTGCGCAGCAATCCACTCGGCACCGGCGACGTCGATGCCGAGTGCGTGGGTGCGGTCGACGGCGCCGCGGCGCTCCTCGAATCGTTGGGTCACGTTGTCGACAGCGATTGGCCGAAAGCGTTCGAGGACCCCGCGGTCGTGGGCTACTTCTCCGCATTGTGGGATGCCGGCCTCGCCGCCGAGGTCGCCATCGCACAAGCCGACGTCGGGCGCGAGTTCGGACCCAACGACGTCGAACCGCTGACCTGGGAAATGCTCGAGAGCGGGCGCGGCATCAGCGCGCAACAACTGCTCGAAGCGGTCGAGTCCATGCAGCGATTCGGGCGCGACGTGTCGAGTTGGTGGTTGCCATTCGATGGCAGTCGTGGCTACGACCTGTTGTTGACCCCGACCTTGGCCGAACCGCCGGTTCCGCTCGGCACGTTCGAAGATGCGGAGGTGCCAATCCTCGGGTTCTTGCGCGCGGCTGCGTTCGCACCGTTCTGTGCGGGGTTCAACCTCACCGGCCAACCGGCGGTCACCGTGCCCTTGCACTGGACCGAGAGTGGCTTGCCGGTCGGCGTCCAGCTCGTGGCGGCGTACGGCCGAGAAGATCTGTTGATCCGTGTGAGCGCGCAGCTCGAGGCCGCCCAGCCCTGGGCCGATCGTCGCCCGTCGTTGCGAGCCTGAACGCGCGTCGGCTCAGCCGGCGACGGTGAGAAATCCGGCGAGGTTGTCGCGGTCGTCGCGAACCTCGTCGAGCAGACTCGCCTCGGCATCGGCCGGGAGCCCCACCGCGACGAGCGCTTCGGCGACCGGCACGTTCGTCTCGGTCGTCGGTTCGATTGCGCACGCGATCGCATCCGCGGCGAGCACGATGCGACTCAACGGCGACTCGACGGTCGCCGGTGGCTGATGGTGGCTCGCGATCGCCGCGGTCAACTCTCCCGGGAACTTCATCACCGACAGTGCGGCCGCACCGACCTCGGCGTGGGTGATCCCGAACTCGGCGTGTTCGGCCGTGATCAGCGTCACCGTCTCGTCAGCTTGCATGCGTTCGAGGACGGCGTCGTAGCGGCGCGGCGCACGCCGGAACATCAACGCAGTTCCGAGGTCGTGCAACAAACCGGCCGAGAAGGCGTCGTTCGCCTGCATCCCGACTCGGCGCGCCACCGCGCTCGCGGCCGCGGCAGTCGTGACGGAATGCGGCCAGAAGTCGTCGGGAACCGAGCGGCCCTTCTCGCTGAAGAGATCGAATGCGGCGGTAGTCGCCAGAGCGCGCACCGTCGCGAGTCCGAGCACGGTGACCGCGCGCCACGCGCTTGCAACCTTGCCGGACAACCCATAGAACGCCGTGTTGGCGAGACGAATGACCTGTGTCGACAACGCAGGGTCGCTCTCGATCAGCCGACCGAGGTCCGCGGCTGAGGTGCGTGGGTCCTCGAGCATCCACAACACCCGCATTGCGGCACCGGGCTGTACCGGCAGTTGGGTGATCTCTGCCACCAGGTCGTTGGTCTCGGTCGCCATCTCACTCCTCGAGCGCGGTGCGCCCGGCCTCTCCGACCGGGATGCCGGAACGTTCCTTTATCGGCGGCTGGGGACGGCGTCTGAGCCTGGCCGCCCGGCCGATCCCACGACCGACGGCACCGATCCTCCCGAACCGGACGAACGACGCGCTTCGAGGGAGCGGAGCACGTCGTCGATCGAAACTCCCGGCGCACGTCGCTCGACGACGACCTCGATCGCCGGTTCGACCGTCGTACCCCCCAGCACCACCCGCGGGGTTGCGCCGGCACGAACCCGCCGGGCAAAGCCGTCGAGCGCCTCCGGACCACCGCGGTCGCGCCCGACGATGACGAAGCGCGCGTCGCTCCAACGGGCGAGGAGGTCACGCGTACGAACGACCCGTCGCAACCCTTCGGCGGTCGCCGCGAGGACCGCATCGCCCGCGTCGAATCCGTGCTGGGCGTTCACCGAATCGAGTCCCGCGATCCGCACCATCGCGACCACCAGCGCCGGATCGTTCACGGCGCCGACGACGTCGGCGGCGATGACGCCAAGGAACGCTCGACGATGCAACAGTCCAGTCAACGGGTCGCGAGCGTCGGCATCGAACGCGCGGCGTGCCGCGCGAGCCGTCCCCGACGCAACCGACACCAGGCGCGACGCCTCGTCGAGCAAGAAGCGCTCATCGGCCGTGAGGAAGCGCTTTTCCGGGTTGAGCAACACGATCCGTCCGACATCGTCGCCGTCTTCGTCGAGCACCGATCGCCACCACCCGAACCCGAGTCCGGTGCGATCGACCGTCGCCGCGAGACCTCCCGCAATCGGTTCGATCGTTCCCGGCACCGGCACACCGACCTCGTGTTCGACGCGTCCTGCGGCCTGCACGAACGCGGCCGAGGCAAGCGGCGCCGCAGCCAACTCGAGCACATCACCGCGCCGCAGGTAGACGGCCACGACGCTCGTCGGGGTCACGACCTCGAACATGCGGGCGACCGCGTCGAGCCCCGTTGCGATCGGCGCGCCCGTCGCGATCTGATCGAGCACTTCGCGATGCGCGTGCAGCACCGCACCCACCCGGCGCAGGTCGGTGACCTCCTGGCCGAGCAACACGAACGAGGCCAAGCCTTCGGGATCAGGCGCTGCCGTCGTCGGCGCCGGATCGTCGGTCCCGAACGACACCTCCACCGCGAATACGCCGATGTGGCCGCGTTCGTCGCGCACGCGGATGTCGAAGCGAGTCCCGGCCGCATCGGGGGTCGTCACCGCCTGGAGCAGTCGCTCGCGATCGGCCGACACGACGGCATCGAAGAGGTTGGAACCGACCGGGACCAACGGTCCGAACTCCGGCGACACCGTATCGATCACACCGTCGGCTCGAAAGCGACAGCAGAACTCGAGTGAGATGTGGGTGTCGTCCATGGCTCCTGCCGCGCTTGCGCGCGGCCCTTCCTTGGGGCTGGCGTCGGGCCGTATCCCGGCATCGTTGGCCGTATCAGGCTCTGCTGTAGGTGTCGGCACCGACACGCAGCACTGAAGGGATCCGAAGGTGCCGCGACGCAGACCGGTCAGGATTCGATCAAGGCGGCTTGGCGAGCACGGCTTCGAGCCACGAACCCCCGGACGCCGCCGACACCGTCGACGCCGATCACTTCGAGGGCACCGAGATACGCCACAGCCGCAACCGGACCGGAAATCCACCACGGGGCCACGACCAAGACGCCGGCTGCAGCCCCGGTAGCAAGGCAACCGGCACCGCCGATGTGGATCATCGGCCGGAGCGGCAACGGTCGCAGGCCCTGCCCACGAAGCGCCGTCACCAACATGACGATCACCACGACCTCGGTGACGATCGTGGCCACCGCGGCGCCCATGACGTCGTAGCGCGGAATGAGCACCAGGTTGAGACCGACGTTGACGACGAGACCGCACGAGGTCGCGATCGGGTAGCGCTTGCGGTCGTCGCGTGCGACGAGCGTGATGAACACCAACTGCGTCGCGAAGTTCAGCGCCTGACCGAGCACCAACCATCGGGCGGGGGTGGCCGCGGCGACCAACTCGGACCCGACGAACGCGTCGATCAACGGTCGCGCCAACACCGCGAACACGGGGACCACGAACGCGACGACCAGCAACACGATCAGCAGCGCCTGGCCGAACGTCTCGCGAAAGTCCGTGCGCGTCTTCGATCGCACCAGGATTGGCAGCACGGCAGCCAAGAGCGCGGGTGCCAAGAACGCGAGGAGATCGGAGAACTTGTAACCGATCTGATATCGAGCGATGGCCTCGCGACCTTCGGTTCGGGGCAGCAACCACGTCAGCATCACGGCGTCGACCTTGAAGTAGAGCTGACCGATGACCGAACCGGCAGCCAGCGGCAAGGCCGTGATGAACCAGTGACGCCAACGGGCGACGTCGATCTGGAGTCGCGGTCGCACCGCGTGACGCAACAACACGAGGAGCAGCACCAACGCGACCGCGTCGTTGACGACGGCGGGCGCGACGAACCGCAACAACGATCCCCGGTTCGTGGTTGCAATGCCCACGACGAGCACGAGTTGGATCAACTGTCCGATCACCATCGCGATCGCGACCGAACGCAACCAGAATCGGGCTTGGCAGATGGTGATGAGCGACCAGAGCGCCGAACCGAGGAAGTACGAACACCCACCGAGCGCGACCGCCTGTACTTCGACGGTGCTGTAATCGCCCACCGAGACGATCGCGAGCGCCAGGGCGTACACCGTCGTGGCGAGCGCGACGCGAAAAACGATGAACCGACCGGTCAGCTCGTCGAGATCGTCCCAGTCGTCGATTTCGGCCATGACGACGCGGGTCGTTTCGAAATCCGCGACCATGCCCAGCAGTCCGAGCAACGCGAACACGAACGCGTACGAGCCGAACTCGACCGTCGGCAGTTCGGCGGCGATCAGCAGCAATCCGATCCACCCGAATACCGCGACCACGAGTCGGGCCGCGATCATGACGCCCGCGCCGCCGATCAGCGACGACGACCGACGGGGTTCGCGAGGCCCACTGCGGTCCGGTTCGGTGTCGATGCTCGCACCCTTTCGTCGCGACGCGACGCCGACGGATTGGTCACTTCGCCCGGCTGCGGCCGAACGGTTGGCGTTGGGCCATGCTAGAAGCGCTCCAACGCTCGGTGGACCAAGACCCGGAGGCCGCAGACCGCGTGTCCGAACAACGCCAAGGTGACGGCTCAGACTCGCAACCCGGTCCGACCTCCGGGACGGTCGTGCGCGTCGGTGTCGTGACCTGGAACTCCGGAGCACACCTCGCGGCCTGCCTCGACGCGTTGCCGGGCGCGCTCGGTCGTTACTGGGACCGCACCGAGGTCGTCGTGGTCGACAACGCGTCCAGCGACGACTCGGCGTCCATCGCGGCCGCCGCGGGCGCTCGCGTCATGCACTTCGCGGTGAACGCGGGCTACGCCCGCGCGATGAACGAGGCCCTCGACGACCCCACCGCGCAGTTTCTCATTGCGCTGAACCCCGACACCCGCGCTCGACCGGGGTCGTTGGAGGCACTCGTCGATCGGCTCGCAACCGACGTCAAGCTCGCAGTCGTCGCGCCCCGCCTCGAGCATCCTGGCGGACGTCTGCAGCACAGTGCGCACCGTTTCCCTTCCGTCCTCGGAGCTTGCATCGCAGGATTTGTCCCGTTGCGATTCCGCCGTGGTCGGCTGGGTGAGCGTCGGCTGCTCGAACGCTTCTCGGACGAACGCCACCACCGCTTCGGACCCGTTGATTGGACCATCGGTGCGGTGCACGCGATGCGCAGCTCGGCCGTCGGATCACGGCCGTACAGCGAGCGGTATTTCATGTACGTCGAAGATCTCGAGCTCTGTCATCGAGTGCGGCAAGCCGGATTCGGTGTCGCCCTCGATGGCACCGTCGTGGTCGAGCACGTCGGCAACGCGTCCGGAGCGGTTGCGTTCGGCGCGCGTCGCGAGGCTCGCTGGCTCGACGCGATGTATGACTGGTACGCACGCACGAACGGGACGGCCCGGGCGCGCGCCTGGGCCCTGGCGAACACGGTCGGGTTGTCGTTGAAGCTGATCGTGCTCCGGATCCTCTCGATCGCCGGCTCGTCGTCGGCCGACGAATCCAAGGCCCAGAGCCGACGCCGACTCGCCCGCTATCACCTCGGGAAGTTGATCGGCGGCCCCACGATGCGCGAGTCCACGTTGCGCAGCCCCGAGGCTGGAGCGCCGCGACGCATCCTCGGCGTCGTGGCCGGCGGTATGCACTCCGGCGCCGAACGGGTCTTGTTGCGCGACCTCGTGGGTGCCCGCCAACACGGGTGGGACGTGCGCGTCGCATGCGGCGACGGACCGTTGGTCGCCGCGCTCGACGAGCACGGCATCGAGCGCCTGGCGATCCCCGATCTGCGCCTGCCGCGTCTGCCCCGACCGCTGGCGGTCATGGTCGCCGCGCTCCACGCCGCGCGTGCGGGTTTGCGATTGCGCCGGGTCGCGCGCGACGCCGAGATCCTCGTCATCAACAGCGTGAACGCCCTCTCGGTGTTGTTTGCGACCCGCAGCCGCACACCCGTCGTCTATTTCGCGCACGACGTCTTGGTACGGCTCGATCGCCGGATCCTGCTGCGCATCGTGGCCCGCCGGATCGACATGGCCATCGCAGTGTCCGATTGGGTGGCGCGGCGCCTTCGCGTCCTGGGAGTACCGACCGAAGTCATCTACAACGGGACGGAGTTTCCCGTCGCGCCCGCGGAGCCCGCCGACCCGCCGTGTCTCGGTATCTCTGCGTTGCTCACCCCGTGGAAGGGACACGAGGTGTTGCTCGATGCGCTGGCCCAACTCGACCACGCCGATGTCGTGCTCGAGATCATGGGCGGCGCGCCCGACAAGGACGAGGCCTACGTCGTACAACTGCGACACCAGGTCGAGGCGCTCGACCTCGGCGCTCGGGTCCGGTTCCTCGGCCACCAGGCCGACCCGCTCGCCGTCATGCGTCGTTGGACGATCGCGATCTCGGCGAGCACCGACCCCGAAGCCGGGCCCCTGGTCGGACTCGAGGCCATGAGCCTCGGCCTCCCCGTGATCGCGACCGATCACGGCGGGGTCACGGAAGTACTCGGCGCCGCCGGGCGACTGGTACCCCCCGGCGACGCGGGCGCCATGGCTCGCGCCATCGACGCGATGCTCGACGACGCCGACGCGAGGGCAGCGCATGCGAAGGCGGGGCCCGAAATCATCGCCGCGCGCGGTTTCACGCTCGAAGCCCAACGTCTCCAGTGGCTCTCGGTGCTCGACTCGGTGGCGCGCAGCATTCCCGCGTCCTGAACTTCCGCGGGTCTCGCCGCGCCGCGACGCCGGGGTGCCGACGACTCGCCGGGAGGACTGTCCGATCGTCGGCGTACGCTCCGGCCCGTGAACGTCGAGCCCGGTCCGTTGCGATTCAGCGACCCGGTTGCGTCATGGTTCGCGTCGGGCTTCGCCGAACCGACGCCCGCACAGGCTCGCGGCTGGCCGGCAATCGCCGCGGGCGATCACTCCCTCATCGTCGCACCCACCGGTTCCGGCAAGACCCTCGCTGCCTTCTTGTGGGCGATCGATCGCGTCGGCGCCGAACCGGTACCCGCGAAGGCCGATCGTTGCCGCGTGTTGTACATCTCGCCGCTGCGCGCCCTTGCCGTCGACGTCGAGAAGAACCTCCGCGCGCCGATTACCGGCATTCGACTCGCCGCCGAACGCATCGGGGCATCGTTCCACGAACCGACTGTGGGTATCCGTACCGGCGACACCGATAGCCGAACTCGTGGCACGCTCGTGCGCAATCCACCCGACATCTTGATCACCACACCCGAGTCGCTGTACCTGATGCTCACCTCGCGAGCGCGCGACACCCTGCGGTCGGTGCGCTGGGTGATCGTCGACGAGATCCATGCGCTCGCGCCGACCAAACGCGGCGCGCACCTGTCGTTGTCACTCGAACGGCTCAACGAAATCGCGCACGAACCGCCGCAACGCATCGGTCTGTCCGCGACGGTCCGACCGCTCGACGAGATCGCGCACTTCCTCGGCGGTTTTCACCACGCCACCGACGCACCCCGACCGACCCCTCGACCGGTGACCATTGTCGATGCGGGAATGCGCAAACCACTCGACCTCCAGATCATCGTGCCGGTGGAAGACCTCGCCGATGTCAGGGCGAGCGCGCCGGTCGATGCGAACGCGAGCCCGGATGCCGCAACCAGTATTTGGCCGCACATCCATCCGCGCCTGCTCGAACTGATCCGCGCGCATCGCACCACGATCGTGTTCGTCAACTCTCGACGCCTGGCAGAACGGCTTGCGGCGCGTCTCAACGAACTCGCCGACGAAGAACTCGTGCGCGCGCACCACGGATCCATCGCACGAGAACAGCGGCTGCAGATCGAAGATGACCTGAAGTCGGGCCGCCTTCGCGCCATCGTTGCGACGAGTTCACTCGAACTCGGCATCGACATGGGGACCGTCGATCTCGTCGTCCTGGTGGAATCGCCGGGTTCGGTTGCTCGGGGTCTGCAACGAGTCGGACGCGCCGGCCACCAGGTTGACGCCGCCAGCACCGGGCGCATCTTTCCGAAGTGGCGCGGCGATCTCCTCGAAGCAACCGCCGTCGTCGAACGGATGCACGCGGGGACCGTCGAAGCGATGCGGATCTCGCTGCGACCGCTCGACGTGCTTGCCCAGCACATCGTCGCGATGACTGCGGTCGACTCGTGGGCGGTGACCGACCTGCTGCGTGTTGTCCAGCGCAGCGCCAATTTCGCCGACCTGTCGATCGAGGTGTTCCATGGCGTCCTCGACATGTTGGCCGGTCGCTACCCGAGTGATCGTTTCTCGCACCTCCGGCCGCGGATCGTGTGGGATCGCCTCGGTGACAGTGTCCGCGCCCGCGACGGCGCGCAACGACTTGCGGTCACGAGCGGCGGAACCATTCCCGACCGCGGGTTGTACGGCGTGTTCACGCCGGAGGGTTCGCGCGTCGGCGAACTCGACGAGGAGATGGTGTACGAATCGCGGCCGGGCGAAGTCTTCGTGCTCGGCGCATCTGCGTGGCGCATCGAGGAGATCACCCCCGACCGCGTCGTCGTCTCCCCTGCGCCCGGCCAGCCCGGGAAGCTGCCGTTCTGGCGGGGCGACGGCCCGGGTCGACCACTCGAACTCGGTCAGGCCGTCGGCGCGTTGGTTCGCCGATTGCGCGCGACGACATCGGAGGTTGCCGAACTCGAGCTCCGCAAGATCGGACTCGACGAGTACGCAGCCCGCAACCTCGTTGCGTACCTCGACGACCAGGCCTCGGTCACCGGTGCCGTTCCCGATGACCGCACGATCGTGCTCGAACGATTTCGCGACGAGATCGGCGACTGGCGGTGGTGCCTGCTGTCGCCGTTTGGCTCGCAGGTCCATGCGCCGTGGGCGTTGGCAATCGAGGAGAAGCTGGCGCGCCTCGACCTCGACGTTGCCGTGATGTGGACCGACGACGGCATCGTGCTGCGACTCCCTGAGGCCCTCGACGACCTTCCCCTCGACGCGCTGCTGGTGTCCCCCGACGAAGTCGAAGACCTGGTCGTCGCGCGCCTTCCCAACACCTCGTTGTTTGCCGCCCGCTTCCGTGAGAACTCGGCTCGGTCGCTCCTGCTCCCCCGCCGTGGCGCGCCGACGCAGCGAACCCCGTTGTGGCAGCAGCGACGCCGCGCTGCGGATCTCCTCGAAGTCGCGGCCGATCACCCCGACTTTCCCATGTTGCTCGAGACGACTCGCGAGTGCCTGCGTGAGGTGTTCGACCTTCCGTCCTTGCGCGAAGTGCTCGCGGGAATCGAGCAGCGAGCGATTCGCGTCGTGCCCGTCGACACCCGATCGGCGTCGCCGTTCGCGCAAAGCCTGATCTTCGCCTACGTCGCGCTGTATCTCTATGAAGGCGACGCCCCGCTCGCCGAACGCCGGTCGGCCGCGTTGGCCCTCGATCGCAATCTGTTGCGCGAACTCCTCGGGAGCGAGGAACTGCGCGAGCTGCTCGATCCCGAAGTCATCGCCCAACTCGAGCTCGAACTGCAACGGCTCGTCCCCGAGCGCAAGGCTCGTTCGCTCGACGCGACGCACGACCTCCTGCGAGATCTCGGCGACCTGACCCGCGTCGACCTCGCCGCCCGCATCGACTGCGCCGACAGCACGTCGGAGCCTGCCGACAAATGGATCGACGAGCTCATCAACGCTCGCCGGGCGATCGAGATCCGGCTCGACGGCGGCGCCGCGATCATCGCCGCCGACGATGCAGCCAAGTATCGCGACGCGCTCGGCGTCGCCATCCCCGCCGGGCTCCCGGTCGCATTCACGGATCCGGTCGAGCGCCCGCTCGACGACCTCGTCGCCCGATACGCGCGCACGCACGGTCCGTTCACCGTGGCCGAATGCGCCACCCGACTGCGGTGCGGCTCGGATCGCATCGAGGCTGCGCTGACGTCACTCGCCGGCGCGGGACGCGTGGTGGTCGGCGCGTTTCGACCGGGCGCGAGCGGAACCGAGTGGTGCGACACGCATGTGCTCGAACAGTTGCGCCGGCGGTCGCTCGCGGCGGCGCGCCGCGAGATCGAACCAGTCGACACGATGGCCTACGCCCGATTTCTTCCCGAGTGGCAAGGCGTCGGCCGACGTGACCGAGGATTGGACGCGTTGGTCGCCGCGCTCGAACCGCTCGAAGGTGCGGCGATTCCCGTCTCGGTCCTCGAGCAGTCGGTGCTCCCGGTACGCATGGCCGACTATGCGCCCGCGTTGCTCGATCAGCTGTGCGCGGCCGGCGAGTTGGTCTGGGTCGGCGCGGGCGCGCTCGGCGCCGACGGTGGACGAGTGCGCTTGGGTTTTCGCGACCGCGTGGGCCTGCTCGTCGATCTGGGCGAGGACCTGCCGACCGGTCCGATCGCCGAAGCGTTGTACGAGCGACTCGGACAAGGCGCTGCATTCTGGCCCGACCTGCTGGCCGCGACCGACCACGCAGCCGACGTCGAAGTCCTCGCCGCGCTCTACGACCTCGTCTGGTCGGGCCACGTCACCAACGACACGTTCGCGCCGTTGCGTGCGCCCCGAGCAAAGGCCTCCCCCACCCGGCGCCGGCCGAACGTCGGCCGACTCAGCCGACTCGGGCCGGCCGCGGCCGCCGGGCGGTGGTCGCTGGTGCGCGACTTGCTCCGGCCGAGCGATGCCGACGCGACCCGACGCGCGCACGCACGAGCGGAGCAACTCCTGACTCGCCACGGCATCGTCACCCGCGACGGCACCCGTGCCGAAGGAACCCCGGGCGGCTTCTCGGGTGTGTATCCAATCCTGCGAGCGATGGAAGAAGCGGGTCGGATCCGCCGAGGTTGGTTCGTCGCGGGCCTCGGCGCAGCGCAGTTCGCCGGACCCGGCGCGGTCGAGCGCTTGCGCGCGCTGCGCGACGCCCCACGCGAGTCGACTGCAGTCGTGTTGGGTGCCACCGATCCGGCGAATCCGTACGGCGCGGCGTTGGCCTGGCCAGATACCACCGGACGACCAGCCCGGGCCGCGGGGGCCCACGTCGTGCTCGTCGACGGGGCGGTTCATTGCTTCATCGAACGCGGGGGTCGATCGCTGTTGCGGTTCACACCACGCGACGACACGCGGGCGTCGATCGAACCGCACGCAGCCGATCATCTTGCGATCGAGGCGATCGTCACGGCGCGCCAATCCGGTCGCATTGGTCCGCTCGAACTGCGCACCATCGACGGCGAACCCGCACGAACTCACCCCTTCGCAGCCGGCTTGGTTGCCGGCGGCTTCGCCGAGGGCTACCGCGGGCTCACGCTGCGCTGACGATCATTGCGTCGCTCCACCGCCTACAAGCCGGCGAACGCTGGCGCGGCAAGCACGAGGTCACGCACGACGGTTTCGTCACCTGCACCGAAATGCGCGACACCGTCGTCGCGCCGAGCTGCGAATCGTTTGCACCAGTCGACCGTGTCGATCGTGAGGGTTGCGATCGTCACGACATTGCCGTCGCGAGCGGCACCGCCATCGTCCACAACCAACGGAATCGTCCACTCACCGTCGATCGCGCCGGTGAGATGGAGCAGTGCGGCTCCGTGATCACGGGCGCGTCCGGTCGAGGCCAACGCCAACGGCGTCGAGCGCACCGAGAACTCGACCATCGCGCGCAACACTGCGGGTGTCGGGGTCGATTCCTCCAGTCCACTGACGGCGCGCAGGTCGTCGACATGCGTCCAGGTCTCGAAGGCTCGGATCATCAAGGCGTCGTTGATCCGGTACCCGCCGACGCGATGGTGCGCACCACGTGCGCGCTCGCGTACGGTTTCGACCGCCGACCACCAACGCGCGACGGCGCCGTCGAAATCGACTCCCGCGCATTCGACGAGCTCCGCTGCGGTGATCTCTCGAAGGTAGGCATCGTCGAACATCACGATCGTCGGTTGGTCGAGCTCGTTCGCGATGGCCCGTTCGGCGGCCGCAAGATGGAGCACGAGCTCGGTGACCGTCAGGCCGTTGCATGTCTCGGAGTCAACGAAGCGTCGGTCGAATCCGGTCAGAAACGTATGGAGACGATCGGTTTCGCTGCGATAGGACTCCCAAGCGCCTGCGACTCCCACCGGCCTCGCGTCGCGCGCTCGATCGACCAAACCGCGCAACGCGCGTGGCGGAGGGGCGACCGCGTCGCTCGCAGCCAACCAGACTGCTGCTGATCGCAGTCGTTCGATCTCGCGGGCAGCATCGGGATGGGCTCGAGCGTACTCCTCGACTGCAGACCGTTCGTCGGCGTCGCACGCGTCGAGCACGTATGCACCGACGAGGTCGTCGAAGTCGGTCTCGGAGATCATGTCCATTGCTCGATTCCGTTCGCCTCGAGGGCTTGCGCGATGCGTTGCAGACCGAGGCGCATGCGCGATTTCGCAGTGCCCTCAGGGATGTCCAGTTCGACGGCGACCTCGCGATAGGTCTTGCCGTCGAAGTACGCGAGCTGAATCGCAGCCCGTTGTTCGGCTGGCAGCGCCGCAACCGCCTCTCGCACCCGTTCCGCGGCCACGAGTGCCATCGCGAGTTCGTCGACGTCAGGCGTCGACCTCGCCATCGCGCCATCCCGCTCGGTGCGGCGCCGTCGTGCTTGCTCGCGTCGCACGTAATCGACCGCGCGACGATGCGCCAAGGTTCCCAGCAGCGTCCGCAGTCGACCACGTTCGGGATCGAACAACTCGGGGCGTTCCCACATCGTGACGAAGACGTCCTGGGTGACGTCCTCGGCCGCGTGACGGTCACCGATCACCCGAGCCGCGAGGCCGAAGACGAACGAGCCGAACTGGTCGTAGAGCTCGCCGAGGGCGCTTTGGTCACCGTCGGCCATCCGAGCGCACACCGACCGCTCCCAGCCGGCGATGTCGAACTCGCGCCGCGACTCGGCCCGATCAGTGGCCATGCCATGATTGTGCCCGATGCTCGGCGCCATGTGGACGTCCCTCCGGGGGTCTGTTCGCCACGGTGCGGGTCTGCGGATCACTCCCGATCGGCCGGCGACGATCTCGGACTGATCCGCGTGGAGGCCCGTCACCGAACTACCCGAGGCACCGTCGACGCCCCAGACCGCCGCCGCCGCCCGAGACCCGCGAACGTGAGGAACGATGCAGCGATGCGACCTGGTCATTGTCGGCATGGGGTCGGGCGGCATGGTGGCGGCCGAGTTCGCGGCGAGCCTCGATCTGCGGGTCGCGGTGATCGAGCGTCACCGCGTCGGCGGTGACTGCCTGTGGACCGGTTGTGTGCCGAGCAAGGCGCTCCTCGCTGCTGGCAAGGTCGCCCATCACATGCGCCACGCAGCCGAGTTCGGGATCGGTTCGGTCGAACCAGATGTCGACCGCGCTGCGGTCTGGCGGCGCATACGACGCGTCCAGGAACAGATCGCGACCGGTGACGACGACCCGGCGCGCTTCGTCGACCTCGGCATCGAGTTGGTCATGGGCACGGCGCGCCTCGACTCGCCCACGGCGGTCCACGTCGATCTCCGCGACGGTGGCACCCGAACCCTCGACACTCGTTACGTGCTGCTCGCGACGGGCTCGCGTCCCGCAGTCCCGGCGATTCCCGGTCTCGACGAGGTCGGGTACGTGACCAGCGAGAACCTGTTCGAACTCACCGATCCCCCGGGCAGCTTCGTGAACATCGGCGGCGGACCGATCGCGGTCGAGATGGTGCAGGGCTTCACGCGCCTCGGGATCCAAACGACGTTGCTCCAAAAAGCCGATCGGATTCTTCCGCGTGACGAACCCGAACTCGTCGACTTGCTCGTCGACGCGCTCCGCGCCGAAGGGGTCGATCTTCGCTTCGACGTCGTCACCGATCGCGTCGCGTCCGAGGGCGGGCGCAAGGTCGTGTATGGCACCGAACGCGGCGAAGCTCGACGATGGGAGGCCGACGAAATCCTCGTCGCCGTCGGTCGGCAGCCCAACGTCGAGGGGCTCGGACTCGAAGCACTCGGTGTCGAGATCGGCCCGCGCGGCGTGGTGGTCGACGAGCGGATGCGCACGAACGTTCCGTCGATCTACGTGGCCGGAGACCTCGCGGGCCGCTACCTCTTTACCCACTCGGCGGCGTACGAAGGCGTCCGGGCCGTGCGCGACATGTTCTTCCCGGGGAAGGGGAAGGCGACGGCCGGGGTGCCCTGGTGCACGTTCACGGACCCGGAGTTGGCCCACGCCGGGCTCACCGAATCGGAGGCCCGCGCACATCACGGCGACGATGTGCAGGTCTGGCGTCAAGACCTCGCGCACAACGACCGAGCCCAAGCCGATGGGGCTGAGCACGGCGCGATCGTATGCATCACCGCCAAGGGCCGCATTGTCGGAGCGCACGTGCTCGCACCCGCCGCGGGCGAGATGATCCACGAGTTCGCGCTGGCAATCGAACGCGGCATGAAGCTGTCCGATCTCGCAGCCTTCGTCCACGTGTATCCGACCCTTGGCACCGCCGTCGGGCAGCTTGCCGGTGAGGCAGCGTTCGCGAAGGCCGAGAAGCTGCGTTGGCTCGTGCGGCGCCGGTCGGATTGAATCTGGCGATGCCGATCGTTCCGCTCACCAACGACAACTGGGGATTCACGACAAATTGTTTCGTGTGCGAATCACGCAACGAGTCGGGGTTGCGCATCCCCTACTTCCACGACGTCGACGCACAGCTCGTCTACGCCGAATTCGAGCTGGACGATCGGTTCAGCGGCGCGCCGACGTGGGCCCACGGCGGTGTCTCCCTTGCGATCTGCGACGAGGCCATGGCTTGGGCGACGATCGCCATCCACCACAAGTGGGCGGTCACCAAGGAGTCCACGGCGGCGTTCGATCGCCCGATCGTGATCGGTCGCCGTTACCGGTGTGAGGCTCGGATCGACTCGGTGAACGACGAACACATCGCAACGGTCGCCACCATCACTGCCATCGAGTCGGCCAAGACCTGCGTTCGGACGACGGCAACGATGTCTGTGCTCAGCGCCCTCCAGGCTCCGTCGTTGGGCATCTCGCTCATCGGTGAGCACGAGGACTATCTACGCCCGTAGTCTCGGCCCATGACCATCGAATCGCTGTTCTCATTGCGCGGCAAGATCGCGCTCGTCACCGGCGGGAGCCGGGGCATTGGCCTGATGATCGCCCGCGGCTACCTCGATGCCGGAGCCAAGGTGTACATCTCGAGCCGCAAGGCCGAGGTATGCGATGCCGTCGCAGCCGAGCTCTGCGCGATCGGCGAGTGCATTTCGATTCCGGCCGACCTGTCGAGCGAGGCCGAGTGCAATCGCCTGGCCGGAGTCATCGCCGAACGCGAGCCCGTGCTGCACATCCTGGTCAACAACGCGGGAGCGACCTGGGGCGAACCAATGGCGACGTTCCCGGCCGATGCCTGGGACAAGGTGCTCGACCTCAACGTGAAGAGCGTCTTCTTCTTGACGCGGGCGTTGCGACCTCAGCTCGCCGCGGCAGCAACCGCTGACGATCCCGCCCGCGTCATCAACATCGGTTCGATCGACGGCATCCACGTGCCGCTCATGGAGACGTACTCCTACTCCGCGAGCAAGGCCGCGGTTCACCAGCTCACGCGGCACCTTGCGAAGCAACTCGGCCGCGAACAGATCACGGTGAACGCCATCGCTCCCGGTCCGTTCGAGTCCAAGATGATGGCAGCAACGTTGCGCGACTTCGGTGATTCGATCGCGGCGCAGTCGCCGCTCGGTCGCATCGGCCGAGCCGACGATATGGCCGGCGCCGCGATCTTCTTGGCGTCCCGAGCGGGTGCCTACTGCACCGGCACGGTGTTGCCGGTCGACGGCGGCATCGCGACGACGAAGTGATGGAGACCACGGGTGCAATCGGCACCGACCTCTCTGATGTCGAAGTCCGTCGAGCTTCGGGCGAGATCGTGACGCTCGGTGCGCTGATCGACTCGACCACCGTGATCGTCGCGATTCGTTACTACGGTTGAATACCCTGCCTCGAGTACCTCACGCGTGTTCGTGAGGGACAGCGGGCTTGCACGACACCCGGCACACGCATCCTCGCGATCGGCACGGGCGCGGACTTCCAAGCCCAACGATTGATGGAAGAAGGCATCGGCTTCGAATGCCTCGTCGATCCCGATGCGAACTTCTACGAGCGCGTCGGGATCGGCCGCGTGACCTGGCTGCACTGGTTCCGGCCTCACGTTGTCGCGAACTACCTCCGCGCGTTCCGATCCGGACACCGGCAAGGTCGCATCACCGGCGATCCGCTGCGCCTCTCCGGCGTCGTCGTCACCGACGCGAACAGCGTCGTGCGCTGGGCCCATCTCGCGACCGAAGTTGGCGACTACCCCACCATCGAATCGGTCTTCGACGCGGCCACGACCTGACTCCGATCCGGTTCACCCGACCGGGAAGAACACCGCGCCGACCGTCCCCGGTCCGGTATGCGCACCCACCGACGGGCCAATCGCATAACGCACGAGTTCGCCGACGCACCCGCCCTGCTCGAGGCGAGTGATGAGGGCGTGCGCAAGGTCGTCGGTGCGCGCGTCGCCGACGCCGATGCGTTGCGCGCGTCCACCCGCGTGCCGCTCGATGTAGGTCGCCATCGTCTCGACCGCGTCGGCGTCACTCCGGACGCGCGCGAGCGGGCGCATTTGTCCCCCTTCGAGCGCGAGCACCGGCGCACCCTCGCCGCTGTCCGCATCGGCGGCCAACCGACCTCCCGAGCGCGCCAGACCGAGTGCGCCGACGATGAACACGTTGCCGACCGACGCCGCGACCTGTAACGCAGCCTGGCGCGCCTCGTCGAGCGACCCGCCGCGACCCAGCACTTCGCCGGCCGCCCACACGCAACAACCCACAGCGAAACTCGCGGTCTCGGTGTCGACGGTGGTGACCGGGATTCGGCTGAGTTCAGCCGCGATGGTCGCCGAGTTCAGCGTCGCCGATGTGTTCGACCCGACGTGGATCGACAACACGGCCTCGGCACCAACCTCCGCGGCCCGTTCGTAGGCCATCAGGAACGCTCCGGGTGCCGGCGCCGCCGTCGCCACCGCCGCGCCACCTGCGAGTCGGGTGTAGAAGTCGTCGTCAGACAGGTCGACCCGCTCGTGGAACTCTTCGCCATCGACGGTAACGATGAGCGGGACGACATCGACTCGATACCGGTCGACGAGCACCACCGGCATCTGCGCGTTCGAATCGGTGACGAGCGCGACCTTCATGGCGATGCCTTTCGTCGAGCGTGCGCGAACTTTCCGAGGATCATGGCGGACGAGAGCGCCGCGAATGCGAGCAACCCGAAGTTCGGTTCCGGTCCCCAGGCGTTCGGGAGGTCCGCACGCCACCACAGCAGCGCAGCAATGATCCACACTCCGCTGGAAATCTGGGTCGCTCGTTCGGCACGCTTCGATGCGACTGCTCCGATTGCCGCGACCGCGAGATCGATCGGGAAGTAGGCGGGGAACACGGCAAGGCATGCGCCCGCGCTCGTCGCAACGCCCTTGCCCCCGCGAAAGCGCGACCACAACGGGAAAATGTGACCACCGATCGACGTCGTCGCCGCGAGGTATCCACCGCCGTCGCCGCCGACCGCCATCCCGACCAGGCCCGCGATCACACCCTTGGCGAGGTCGGCGACAAGCACTGCGATCCCCCAGCGAGTACCGAGAACCGCCGCGGCGTTCGTCGCGCCAGGGTTGCCGCTGCCCGAGGCGCGCAGATCGATTTCGCCCTGGGTTGCCAGCCGCGCCGCCAGGTCCGCCGAGGGAAACGTGCCGATCAGGTAACCGAGCGCTCCAGCGACGACGATCTCGGTTGCACCCATGGATTCGATTCTGACACGACCACTACCGTGGTACCCATGACCACAACCGACGCCCCTCGCAGCACCGATCCTGAAGCAACCCTCGTACACGGGCTGGTCGACGAGCTCCTCGCCGACTGTGATCCGAGCACCGTCGACGACATCACGTTTCGCGGCACGCAGTACGACAAAGGCTTGGCGTGGGTGTCGTTCCCGAAGGGGTACGGCGGTGTCGGCGTTCGTCCGGGCTTGCAACGCGAGGTCGACCGGCGCCTGCGCGCTGCGGGTGCCGCTGCGGGGACGAGCAAGATGTTCTTCGGGCACTTCCTCGTCGCGCCCACGATCGTGACGCACGGCAGCGAGTGGGCCAAGGAGCGGTTCCTTCGCCGAATCTGGACCGGTGAAGACGCTTGGTGTCAGCTGTTCTCCGAGCCGGGCGCGGGCAGCGACCTCGCGTCGCTTGCGACCAAGGCCGAGCGAGATGGCGACGAGTGGATCGTCAACGGTCAAAAGGTATGGAACACGTTGGCGCACCTTGCCGATCTGGGCATGCTCGTCACCCGCACCGATCCCGATGTGCCCAAGCACAAAGGCCTCACCTATTTCGCCGTCGACATGCACGCGCCCGGGGTCGAGGTCCGGCCGTTGCGACAGATCACCGGCGAAGCCGAGTTCAACGAGGTGTACCTCACCGACGTACGGATTCCCGACAGCCACCGCATCGGCGACATCGGCGAAGGCTGGCGCGTGTCGCTCACAACGCTTGCAAACGAGCGGGTGACCATCGGTGGTGGCGGCGGGGGCAGCGGCCCCAAGCGCGGGAGTGGTGCGATCGCCGAAGCGGTACGGATCCACCAACGCCACGCGTCCGACAACCGCGCCAAGCGCGATCAGCTGATGAAGCTCTGGGTCGACGCCGAGTGCCTGCGCCTCACCAACCAACGAGCGTCAGCGAAGGCTCGCGCGGGCAACCCCGGCCCTGAGGGGTCGATCACCAAGCTCGCGCTCGCGATCAACAACCAGAAGATCTACGAGCTGTGCATGAACCTCCTCGGCGCCGAGGCGATGCACGATTTCGACTTCACGTTCCGCCGGCCCGAGGAGATCGGCCTCGAAGGCGAGGAAGGATCGGCGCGCCACATGTTCCTGCGGGCCCGAGCGAACTCGATCGAAGGCGGCACGAGCGAAATCATGCGCAACATCCTCGGCGAGCGCATCCTCGGACTCCCTGGTGAACCACGCGTCGACAAGGAGCTTCCTTGGAGCAAGGTCCCGAGGTCGTAGAAGGTCGTGCGGCACGCCAAGGAGCGGGACCTCGATCGGCTCGGGATCTTCTCGTCGCGGTGCGGTCGATCGAAGGTCTGCGGGAACGCAAACGGGAACTTCCTACAGGGTCCCGGGCGTTCGATAGAAATCGGGTCACGAGCCATCGAGGCCGCGCAGCGTTCGTCCGTGCGATCAGCGCCGCGCTGAACCAATGACTTCCTCGCCGTTCGTCGCCATCTTCACGGGCGTTCCTGGGTGCGGCAAGAGCACGCTCGCCGAGCGCGCGGCGCTGAAGAGTGGCGCGCCGGTCGCCAACTGGGACTGGCTGATGTCGGGGCTTCGTGTCTTCCCCGACGTGTGGGCGCCGATCGAAGCCGACGCCGAACGCCGACGCGATGTCGGCTACTCCTTGATGTGCCGGATCGGAGAACAGCAACTCCGGCGTGGCCAGTCGATCATCTACGACTGCATCACGCGGCGACGGGCGTACGAGATGTTCAGCGCACTCGCCGGACAGTACGGCGCCTCGCTCCATGTCGTGGAGTGCGTCTGTACCGACCTCGCGGTGCACGAAACGCGCATCGTCGGGCGGCGTCGCGACATCCCCGGGTGGGATGAGCTCGAGTGGAAGTGGGTGATCAACTCGATCGCGATCTACGAGTCGCTCGACGTGGCGAAGTTGGTCGTCGACGCAATGGACCCCGTCGATCGAAACCATGCCGCCGTTGCGGCACACCTCGGCTTGTCGTGAACTCCTGCCCGCGTCCGAGATGAACGTCGGCGATCAGCCGCCCGAGACGTCCTGGACCCGCTTGCGACCGGCGCTGATCCACGGCATCATCGCCCGGAGCTCGGCGCCGACCTTTTCGATCGGGTGATCGATCGCCTCTTGGCGAAGCCGGTTGAAGTTGGGTCGGCCGTTCTCGTTCTCGGCCACCCACTCCTTGGCGAACTCGCCGCTTTGGATCTCACCGAGAATCTTCTTCATCTCGGCTTTGGTGTCCTGGGTGACAACGCGCGGACCGCGAGTGAGATCGCCGTACTCGGCAGTGTCGCTGATCGAGTAGTGCATTGCGGTAATGCCACCCTCGTAGATCAGGTCGACGATCAGCTTCACCTCGTGCAGCGTCTCGAAGTATGCCGACTCGGGCTGGTAGCCCGCTTCGACCAACGTCTCGTACCCGTTCTTGATGAGTTCGACAAGACCACCACACAACACGACTTGTTCGCCGAAGAGGTCGGTCTCGGTCTCTTCCTGAAAGGTCGTGTCGAGCACGCCCGCGCGGGTTCCGCCGATCGCTTGCGCGTAGGCAAGCGCAACGTCTTTCGCCTTGCTGGTCGCGTCTTGCGCGACCGCGACGAGGCAAGGAACTCCGCCGCCTTCCTCGTAGGTGCGTCGGACGAGGTGGCCCGGGCCCTTCGGCGCGATCATCCAGACGTCGATGTCGGCCGGCGGCTTGATCCGGCCGAAATGGATGTTGAAGCCGTGCGCGAACGCCAACGACTTCCCCGCCGCCAGGTTCGGCGCGATGTCGTCGTCGTAGACCTTCTTCTGCTCGGTGTCGGGAAGCAACACCATGATGATGTCGGCCGCGGCCACTGCCGCACCCGTGTTCATCACCGTCAGACCGGCCGACTCGGCTTTCGCCTTGCTCGACGATCCCTCCCGGAGCCCGACGATCACGTCGACTCCGCTCTCCTTCAGGTTCAACGCGTGCGCGTGGCCTTGGGAGCCGTAGCCGAGAATGGCGACCCTCTTGTCGGCGATCAGTGCCGAGTTGGCAGCATCGTCGTAGTACACGGTGGCGGGCATTGGAGGTTCTCCTGGTCAGCAACGAGCGTCGGAACCCGGCCAGTATCGCCGGATTGCGAGGCGTCGGGCGAATGGACGGGTCAGGCGCGAGCGGCTCGAACGGCGCGGAGTTTGACTGGCTGACGCGCCAACTTCGCCAGCGCGATGCGGCCGGTGCGCTGTTGTTCGACGATGCCGAAAGGCCGCACCAGATCGCTGAACGCGTCGAGTTTGTCAGGCTCGCCCGCCACCATGATCGTCATGGCCTCGAATCCGACATCGACGATCTTCGCCTCGAAAATGGCCGTGAGTTCGGTGACCTGGCTTCGTGCTTCAGCGGTTGCCTTCACGGTCACCATCATCATCTCGCGTTCGACGCCTTCGTCGTGGGCGATCTCACCGATCTTGATGACGGGAATCAACTTGTTGAGTTGCTTCACGATCTGTTCGAGCGGACTCGCATCGGCATCGACGACGATCGTCATGCGCGAAAAGCGTTCGTCTTCGGTCGGGCTGACGGCGAGCGAGACGATGTTGAACCCGCGACGTGAGAACAACGCGGCGACTCGGGTGAGCACACCGGCTTTGTTCTCGACGAGCACCGAGAGAATGTGATGCCGTGCATTGAAGGACATGTCAGCGTCCCGCCTTTCGGTCCATGGCCGGGTCGAGGATGACGTCGGAGTTCGACGTACCGGCGGCGACCATCGGGTACACCTTCTCGCGGTAGTCGGTGCGGAAGTCGATGACGACCGGTCGATCGTTGATTTGGTTCGCCTTCTCGATCGTGGTCGCGACGTCGTCGGCGCTGTCGACGCGCATGCCGACGCATCCCATCGCCTCAGCCCACTTCACGTAGTCCGGCAGGTCCGGGGACAGGTACACCTCGCTGTAGCGCTCTTCGTAGAAGAGTTCCTGCCACTGGCGCACCATGCCGAGGTAGGCGTTGTTCAAGATCGCAATCTTCACTGGGATTCGTTCTGCGGTCGCCGTGACAAGTTCTTGCGCAGTCATCTGGAAACAACCGTCACCGTCGACAGCCCAGACCATCCGGTCCGGCCGGCCAACCTTGGCGCCGATCGCCGCCGGCACCGAGTAGCCCATCGTGCCGAGGCCGCCAGAGTTGATCCAGGTGTAGGGGTGCTCGAACTTCCAGTACTGACTCGCCCACATCTGGTGCTGACCGACGCCCGACGCAAGGATCGTGTCGTCGGGGCACTGCGCGTGCAGTTGTTCCAGCACGTACTGCGGCTTCAACGGACCATCTTCGGTCTGTTCGTAGACGAGCGGGAAGTCCTGCTGCCACTGACGAATCTGAGCGATCCACGCGGACAAGTCGGGCTTGGCGTGCTTTGACTGCTCCGACTTGGTCGCCTTGATCAGCTCTTCGATCACGAACTTGCAGTCGCCAACGATCGGGACGTCGGGACGGCGAACCTTGCCCTGTTCGGCCGGGTCGATGTCGACGTGGATGATCTTCGCGTGCGGGGCGAATCCGTCGAGCTTTCCGGTCACGCGGTCGTCGAAGCGAGAACCGAGAGCGATCAGCAGATCGGCTTCTTGCATCGCGGTGATGGCGGTGTAGTTGCCGTGCATTCCTGGCATGCCGAGGCACAGCTCGTGACTGTCGGGGAACGCGCCACGCGCCATCAATGTCGTCACCACCGGCGCGCCGGTCAACTCTGCGAACGCTCGCAGCGCGTCGGCGGCGCGCGCCTTCAGGATCCCACCACCCGCATAGATGACGGGCTTGCGGGCCTGGCCGATCAGGCGCGCCGCATCCTTGATCTGTTTCGGGTGACCCTTGACCGTCGGCTTATACCCGGGGAGGTCGACCGAGTCGGGCCAGTACCACTCCATGGTCTGGTTGGCGATGTCCTTGGGCAGGTCGACGAGCACCGGTCCGGGCCGCCCGGTGGTCGCGACGTGGAACGCTTCTCGCACGACGCGCGGGATGTCGTTCGCGTCGGTGACGAGCCAGTTGTGCTTCGTGATCGGCATCGTGATGCCGACCGTGTCGCACTCTTGGACCGCATCGGTGCCGATCACCGAGTAGGGAACCTGTCCGGTGACGCACACGAGCGGAACGCTGTCCATGTAGGCGTCGCACAACGGCGTGACGATGTTCGTGGCGGCCGGTCCGCTCGTGACCATCGCGACGCCAGGACGTCCGGTGGCGTGGGCGTAGCCACTCGCCATGTGCCCGGCGCCTTGTTCGTGGCGCACGAGGATGTGGC
>SXGT01803962.1_pt1 | contig 41081 bp, 30 predicted proteins | sample 3176221 | NCBI WGS metagenome assembly SXGT01 (sample SAMN11356862, study PRJNA531348) | freshwater metagenome | isolation source: freshwater sample F1-120 | place: China: Fuxian Lake, Yuxi | collected 2017-12-25
GCGTGTCGGCTCGATGCACGGACCTATGCGAAAGGCCGCAGGATTTCCGACACGCAGCTGGCCGAGGTCAACCTTGTTCCTGAAGCGTTCCACGGGGAATGGAACTATACCATTCACCCCACAAACTCTTAAGAGAAATCAGATATGTTATTTACGGACAGGCCCTATGAGGTGTGTTTTTTTCGTGCGCAGTCGCTGTTTGAACTTAGAAAACGGGAGACGGGATAGGCTGGCTCCTCGTCACATCGTCTTCCATGGTGCACGGTTGGATCTCATGCCGGTCTTGCGGCTGGGCTCTGGGCCTCATGCTGCTCTGCCAGGCGCGTCGCGATGTGCTGTAAGTGTTCATAGGCGATATCACAGACGCGCCCAACCTTATCCCCGACAATCTGGAACTCGGAATCGAGTAATTGTGCTCGCCAAAATTGTGCCAAGGGCTGCAGAAACCCCTGTGGTATCTCAAGCTTGCCCAAGGCCGCGGTGACGCTCCGGCGCACGGCGGGGTCGGCAGCGGCAGGCATGGCACTCCCCACGTCGCCCAAGGCCAATCCTGCCTCCTCGTGCTTATGTGGATCATCAAAACAACGAAAGAGTTCTTCCAGGATACGCTTGCCGTCCACTGTCGGCATGGCATAGGCAAAAAGGGCAACGACTTCTTGTTGTTGCGGCTCGTAGGGGGTGGTGCGTCAGAGCGCGATGAGTACATCAATGAGTCTTTGTCGTAGATCATCGTCCACACCGAGCTGGCCAGTATCGCAGAGACAGCGCACCGCGAAGAGCAGATCACGCTTGAGCACATCTTCGAGCCAACTGCCAGCACTGCGGATGGCGCGCAGTAAGTCGCTGGTGAGGGCAGTGGCCAGATGCTCGAACAGGCGGCGGCGCAGCACTGGCGAATCCACCAGGACAAACAGCAGACGTGGACCATGGTTGAGCGGCAGCAGGCGCGTCAGGCGCGCCCAGTTCTCCTGGCCTGCTGGGGTGAGGATGACATAGACGGCAGAGGATACGCAGGATCGAGTGCTTTAGACGCCGCTGGCTTCTTCCGGGTGCGCACGGGGAGCCTTCACATATCTGGCCGCCGCCTGGACGCACGGATGCAGCGCGGTCCAGGTCTCAGCATTGCGATATTTCAACACCAGCAGCAGGTTGACCAGGGCCCCGTCATGTGGACCGCCAGGCAAGCCGCCGGACTGCTTCACATGGTCGAGCGGCGCAATGAAGTCTTGCTGGATGGTGCGATTATACAGGTCAACGAGATCCGCCACGGCCCGTTGGGCATGCGCGGTGGCAATGCGCTCGCCAAGATCACTGGCGGCATCACGGACCAGACGCAGAAAATCGCGGATGTGGCCGCCGCTGGCCAGCGCCAGGGTTTTGAGCACGCCACGGGCAAACACCGAGGGAGCCACCCGGCGGGTGATGACTTCCTGCATTTTCGCTACAGTATGGCGATCCTCCGCGCCATTGTGATGGCGGACATGCGCCATCGGCATCAGCAGGGGTTTTTCAGGAAAGACTTGCCCAATGTTGGCGCTGCCCGTCAGGGCAAGCGGGAAGGCGTAGACGAGGTGGACGGTGGGGCGGCGCTCCGCCTCTTGCTTGATCTCATGCAAGCGCGTTGAGCCGGTCTTGACGAAGGCCTTGAGCACGGCCCTGGCTTTGGCAAAGAACGGCAGGCCAGCGCTGGCCTCCAGCTCAGTGGTCAGGCCAGCTTCCATCTCGGTGCGTTCGGTCTTCTTGGTCACCACCTGCGCCAGCCAGGCAATCGCCTGCTCGCGCAGGGCATCGGGGATATCTAGATGGTACGGCGCCTGGCTCAGTTGCTCATCAATCTGCCAGAGCATTTCCAGCAACACGACCCACCACTCGACCTGCTGTTTCTGTAGATCAAACTCCAGCCCTGCGTCAAAATACACCACACCAAAGCCCGCCTGGATGAGCAAGTCCTTGAGCCGGTACAGTTCGGTGGTTTTGCCGCAGCCGGTGGGGCGAGTGAGGAGGAAGCGCGCATAATCGCCAGTCGTGACGGACTCACGCTCCTGCAGCGTGATGAGAGCGCTCAGCGATGCAGCGACGTTGCGCGTGCCGCGCACGGCGTCGAGATCGACATAGCGCGCATCCCCATTAGGTAACACTTCGTCGAATTTGATGGCCAGATACGCCTCAGCCAGCGTCTGGGCAATGGCTCTGGTGGGTGGCATGCGCAGACCTCCAGGAGCCGCGGGCACGAGAGTCCGCGGAAGTGTCGGGATGCAGCCCGACCTCCGATATCTTGAGAGGAGGATACCATGTCTTATACAAGAGATCATAGCGCTGGTCCACGCTGGTGTCAGCACCGCTGTCTCACTGGTGTCATCGCCAGGGCGCTGCTGGCTTTTCCTCCCCCAGTTTTTGCTGTATAGTCCCGCCTGGCCAGACCTTGAGGGCAGGAGACAGCGCGAGCAGAGGAGCGGCAGAATATGCGTGACACGCACTGGTGGAAGGGCATGCGACTGGTGCGCATCCTGAGTCTGGTTTTTCTGATGCTGGCAGGTTGCGGGGGGAGCAGCAGTCCTGGGGATAGCCCGGCCAGTAGCGGCACGAGTCGCCTGCTCCTGCGGGTGACGACGGCGGATCAGGGGAGTGCTGGTCAGACAACGCGTGCCGGCGCTTCTGGGCAGACGCGTCAGACCGGGGGACGGGCCACCCGTGTGCAGGTCGAAGTCCGTGGCGTGGGCATGCAGACGCCGGTAGTCGTCCAATGTCTGGTGACGGGCCCAACGACATCCCAGTGCCGCAGCACGGACACGCCGACCGCGTTGACGGTCGAGATCGAAATCGTGGTCCCCAGCGGACCGGAGCGCACCGTGACCGTGCAGGTCTTTGACGACGGCGAGACGCTCCTCCAGCAGGGTGTGACCACCGTAGACGCTGTCCAGGCAACGCAGGTGGTCACAGTGGTGCTGCGCGCGGTGAACACGCCACCTGTGGCCGATGCCGGCGCCGATCAAACCGTGGCGGTGGGCACGACCGTCACGCTGCGTGGCACGGGTTCTAGTGATGCCGCCGGTAAGCCGCTGACCTTTGCCTGGACGTTGCTCCTGCGTCCGTCTGGCAGCCAGGCAGTCCTCAGCAATCCCAGCAGTGTTACCCCCACCTTTGTGGTGGATCGGCCCGGCACGTATATGGCCCAGCTGACCGTCGCCAATGACACGCTGGAGAGTCTGCCCGATGTGGTGACCGTGACCACCACCAACTCAGCTCCTGTGGCCAATGCCGGCCCGGCGCAGACCGTCAGCGTGGGCACGACGGTGACCTTGCAGGGGAATCAATCGAGCGATGTCGATGGCGATACCTTAACGTTGCAATGGATCTTGCTGTCTCGTCCGGCGACGAGCCAGGCGACGCTGACCAATCCCAACACGCTCAACCCAACGTTCGTGGTCGATCGCCGTGGCACGTATGTGGCGCAGCTCGCCGTGGGCGATGGCCAGATGACCAGTGTGCCAGCGACGGTGACCATCAGCACCACCAACTCCGCCCCGGTGGCCAACGCTGATCCCAATCAGACCGTCGTGGTCGGGGCGACGGTGACGCTCGACGGTAGTGGCTCCAGTGATGTGGACGGCGATGCCCTGACCTTTGCCTGGGCCTTGACCACCCGCCCAGCGGGTAGTCAGGCGACGCTCACCACTCCGGCCAGCGTCAACCCGACCTTTGTGGTGGACGAGCCCGGCATGTATGTGGCGCAGCTCACCGTCACGGACGCGTCGCGCACCAGCACGCCCGCCACCGTCACCGTGACGACCCGCAATTCCGCCCCCGTGGCCAACGCCGGCCCGCCCCAGAGCGTCAGCGTGGGCACAGTCGTCCGCCTCGATGGCCGCGCCTCCCGCGATCCCGATCATGACCCGCTGCGCTATACCTGGGCGCTCATTGTGCTCCCCCGGGCCAGCACGGCGACGCTCGCAACGCCCGATGCGGTGCAGCCGACCTTCACGGTGGATCGGCCCGGGGACTACGTGGCGCAGCTCATCGTCAATGATGGTCTCTTGGACAGCCCCCCCGCCACCGTGACCATCAGTACCCTCAACTCCACCCCGGTGGCCAACGCCGGGGCCGATCAAGTGGTACGGTTCGGAGCCACCGTGGGCTTAGACGGGCGCGCCTCCAGCGATGCGGATCGGGATGCCCTGACCTTTGCCTGGTCCTTGACCACCCGCCCAGCAGGCAGTAGCGCCACCCTAAACAACCCGACCAGCGCTACGCCAACGTTCATCGTCGATCGGCTGGGCACGTATGTGGCGCAACTCCTGATCAATGACGGGACAACTGATAGCGCCCCCGACACCGTACAGATTGTGGTCCCAAACACGGCCCCAGTGGCCCATGCGGGCCCCGACCAGCTCGTGGACGCACGGACCTCAGTGCTTCTCGACGGGCGCGCCAGCCTTGATGTCGATGGGGATGCCCTGACCTTCCGCTGGACGCAGACGCGTGGGCCAGGGGTCACGCTGGCGAATGCCACCACAGCGCAACCCACCTGCACAGCGCCAGAGGTCGCAGTCGATACCACGCTGACGTTTCAACTCGTGGTCAGCGACGGCCAGCTCGATAGCGCGCCGGACGTCGTGGACATCCTGGTACGCCAGGTCAACCAGGTGCCGGTGGCCAATGCCGGTCCTGATCAGGCGGTGCCGGTGGGGGCCACGGTGACGCTCGATGGGAGTCGCTCCAGTGACGGCAATGGCGACCCCCTGACCTTTGCCTGGACCTTGATCACCTCCCCAGGGGCGAGCAGTGCCACTTTGACCAACCCCACAAGCGTCCGGCCGACGTTCGTGGTCGACGTGTCTGGCACCTATGTCGCGCAGCTCACGGTGCATGATGGCACAGCCAGGAGCGCGCCGGATACAGTGCAGATTGTCACGACGAACTCGGCCCCAGTAGCCAATGCTGGGCCGGATCAGACCGCGCTGGTGGGAGCAACGGTGAGGCTCGATGGTCGTGCCTCCAGCGACAGCGATGGCACCCCGCTGACCTTTGCCTGGACTGTGACCACCCGCCCAGCCGGTAGCAGCGCTACCTTGACCAATCCCACGAGTGCCATGCCGACCTTTGGGGTGGATCGCGCTGGGACGTATGAGATGACATTGATTGTCAACGACGGCACAGAGGATAGCGCGCCGGACACGGTGCGGATTGTCACGACGAACTCGGCCCCAGTGGCCAATGCTGGGCCGTATCAGACCGCCATGGTGGGAGCAACGGTGAGGCTCGATGGTCGTGCCTCCAGCGATGTCGACGGCGATGCGCTGACCTTCTCCTGGACCCTGGTGACCCGCCCCGCTGGTAGCAGTGCCACCTTGACGAACCCGACTGTCAACGACGGGGCGCTGGATAGCGTGCCTGCTACGGTGACGATCACCACCGGCAATTCGGCGCCGGTAGCCAATGCGGGCCCCGATCAAACAGCCCCGGTGGGAGCGAGCGACGGTGACGCTCGATGGTAGCGGATCAAGTGATGTGGACGGCGATGCCGTGACCTTTGCCTGGACCTTGACCACCATCCCGCCAGGCAGCAGTGCCACCTTGACGGACCCGACTGGTGTTATGCCGACCTTTGTGCTGGATCATGCCGGTACGTATGAGGCACAGCTCATCGTCCATGACGGCACGGTGAATAGTGCGCCAGACACCGTGATGATTTCCACCACGAACTCAGCGCCGGTAGCCAATGCCGGACCGGATCAGATGGTAGATGTGGGTCTGACGGTGACGCTTGATGGCAATGATTCCAGCGACGTGGACGGCGACGTGCTGACCTTTGCCTGGGCTTTCACCACCATCCCCCCAGGCAGTGCGGCGACGCTCACCAACCCGACCTCCGCCACCCCGACGTTTGTGCCGGACGTGATCGGGATGTATATGACGCAGCTCATCGTCCATGATGGCACAGTCGCCAGCACTCCGGATACGATGGTCATCACTACTGACGCCCCGAGCATCAGTCTCGCCCTGGTCAACACCACGGTGGTGGGCGTCGGACGTCCCGCCACTCTGCAAGCCACGCTGTCGACTCCCGCACCGGCTGGCGGTGTGACCATCACCGTGCGTAGTGACCAGCCCACGCTCCTCAGCATCACCGCGCCTGGGACGATCGTCATTCCGGCGGGCGGCACCACCGGCCAGGTGACGGTGAACGGCCTGGCGGCTGGCAGCGCCACCGTACGGGGCCATGCGCCAGGGTATACCGAGGGCACCCTGGCGGTCTCCGTGACGCTGAATCTCATCAGTCTCCCGGCGACGTTGAATGTGCCACTGGGGCAAACCGTCTCCGTGCCGGTGACGATTGCCCCCAACCCAGCCCCGGCTGGCGGTGTGGCAGTGAGCCTGGTGAGCAACAATACCTCTGCCGTCCAAGTCCTGACCCCGACGGTGACCATCCCGGCGGGCAGCCTGTCCGCCAATGGTACGGTGCGGGGGGCGGGCATTGGTATGGCCACCATCACCGGGAGCAATGCCAACTATGCCCCAGCCACCTCACAGGTGAGTACGACCGCCAATCTCAACATCGTGCAGACGAGTGCGACCGTCAACGGGAGCTTTACAGCGGACATTACCGTGCAAATCGAGAGTGCCGGCAGTCCGATTGCTGCCCCGGCGCCGGGGATCACGGTCACGCTGACTGCAGCCGATCCGGCGTGCGCCGTGCTCACTTCGCCAGTCACTATCCTCACCGGTCAGGTGAATACGATCACAACCATCAGCGGCGGCACGGCATCCCGGCCCTGTAGCACCACAGTGACAGCGAGCGCCCCCAACATCGTGGCGGATACGGTCCCGGTGACCGTCAACCCCACGCCCGCCCTGACGCTGTCGCCCACCGTAGCCACTGTGGGCGCTGGCCTGCAGGAGTTCTGTTGCCAGGTGTTCCTCGGTGCGCCCGCTCCCGCCGGTGGTGTGCAGGTGCAGGTACAGAGTAGTAACGCCGGCACCGTACTGCTCGCCCCCGATGTCGCCACGGTGGGCACGTCCACGCTCACGCTGAGCCTTGCCGCGGGCAGTACGGTGAGTAACTTGTTTGTGGTGCAGGGCCTGGAGACGGCACCCAGCCTGCCCGCCACCGTCACGCTGACGGCCACCGCTCCGGGCTTTACCGCCGCTACCAGCGCTATCACCGTGGTCCAGCCGGGCCTGCGCCTGAGCGGCGGGCCGACCAGCACTACGACTTTGTCGGCTGATACGCCGTTCGCCGTGGAAGTGGGGGTGCCCAATGCCCCGGCGAATACGGGCTTAAACAGCCTCCAAGCGGTACGCGTTGGGGGGCCGACGCTGACGGTGACCGTGACCAACGCCATGGCCGGCGTCGCACAACTGACCACCAGCGCCGGGGTGGGCCAGAGTCGTACCGTGCAAATTGTACCAGAGAAGTTCAGCACCCCCCTTACGGTGGCCACGGGCGGGGTGGCCTTCGATCCGCTCACCGCGGGCGCCACCACCGTGCAGGCCACCATTCCCGGCTTCATCGCCACCACCGCCGCAACCGTCGTCGTGACGGTCACGGCGCCCGCCCTGACACTGTTTCCCACCGTAGCCACCGTGGGCGCCGGCCTGCAGGAGCTCTGTTGCCAGGTGTTCCTCGGTGCGCCCGCTCCTGCCGGTGGTGTGCAGGTACAGGTGCAGAGTAGTGACGTCGGCACCGTATTGCTCGCCCCGGACGGGGCCACGGTGGGCACGCCGACGCTCACGCTGAGCATTGCGGCCGGGGGAATGGTGAGTAACTTGTTCGTGATGCAGGGCCTGGAGACGGCACCCAGCCTGCCCGCCACCGTCACGCTGACGGCCACCGCTCCGGGCTTTACCGCCGCTACCAGCGCTATCACCGTGGTCCAGCCGGGCCTGCGCCTGAGCGGCGTGCCGACCAGTACCACGACTTTGGCGGCCGATACGCCGTTCCGCGTGCACGTGGGGGTGCCCAATGCCCCGGCGAATACCGGCTTAAACCTCGTCCAGGCGGTACGCGTTGGGGGGCCGACGCTGACGGCGACCGTGACCAACGCCACAGCCGGCGTGGCACAACTGACCACCGGCGCCGGCTCGGCCCAGAGTCGCACCGTGCAGCTTGGGCCCGGGCAGTTCAGCTCGCCGGCCACGGTGGCCACGGGTGGGGTGGCCTTCGATCCGCTCACCGCGGGCAGCACCACCGTGGAGGCCACCATACCCGGCTTCATCGCCACCACTGCCGCGACCGCCGCCGTGACGGTCACAGCGTCCGCCCTGACACTGGCTCCCACCACCGTGACCGTGGGCGCTGGCCTGCAGGAACTCTGTTGCCGGGTGTTCCTCGATACGCCCGCTCCCGCCGGTGGTGTGCAGGTGCAGGTGCAGAGTGGGGACGCCGGCACCTTACTACTTGCCCCCGATGTCGGCACGGTGGGCACGCCCACCATGACGCTGACTATTGCTGCGGGAAACTCCGCCAGTAACTTCTTCTTCGTCCATGGCCTGGAGACGGCACCCAGCCTGCCTGCCACCGTCACGCTGACGGCCACCGCCCCGGGCTTCACCTCCGCCACCGGCGCCATTACCGTCGTATCGCCAGGCCTGCGCCTTCTCAGCGTGCCGATCAGCACCACCACTTTGTCGGCCGATACGCCGTTCCGCGTGCAAGTGGGGGTACCCAATGCTCCGACGAATACCACTGTGGGCGTGCAGGCGGTACGCGTTGGGGGGCCGACGCTGACGGCGACCGTGACCAACGCCATGGCCGGCGTCGCACAACTGACCACCAGCGTCGGCTCGGCTCAGAGTCGCACCGTGCAGATTGGGCCCGGGCAGTCCAGCACCCCCCTCACGGTGGCTACGGGCGGGGTGGCCTTCGATCCGCTCACCGCGGGCACGACTGCAGTACGGGCGACCATTCCCGGCTTCATCGCCACCACCGCCGCGACCGTCGCCGTAACGGTCACGGCACCCGCCCTGACGCTGTCGCCCACCGTAGCCACTGTGGGCGCCGGCCTGCAGGAGCTCTGTTGCCGGGTGCTCCTCGGTGCGCCCGCCCCCGCCGGTGGTGTGCAGGTGCAGGTGCTTAGTAGTGACGCCGGCACCGTACTGCTCGCCCCGGACGGGGCCACGGTGGGCACGTCCACCCTGACGCTGACTATTGCCGCGGGAAACTCCGCCAGTAGCTTCTTCGTCGTCCAGGGCCTGGAGACTGCACCTAGCCTGCCCGCCACCGTCACGCTGACGGCCACCGCCCCGGGCTTTATCGACACCACCAACGCTATCACCGTGGTCCAGCCGGGCTTGCGCCTGAGCGGCGTGCCCCCCAGCACTACGATGGGGTCAGCCGATACGCCGTTCCTCGTGCACGTGGGGGTGCCCAATGCCCCGGCGAATACCGGCTTAAACAGCCTCCAGGCGGTACGCGTTGGGGGGCCGACGCTGACGGCGACTGTAACCAACGCCGTGGCCGGCGTGGCACAACTGACCACCAGCGCCGGCTCGGCCCAGAGTCGCACCGTGCAGATTGGGCCCGGGCAGTTCAGCTCGCCGGCCACGGTGGCCACGGGCGGGGTGGCCTTCGATCCGCTCACCGCGGGCAGTACCACCGTGCAGGCCACCCTGCCCGGCTTCATCGCCACCACCGCCGCGACTGTGGGGGTGACGGTCACACCGTAAGGCAGCATGCGGACAGGAGTTGCACCATGGCAACAGATCGTACGATGCGCCAACCATAGGCTGGGCGTGTGGAAGGGCGCTGAAGACTGCACAATGCGGGCTGAAGCCCCACCTCCCTGGTGGGTCGGTAGGGCTCGCCAGACAAGACACTGGGGTGAGACAGACTCCAAGATCTTGTCTGGCTACTTGGGAGGGGCGACCGGCTGGTCCCCCCTACGCACCGACAACAGAGATATCTAGCTCGGATGCTTCCCGAACATAATCCAGCCGCCGCTACTCGGCGTGGTAAAGGCTGCCAGCGCCGTCTCGGCCCGCACCGTCACCTGGCGCGCGCCCGCGGTCCCTCGCAGCTGCTCGATGCTATCAGTGTACATCGCCGTGCGGGTGCGCCCGTTGCCCAGATTGCCACCGCTGGAGCAGAAGGGATGCGGCCCTTCAACACGGATATCGCCCGCGTAAAACGCCAAGGCCTCGCCCCGCTTCACGCCGTGCCACTGAAAACCCTCCAGGAAAAACTGGCTCATGGTGGCGTAGCCGTCGTACGGGTTAAAGATATCCACATCCTTCGGCCCCAGGCCGGCGCCCTCGTACATGCGGCGGGCCGTACGGTCCGTCCAGTCCTCAATCTCTTCCAAGTCGGGCTGGGTGGTGCGCTGGCGGAAATTGTGCTGCGAATGGTTCAGCACGTAGATCGGCGGTTGGCGCATATCGCGGGCACGCTCGGCGGTGGTGAAGAGGTAGGCGCCCGAGGCGTTGACCGGCCGGTCGCAGTCCCACAGGCGCAAGGGATTGAGGATATAGCGTGAGGTCACGTAATCTTCCACGGTTAACTGCGGGATGCCATGGCTGGCGTTGTAGCCCCACGGCGTCAGCAGGCCGTTACGGTGCTGGTTGATGACAAAGGGCGCCAGGTCATCGTGCGTGCCACCGTATTTAAGGCAATACTGGTTGTGCGGGAAGATGTTAATGAAATCGTTGCCGCCGTGATTGCCCCATGGCACGGTCCACTGGCGGGCGCCGCGCGCATAGTCGTCGGCGTTCTCGCCACCACGCCGATAGCGCCCTTCCAGGTTACCTGTTGGGTAGATGACCAGACAGGTACTGCACAGACCGTCGCCGACTGCTTGCGAGGCCATGCCGACCATTTCGCCGATGGTGGGCACGTTGTTCGGGGCGTACTTGACGTTGCTCAGGTTCATCTGCTTGCTGAGCCATGCGGCGTTGATCAGCGTTAAACCCCATTCGGAGTCGTAGGGGGGTGCGAAGTAGGGTCGTGGGGCCCATTGCGACGAGGAACCGCCACTCCCACCGGCGATGTGGCTCTGGCAGCAAATCACCCCATCAATCTGGTCCGCCGTGACACCGGCGTCGTCCATGGCTTTCTGGCACGCTAGGATGGTGTAGGCCCCGAGGGTCTGATCCATCGACACGCCGTCCCAGCGCCGATCTACCGGCGAATGCCCATAGCCAGCGACTGCCACCTTGCCCCGGTGCTCCCAAACCCCGAGCCCGTCTTTATCCCGGCGCCACTGATACTGCTCTGGCGTTGGCATGCATTGCTCCTTGTATGGCCTATATATTCGGCCCCCTCTCCCTGGCGGAGAGAGGGTGAGGGTGAGGGTCGTGCTGTCCCGACAACAAAGTCAGGCCCCCTCACCTCGATGTCCATTGCATCAATACGCTGCCAGTGCTCCAGGGTGTCCCCTGTGAGCGCCACGCTCTAGCGTGGCTGCCGGAGCCGGACTGGAGCCCGGCACGCCCAGGGGGGCACTGACGCAAGACTGGGGATAAGCAGAGCTGCTATGGTGCTAGGCCACCACCTGCCACTCGTGGATCAACTGGCCTGGCGCCACCTCCTCAAAGGTGACTGCAACGGCGGCTCCTACAGGAACTTTGTAGGGCGGCGTCCCCGGCAGATTGGAGTAAAAATTGACCCGTGGATCTTCGTCCAGCGTGATCATCGCCAGGTTGTACGGCTGATCGGGCATGCGCCGGTTGAGACGGCCATCCTCAATGACGATAGACGTCGCAATATGGCCCCGCCCCTGGGTCTCTTTCCAGGTTAACTGGGCGGCGGAGTTGCACACCTGGCAGGCCGCTTGCGGAGGGTACTGCAGCTTGTTACAAGCGCCGCAGTGCTGTAGCACGAGCCGCTTCTGGTTCACCGCCTCCCAGAAGGGTTTACTCAACTCATCAGGCACTGGAATTAGCTTTGGCATTGTGTCACTCCATACTCCGTCCAACCCACGGCCCGTACACGGGGTACTGGCAGCAGAGGTATTCAATATACGCCGGCTGACCCGACGCATTGGCGGCTAGGGCGCGGCGTAGGGCGGGCACGACTTCCGCCGGTTCGCTGACGCGCTCGGTATGCAAGCCCATGGCGCCGATGACTTTGGCCATGTCCACCTCGTTCGGCCCCAGCACCGTGTGGGTAAAGGGATCATGCCCCGGCCCCCAAAAGCCAGGACCGTAGCCGGCAAAACCGCCGTTGCTGATGTGCACCACCGTGACGCCCAGCTTCTCACGCAGCAACACTTCCAGGTTGCCCAGCATATAGCCGAGGCCGGCTTCTCCGGTGACGGCGATCGAGTCCCGCGTCGGGAAAGCCTTTTTGGCGGCAATGGCGGCGGCTAAACTAAAACCCAGCGTCGAGACATTGCCCCAACCGAGAAAACCACGCGGTATGAGCGTGTCATAGACCGTGCTCAGTTGATCGCGTGTGTTGCCGGATTCGTGGGTCACGAACGAGTTATGCGGGTCCAGCACCTGCATCATATCGCCGTACACCCGATACGGATTGATCGGTTTTTCGCTGGAGCCCATCACCTCGCGGTATTTGGCCAGTCCGGCATCGCGGGCGGCTTTCACTTCCGCTGCCACCGTGCCGGCTGGACGCCCGGCACCGTTGGTGCGGTCGGACACTTCTTTGATCAGGGCTTGCAGGGTCAACCGCGCATCGCCAATCACCGCGTGCGCGGTAGGGTACATCTTGTTGATGTGTAGCTCATCGATGTTGCAGTGGATGATGGTCTTTTTGACGGCGTCCGGGATGCCGTGGCTAAAGCGGCCTGGAGACAAACTCGAACCGATGGCCAGGATGACGTCGCTCTGGTTGAGATAATGCCCGACCTGATCACCGCGCACGCCGACAAACAGCGGATGGTTTTCCGGCAGCGCGCCCTTGGCTTTCAGGGTGGTCACGACAGGAGCATTGAGCAGTTCGGCCAGGGCTTGTAACTCGGCGGCAGCGCCAGCATAAATGACACCCTCGCCGGCATAGAGGAGCGGGTGTTGGGCCTGCAATAGCGGGGCGACCGCAGCCTGCACATCCGCCGGGTCGGGTGCCGACTTCCAGCCTTTGACGGGGATGTAGGGATCGGCGGCGTCATCGTAGGTGCCGTTGGCCTGCGGGATGGCCAGGATGACCGGGCCGGGTCGGCCACTGCGCAGCAGAGTAAAGGCGCGGCGCATGAATTCCGGCAGGCGCTCGGGTTTGTCGAGGTAGCCGAACCATTTGGAGACGGTTTTCATGCTGGAGGCGACATCAAACTGGCTATTGCCAGAGCTGCCAATCGGCACGCCATCGGTGATGCACAGGACCGGCGAGCCATCTTCATAGGCTTGCGCCAGCCCGGCGTAGGCATACTGCATGCCAGCGGCATTGACGCCGCCCTGGAAGGTGCAGACGCCGATGCGCTTGCCGGCAGTGATACGCGAAAACGCGTCGGCCACGGCCACCGCATAGCGGTCGTCACGCATCATGAGCATCGGCACGCCTTCCCGGCCCAAGGCGTTGTTCACCCGGCAGACGGGAAATGTCGAGACCCAGTCCACCCCTTCCTGCTTGAGGATGCGTGCGACGCCAGTCGCCACGTCAATCGTCATATGCAAAATCCTCCTGTGTGCATGGACCACGCGCTGAGTGTAAGGTACGGCGGTACTTTACCATGCAATGGCGCTGCGGTCATCAAGCGAAACAGCAGGGGAGATCGGCGGGTCATGCGCCTGGCCCGGTGGGCGACCGTACCAGGCGCATGTGGCTCGTACCGCAAGCGCTCTCAGTCCCGTCGTGCCCCTGGAGGCGCCACGCGGGACGAGTGCACTTCCACAGCTCCTCATGTGCCAAGCCTCTTCCTGGGAGCACGGACCTCTGGCCCGTGCTCCCAGGGATTGCCCCAGCACTGCTGTGGAGAGGCCCTAGCGCAGACGCGGGCCGGGGTCCATCCCCAGGTACGCCCGGCCACCGATGGGATACCATTCTGGCGCAATAGTCACCGTCTGGCCCACGACGTGCAGGTCACGCCAGCACTCGGCCAGGCGGCTGGTGCGCTGGAACGACGTGCTGCCCCCATACCGATACATCAGGTCCATGGCTTCGCGGGCGCTGTCGGCGGCGTAGACCGCGGCCAAGCGGCAGCGGGCTCGTTGTTCGAGGGTGGTCTCCTGGCCGGCCGCCACCGTGTGCCAGAGTGCGGCGATCATGGCGTTGCGGTAGACGCGTCCGGCGTTGAGAATCGCGTCGGCCCGCCCCACGGCGTCCTGGACTTGGGGCGACTCGCACAGCAGCCCGGTGCGACCACGCGGCGTCTTGCCACCGGCGAGCTCGATCAGCGCGTCAATACCGGCCCGCGCAATGCCAGTGATCACGGCACTGTGGTGCGGCCCAATCCACGCCTGGGCCGGCAAGGCGTAGGTGACCCCTGGCCAGCGCTGCCACTGGTTGTCCAGCGGGGCGCCAGCGTGCACCATCGTGCGCCGCTCCGGTAAGAAGACATCATCCACCGTCCAGTCAAAGCTGCCGGTGCCGCGCAACCCGGCCACGTCCCAACTCCCCGCCACGGCCTGCGCTTCGGCACGCGGGAACACCCCACGCCAGAAGAGCGACGTGCCCTCCGGGCTACGGCGTGGCTGGCCGTTGTCGAGAATCTGGAAGCTCCCCAGCATCCACGAACTCTCCTGACAGCCACTGCCAAAGCGCCAGCGTCCACTCACGCGGTAGCCCCCCGCGACCGGCACCGCCTGCCCGCCGCCCTGGACGGCGGTGCCGGCGAGCACGGTATTGCTTCCAGGCGCGTAGATTTCGTGGACGCCCTCGTCCGGCAACCCGAGCGTGATGAGTTGGCCGACGCTGTTATTGGCCAGGTTCCAGCCGACTGAGCCGGCGCCCTCGGCTAAGAGCTCCACGACGCGCAGGTAGGTCAACGGGTCGGCCTGCAGGCCGCCCAGCGCCCGCGGGATCACCAGGCGATAGAAGCCAGCGGCATGAAACTGCTCGACCAGGGCTTTGGGCATGCGCTGTTCGCGCTCGATTTCTTCCTGATAGCTACGGATTACAGGCTGTAGGGCTGCCGCGGCCTGCACCACGGGTTGCGCGTCGATATCAACCGGTAAGCACGTCTCTTCGGCGATCGTTTGCATGGGCTACCTCTTCAATCGCATGTGACTGTCGCAGCGCATCGTGCGCAGTGAGCAGCGTGGTCGCTCCTCCCTGCCGCCGTTTGTCGTGTCCATCCAGCCTTGAAGATGCGTGCGATACCACTCGCTAGGCCAAGCGTCATCTCAAAAAATCCTCCTGTGGGTATAGAGCACGCGTTCATGGCCACAGACGGCGGTACTGTACCATGCAATGACGCTGCCGTCATCAAGCGAAACCTCAGGAGGGTGATGGGCAGCCACAGCATTGTGCCGCTGCGCGCCGCACAATCCGTCGGGCCTCGTTGCTCGGAGGCGATGCCAGCCGCCAAGCATCACGCCACCTGCGTCTGCACCTGTGTGGCAAAGGCTTCCATGTGCTGCAGCATCTCCTCCAGACTGCGACTGAGGCGCAGAAAATCCAACACGAGGTAGCTCATCCCCAGCGCGGCATACTGGCGAATGTCAGCGGCAATTTTGGCGGCGCTACCGCGGAACGGATAGCTGGGCGCTGGGCCAGAGCCATTGGTGTGCAGCTCATAGGCATGCGTGCGGAAGATGATCTCAATCGAGGCAGGATCGCGTCCCGCCTCCCTGGCCGCCGTGGCCAGCCGTTGCAGTCCAGCCTGGAACTGGGCCGGTTCGCCCATGGGAAACTGTGGATTGGCGTCAATGGGATACCAGCCGTCGGCCAGTTGGGCGGTGCGGCGGATGGCGCGGCGGCTCTCCCCGCCGACCCAGATCGGCGGGTGGGGCTTTTGCACCGGCTTGGGCAGGAAGGAGATGTCTGAGAAGCGGCAGTACTTCCCGTCAAAAGTTGGGTTGTCGCTGGTCCAGAGTTCTTTGAAGGCGCGGATGTATTCGTCTGTCACGGCCCCACGCTCGGCAAAGGGCGGCAGACCGAGGGCTTCAAATTCCTCACGCATCCAGCCGACGCCAACGCCAACCACGACGCGACCTTTGGAGAGCACATCAAGCGTGGCCAGGGCCTTGGCGGCCACCAGGGGGTTACGGTGTGGCACAATGATGACGCTGGTCACCAGGCGGATGGTGCGCGTTTGCCCGGCCAGAAAGGCCAGCACGGTCAATTGCTCCATGGCTTCCCCGGTGGACGAGCCAGGGAAGGCGCCGTCCTCGGTGTAGGGATACGGCGAGGAGATATGGCGCGGCACCACAATGTGGTCGCCGGTGAGCACGGAGTCATAGCCCAGCTCCTCGCCACGGCGGGCGATCAGGGCCAGGTTGTCCGGAGTGGCCAGGGGACCGCGTCCTGGGAGGGTAAAGCCGTACTTCATACCAACACCTCCTTCACACCCGCCATTACACGGGTCTTATCGGGTAAACAAAAACGTTCCATGATTGGACTGTAGGGCATGGGCACATCCGGGGCACACACGCGCTTCGGCGGCATTTTCAGCGCACGGAAGGTGGCGGGATCTTCGGTCAACATGGCGCTGATTTCTGCGGCAGCACTACACGTGACACACGCTTCATCGACGATCACCACACGGCCCGTTTTGCGTACCGAGACGCGCAGGGTCTCCTTGTCCATGGGCACCAGCGTGCGTGGGTCGATCACCTCGACGTCAATGCCTTCGCCCGCTAACGCCTCGGCGGCGGCCAGGGCCTCCTCGACCATTTTGGCGATAGCAATCACCGTGACATCGCGGCCTGGCCGTTTCACGTCGGCCACACCCAGGGGGATGGTGTACTCCTCCTCCGGCACCGGGCCTGTCGTACTCGCCAGCATCTGGTCTTCAAACACCACCACCGGATTGTTGTCGCGGATGGCGCTTTTCATCAGGCCCTTGGCGTCATAGGGCGTGCTCGGCATCACCAGTTTGAGACCGGCCAGGTTCATGAACATGGGGTGCGGACTCTGGGAGTGCTGCGCCGCCGCAGAACGGCCCCCACCGGTCGAGGCGCGAAAGACAATCGGGAAGGCCGCCTGGCCCCCAAACATATAGTGGATCTTCGCCATCTGGTTGACGATCTGATCCATGGCGGTAAAAGCAAAGGTCATCATTCCAGGGCTGACGATGGGGCGCAAGCCACTTCCGGCAGCGCCGATACTGGCGCCGACATAGGCTTCTTCGGAAATCGGGCAGACGCGCACCCGCTCCGCGCCAAATTCCGGGATCAACCCCGCCAGGGGTCCGAGCCCACCGCACAGGTGAAACACGGTCGGGTCGCGCCGCATCTCCTCGCGGAAGGCTTCGACGATGGCTTCGGTATAGGTCAGCTCACGCATGCGATATTCCTCCTGGGCTCAGGATGCACCCACGTCGAGTCAGGTGGCGTGATGGGCTCATCCTGGCGTGAGGGCCGTCAGGACTTGGTACCATTCCGCCAGGCTGGCACACGTGGTAACGGCCGTCTGCAAATGGTGTAACTGGGCCTCCTGGCAGCGTGTGAGGCGCGTCGCCACGTCAGCAGGCAGGCCAGCGCCAAAGCGCATCTGCACGAGCATGGGTAACATCTCACGTAGGGCCTCGGCTCGGCCTTCCGTTCGGCCTTCGGCTCGGCCTTCGACTCGGCCTTCGGCTCGGCCTTCCGCCAGCCAGGCCTGAGCTACTTCCCCAGCCACGGCCTCGGCCGAGGCCTCGGCGGCGAAAATGTCCGCCACCTGCCGTTGCCACCCTGGAAGCAGCACACAATCAATCGTGTCTGTGATCGTGTACTGGCGGGGCTTCGCCGGCGTAGTCGCCTGGTAGACCCAGATGATTTGGCGTACGGGATCCACATCCCACACCAACTCCACGCGATTGGTAAAGTACAACTGTCGCTTGCGCCGTTCCTGGGCCCGACGGTTGGACGGCGAGCGCACTTCCACCACCAGCTCCGGCCCGCCCCGCAGCAGGAGGCGCTGCCGGGGCCCAGATGGCCCGACGTCGTTCTGCAAGCGCTGCCACGACACCAGGCTCGCATCGGGTTTGACCACACTGCCGTCACTGAGTAAGCACTCGAGCTGGTCAGACAGCGTTTGCCCAAAGCCGCACTTGCGGGCGGAAAGATCGAGCATCATTTGTAAGGTCGTCACCAGACGTCGTTCCGGCAGATCAGTCATGTCTTGCCACACCAGCCAGCCATGGTAGAGTTCAACGGCTTCCTCCTCCAGAAGCGTTTCGGCATTTTCCACGGTGTACGGGCCACGATAGCGGGCATAGGCCTCGAGCAGGTCACGCGGCCAATGCTCGGGACGCTCGTCAACCAGGTCAGGCTGGGGCTGGCCGACAGATGGGAGTGTCACCGGCGCTGCAGTACGCATGGGGGAGGGACTCCTCACGCCGCTGTCCCACGCGAGGACAGGGCTGTACGATAGGTGTAGGTTTGGCGCCATAGGCCACTGCGGGCGGTCAGCAGCACGGTGTCAGGCACGCACGCGCCACCGGTCTGGAGATGCTCCCAGACCCACCGCGCCTGCGGCAATCCGCCTGACTCAGGACGCAAACACGTCGAGCAAGGCATCTTCCGGCTGCGGCAGTGGGCTGGCTGTGGCAAACGCCACTGCGTCGTCGATGGCGGCTTGAATCTCCCGCTCGATCTGCGCTAGGGTCGCTGCCGTAGCCACCCCGTGCTCCTGCAATCTCTTGCCGAACACGGTGATGGGGTCGTGCTGCTGCGCCTCTTCCACCGCCGAGAGCGGGCGCGGGTCAGCCGGATTGCCGCGCTGTTCGGCGTGCATACGCCAGCGGTGCGTCATGCACTCCAGCAAGGTCGGGCCCTCGCCCGCGCGGGCCCGCTGCACCGCCTGGGTGGCGGCTTCGTAGACCGCCAGGACATCGGTGCCCTCGACGGTCACCCCCGGGATATTGTAGGATGCCGCCCGCGCCGAGACTTCCGACACGGACAGGGCATAGGACGCCGGCACGGCCACGGCCCAATGGTTGTTTTCGCACACGAAAATGGCCGGGAGTTTCCAGATCGCTGCCAGGTTGAGGGAACCGTGAAAGGAGCCCTCGTTGGATGCGCCATCGCCAAAGAAGGCCACAGCGACGCCGTCGCTCTTGGCCAGTTTGGCAGCGAGAGCCGCACCGGTGGCAATGGGCATACCGGCGCCGACAATGCCGTTGGCCCCGAGCATGCCGATACTAAAATCGGCGATGTGCATGGAACCGCCCTTGCCATGGCAATAGCCGTTGCTGCGGCCAAACAGCTCGGCCATCATGCGCTTGAGGTCGGCGCCTTTGGCAATCGTGTGGCCGTGTCCACGGTGCGTGCTGGTAATCTTATCATCACGGCGCAGGGCGGCGCAGACGCCCACGGCGATAGCTTCCTGGCCGAGATAGGCGTGCACCACACCGGGGATGTTGCCGGCATGAAATTCGGCCACGGCGCGGGCGTCAAAGGCGCGAATGGTGGCCATCTGGCGATACATCGTTAACAGGTGTGGCGGCGCAAGTGTCATGGGAACCTCCTGTGCTGGCAGGCGCGCGCAGGGCACGTATCGTACGCTGTATGATGGGCAACCTCGAGTCCACCACCGAGACTCCCCAGGATACTACGCGAAACGGTGTGCCCCCACAAGAGATTGCCAAGATTCCTCCCCCGCCTTTGACCATACGGTTGCCCTATGGCACTTGTAGTCCAGAAGCCTTCCAGGGCGTGAGCGTCCAGGGGACTGCAGGCCGTCCATGGGATGTGGTCAGCGGTGATCCTGCGAAGGGGCAAATCCCAGGCCAGATCATCGCCACGGTCTGGCGCCGCATACAGCCAGGCTCGATGGTGGTGTTGCATGCCAATGGTCGCGGGGTACGGCACTGCCGCTCCTTACCCCGCTTGATCCCTGGGCTACGCACACGTGGCTCTCTCTGTGTCACGGGAAGCGAACTGCTGCAACAGGCAGAAGAGGGGGTGGCCTACGGCGCGCTATACGATGCGCTCTGGGGACAGCCAACGGTATGATACGCTGGTGCGTGGGGAGCGTGATGGAGAATGGGCGCATAAAGCAGGACGCAAGTCGATGGTGGGAGACGCTGACAAATCGTATGCCACCGGCATGCTTCCCCAAGGTCGCAGCATGGTGTGACGCCTTCTCCACAGGGTACTTGTCGTAGCGCTGCGTCTTGGGAACGTCTTTGGGGCCTTCAATCACCACTTGACTGTTGTGTTGTACATTTGGCAACCTCAACGTGTACGATACGCTCGTCACACGCATGGTTCCGGTGACAATGTCTGGACGATCAGCACGTATGCAAAAATCTGTCAGCCACCAGCCTCGTGAATCATGCCGACGCCATGTATACCCAGACATATCACGAGGAGGATTTTGTTGGCTGCTTCTGTTGACCAAATTTTCATCAGTGCGCCCAACGTGTCTGTCTATAGTGTGCCCGAGCCTTGATGTTTTGACTCCTCATGGATACTGAGCCGGCCCTCTCAAGCGGCCGTTGCCAAGCGTGCGAGGGCTTGTGTGGGGCGTCGCTCGCACGCGCGGCTCGGAGCGGTCAGGCCGGATGCCCACGCGGTGCCTGGCGATCGCGCCAAGAACACTAGTGCCCTGTCAATTTTACCTTTGTGGGGAGAGGCGTTGCCGGGTGATTCTGGCGTCCTGAGGAGAACAGTGCCAGTCCACACCTTGTTGGGACGCATGGCGCCTCTATGCCCACTGTGTGGTTTCCTGGAGGAGCGTCTCGAGAGCGGGGATCCGCCGATCCAGGCATCGCAGGGTCAGGGCACTGCGCGCGCGGCGCGAGTGAGCCCACGGCCATGCTACGGGGTGTCGGGGATCTCCAGACGCGAGGCCAGCCCGCGGGCCTGCTCTGGAGGGCATGCCTGAGAGAGGGAGCCTCTCCCGTGCGTACTGAGGTTATCACAGACCAGACGTATATAGTCCACCTCTAGAGACTGGAGGTCCAGGCGTTGTCGCACCTCAGTGGCCCAGTCCACGGCCGTCGTGTGCTCTCGGACACTGCCCAGACGCACCCCCTGCAGCGGCTCGGTGCCCATGAAGAGGTGGGCGGTGCCGTGCCGCGCGTCCTCCGCGTCGTAGCGCTCGGGGGGCCCCTCGACCGCAGGCAGAGGCTGTCTGACCTCCTGCATCACCTGCACGGGTTGTGCCGCCATGCCCACCAGCGGGCCCTGCGGATCAGCGGGCGGAGGAGAGACCTCCAAGCGATCCTCCCGAGGCGCCCCACACGCCCCACGCGGCTCGGGAGGCATGCCCCATCGGGCGCCGAGGCGGTGTCCACGCCTTGGTGTGCACGCCTGGCGGACGGTCTCGGGGCTGCGCGTCTCCCCCCTCTCCACGGCGACGGCCTGGTCGGCCACGAGTCGGAGCGTCCAGCGGGCAGGGCCTGCGGGGGGCGGCCTGCACCTGCGGGCGCTCAGTCGGGCCTCGCGCGCGCCATCCCACACGGGACGCCGGGAGGGAGGGGCCTGTGGCTTCCGGTTGCGTGCGGCCTCACGTCCCGGTTCGACCACACGGTGGCGGACGCCAAGGACGGTCTGGACACGGACGGCACAGCGCGCCGCCCTCGCGGGCATTGAGCTGCTGCAGAAAGATCTGGATGTCGTCCCAGGAGACCTGTTCCACGGGCTGGCTCAGAGCTCCAGCGAACCGGCTGGGATTACGGGCCAGGGCAAACACCACATCCCCCTTGTCCAGCTGTGGGTGGCGCCGCTTGCCGTCCTGCGGACGCTACGCCCCCCGCGAGTAGTGCACTACCTGCTTCCGCAAAAACTCCCCCAGCTCCGTGCCAGTCACATAGCCATCGCGATCCGTGTCAGCCTCGCCGCGCAGGCTGACCACCAGTTGTTGGCGGAACATGCTCACGTCCGGCACGAGCTCCTCGGCACTGCCCGAGATGATGAACTGCCGTACCGGTTCGCTGGTTTTCTATGGGATATTCTCTGGCCCGGAGAGGCCTCCCGCCCGGGACACCCCGGCGAGACGGGGCGGCCTGCCGCCTCCGGCAGCCTCCTGGCGCACAGCACTCGGGGCTGGGGAGGCTACGCGTACGGTAAGCCTCCCAGAGACGACGGGCGTGGGTGTCGCGGTCCTGCCTAGCGCCACGTAAACTTCGAGTAGTCCCCTTCGTCTGCGGTGATGAATTCCAGCACCGTCGCCTTGCCCCCCTCCACCGCCGCGATGCCGCGCTTCAGAGCCGGCACAATCTCCTGCGGCGCCGTGATCTTTTCACTATACGCCCCCATGGCCTTGGCCACCTCAGAGAACTGGCCGGAGAGGCGCTTGACATCATACTTTTCCAGGGCCACCGGAAAGCGGCTGTTGTCGTAAATTGCCATGAGGCCATTGTTGAGCACAATGGTCAGGATAGGGATGTTGCAGCGCACCGCGGTCTCAATATCCAGGCCCACTGTGCTAAACGCCATGTCCCCCATGACATTGATCACCAGCTTGTCCGGCATGGCGTATTTTGCCCCCATGGCCAGGCCCAGGCTGTAGCCCAACTGCGTGGACTTACCCCAGCCGAGAAAACTGCGCGGCTGGCGGGCTTCCCAGAACGGCACCATGTACTCACGCGCGCTGCCCGACTCATGCGTCACGATGGTGCGCTCCAGATCCACGGCATGCATCAGTTCCCACACCACGCGGTAGGGATTAATCGGCGTGCCGGTGGCGGTGAGCTTAGGCATCCACTGCGCCAGCCATTCGGCCTTGGTGGCGCGGATCTCTTCATGCAGAACCGTATTGACCACCCGTGGCCCGCCGGCTTGGGCGTGCAGGGCCGTTAACAGTTGCCGCAGCGCCAGTTTGGCATCCCCGAGTACCGGAACCTCGCAGCACAGGTCTTTGTTGATGGCATCGTCGTCATTGGTCAGGTGGATCACACGCTTACCGGGCGGGATCGGCACCGCAAAATTGGTCTGGGTGAAACTACAGCCGATACCGCACACTAGATCGGCGCGCGTCAAGAAGCGGTGCACGCCCAGCGTGGTGCTGGTGCCGCCAGAACCGACGGCCAGCGGGTGGTGTTCGGGAAAGGCGCTCTTGCCCGGCAGGGTGGTCATCACTGGGGCCTGTAAAAACTCTGCCAGTTGCACCAGTTCGGCGGTAGCTTCGGCGTAGAGCACACCCTGACCAGCGTGCAGGATCGGCCGCTCGGCCGCCAGCAGGGCGCGCGCCGCTTGCTCGATGGCCTCGGGATCAGCGGCCTGGCGCAGACGCGGTGGGGACGTGTAGTTGAGCGTAGCGGCACGCAGTTCACTCACGGCGACATCTTGCGGAATTTCCAACAGCACTGGCCCAGGGCGGCCACTGCGCAGCTTGGCAAAGGCGCGGCGCATGAGTTCGGGCACGCGGTCGACCAGGTTGATTTCCTCACACCATTTGGTGATCGTTTCATAACTGCGGGTCGGGTAAAAATTGGGGTGCACGCCGCGCCGCTGTCGCGACATCCCTGCCGGCAAGAGCAAAATTGGTACAGATTCAGAGTAGGCCTGCGCCACACCGCCAAAACCGTTTTCGGCCCCAGGGCCGTTCTGCATCATGAAGACGCCAATTTTGTGGCCATTGTTGACCCGCGAATAGCCGTCTACCATGTGGATGCCAGTGCTTTCCTGGCGGAAGATGATGGGCCGAATGCCGGCAATGGCGGCGGCTTCTAACAGGGGTTGGTACGGCACGCAGCCGATAAAATCGACCCCCTCCTGACGCAAAATCTGGGCAATGGCGGTGACTCCGTCCATGACAAGGCTCCTGCTCGCAGTGTAATTGTGCTATGGATACCGGACAGTGCCGGGCAGGATACATCGGTCCGGGGCCTGGTGCAAGGCCCAGACGCGCGCAGGCCCTGATTGGCAGCCCGCCATCAAGACCGCTATACTCTTTTTCTCTATGTACATCTGGTGCCGAGGAGGAACCTATGCGTGCATCGCCGTTTCCTGGCATGGACCCGTATCTTGAAGCCCCGGGCCTCTGGCCCTATGTTCACATTAGACTTATGACCATTTTCAGTGAGCAATTGACCCCACTGCTCGCCCCGCATTACCTGGCAGAGCTGGACACCCAAATCGTGATTGACCGGGGCGATGACACACCACAGCTCATCATCCCGGATGTGAGCGTCACCAGGACATCTCCTCCTGTCGAAGCAGCCACGGCGACAGCGACCATGGCCCCGCCGCCACTGCAGCTGCGGGTACCGCTTGAGGTGCCCACCCGTCTGGTGTCCATGCTGATTCGCCACCGGGAACAGGCGCGGCTTGTGGCGGTCCTTGAGCTCCTTTCGCCGATCAACAAACGGCGTGGTGAGGGGCGGGACGCCTACCTGGAGAAACGCCGACATGTGCTCCACGCGCCAGTGCATCTCATTGAAATCGACTTCCTGCGTCGTTATCGCCGCATGCCTTTTGATGACCCCGTGCCGGCGGCGCATTACCTGGTCGCCATCTGCAAAGCAGGTGAACGACCGCTTTGCCACGTCTGGCCTCTCAGTGTGCGTCAACCTCTTCCTGTCATCCCCATTCCCTTGTTGCCCCCGGACCCGCCAGTGCCCCTGGATCTCGGCCAGGCCCTCCGTACCGCCTATGCGCGCGCTCGGTATGATCTGCGGGTCGAGTACCGTCAGCCACCGCACCTGCCTTTAGCGCCGGATGAGGCGGCCTGGGCCGCACAACTCATCGCTGCGACCAGCACCGCCGTGTGATGTGCCTCCTTAGCACGGCACGCAGCCGATAAAATCGACCCCCTCCTGACGCAGAATCTGGGCAATGGCGGTCACTCCGTCCATGATAAGGCTCTTTTTCATAACGTGATAGAGATGCCCAAGGCTGCCTGGCAGGCTACGTCGAGCTTGGCGCGGATGCAAGATATACGCGGGGCCGCACGGGCACGCCGAGTCAGTCGGCGTGGCTGTACACTCCCGGCTTGATGGTCGCGTGTTGTTTCATTATGCTAGATGTGAAGTCTCTGTCCAGATTCGACCAGTAGGCGTCATGTGCCATGGTACAGAGGTCACGTGACAGCATATGGGGGTCGGTCCCTGCTCAGGAGAAAGGTTACACGATGGTACAGTCAACGCTCACGGACATCGAAGTTGAGGCGCTGTGTGTACAGATCGACCAACAACTCCAGGCCCTGTACCTGCACGAGGCGGATGGTCGTCTAGCCAGGAGCGCAGGTGAGCCACCGCCGGGGGGACTTCCCTACCTCCAGCAACGGGCCATCGCAGCTGCCACCGGCGTCCCGGCAGGGCAATTCTGGACACGTTTTCGACAGGCGGCATGCCGAGATCTCTGTCAGCCGGAAGGGCTGCTTTTCCAGCAGTGGCACAAGTGGGGCGACTTGAAAAACCAGGACGTGGTTCGCACCTTCGCCGGCCTGCTGACCGGCCTGGGCATCGGCGGACAGGTGCTGCCGGGGCTCATCGTGGCCACCGCGGTGATCGTGCTGCACCTCGGCATCCGTGCCGTGTGTGAGAAGGAAAAAGCCCCATGAGCCTGGATAGGGGTCGCAAAGGAGCGATACATGGCACATGCCAGCTTGGAGCACATCCTCGCAGATGTGCAGGCCCTATCTCCTGCTGAACAACAGCAACTCCTGGCGCAATTGGCCGAGTGGTTGGCCCAGCCCGCCACGCCGATGACGGAAGCGGCGTTTGAGCAACAGCTCGTGGCGCAGGGCATTCTCAGCGCTGTCCCACCGCCCATAACGGATCTGCTGCCATATCGTCAACGGCGGCGCATGCAGGTACACGGAGCACCATTGTCGGAGACGATCATTGAGGGAAAAGCCCCATGAGCCTGGAGCTGAACCTGCGCTTTCCCGACCCCGAGCATGTCATCATCAGCCTGGACGGCGAGACCACCGAGGCGCTGCCCTTCAGCATGCCCCTGCACCGGGAGGAGCACGAAGAGCTGCGCTGGTATCTGGAAACCTACGCGGCGCACTACACCACTGAGGTGGATGACCAGCGCGCCGCCCGCCTGGCGCAGCAGTTGCCAGCCTGGGGTCAGGCCCTGTTTGACGCCGTGTGGCACGACCGGGCGGCGCAGCGGTTGTTGAACGCCTTCCAGGACAGCCAGGAGCCCGGCCGCTTGCTGACCATCAGTGCCGAGCATCCCAGCATCCTGGCGCTGCCCTGGGAGCTGTTACATGACTCGGCGCCTGGCGGCACGTTTGTGCTGCATGAGCACCCGCGCCTCTCCATCCGCCGCCGCATGCCGGGGGCTACGGGTGGGCGACGGACCGCACGGGTGCAGAGCAAGGCACAACTGCGCCTGCTGTTCGTGATCAGCCGCCCGAGCGGCGCCAGTTTTATTGACCCACGGGCCGATGCCCAGGCCGTGCTAGAGGCGGTGCAGGCCGAGGCGCCCGGCGCGGTGGAGGTCGAGTTTTTGCGTCCAGCGACGCTGGCCGGGCTGGTCAAGCGCCTGGAAGATACCACGCTGCCGCCGGTGGACATCGTGCATTTTGACGGGCATGGCGTGTTCGACCGCCACGGGCACATCGCCACGCCGCAGGCGCGCCAGGAGACGCGCTCCACGCCAGAGACCGACCTGTTGCGCACGGCGGACTTGCAGCCGGGCCCCAATACCGGCTATCTGCTGTTTGAACAGGACGACGGCCGCACGCATTATGTGGCGGCGCCGCTGTTGGGCGACATGCTGCATCGCCAGCAGGTGGCCATGGTGGTGCTGTCGGCCTGTCAATCCGCCATGCTGGGCGACAGCGCGGAGCCCATGGGCAGCGTGGCGGTGCGCCTCACGGCCACGGGGATTCCGGCGGTGCTGGCCATGACGCATAGCGTGCTGGTGAGCACGACGCGCCAGTTGTTTGGGGAGTTTTACGGCCAGTTGGCCCGTGGCCAGGCCATCGGGGCCGCCCTGGACACGGCGCGCCGGGCCCTGTATCGCCAGCCGGGCAAGCACATGGTGACGCGGGGCACGGAGCGGGTACGGCTGCACCTGCACGATTGGTTTGTGCCAGCGCTGTATCAGATGGGCCAGGATGTGGCGCTGCTGCAGACTGCCCCCGCCGCGCGCCCCGTCAGTGCGCCACCGGCCCGGCACAACCTGCCGGACCAACAGGAAGCCGGGTTCTTTGGCCGCCGCCGGGAGTTGTGGGATATCGAGCGCTGGTATGTGCAGGGCACGCGCCGCCTGACGATCAGCGGCTTTGGCGGCCAGGGTAAGACGGCGCTGGCCCAGGAGGTCGGGCGCTGGCTGCTGCGCACCGGGCTGTTCCAGGCGGTGGTGTTCGTGGACTACACTGCCTTCCAGGGCGTTGACCCGGTGGGCCTGGCGTGCAGTACGCTGGCCACGGTGCTGGACAGCAATGTGCTGGACGCCGAGGCCGCCACCACGGCCCTGCACCACACGCCGACGCTGCTCATCCTGGATAACCTGGAGGCGCTGGACGCGGCGCCGCTGCGTGAGCTGCTGGAGGCGGCGCGGGCCTGGTCTGAGGCTGGCGCCAGCCGGGTGCTGTGCACCACGCGCACACCTGATCTGCAGCACCCGGACTATCCCATCGCCAACAGCCGCCGGCACCGTGTCCTGCCGCTCGCCGGTCTGGAGGCGGAGGAGGCGCTGCGCTATGTCCAGGCCCTGCACGAGCTGCCCCCGGCGCCCAGCGTGCCGCCGCCGTCCAGGGAGGGACTGTTGAGGCTGTGCCGCCTGGTGGACGGGCATGCGCTGTCCATCGGCTTGCTGGCGCAGCAACTGAAGACCCGGCGTGTGGCGGAACTCGGGGAACGCCTCGAAGCCTTGCTGGCCGATACGCCGGACAATCCCCTCCTGGCGTCGCTCAATCTGTCGCTGGAGCGACTCGACGACGCGGCGCAGGCGTGGCTGCCCCGGCTTGGGGTGTTCCAGGGGGGCGCCTTGGAGGATGCCCTGCTGGCGATTACCGAAATCCCTGAGGCCGACTGGGCCGCCCTGCGCCCGTCCCTGGTGGCGGCGGCGCTCATGCAGCCGGAAGCCGTGTCAGGGGTGACGTCGCCCTACCTGAAATTTCACCCCACCCTGGCCCCGGCCCTGTGGGCGCGTCTGGAACCAGCGCAGCAGGCCGACTTGAGCGCCCGGCATCGCCAGGGCTATTACGCGCTGTCTGGCGATTTGTACCGCGAAGACGACCGCCAGCCGCACGAGGTCCGCGCCATAGCACGCCGGGAATTGCCCAATCTGCTGCATGCTGTCGATACGGCGCTGCTGGCGCGGGAGGAGTGGTCGGTGGACTTTGTCTCCAGGGTGAACCGATTCCTCGGCGTCTTTGGCCGGCAGCGGGATCGCACCGTCCTCACTCAGCGCGCCCAGGCCGGCGGGACGCAGACGGGGTCGCAGGCCTGGTATCTCGCCCGTTCCAACCACGGGGAGCAGTTGTTTGCTGCCGGGCAGTATGACGCGGCGGCAGCGGTGTTCCAGGCGGTGCTGGCCGGGCTGGGGCAAGCGCCGAGCTATGACCGCGGCGTCACCCTGCTGTGGCTGGGGCGCTGCGTCTGTAAGCAGGGGCAACCTGCGCAAGCGGTGTCGTACGGTCAGCAGGTGCTGCAGGTACTTGAGCAAGTGCCAGCCTCTGCGGCGGTACAGCAGCTCCAGGCTACTGCACAGACCGACCTCGGGGATGCCCTGGCAGCCCTGGGTGACTACCACGCCGCGCAGGAGGCGTATGAAGCGTCACTGCAGCTCGCCCAGGCCAGCGGCAATGACCGACAGGCCGCGGTGGTGGCATTCCAGCTTGGTGTGCTGGCTCACCAGCGTGGCGACCGGCCCGGCGCGGCGACAAGCTACCGCGCGGCCCAGCGCACCTTCCAGCAGCTCGGCGAGCCAGAGCCTGAGTCGGTTGCCTGGCATCAACTGGGCCTGCTGTACCAGCAGGGCCAACAGTGTTATGAGGCCGAAACGGCCTACCGAGAAGCCGCCCGCCTCAGGGAGGCGCATGGCTTGCTCCTCGGGAAGAACGGCGTTGCCAACACCTGGGACCAACTGGCGCAGGTGAGCGCAAGCAGAGGGCGCCCACTGGAGGCCGAAGCCTGGTTTCACAAAGCCCTACACGCCATGCGGCAAGGCAGAGATGACGCCGGGCTGGTCATAACGCTGAGCAACCTGGCCGATTTGCTGCGCCAGCAACCCACGCGCCTGGCCGAGGCCCAGAGCCTGGCCGAGGAGTCCCTGGCCATCAAGCAGACTATGGCCCCCAACGCCACCGAGATCTGGAAAACCTACACCCTCCTGGCAGACATCGCGGCGCAACAGTCCGACCCGGCGCTGGCCCAGGCCTATCACGGCCTGGCCCGCCAGACGTACAGAGCCTGGCCGGGGGCCCGGCAGGTGCGGCAGCGGCATGGTGCCCTGGTCACAGCGGTGGTCGCGACCGTGGCCCAACCGACGCGGCGCGCCGACCTGGAGGCAGGTCTGACGCAGATGGAGCAGCACGGTTGGGGCCAGCTCGTTGCCGCCATTCGACGTCTCCTGGACGGCGAGCGCCACGACGACAGCCTGCACGCCCAGCTCGACCACTTCGAGTCCCTGATCCTCGACACCATCCTGAGCGGCTTAGCCGATCCCCAGGGCCTGGCTGCGCTCCTGGGCGAGGCGGCCAGCACCCCGGATACCGCCGAGGGTCAGCCGGCCCCAGACGCTGACAGCAGCCCGTGAGGACACCAGACGGGCCTGGCCCACAGCGGGCCGCCTGACGACCTTCTTATGCCGCACACCAGGGTTTGCCGTGTGCGGTTTTGAGGCGCGTGATGCCTGGGAGCGCGGGCGTCTCGCCGGCAGCTGGAGCTGGCGCTACCGCCCGCGCTCCCAGAAAAAGCTACACTGGAGGAAGTCTGCACCATTTCTGGTGTACCCTCGGCACTGCATCACCCTGGGCGCCCACGGACTCAGCCCAACAACCTTGTCACCACGCAGCTTGGAAAGGCATCAGCCATGCAATACCGCCGTTTAGGCCACTCGGGCCTCCAGGTCTCAGTCATTGGTCTGGGCACCAATAACTTCGGCCCACGCATCGACTACCCCGCCTCTGAGCGCGTGCTCCGGCAGGCGGTTGACGAGGGCATCAACTTTATCGAGACCTCCAACACCTATGGCGAGGGCGAGGCCGAACGTTTTATCGGCCGGGCCTTGCATCGCCAGCGGCAGCAGGTACTGGTGGCCACCAAAGTGGCCTCCAACATGGGCGACGGCCCTAACACGCATGGGGGCTCACGCAAGCATATTCTGGAGCAGGTGGATCTCAGCTTACAGCGCCTGCAGACCGATTACATCGACCTCTATCAGATCCACTACTACGATCCGTTTACGCCCCTGGAGGAAACCCTGCGCACCATGCACTGGTTGGTGCAGCAAGGCAAGGTACGCTACATCGGCTGTTCCAATTTCGCCGCCTGGCAGGTGGCCGAAGCCATGGGCATCACCACAGCCTTGGGGCTGGAGCCACTGATCAGCGTTGAGCCGGAGTATAGCATGCTGAAGCGCGCCATCGAGAAAGAGCTGATCCCGTGTTGCACGCGCTACAACGTCGGCATCCTGCCGTATTTCCCGCTGGCCAGTGGCTTTCTCACCGGCAAATATCGGCGCGACCAGCAAGCCGCCTCTGGGACGCGCTTTGCGGTGCAGACGCGCCGGGCCGAGACCATTTTGACGCCAGAAAATTTTGATGTGCTGGAGAAGTTAGAGGCTTTTGCGGCGGCGCGCTCGCGCCCGTTGGTCGAGCTGGCCTTTGCCTGGTTGCTGGCGCATCCGCAGGTGAGCAGCGTCATTGCCGGTGCGACGACCCCGGAGCAGATCAGCGCCAACGTCAAGGCGGTGGACTGGTACCTGTCGGCGGCGGAGATGGTGGAACTGGACGGCATGCTGCAAGCGCTGGCGCATACGTGGCACATTCCGACGACCCACCTGCGGCCCTTCCGCGCCTGGTAGGGGCCTGCAGGGCCGTGTTTCTCCGCGTGATGGCGCTACTCCAGACCGCCCGGCAGGAGACGTGGCGCTGAGCGCGGACCCAAGGGAAGGTATGGCCTGGGCCACACCTGTACTCCTGGCAAGTCGGTATGCGCGGCCCTTCCTGATTGACAGTCCCAGGCTAGCCCATTATCATGACGCAACGTACGGAGAACCTGCCCAAACAGGGTGTATAGGCTACGGTAGTCTGTGCACAGGTGCTCTGCCTGACACGAGGAGGAAGGCCATGGCCAACCAGGAAGTCAGTATGATCGCGCACTTGATGCGGCGCGCCGGATTTGGGGCTCCACGGGAGGAGTTGGAAGCCCGTGCCGCCAAGGGCTACGAGGCGACCGTCGAAGAACTGTTACATCCAGAAACTCAGCCCCCTCTCAATCGCGATGAAATGATGCGCTACCATCCGTGGACCTGGCGTCCTGGGACACTGCCGGGCATGGGGGCGGCCGAGTGGCTGCATGACATGATCAACACCAGGCGGCCCCTGGAAGAAAAGATGACCCTGTTCTGGCACCAGGTGTTTGCCACGGGCGTGTCAAAAGTCGATCACTACGATGATGTCATGGACATGATCGTCAAATTTCGCGACAAGGGCATGGGCGATTATCGCGCACTGCTCCTGGAGATGGCCAAAGACCCAGCCATGATCTACTGGCTCGACAACTGTGACAACCATGCCACCGCGGTGAACGAAAACTGGGGCCGCGAGTTGCTTGAACTGTTTAGTATGGGCGTGAATAATTACACGGAGACGGACGTGCGCGAGTGTTCGCGGGCGTTCACTGGCTGGACCATCCTGCCCAAATTGCCGCGTGGCCCGATTGGTCGCCACGACTGGTTCTTCGAGTATCGCGAAGAAGACCACGATGACAGCGAGAAGACTTTTCTGGGTGTGACGGGCGATCTCGACGGCGAAGACATCATCCGCATCATCTGTGAGCAGCCGGCCACGCCCCGCTTTGTGGCGCGGCATCTGTACAATTTCTTCGTGGCTGACGAAGCGCAAGTGCCCGCCTGGTCGGTGACGCCGCCACGTGATCCGTCGGCTATCAACTTGCTGAGCAAGACGTTAGTGCAATCGGACTACGACATTCGCTCGACCTTGCGTGTGTTGTTTAACTCCGACTTCTTCAAAGATTCCCTCTATGCCCGTCTCAAAAGCCCGACGGAAGTGGTGGTCGGGACCTTGCGCCTCGTCGGCGGGGCCGAATTTCCGGCGCCTGGCCTGGGCAACCTGTCGCGCCAGCCTGGGTACATGGGCCAGGACTTGCTCAATCCCCCCAGCGTTGAGGGTTGGCATACGGGCGTGGAATGGATTAACAGCGGCTCGTTGATGCAGCGTGTGAATTTTACCGCGGAGCTGGTCGGCGATGTGAGCCGTCCGGGCATCAAGGCCATCGTCAACCGTCTGCACGTACAGCAGGTGCGGACTATCGACGCGGTGGTGGATAGCTGCCTGGACTTGCTCGGTCCCCTCGACATGTCCTCGTCAAGCCGGGCCGGGTTGGTCGGCTTTAGTGGCGAAGGCGGGGATTTTCTGTGGGATACGCCGGAGCACATCCAGACCTCCACGGCGCGGGTCTCCGAGCTGCTGCAGTTGATTGTCGCCACCCGCGAATATCAGTTCGCCTAAAGAGAGAAGGACGTCATCATGGCTAACACAAGCAAAGATCCGGTGCTGGTGGTGCTCCAGCTGACCGGTGGCAATGACTACCTGAATACGGTCATTCCCTATACCAACCCCCTGTACAAAGACTATCGGCCCGTGGTCGGGATCCCCGACAACAAGGTGCTCCCCCTCGACGACAAAGTCGCCTTCCACCCGGCCATGGGGGCGATGAAGCCGATCTACGAGCGCGGCGACATGGCGATTCTCCACGGTGTGGGCTATCCCAATGCGCCACGTTCGCATTTCCGTTCCATGGACATCTGGCATACCTGTGAGCCGACCAAGCTGGGCACCGAAGGCTGGTTGGGTCGGGCCACCCGCGAGATCGATCCCCACAAAGAAAACGTGCTCACCACAGTGAGCTTCGGGCCGGCGCTGTTCCGGGCCTTAACGCTGCCCGGTGTGCCGGTGGCCTGTGTGGATAATCTCGACACCTACGGCTTGCTGCCAGGCGTCTCGGAACAGCGCCAGCGTCAGCGTATTCTGCAGTGGTTTGCGCATATGTACTCCCCGGCGGTGGGCAGCGGTCCGGTGATGGATTATCTCGGCCAGACTGGCCTGGATACCTTGCAAGGTGCCGATATCCTGAAGAATGCGCCGAAGATGTACTCCTCGACCATTCAATACCCGGAAACGCCCATTGCCAAGAAGTTGAAGGGCATTGCCCAGGTGCACATGGCCAATTTCGGCACGCGTATCTTCTACTGCGATCACGGCAGTTTCGACAGCCATTCCAACCAGCATGGCATGCACGACAAGCTATGGCAGGATGTGTCCGCCGGCGTCGCCTGCTTCTTCGATGACCTGAAGGAGCATGGGATGGGCGACAACGTGGTCATGCTGATGTTTTCCGAGTTTGGCCGCCGCGCGCGCGACAACGGCTCGGGCACCGATCACGGCTCTGGTGGCGTGGCCTTTGTGCTCGGTGAGCAGGTGAAGGGCGGGCAGTACGGCGAATTCCCCTCCATGAAGGCTGAGGATCTGGAACAGGGCGACGTGGTCCCGAATCATGACTTCCGGGGCCTGTACAGCACGTTGCTGGAAGATTGGATGGGCCTGGACGCCAAGCCGCTGGTGGGCGGGACGTTTGAAAAGTTGGCGTATCTGTAAAGGTCAACACCGCGCCTGGCGTCAAGCGCCAGGCGTATGGAGGAAATGCCATGCTTACCGAAACGGTCGCAGGACGCACCTATGACTATAGTCACAACGTCGGGCGCGGGGCGCAGACGGGCATGGGGTTTAACAACCCGGTGGCCATGGCCCTGGACGCCGACGGTGTGCTGTACGTGGTCAACCGGGGGCAAGAAAGTATCAGCAACGTCCCGTGGGATCGCACGGGCATCGGCCAGCGCATCAGTAAGGTCTCCCTGGGCAGTCAGGCAGGCGAAGAAGACTATCTCCACGAGTTTAGCCGCTACGGCAGCCAGCCCGGCCAGCTCATCTGGCCAGCGGGGATTGTCGTGGATCGACACAACCACATCTACGTCACGGACGAATGGCTCAACCGCATCTCCGTCTTTGACACCGACGGCACGTTTCTCCGCTCCTGGGACGCGGTCCAGCCGGGCGAGAGCACGCCGAACGGCATCGCGGGCATTGCGCTGGATGCCAACGATATCCTGTACGTGACCGATGGGCGCAGCCATAAGGTGCGCAAATTTGCTACCGATGGCACGTTTCTCGGCAGTTGGGGCCGTCTGGGCAGTGCACCCGGCGAACTGGATTCCCCCTGGGGCATCACCGTCGATGATGCCGGCTATATCTACGTAGCAGATCACAAGAACCACCGGGTGCAGAAGTTCAGCAGTGATGGGGCATGCGTGGCCCGCATTGGCAGCGCCGGGATCAAGCGGGGTTCGTTGGAGTACCCGACCGACGTGGCGGTGGACCCTGATGGTGATGTGTATGTGTGCACGTGGAATAAAAACGCCTGGGATAGGGGCCGCATTCAGGTTTTTAATGCCGAGGGGCGTTTCCTGACGGGACTGGTGGGCGATGCGCAGCAGCTGTCCCTGTGGGCGCAGATGACCGTCGAAGCCAACACCGACTACCTCAAGCGCCGTCGCGAGGTACGTAGCACCGAGCCGGAGTGGACGTTTGCCCAGCCGACGTCGGTGGTGTTTGATACCATCAACGAGCGTGTGCTGGTGGCCGATACGCAGCGCAGCCGCATCCAAATCTACAACAAGCTCGCCGACTACCTGGTGCCACAGATGAACCTCTAGACAGGGGACGTTGGGCAGGTCAATGTCGTGGGCGCTCTCTCCCACTGGGAGAGGGCGCCCACTCCGGAGCCCCCCGATCACCAGGACACGCCATGGACACCTTCGCGACCGACGCAGAAGCCGCTACGTATCGCATGCTCAAGCAGGTTCTACAGAATCATGTGGCCCTGCATGCGATGTCGATCCTCGCCACCTCCATGGCCTGTACGGGGTTGGTGGGCGATCACTGTCTGGCGTGCTGCACGGCAGGGACCGCCCCGCACGAAGTCGTGGTAGGCATGCGTGACTGGCTCAAAAGCGGCGTGCGCGCGCGGCAGATGCAGCCCGCTCTGCCACCCTTCGGCCAGGCCTCAGCCCACGCACCTGAAGTACACCTGGGTGAGCATTCTCGGAGCCTGTATGACGCCCTGCGGCAGCTTCTCCATGATGTCAGTGAGGCCCAGCGTATTGACAGCCGTGGCAGTATGCACATTGCGCTCCGGCTCCTCGCCGATGTGCTCAGCATGTTCCTGCACCAATTCAACCATACGCTGGACGCCGTAGACGTGATTATCGACACGGTTGTTGGTCCGTCGCTCGACAGCTACCTGACGCCTCTTGTGCCCCCTGTGGCTTCCTGAGCTGTTGCGGTCCCGCCTGCGTGCCGTTGTTGATACCCACGGTGCACACCCAGGAGCCGCAGCAACTGTTGCCGTAGGCGTTACGCCTGGCACAGGGCTAGGCGACCCTTGGATGCACGTCGGGTCTCCCCATCAAGAGGCCAACTGGAGGATCGACGCTTGGTCGTGCGCCATGGGCCCAGTGGCAGACGGCGTTACCCCCTTCCCGTGACGTTGCCTGGACGGCTGAGGGCAGTCCTACACCGATACAATATCTCCACCCCATCACGCCCACAGAGCCGTCGCCGGGTGCGTGGGGCCTGAGACGCAGCGCACAACGTTTTCGGGAATCCCCGTAGTTGGCGTCCTCCCCCGGCTCAAAGGCGGTGAGTAGCGCCATTCGTGCACGCCCTCGCGTGTGGCTTGCTCGCGGATGGCGAGCTCGAGCACCGCCGCCTGGCTGATGCTGCGCTTGCCCGCGATCACCGCCAAGAGGCGTTTGGCTTCTGGGCTGAGGCGCATACTGGTGCAGCATTGCGTTTCCAGGGGTTGTAATGTAGAACGTAATGCGCTACATTGCACCCCCTGGGGCCTTGCAGGCCCCCGCGATTTCCTCCCTCCGCTCAAGCGAGGGGCCTCCGGCGCAATCTTTGAGGAGAACACGGGCATGCTGCGTAAGACAAGTGCAGGGATTCTGGCCAGTCTGACTTGGTGGTGCATGAGCCTCGCTGGCCATGCCGCCACCGTGACCCACATCTATGAGCTCAACGGTAGTTTTGCTGATGCCCTTGGTGGTCCTTCCATGGTGCCGACCGGAGGGACGCTGGGTCTAACAGGCTATACTTTTGGTGCAGGCCAAGGCCCGCATGTCAGCCAGGCCATCAACCCCGCCACCTACTCTATTGAAATGCTCTTCAGCATTGATACGACCAGTGACTACAGGAAACTCATCGATTTCAAGGACCGGACCGTTGATACGGGACTCTACAACCTCAATACCGCGTTGAATTTCTACGACCTCACTACGGGACCGACCGGGACGTTTACGGCGGGGCAAATGGCCCACCTCGTGGTGACCCGTGATGACACTACCGATGCCTTCATTGGCTATGTCAATGGAGTGCAGCAGATTGCCTTCACCGATGCCGGTGCGCTCGCCACCTTCACCGGCGCCAATAACATCATCCACTTCCTGCGGGATGACTCCGCCGTTGGGGGAGAAAACGCCAGCGGCTTTTTAGATCTTGTACGCCTGTATGATGGCGTGCTCACCTCGGCGGAAGTGACCGATCTGTTCAACGGCGGCGTGCCGCCTGGACTCCCCGGACCGAGTGCGGTGCCTGAGCCGGCCACCGTGTTCTTAGTGAGCCTTGGGCTCCTGGGGGTGGGGGTGGTCGCCCGACGGCGCCAGCCGTAGCCGACCGTCAGCCCAACATGGGGTGGCTGGCGACCGCAGCAGGCCTCAAGCGCTCAACGGGTGCCTTGCGGCCCAACCAGCAGACCCTGTGCGCGCTCCTGGTCGCCTGCGCCCCAAGGCCCAGGCGCGATCTGGCCTGGGCTGGCGCGTTGTGACCACCCGCGGCTGCAACCGTGTCAGGGAGAAAGGGTACACCTATGCACGATGGCCACAGGCCGGTGGAGCGCTGCGCAATTGCGACGTGGCTGCGCGTTGGCCTGCATCATGGTGGTCATCTGGAGCCTGGGCCGCACGACCAGCGCCGTGGACGCCAGCCCGGCGGCCGGCACGCCGCTTGCGCCCCGTGTGGTCGATGGTGGCTTGGGGGCAATGTTGATCAGCGACCATGTCAAGACCGGGGCACTCCACAGCGCCGATGTGCTTTCTGCTGCCGAACTCGCCAGCATCGGTGATAGCGCCTACTCACCCGCGTCGGCAGCCCCAAAGAACGTACTCACCACGTTGACCAGCTTGTGCACTTCCGTCAGAAACTGCTGGCTGCCCGTGAGGGCGGGGAGGACATCGCGAAACCACCCCCCGACCGTGCGGGCTCTGGCCTGCGCGGCTGGCGCATGGGGCTCTGCAGCGGCCCTGGCCAGCGTGTGTACCTGATGCAGCGCCTCGGTTTTGTCGGGCTCCGCCAGCGTGGTTTCAGCATCGAGCAAGCGCCGTAAGGCGTCAAGATGCTGCTTCAGCATCTGGGCCGCCGTGTCGGTTTCAGGGAGGCCCTTGATGCTCTCGGCTACCTGGAGACTGTGATCGCCGAGGTTGAGTTGCCCGGTGTTGTCGCGTCCAACGTGGACTTCGCGACGATGATCATCGACGTGCATGGTCCCTCCTTGATAGACAACCAGTGGCTTGCTGGCCAGTGATTCTACTATGTGCGTCAGCGAGGCGTTGTGCTGACGCTCTACGGCCAGCACGGTATCTCGCCCCGCCAGTTGCTCCTGATACCTGGCTTCGATGCGTGCCAGTTTCTCCTGATACCCGGCGCGTAAATCGGCGTGCAGACGCTCTTTGGGCATCCCCGGCGGCGCATGCACGCGTACAACGAACACCCCGTCGCCTTTGTCTTCAATGCCTTGTACCCGTACCTCAGCGGCGTCCGACCCGGCCTGCTGACGGATACGCTGCACCGTGGCCAGCAGGGCTTGCCAGTCAATACCATCGCGAAAAATCAGGTCCACGGTGTGAAACACTTCCTCAAATAGCTTGGTGAACTCCCCCGGCCCAAACTGGCCACTAGCCGGGCGGCGCTCGCCGTGCCCACCCAGGAGGTAGACATAGGCGCAGACCACGTCATCTAACTTCGTGGTGTGATCAATGTTCCAGGCTTCCACACAGGCGCCGGTGAGGTTGGCGCCGGTAAAATCGGTCCCAATGGCCTGTAATTTGGTGAGGTTGGCATCACGCAGGTCCCCCTGGCACAGAGCCGCACCGCTGACGTCGGCCTCGGTGAGATCCGCGTCACGCAGGTTGGCGGCGACGAGAGAGGCGCCCCGCAGGTCTTTCCTGGCGTAGGCGCCGTTTTGCCCGGCGCCAGTGACCAGGAGCTGGCGCACGACAGGGTCCGCCAGCAGGGTGTCTTTGTCCTGGGCATAGTGCAGATCTCGGGCCTCACGCAGGCAGGTGTGGTGCAGCGTGGCGCCCCGCAACCTGGCCTGGCCTAGCCGGGCGCCGGTGAGGTTCGCGTTACGCAGGTCAGCCTGGGTGAAATTGGTGCCCAGCCAGCAGCGCCACCACAGGCCTACACGCCGGAGCAGAGCAAAGCGCGGGTCGTCGCGCCAGGCACGGCATGAGGCGTACCAGAATGCCGCGATGTAGCACATCGCCAGGAGAGCCATAACGACGAAGTCTATCACTCCTACTCCTAAAACTATAACTATTAATACTCCTATGACTACATCTACACCTATACCTACGACTACTCCTTCTCCTACTCCTGCTCCTTCTACTATGACTGCTACTACTACTATGACTAATACTACTACTGCGCCTACGACTGCGCCTGCGCCTACGCCTACGACTACGCCTATGACTGCGCCTGCGCCTGCGCCTGCGACTGCGACTGCGACTGCGACTACGGAGGAAGAAAGCCCGATACTTAGAGCTGGAAGAACTCCGCGCCACACGAGAAGGATAAGATAAAGGCACACCAGAGCAGCATAGATCGCGGCAAGAAGGTCTCCCCACGGTTGGAGATCTTGGTCATGCCTGAGCAGAGTGAAGACCATGAGCATGAGTGCAAACAGGGAGCCTTGTAGGGCAGTCAAGGACAATATAGCCGCACTTTTAAGCACCCTCGCCTGCCACCGCACCCCCGTCACCACCTGGCGCAAATCCGCGCCCACCAGCGTCGCCTGGCGCAAATCCGCCCCCTGCAGCTTGGCGCCGCGCAAGTCCGCCCGGCTCAGATCCAGCCCGCGCAACCTGGCGCCGCGTAGATCCGCCTGCCGCAAGTCGGCCCCTTGCAGAAAATCCCGCCCTTTGCGGCAGGCTTCTCGGGTGAAATTGCGCCCGCGCAGGTTCTCACCACGCAGATTGAGAGGTGTCATGGTGTTCTCGCCTGATTGAGCCACCGTGTCAGAGGCGCCAGGCTGCGAGGATGCACCTTGGCCTGTCTCCATGTTGCTGCTCTCCTCCGCCGTGGTGCCCAATGTCCGTCACCCAGGCCAGCCCCAGCGCCAGCCTCCATGGTACGTGTCGTAAGCCATGCGGGCGCTATTGTGCCACAGTCCCAGCGAGACTGCATCCCCTGCGTCGCTTGGCCGTGGGCGATGGTGGCAACGCCATAGACCTCTTCCCTGGGAGCGCGGGCGTCCCGCCGGCTGGGGAAGCGCCCAGGATGGCCGCATTCCCCGGCCTGTGACGCCTCGGCCCGGACGTTCTGTCTCCCACACATTTTTATCTTGAAAATGATTTTCAAAATCATTTATAGTCATCCCCCGCAAGCACCGTCTGTCTCTACAAGGCTCTGTCACCAAGGAGAAACTCCGTGCAACGTCTCACATCGCTCCTACCGATCATCGCGCTCTCCCTCGCTCTCAGTGCCGCGTGCGCGTCTGCTGCAGACACCACGCCAGAACTGACCCTCACGCTCGAGCAGCACCGCTTTACACCGGAAGAACTGCGGGTCAAGGCCAATACCCCGTTCGTCCTGGTCATCACCAACAAGGACAAAGAGGAGGAGGAATTTGAAATCGCCACACTCCGCATTGAGAAAATGGTGCCTGGCGGGAAAACCCTGCCACTGAAAATGCCGGCCCTCAAACCCAGCACGTACGTCTTCGTTGGGGAATTTCACGAGAAGACCGCCAAGGGGCGCATCATCGCTGAGTGAGGCGCGTGCCTGCTCGCCAAACATGAGGAGACGCACATGCGCTATATCACGCTCGGGCTGGTGTTACTGCTCGGTGGGGCCCTCGCCCCAGCCTACGCCCAATACGCAGAACCCAATATCAGTTTTTTCTATCCTTTAGCGACCAGACGACCGGTCACTGAGCGCGAACTCGAAGGCCAGATGGTCCATAGCAAGGGGCCGGAGGGCCGTGAAACTGCAGCGCTCCTGGCCCTGGAGTGGCCGGTCCTGCCGCGTGTGCAGCTTGAGGTCGAAATCCCCTTCACCGTCCTTGATCCCGATGCCGGCAAGGTGGTCGCCGGTTTTGGGGATATCGAGCTGCAAGCCAAGCTCCAGGTGTTCAAGTCTGTGCAATATCGTGCCCTGGTGGCGTTTGGGCTCGAAATGAAACTGCCCGCCGGCTCGCGCGCCCGCAGGCTGGGCGGCGAACACGCCATTGAGCCGTTTCTGACTGCGGGCATAGCGCTGGGACCATTCGATCTGATTGGCGAGGTGGCCTATGAATGGATTCTGAATGGCGACGACCGCCCACGGGAACAGGAATTGACGGCGCGTCTGGCGGTGGGCTATCCGGTCTCACAGAAATAGCGCTTTAGCGCGTGGAAGCCACGCCGATTTATCGGCAGTAGAGGAAACGTTCCCGGCTTGAGCCAGAGGCATTGTATGTGATATACGCATGTGATACAATATTCGCATGAAAACCGTACGCACGATTGCCTGCAAACTTGTGCCAACTGACGAGCAACGTACGGAATTGGATGCCACACTTGTGGCCTTTGCCGAGGCCTGTAACTTTGCGGCAGAGGTTGCCAGGTCGATCCATTCC
>SXGT01257818.1_pt1 | contig 41059 bp, 32 predicted proteins | sample 3176221 | NCBI WGS metagenome assembly SXGT01 (sample SAMN11356862, study PRJNA531348) | freshwater metagenome | isolation source: freshwater sample F1-120 | place: China: Fuxian Lake, Yuxi | collected 2017-12-25
CCAGCGTGTCGTTGCCATCACCACCCAGCAGCGTGTCGGCACCGCTGCTGCCATAGAGCGTGTCGTTGTCAGCCGCGCCGTCGAGCAGGTCGTCGCCCGCGCCACCGTAGAGGTAGTCGCTGCCACCCTCGCCGTACAGCGCGTTGACCATGCCGGCAGCATCCGTGCCGGCAGACAAGGAGTCGTTGCCTTCGCCGCCGTGCAGCGTGTCGCTGCCATCGTCTCCGACGAGATAGTCGCCACCCTCACCACCGTAGATCGTGTCGTCGCCCGCACCGCCGTACAGCGAGTCCGCCCCGCCCTGGCCATCGAGCACGTCGTTCCCTGCAACGCCGTAGGCGGTGTTGCCCGCAGCGTTGCCCGTGTAGACGTCCGATCCACTCGTGCCCTTCCACGCCGGGAAGTTGTCGACGAAGTCCGCGAGCGAGAGCGACGACGCACCCGTCAGGTGTACGAGCAGGTCCACCTCGCTGAACTGGCCATCGTCGTTGGCATCCACCCATACCTCGACGCGCCCCAGCGTGGCGTCGTGCTTCCAGACGACGTCCGCAAAGCCGTCGCCGATGAGCCCTGCCGGCAGCTGCACACCGGAAGACCCACCACCGCCGGCGTAGACGAACGCAATGGGGTCCTCGTTGAAGGCGAGCGCAAGCGAGCCGCTGAACGCCGGCAGGTCGATGAGGTCGCCGCCTGCGACACCACCGCCCGCGAAGTCGGTGATCGTGTCGATGGTGGTGGGTGAAGATTCGGTGCGCGGCGACGTGAGGTTGAACGCGAAGGTGTCCACGCCCGCCCCCCCGGTGAGCGTGTCCGCACCGAGGCCACCACGGATCAGGTCGCTGTTCGCACCACCACTGATGACGTCGGAGCCATCGCCCCCGTTCAGTACGTCGCTGCCCGCACCACCCAGGATCTCGTCGTTCCCGTCACCCGCGTTGACGGTGATCGCGCCGGTGACGGCCGTCGCGTCCACCCGCAAAAGGTCGGATTGCGCCTGCGCCGTCGCATCGATCGTGAAGCCCTGCGCGGTGGCCACCGTGTTCGCGTGCAGCGTGAGCCGGATCGTGCTGTCGCTCTCCGCACGGATGAGTTCGATGCCCGTCACCGTGTTCGCACCGAACATGACGCTGCTGGCGTAGTTCCCGCCCAGCACCAGCTCGTCCACCTCGCTGCCGAACGCCGGCGTGCCGCCATCGACCTGGTCGCCCGCATCGAGCGCATTGCCCGCGTACACGCGGTCGCTGCCTGCACCAGCGGCGACCGCGTCCGAGCCACCCTTGCGCAGGTCGAGGTAGTCGCTGCCGGCGCTTCCAGCCAGCGACTCGTTGCCAACGCCGTCGAGTCGAACCACCTCGCCGTTCGCGAACGTGAAGTTGGCATCGGTGAGCTGCGTGAAGGCAATGCCACTGAGTCGCACCGTGCTGCCCGAGTGCCGCACCAGCACGTCGGCACCGGATGGCTCGATGCCGAGGTACAACCCGGTGTAGCCGCTGGGGAACGCGAGCGCGTCGTTCAATGGGTCGAAGGCAATCGTCGTACCCGACACTGCGGGAAAGCTATAGGTCGTCACCGGGCGCATCCTCCATTCCAGATGTCTTGGGTCGACGCAGTGGTGCGCTCCGGGCACGCGAGCGCGCGCGGTCACCCGGACGGACGGGATGCGTCGATTCGATCGCCCAGGACCGCGGCGGCACGCTCGACGACGACACTCACTGTCATCGCGCGCCGGCCCGCGTCTGGACGGACGGGGAAGGAAGCTACTCGGCGAGGGGCCGCGCTACAACACCCAGATGGGTGAAGTTCAATGGGCGCGCCGGCGCGACTGGAACAGGGTGCTACGCGGCATCCGCGCCGGCTTTCCGCTCAACCGACAACCACGTCCGTCGTGAGATGCACCGTGGCCTTCAGCGAGTTGCTGATCAGACACACCTGCTCCGCTCGCTGCAGCAGGCGCTCCGCGCGATCGGCGGGCACATCCGCCGGCACCTGCAGGCGCGCGTGCACATGCATCGCGGTGAACTGGGTGACCTTGTCCACGCGATCGAGCTCGCCTTCCACGCGCACGTCGAGCGTGGTCCACGGCACCTTCGATGCGCCGGCGACGGAGCGAAAGGAGAGTACGAAGCAGTCGGCCACCGCGCCCACGAGCAGTGTCTCGGGCGACCAGGCGTCTCCCGGCCCGTCGAACTCCGCCGGGGGCGCGGTGCGCAGCGTCGGAATGCCGTTGCTCTCGAGCTGAACGTGGCCCTCGGGCACGGCGTGCGCACCTACCTCGTAGCGATGCGGGAAGGGATGCATGTCGTGTCCTCCGGACTGTGTACGAACGATCTGCGTCACCCGCACCACATGGGCGCGGAGCGACTGCATTCAATGCCGCGTGCGCGCGGGGATGGTTACCTCGACGAACTGCCGAAGCACATCCGCAAGCGCCTGCGGGCACTGCATGTTCGGCGAGTGGCCGACGCCGTGCCAGAAGTGCAGGCCCGCACCTGCGGGAAGCTTGCCCCAGGTGCCGAGCATGCTCTCAACGCTGATCAGCTCATCCGCATCACCACCCACCAGCAACGATGGCACGCCGAGCGCACGCAACTGCGCTCCGCGGCGCACCCTGAACATCGATCGCAGCGAGCCACGCAAGCGCACCTCCGGCGCCGCCGCCATGTCTGCCAGCAATTCGCGCATCGGTTCTTCCAGTGCGGATGGCTCTGCGTTCGTCGTGATGCCATCGCCGCCACCACCCTGCTCACGTTGCGCACGCCGTGCCGCCATGCGCGCATCGATGAAGGCCTCGAGTTCGGCATCCGGCATCTCGCGGCCATCGGGGTCCGCGGGATCCAGCAGCACGAGCCCCTTCAGCAGCTGCGGCCACTGCACCGCGAAGCACGCGGCCGTCGGACCACCCAGCGAGTGCCCGACGAGCGTGAAGCGGCCCGGTGCGAGCTGCGTGATCGCCTCGTGTGCGTCTGTGGCGAAGATCTCCACGCCGTAGTCGCCCTCATTCGGCGGCGCGTCGGATGCACCGGCACCGCGGTTGTTCAGCGCGATGGTGGTGTAGCGGTCCGCCGGCAGCGCCTGCTGCAGCCAGTGCCAGATGCGCGCGGAAGCCTGGAAGCCGTGAATCAGCAGTACCACCTCGGGCCCGTGGCCATGTCGAAAGTACTCGAGTCGGACGGTCGACAGCTGGACGAAGGGCATGGGGCAACCTGGCGTGGTGAGGGTGGCACCAACGCTACGCCCGAGGTCGCCGGCGCGCACGCATCCACTGTGCGCGGCATTGGGGAGATCAGCCTTGATCGCGCGCAAGATGTGCTGGCACGTCATCCTCCACACTATCGGTCCCGCGACAGCAAAGGTGCGGCCCGCGTGCGCCGGCCGCCAGGAGCCCCATGCCGCAGTCACGCATCGTCGTCAGCATCGGCGGCAACGCCTTCGAGCGTGCTGGCCAGCCGCTCACGATGGCCGGGCAGTTCGGGCTCGCCGAGACCATGCTCGAGATGCTGCTGCCATTGCTGACCGGGCCGGACGCCGTGCTGCTCACCCATGGCAACGGGCCGCAGGTCGGCAACCTGCTTCGCCGCAGCGACTTCGCGGCGGACCTCGCCTATGCCGTGCCCCTCGAGGTCTGCGTGGCCGAGAGCGAGGGCGAGCTCGGCTACGTACTGCTGCAGTCGCTCTACAATGTGCTCGCGAAGGCGCACCGCCGACGCGAAGTCGCGGCCCTGCTGACGCTCGTGGAGGTCGACGCCGCGGACCCCGCCTTCGCCGAACCCACGAAGCCGATCGGCGCCGTGCTTACCGCCGCGGAGTTGGTCGCGCTGCGCGCACGCGGTGCGCCCGTGGTGCTCGATGCCGGGCGTGGATGGCGCCGCGTGGTGGCCTCACCGCGGCCTGTGCACATACCAGGCATGGCCACACTGGACGCACTGCTGCGCAACGACACCCTCGTGATCGCCTCCGGTGGTGGCGGCGTGCCGGTGGCCCGCACCGGCATGGGCGACAGCACGCGCCTCGACGGCATTCCTGCCGTGATCGACAAGGACCACACCGCGGCACTGCTCGCCGATGGCCTGGGCGCACACCTGCTGCTCATCGTCACCGCCGTGCCCTGCGTGTACCGGGACTACGCCGATGTTGCGCGCCGCACACCACTGCGATCGCTGCGCATCGCAGACGCCGAGGCGCTCGCACGTGCCGGCCAGTTCCCGGCTGGCACGATGGGCCCGAAGATCGATGCTGCCCTGCACTTCCTGCGTGGCGCACCGGACCGGCGCGTGATCGTGTGTGCGCCGGATGGCATCACCGCCGCCCTCGCCGGCAATGCCGGCACACGCATCGAACCATGAACGCTTCATCGAAAAGAGAACGCAGACCCCGCGGAGCGCACGCCATGACACCCATGCGAACCCTGATCCTCGGCGCTGCCGGGCGCGACTTCCACGACTACCTCATGTTCTTCCGCGGCAACCCGATGTTCGAGGTGGTCGCCTTCACGGCGGCGCAGATTCCCTACATCGAGCGCCGGCGCTTTCCCGCCGAGCTCGCTGGCGAGGCCCATCCCGATGGCATCCCGATCCATCTCGAGTCGGAGCTCGAGGTGCTCATCGAACGCGAGCGCATCGACATCGTGTTCCTCGCCTACAGCGACCTCGACGACCTCGCCGTGATGCACCTCGCCGCGCGCGTGCAGGCCTGCGGCGCAGCCTTCGCGATGCTGGGCGGGAAGCAGACGCAGCTCCGCTCGCGGCTGCCAGTGATCGCCGTAACCGCCACGCGCACCGGTGCCGGCAAGAGCCCGCTGTGCCAGTGGCTCGCGGCACGGTTCGCCCGTCAGGGCATCCGCGCCGGCGTGCTGCGCCATCCCATGCCCTATGGCGACCTCTTGCGCCAGCGCGTTCAGCGCTTCGCGACGATGGATGACCTCGCAGCCGCGGACTGCACGGTAGAGGAACGCGAAGAGTACACGCCCTACATCGAGGCCGGGCTCGTGATCCACGCCGGTGTGGACTACGCGGCGATCCTCGCTGCCGCCGAGGCGGAGGCCCAGCTGATCCTGTGGGACGGCGGCAACAACGATGTCGCCTTCGTGCGGCCAGACCTGCTGATCACCATCGCGGACGCACTGCGCCCAGGGCACGAAACGAGCTACTACCCGGCAGAGACGAACATCCGCGCCGCCGACATCGTGCTGATCAACAAGGTCGACGAGGCGCAGCGGGCCGACGTGGACGCGATGCGTGCGCGCATCGCCGAGATCAACCCGCGCGCCGCGATCATGGAGACCAGCTTTTCGCCCGCGATCCAGGCGAGTCGCGATGCGCCTGCGGCATCGCTCGCCGGCAAGCGTGCACTCGTGATCGAGGACAGTCCCACCATCACCCACGGCGGCATGGCCTCCGGGGCCGGACTCGTGGCCGCGCAGCGTGCGGGCAGCACGCAGCTGATCGAAGCACGCCTGCATGCGGTGGGCACCATCGCCGCGACCTATCGCACCTATCCGCACATCGGCCCCGTGCTGCCCGCGCTCGGCTATTCGGCGCAGCAGCGCGAGGACCTGCTGGCGACGATCGAGCGCTGCAACGCGGATGTCATCGTGGATGCCAGCCCCGCCGGCATCGAGCACCTCTACAACGGTGCCGTACCAGTACTGCGCGTGCTCTATCCCTTTGCACAGCGGCGCGGCCCGGACCTCGCGCAGGCGATCGATGCCTTCCTGCAACGCCACGGCGTGCGGGCGGATCAACCCAGTGGCGCATGACGATGTATCGCAATCGTTGATGCGCGCGGCGGACCTGTCACGCTGCGGGCGCTACCGCTACGCGTTGCACCGGACATGGCGGAACGACGCGCCAAAGGTGCTGTTCATCGGGCTGAACCCCTCGACCGCCGACGCGCACAACGATGATGCGACCTCGCGCGTGTGCATGAACTACGCACGCCGCTGGGGCTTTGGCGGGCTGCTGCTGGCCAACCTCTTTGCCTGGCGCGCGACGCATCCACGCGACCTGTTCGCTGCGCCGCGGCCGATCGGTCCGCGCAACGACAAGGTGTTGCGCTCGTTGCAGGAGGAGGTTTCGCTGGTTGTCTGCGCCTGGGGCGACGGCGGCGCGCATCGCGAGCGCGACCGGCGCGTCCTCGAACTGCTGCACGCACCGCACTGTCTGACGACCCTGCGCAGCGGCCGGCCGGGGCATCCGCTGTACAAGTCAGCAGCGCTGCTGCCACGGCCGTTGTGATGCACACGCGCCCGAGACAAGGTGCAGACCGCAGGGCTGCCCCTCGGGTTCGCGCTTCCGACGGATGCGTCTGCAGTCGCTATTGGGCGAGGTACGCCTGCAGGCTGCCATCCAGCAGCAGTGCACGCACGTCATCGGGCTCGAGTACCTGGCCATCGAGTCTCGCGCGCAGCCAGACCAGGAGCTCCAGCTGCAAGCGTGATGCAGCAGCGCCGACAGCCGCATCGCTGGCTGGTGTCAGACCCCAACACACGCGGAAGTCGACCGCATGGTTGGCAGGACAGTTCTCGAGGGCAAGCGCAGCCGCAATCACTCCTGCAGCAGATGTCACCTGCACCGGCGCGTTGAATGCCCAGACCAGGTCCGGTCCCTTGGTCGAGGTTCCCCATCGATCAACGCAAGGATGTCGACATCGCTGAACTCGCTGCCGCTCTGCCGCGCAAGGCTGCCACACACCAACACAGCCTCGAGTGCCGGTTCTGCTTCGCGCATGCGCTCGATGATGCCCGCAAGGGCTGTTTCAGGAATCGTCCCATGGGCAGCCACGCAACGCCCTTGCTCCCGCTCGAACCCGCGACAACCCTGCCTCGGTAGACGGCTTGCGCCCGGCGACACTGCCGTCAGTCGAACAGGCTGTCCAGCCTGCGCTTGATCTGCTCCGCCACGTACAGCGCGAGCGACTGCAGCGTGCTGGTGGGGTTCACGCCACCGGAGGTGACGAACAGGCTGCTGTCGGCGATGAAGAGGTTCCTCACGTCGTGGCAGCGACCCCACGCATTGGTGACCGACGTCGCCGGATCGTTCCCCATGCGCGCCGTGCCCATGATGTGGCCGCTCGACACGCCGGACGTGATCGTCGGCGACACTGCCAATGCACCGGCCGCCAACAGGGCTTCGGTGGCGCGAGCTCCGGCATGCGCCAGCATGCGCTGGCTGTTCTCGCCCAATCGGTACTCGATGCGCACGCCCGGCATGCCGTCGCTGTCCGGGTTCGCCGGGTCGAGCACCACGCGATTGCATTCCTCCGCGAGGTCCTCGCCCACACCCACGAGGGTGGCCGTGCGGTCGAACTGCTGCCGGAACGCGGCGTGATGCGCGGCGCCCCAGGGCAGCATGCCGCGCGCGAGACCGCCGCTGGCAGATGCCACAGGTCCCGAGCCACGCACGATCTCGAAGGTGTAGCCGCGTGCATAGCCGCGTGCAGGGTCGGTCTCGTAGAACTCCTTGCTCCAGAGCGCACAGCCGATGGGGCCTTGCCAGCCGAGCATCGGCCGGTCGAACACGCCCTGGTTCACCGTCATGCAGTGCAGCATGAGATTGCGGCCCACGAGGCCGCTCGAGTTCGCGAGCCCGTCCGGGAATCGTGCAGACGTCGAGTTGAGCAGCAGCCTTGGCGTGCCGATACCGCTGCACGCCAGGATCACGATGTGTGCACGCTGTTCGTGCACCACGCCCGCTGCGTCCACGTACACCGCGCCGCGCGCCATGCCCTGCTCGTCCAGCGTGATCTCGCGCACCCGGCAGCGCGTGCGCAGTTCAACGCCCTTGCGGATGGCCTCCGGCCAGTAGGTGATGTCGGTGCTCGCCTTCGCGCCCTGGGCGCAGCCGAGCGCGCACGCACCAAGGTTCAGGCAGCCGTCGCGGCCGTTGTGCGGCTGCGTGGCGATGGCGCTCTCGGATGGCCACCAGTGCCAGCCCAGCGCATTGAAGCCACGCGCCACCGTCTCGCCCAGGATGCCGAGGGGCACCGGCGGCATCAGCCCATCCTTCGGTGGGCAGCCCGGATCGCCAGGCAACCCCGCGACGCCCATCATGCGGTCGTTCTCCGCGAAGAAAGGCTCGAGATCGCGATAGGTGATGGGCCAGTCCTCGCCCACGCCATCCAGCATGCGCGTGCGGAAATCCGAGGGATGCAGGCGCGGGAAGTGCGCCATGTAGAGGATGGTGCTGCCGCCCACGCCGTTGAAGTTCACCGGCTTGATGGGCGAGGCCGAGTCGTCCACCGGATAGTCCTCCGGCCGCCGACGAACATTCGGCGTGCCCGAGAAGTCGGGGCGCGACTCCCAGTCCCGGCCAGTGGTGGGATAGTCCGACTGGCGCACCCAGTCGCCCTGCTCCAGGCAGACGATGCGCATTCTTGTATCGGCCAGGCTCCACGCCACTGCCGCGCCTGCGGCACCTGCGCCGACGATCACTACATCGACGATGTCACTGGTCACGGCGATGTTCCGCTTCGCAAGGTGGGGCCTGCCGATCCTGAAGATGCCGTGGCGAGAGTCAATGCGGTGCTGGCCGGCACGGACTGAGTCAGGGCCACACGCATCAGCTTCTGCCGGGACGGCGCAGGTAGATCACCCAGTACACCAGCGCCACCAGCACACTGCCGCCGACGACGTTGCCGGCCACCACGATCACCATGTTCAGCGCAACCTGCGCGCCGTCCAGCGGTGCGCCAAGCAACGCCGCCAGCGCGAAGAAATAGGCGTTCGCGATGGAGTGTTCGAAGCCCGCGGCCACGAAGGCAGTGATCGGGAAGACGATCGCCAGCACCTTGTCGGTGACGCTGCGCCCCGCCATCGCCATCCACACGGCCATGCACACCAGCACGTTGCAGAGCACCCCTCGAAAGAACGCCTGTAACGGCGGCAACTCGGCCTTGGCCATCGCGATGTTCATGACCGTGCGGCCGATGGCCTCTTGATTGAGCAGCGCGTGGCCGGACAACCAGACCAGCACCGCAAGCCCGGCCGCCCCGACGAAGTTGCCGAGGCACGCCACCGTCCAGTTGCGCAGCAGTTCGCGCGTGCTGATGCTCCGCCCGGCCCAGGCCATCACAAGCATGTTGTTGCCCGTGAACAGTTCGGCGCCCGCAACGCTCACGAGCACCAGGCCGAGGGCGAACATCAGGCCTCCCAGCAGCCGCACGGCCGCGAAGCCGAGCGAGCCATCGCTTGCGACAAGCGCGAACATCAACGCACCGAAGCCGATGAACGCCCCCGCGAGCACCGCCAGCAACACCAGTGTGAGCAACGGCAGGCGGGCCTTGCGAACACCTGTCTCCCTGACGCGCGCGGCGACTGCTTCCGGCGCGTAGGCATCGAGACCGAAGACCTCGGGCATGGCGTGACGATCCTCAAGCACTGCGTCTGGATTCGGGATTGTCCACCAACATGCGCCAGGGAGCCGGTAACGCCGTTCGCGATGCCTGCAGTACCAGCCAGGGACAACCCGGCGACTTGCATGCGGACGCGACCGCCAGTTCGCCAGGGTTGGCCAACGAGGAGGCGCCGCAGGCAAGATCGTGCGAACCACAATCGCACGAAGGCAGGCAGAAGATGAGCGAGATGCAACCCACGGGCCCCAACGCGGAGCAGATCGAGTTCTGGAACGGCAGGGCCGCCGCGGGCTGGGTGGACAACCAGGACCAGATGGACGCACTGCTCGAACCGCTCTCGCGCGCGGCGCTCGACCGTGCGGTGGTGAAGGCAGGCGACCGCGTGCTCGACGTTGGCTGTGGCTGCGGCGGCACCTCGCTCGCGATGGCGCGCGCAGGCGCGCAGGTGACAGGTGTGGACATCTCTGCACCCATGCTCGCCGCGGCGCGGCAGCGGGCCGCAGCGGAGGGACTCGGCGTGGACTTCGTGCTGGCAGATGCCTCCACGCAACACTTCGCAGGCGATCGCGACGTGCTGTTCTCGCGCTTCGGCGTGATGTTCTTCGCGGATCCGGCCGGTGCCTTTGCCAACCTGCGCACCGCACTCGTGCGCGGTGGCCGCATGGCATTCGTGTGCTGGCAGGCGGCGAGCGCGAATGCCTGGATGGCGGTGCCCGCGACCGCGATCGCATCGTTGCTGCCGCCCACGCCACCCGCCGACCCGCGCGCACCCGGTCCGTTCGCGTTCGCAGATCGCGCCTACCTCGTGGGCATCCTCGGCCAGGCTGGCTTCGCAGAGGTACAGGTGGCGCCGATCGAGGCAGACCTGCTGATGGGCCGCACAGTCGACGAGGCGATGCTGTTCACCCAGAAGGTCGGACCGCTCAGCCGCCCGCTCGCAATGCTCGAAGGCGATGCCAGAACTCAGGCACTCGACGCGGTGCGCGTGATCATGCAGGCGAACGAGCGCAATGGCGAGGTGCGACTCGGTGCGCGTTGCTGGGTGGTCACCGCACGCCGCGTCGACTGAACAGCAGGCGCAGCTCAGCGCGTCGCGTGCGGGCAGCGGCCGACTGCTGCGACCGCACCCGGAAAACTGCCGCCCCGCACACCCACGACGTCGACAATTGCCATCGCGCGCTCGAGCGCGAACAGCCGCAGGGCGCACAGCGCACAGGTTGCCTTGCACGCCACCTGCGACTTCTTCGACGCGCGCGAGGATTCCTCAGTGCTTCATCTCCGCGCGGGCGGCTGACTCGCGCTCCGTCGATGAGCGTGCGCAGGAACCGCGCGCCGGCTACACCGACGTTGTCGGCGATGGCATTGGCCAGCAGGTGCAACCGGAACTTGCCGAGGGCGACGTAGCGATCCCTGCCGAACTCCGCATGCTCGGCGCCGCGCTGTGAGCACGTCACGGCGCGCGCCACGTCATTTGTCCTCCTGCAGGAGGACATACGCATGCCGTTGTCCACGCGATGCTGCGCGAGCCCGGACAATCGAGCGGCACCGAAACGAACTCCGTCGCTCTCTGGACTTCCGCGCCCGCACGTCCGATTTGCCCGCAATCCAGGAGGGAGACGCATGAGGACGTTCGAAGAGTGGCTTCGTGAACCAGCGCGATCGATGGCTCCGGCTGCCGTGCTCGCACAACCGTTGGAGTTGCTGCAGGGTGTTTCACCGGATGCAGCGACCGTCCTGGAGAGGCTGGGCATTCGCACCATCCTGGATCTCGGGGCCTCCGCGCTCTTTGCGGTGGCACGCCAGATCGTCGATGCGGCAGATGGCGTCGGGCCGCTGGGTTCGGCCACCCCGCTCCCCGCGGACATGATCGACGACAGCGCGGCTGGGCTGAGTGCCGCCGAGGTCGCCCGCCGCCCGATCGACGTGCTGCGCATGCTCGGTGCGCCGCTCGCGAGTCGCCTCGCGGACCTTCTTCCGGCGCGTTCGGTGCGGGACCTGGGACTGTGGCCCGCGGCGCTCGCGGCGCGTCGTCTCGTGAGCCTCGCCTACGGTGGAGGCGACGACACGCGCGACGAGGAGAGCCCGTCGGAGCTGCAGCCACGCATGGGGCGCTTGCCCGTAGACCGCGTTCAGCACGACATCCTGCTGTTCGAGGCTGGCCTGCCTGAGCTGGAGCGAATGCTGGCGTCGTCGGGCGGTGAAACTGGAATGCAGCCGCCGCTCACCGTGGGTCCTCCCGCGGCAGGTGTCGAGCCGCCACCCTTGATCAGCGGTGAGTTCCCACTCGATCTCACGCCGCAGCTCCTCGGGCAGGGCTTTTCCCAGCCGGGCTTTGGCTTCGTGCTTACCATTGCCCAGAGCTGGTACAGCGTCGGCCTGTCACTCGGCCAGCTGCTGCACAGCCTGGCCCTCGCGCCAGGCGAGGCGACTCGCATTGCCGTGGTGGACTGGTCTCGTCGCGTGGCCGCAAGGACCGCCGAGGGGATCGAAGAGGACGAGACACTCCGCGCGAGCATGGATCGCAATCGCTCGATCAATGAAGTGACATCGGCCGTCAGCCGGGAAGCGCAGTCAGGATTCTCGCGCTTCAACATCACGGGTGAGGGTGGCGGAGTCGGTGGCGGTGCCGTCGGCGGGAACGAGAAGGTGCAAGGCGCCCTGAGCTTCGGCTACGCCAACAACAATTCCCGGGGCACGGTCTTCGGCTCCTCGCAGGGCAGCCGCAACGTCGGCGGCGACATGCTGCAGAAGGCACACGATCGCACGGAGCAGTACGCCAGCCTCTCGCGTAGCCGTCGCGCCAGCATCGTGAGCGAAGTCTCCGTGCAGGAGGCGGAGCGCCTCTCGACGCGTGTGGTCGCCAACTACAACCACATGCACGCGCTCTCGGTGCTGTACTTCGAGATCGTGCAGCTGTATCGCGTCGTTAGCGAATGCCTGTCGGTAGAGCCCCTGCTCTACCTCCCGGTGCGGCCACTCAACTTCGCCGACGATCTGCTGCTGGATCGCTACCGTGCGCTGCTTGCGCAAGTGGCACTGACGCCGGCGGCTCGCGATGCACTGCTGGGCATCGTGGCAAGACCCAAGAAGCCCGCTGCGCAGCGTGCCGGGAGTGTCGTGGAGCTGGGGTTCTTCAATCCCAGCCTGACGCCCGAGCTGTTCGATCAACGTGGCGTGCTGCTCCGCGAGAGCACCTTGCGAGCCGTGATGGGCGAGGTCGCAGCCGTCGGTCCCAACCTGGTGCGCTTCGATTCGCGCCGCGCTCGCCTCGCGGAAGTCCAGGTGGGAACGATCGACGGCTCCCAGACCTCCATTGCGAGCACGCTGACGATCGAGATGCCGTCTCGCACGCAGGCGATCGGCTTCGCGCGCTGGGCGCGCCCACCGAAGAACCCGCAGAAGTATCTGCCTGAGCCCGGCGACTCGCTGACAGCGTATCGGGCGATCCTGCCGCGGGATTGGGATGCCGGGAGCAGCCATGCGGTCCTCAAGGCCAGTGGCGGCGGACCATGGCAGAAGCTCCTCGCAGAAGCGGGGAGCATGGCGCAGTGGCCACAGATGCGTTTCGTCTTCGAACTGCTCGACCCCGCTTCGGGTCAGGCAACGGGAAGCACGACGAGTTTCATTGCGGCGCCTCCGGCCCCCGGCCCGGACGACGTGATGCAGATCGCCATGTTGAATCGCACGCTCGAACCCCTGAGCGACGCAGCGGCCGAACCTTCGCAGCCACCATTCGACCTGGCCGGACACCTGAAGGCGAACGCGCTGCACTACACCATGGCGCTGCTGGGCACGGCGGACCCCTCGTTGCTGGGCATCTACCTTTCGAACCTGTCGCTCGGCGGTCGGCCGCTCATGGGTCAGGTGGATCCGGTGCCCGTGGCGACGGTGGGCAACTACCTCGTCTTCCGCTGGCCGGCCCTCGCCGAATCGACGATGTGGCAGGCGCTGTGTGAGCTGCGCGGGGTGCCGGGAACCGGCAAGCGAACGACGACGCCACGAGAGTCGCTGGTGCCCATCGCGTCGGGCGGTGTGTTCGCCGAAGCCGTCCTCGGTCGGTTCAACTCGGCGGAGAAGCTCGACCTCACGCGATTCTGGAACTGGCAGGACAGCCCGATTCCGATCCTTCCGCCCGACATCGCGCCGCTGCAAGCGGGCGGGCGCGACGGGGTCGAAGCGCTGCGACCGGGTGATCTCGGTGCCGCCAGCCTGCAGGTGCGCGATCCCGGCGCGCTCCCTGACCCGACGGGCACGCTGGCGAAGGCGCTCGAGATTGCGGGGAAGGGAGACTCCTTCCGTGACATGAGCGGGATGAACAACCTGCTGAGCGCTGGTGGAGCGGCGATGACTCTGGCAGCGCAGAACGCCAAGGACTTCATGAAGACCGCCATGGAGTCACTCAGCGCCTACGGTGCGCGCGTGAACCATGGCAAGAACATGGACGAGCGCGAGGCGAAGCAGGGCGAAGGCTCGAATGAGGAAGGATCCCCAGGATCGCCGGCAGGCGGTGCACCCGCTGCGACCCCAGGCACGCCAGGGACACCTGTCGCGCCGGGGACAAGCGCACCCGGGTCACCGAGTCCACGCAAGTCTGCGACTCCCGGAAACGAGAAAGGAGCATTCGAAGGTCCGCAGCCGGACAGGCCGGCGCCCTCTCGGCCCGCTGGTGGCGACCTGCGCCTGACCGTGCAAGTCGTGACTGTCACGGCCCGGGATGCGGCCACGCACACCACCGCGTCTCTCACCGGGCGATTGGTCCTGCGTGGTGTGAGGCCTGCGTCGGGCGCCGGACCAGGTGCGGACGGCGTGGTGCTCGAGATTCAGGATGGCTGGGGGGAGGCCATGGTCTCCCGCAGTGGCTCATCCCTGCTGGGCGGTGAGCTGCGCATTGCAACCGCGGGAAGTGTGGAGACCTTGCTCCTTGATCGTGACTTGCCCGGCACCCGCGCTGGGTGGTTCGCGAACGCCCTGATCGAGGAGACCAGAGAGCTGAACGTGGTCCCGCTCAAGGCCACGCCGATGCCGGTCGAGGATTCCGGGGCGCTCACGCTGCGTGTCGAGCTGCAGATGTACTGGCCAGCGGATCTGCAGCGATTCGTGACCGATCCACGCCTGGCTGCAACACTCAAGTGGGGTGATCCCGTCAGCTGGGGTCTCATTCCAGGGACGATCCCCAACGGACGTGACCTGACGGACGCAGAGCTACAGCAGACACGCGAGCTGATCCGCAGCGTCGTACGTGCGACGCGGAACGAGGTGCTCAACGTCGTGCGCGCGCCCGAACGAAGGAGTGCGCCTGTGCCCGTTGTCGCGTTCGAACAGACACAACACGTCGATCCGGCAGATCGCGCGTTCCACAACCGAGTACGCTGGCTCGCAGTTCAAGTGGGGCAGCTGCGCCTTTCATGATCGGCCATGGAGTGGCCACGGATCTTGAACTTGCCTTCAGGTCGCCAACGCCCGTGCTGAGCCGCGAGACCGCCGCAATGCCAGGAGCAACGTTGCACATGCCAACCCGCTCCAGGCCGCGGGCGCGGGCACTTCCACCTGCAGCGAGCGCACCCTGAAGCTATCGGTGTTGTCGTTCGCACCGATGGCAAAGCTGCGACGGTAGGCCACACGGCCAAGCCACCGATCACCGGCCCCTGCCTGTTGGTCGACGAGCGTCACCACCCCGTCGACGATGAGGTCGAAGTCGTCGATGCCGCTGAAGTTCGCGAAGCGGATTTCGGTCAGCAGTCCACCCAGCCCCAGCTCGAAGAGGATCGCCTCGTCCGGGCCCTGGCCATCGACGCGGGTACCTTCATCACCGCCTTCGCTGTCCACCCCAAGGCCGCGACTGCCGCCAGTGACATCCTGGGTAACCGCCTCGGTGTCATCGAAGCTGGCGCTGACGTCGTCGCCCAGATTGCGCAGCACCACGTCCTTGTAGCCCTGGGCGCGGAGGACCACACCTCCCACCAGGCTTTCGAATTGCCTGTCGTCACCGGAGCCGGCCAGCATCCCGGCCCCCGCGGTTGCAAAGTCATAGTGCAGCACCACGGCATGGGCCGAGGTGTTCAATGCCGCGCTGAACAGCGCGGCGCAGACGACATTCTTCATGACAGCTCCCGTGAATCGCCAGGTTGGTGCAGCACCGCACGGCTTCTCGAGCCACGGCCAAGGCGATCCACGCCACTGCACGAGGTGTGACCGCGCCGCACAGGCAAATCAATCGCATGACTCACTTGCAGCACGGCGATTGATTTCTCAGCTCACCAGGGTCTCACCCGCTGTCACACGAAAACTGTCACGAAAACGTCATCAAGCACGCGACCCGCAGGTTGCCGCACGAGGTGCCGCGCATTGGGCACTGTCTCAACACCCGGCACGCCCGACAGGGATGGCAACAACAATGGAGAGACGGCTGCAATGTTCGACGTCCTGAGCGCCCAGTCGGCGACCGAGCGAGCCAGCATCATCACCCTCATCTATGTGGTGCTGCTGTCCTTCGTTCTGGCGACGGTACTTGCCTTTGTCTATCAGAGGACCTTTCGCGGCCTCTCCTACTCACGCAGCTTCGTGCAGTCAGTGATCCTGATTTCCATCATTTCAGCGATGGTCATCCAATCGGTGGGCGACAGCCTCGCTCGCGGCATCGGCATCATGGCGGCAATGGCGATCATCCGCTTTCGCACCAACTTCAAGGACCCGCGCGACACACTGTTCCTGTTCGCTGGTCTGGCCACCGGCATCGCCTGTGGCTCCTACGCCTTCGACGTAGCGCTCGTCGGCACCCTGGGCTTCTCGGCCGCAGCAATGCTGTTGCACTACTCGCCGCTGGGGCCGAACGCATACTTCGACGGCATGCTGCGTTTCAACATGAGTGCGGCCTCCGATGACAAGGCGGCGATGGAAGCGATCATGCGAACGCACTGCAAGGCGTTCTCCCTGATCACGCTCCGTGAGGTCGATCAGGGAACGCGCATCGACTATGCCTACCACGTGAAGCTGCGCCGGGGCGGCTCGCATGACCAGCTGCTGAAGGAGGTTGGCGCATTGACCAGCGTTCAGGGTGTGCACGTGCTGCTCCAGGAAGCGACGGTCGACCTATGACCTTCCCCGATTCGCTTCAGAAGGTCACGCTGTTGTTGGCGTGGCTCTCCGCGCTGGCTGGCGCGGCTGTCATCACTGCCCAACAGTCGGGGGCGGCGACACAGTTCACCGGCATCGCCGACGACCTGGAACAAGCGGTGCGCTTCACGACGCCGGTAGAGATCATGCGTCTCGAAGTCGTGTCCGGTCAGTCCGTGACGCTGGGCGACTTGGTCGTCGAGGTGCGTCAACCCGAACTGGACGCTGACCTGCAGGTGCTGGACGAGCGACTGCGGGCGCTTGCCTCCGGCGCGCTGGAAGAGCGTGCCTCGATGCAAGCGGCCATCGTGCAACACGCAGCCGACCTGCGCGCCACGTTGACTGACGTCGATACAGAAATTCGCGTGCTGCGTGCTCGCCAGTCGGCAGCACGTGCGCTGGTCGGCGATCGCCTGGGTGATACGCCCAACGATCGCGGCGACAGCACCATCGCGCAGGCGCTGCAAAACCTCCAGCAACGCCGGCAAGCACTGGGCAATTCCACGGCCGCACGCATCGGCGATCTGCGTGCACGCCTGGCCAACGCTTCAAGACCCGTCGACGCACAGATCGCCGAGGTACGCCAGCAGCAACGTGAATTGCAACGCCAGCGCAGCGAACAACGGGTGTACGCAAAGCTCGACGGCCAGGTAGGTAGTGTGCTGTTCAGGATCGGCGACAAGGTGCCGCCGTTCCAACCCGTACTGACCCTGCATGGCACGCGCCCCTCGTTCATCAAGGGCTACATCCACGAGAGCGTCCTGAACGACGTGCGACTCGGCCAGACAGTGTGGATTCAGTCCGCCAATTCAGCGCATGCCGGCCAGTGGTGCGAGGGCGTCGTGGCCAGCCTCGGCTCGCGCATCGTCGAATACCCCGTGCGCCTGAAGGTGAGTCCCATGCTCCCGGCCTGGGGCCGCGAAGTACTGGTGCGCCTGCAAGGCGACCATCAATTGCTGCTTGGCGAGCGTGTGAACGTGCAGCTGCACCCGCCCGGCGCACTCGGGAACCAGGTCAAGGCACTGCTGGCGGAGTACGCACCGTGACGCTCATTCGGATTCGCGCGCTACCAACCTCGATGCAATGCGCCCGGGAAGGCGTGCATGCAAGCGCACTCGGCCTGGCCACAGCGGTACTGCTTGCAGCGTCACCCCTGCATGCCGACGGCGTGGACGCCTACCTGTTCGGCGACCAGTCGGACGTGGGAACCACGATCGAAGCCGGACTGCCCGAGGCGCCGGATCGCTACTGGCTGGAAGATCCCGAGTTTCGTTTCGTCCCGGATCGCAATACCGACAATGTCTCCACCGAGACCTACCGATTGCGCTTCCGGCCGACCAGCAGCCGGGAACGCACCGCCGATCGCGCGATGTATGGCATCGAGAGCGAGATCGTCACTGCGAGGTTGCGCAAGTCGGCGAGCCAGGCCATGGCAGGTCGCTATCACCGGCTGCTCGAGCTGATCGAAGTACAGCTGGATGCCGATCTGATACGCAAGCGGTTGCAGCTGGATCGCGACCAGCTCCGCTCGGAAGATGCACTCGCCGCAAGCAGCGACTTCAGCGCAGCGCGACTAGGCAATGCGACCGCGCGCCTCGGGCAGCATGAGCAGGCGCTCGAACGAAGCAACGCCAGGGCACGGGCCCTGCGCCAGACCACTCAGCTCACCGACCCTGGCGTGCGCGAGCTGCACGAGGCACCACTGGCACAATGGCTGCTGCAACCCGCGGCCATCGGCGCGCAGCTGACGGAGCTGGTGGCGAAGGCATCGAGCGACGCCTTCGACAGTGTCGTCCCTCGGCTGGAGGCGCAACGCGCCCAGCATCGACTGGCCGAGGAGAAGGGCCGCACGGGTCTGGGGCTCAGTCTGCTGGAGCTTGGCTATCAGGACGACCGCGTCGAGAGCTACACGCTCACGTTCGGCTTCCGAATCCCCCTCGCTCAACGGCCGAACACCCGCGCCCGGCTACAGCGCGACCTGTTCGAGGCCCAGCAGCTGGCGCAGCTGGCCGAGCGCGAACTGGCCGAGCGCCTGCGCTTCGCCGTCATGCAGATGCAGCTGCAAGTCGACGCACATGCCCAGGACGCTGCCGCACTGGCCGCACTGCGAAGCGACGCCGCGGGGCTGCCCGCTGACGCCGCGATCCTTGCGGCCCTGCGCACGCGGCAGCTGGAACTCTCGGCGTCCATGACCCGCACCCACATCCAGCTGTTGCACGACCTTGTCGATCTGTTGGCCGAGACTGGTCAGCTCGATCGAGCGCCATTGCGCAATTGGCTCAGGAGCGAGGCATGAACATGGACGACAACCTGATTCTCCCCACGCTGCCACCAGCAATAGAACGCTATGAGCTCAAGTACGTGATTCCACAGGATCTGGTGGACCCGATATCGGACTTCCTCGCGCCCTATTGCGAGCTCGATGGACACTCCGCGCGTGAGCCTGACCACTTCTATGCGGTCAACAGCCTGTATCTCGACACGCCATGCTTCCGCTTTCTCAAGCAGCGCATGGGCGGCGCCGATCGGCGCTTCAATGCGCGGGTTCGCGCCTACGGCGATGGCAGCGTCGGCCCGTACTACGCCGAGATAAAGCACAAGTCGGCCACGAGCATCAAGAAGTTCCGTGCCACGTTGAGCACCGATGAGTGGCCGGGCTTTCTAGTCGACTCGAGCTCGACCGCATCCCCGGCGCTCGGCGACAAGGAACGGCTGAGTCGCAACCTGTTTCTCTACATCGCCTCGGCCTATGCCATCGAGCCGAAGATCTTCACCTGCTATCGCCGCCGTGCCTTCGCGTCCCACATGGACGACTACGCGCGCGTGACCTTCGACATCGACATGCGCTTCCGGCTGCAGGACAGCATGTGCGCTGTCAATCCCTATTCCCTGGACGCACGCCACGACTGCATCAACTACGACGTGCAGAACATCTATGGCGATGAAGCCCGCTATGGCGCCAACGTCATCCTGGAACTCAAGGCAACCATTGGCGCCGTACCCTTGTGGATGGTGGAACTGATCCGGCGATTTCAGCTGACGCGAGTCGGCTTCTCGAAATACCTCAACAGCAGCATGTCGGCGCGCCATGACAACGGCACTCACTACATGGATGCGGATCGTCGCGCCGGTGTTCTCGCATAGTTCAGGGGCGTACTGTCGTGTCGCGAAACTCCTGGCGCACGGAGGGCAAGTCCTTGCAGCGCTTGCCTTCGATCATGCGCCCACCATCGTCGCTGAGGGCGCGCAACTCGCCGCTGGTCTTGAGTGCGAACAGCGCCTCTGGACGCAGGTCGCCGAACGCGGACATCGTGGAAGCCACCGGCCGGTCAGTGGCACGACCCGACCAACTGAACAGCGCAAAGGCGCCGGCATCCCCCGTCGGGCCGGCAACGATCAGATAGCGTGCACCCACCCGCTCGATGCTGCGGATGCCGCGCCCGCCGAGATCCAGCTCGATCGCCATGCCGAAGCGCGCCGCGCGCCCTTGCAGCAGGTCGTCAGGGTTGAGCAATGGCACCAGCAAGGCGCGCGCCTGGCGCAGCGGGTTCCTGAAGCCGATCAGCAGTGAGCCATCGGGCGCCGCCGCCAACCCTTCGATGTTCAGCCCCCCCGGCGCTTCCGGTGCCAACCCGCCCGCGCGTGCAAGATCAAGGTGCGCGAGGGAGGGCGCGCGCTGCAGGTCGCGCAGCAGTTGCGTGTAGGGCCGACCGGCCGGCTGCACGGACGCCGCGTTGCCTGGCACCACATCCGTGGCGAAGAAGCGGTGGCGCCGCTCCTGGAACTCGCCCCGTGCATTCAGTCCATGGGAGGCGATCCAGTAGATGCGCTGGCCTACCTGCGCTGCACCTTCGATATCCGATTCCTTGTCTTGTCGGGTGCCGAGGAAAACCGACAGATCGATTCGCTCGACGGCGGCCGGGCTGCCGGTTCGATAGATGACCAGGGTATTGCGCTCGTCGTCGGCGACCACGAAACGCCGGGCGTCGAGCGCGACTCCGGCAGATGCATCGCAAATGCCCGCATGGCGCGACGCCGCAGCGGGCGCGTTGACTGCCGGGGTCGTAGCGGGCGCAGACACTGCAAACAGCAGCGGGACAAGCAGCATCGACTGCCGAGCGTGAGTGCGAGTTCGAGCGCGAGTGGCAACGAATGGGCAGCCGTGTGCGATGCAGAGAGTCATGGCTTGCACCTGGTGGGCGCTGACGAAGGCGGCGCGCAATAGGGTGAACATGCGGATCACTGCCATCGATGATGCGCCGGGTTCGTCGCTCGACACCATGCTGGGTCGCCTCTGCGTGACGTCCCACCGAGCATCCTGGCGTCGCGAGCTGCTCGTTCACCCGTGACGGTGAGGCGGATCCTGGTCACTCGACCGTCAGTGTCGCCACCCACTTGTGCTTCCCGATCAGCCGCGACCGCTCGAAGCCATGACGCTCGAAGGTCGACAGGGCACCGTTGAAGAGGAACGCCGGCGACGCCTTCCGCTCCGCGGTGTCTTCGGGGTAGCCCTCGACGCGCCCGCCGCCCAGTTGCCTGATCTGCTCGAGCGCGCCCTTCAACGCCGCAGATGCCACGCCATGGCGGCGGTATCCCTGGTCAGGTGCCCTCGGGCGCCGCGTCGCGATCCCACACCGGCACGCCCGCGAAGCGCACGACGAGGAATTCCACCAGCGAGCGCGTCTTCGCGGACAGGTAGCGTCGGGACGCGAACAGTGCATGGATGCCGATGTCCGGGTGCGTGTACTCCGGCAACACCACTTCCAGCCGCCCGGCGCGCAAGTCCGGGCCCACGTAGAACGTCGGCAACAACGCGATGCCGAGCCCGTCCAGCACCGCGCAGTGCAGCACCTGGCCGGCGTCCGTGGAGAGCGGCCCGGACACCTCCACGCTCTCGCGCTTGCCGGCGCGATCCAGTTCCCATACACCGGGCCGCGGCGAGTTCGAGTTGAGCAGGCAGCGGTGCGCGGCGAGTTCGGCTGCGCTGCCCGGCCGGCCGTGGCTATCGAGATACGCCGGTGTCGCGCAGCACACGCGCCGGCAAGGTGCGATCAGGCGCGCAACCAGCGAGGTGTCCTCCAGCTTCGCGATGCGGATGGCCACATCGAAGCCCTCCTGCACCACGTCCACGAAGCGGTCGCTCAGGCTGAGGTCGATGGTGACGCCCGGGAACCGGGCGAGGAAGTCACTCAGTGCCGGACCAAGGTACATCGCGCCGAACGAACTCGGGGCACTCACGAGCAGGTGGCCGCGCGGCGCCACTGCCACCTGCGCGGCCGCAGACTCGGCTTCCTCGACGTCACGCAGGATCGCCCGGCAGCGTTCGAGGTAGCTGCGGCCGGCATCGGTCAGGCTCACACGGCGGGTGGTGCGGTTCAGCAGTCGCGCGCAGAGGTGCGCCTCGAGCTGTGCCACGGACTTGCTGACGGCGGTACCGGACACGCCGAGCCGCTCCGCGGCAGCGCTGAAGCTGCCGCGTTCGACCACCTCGACGAACACTTGCATCGCGGCGAGTCGGTCCATATTGCCAACCATATGCTCATCAATGAATGCATCGTGACCCTATATATCGCCGATTTCGGAGGCAATAGGCTGCATGCCGTCACCCACGTCGAACGAGGCATCCCATGAGAGTCCTGCGCGCCACCACCCGCGGCCAGAGCCGAACCGCCTGGCTCGACAGCCGCCACACCTTCTCCTTTGGCCAGTACCAGGACCGCGCCCGAATGGGCATCAGCGCCCTGCGGGTGATCAACGACGATCTCGTGATTCCCGGCGCCGGGTTCGCAACCCACGGCCACCGCGACATGGAGATCCTGAGTTACGTCACCCGCGGCACCATGCAGCACCGCGACTCCACCGGCGAGGCGGGCGAGATTCCGGCCGGCCAGTTCCAGCTGATGAGCGCCGGCAGCGGTATCCGGCACAGCGAGTTCAACGCGTCGGCGACGGACGAGCTGGCCTTCCTGCAGGTCTGGATCGTGCCGGCGCAAGCTGGCGGCGCGCCGCGCTACCAGCAGGTGGCGCTGCCGCGCGCGCCGGGCCTGCACCTGGTGGCGAGCCCGGACGGGCCGTTGCAGTTGCGCCAGGACGCCCGCGTGTCACGGCTTGAACTCGCGCCGCAAGCAGCGGCCGTGCTGCCGCTGCAACCGGACCGCGTGGGCTACGTCCACGTGATCCAGGGCACGCTGCGCATCGACGGCGAGCTGTTGGCGGCCGGCGATGGCGCCGCCTTCAGCGACCAGGCAGACGTGACGGCACACGCGGTCGATGGCGTGGAGGCACTGTGGTTCGACCTTCCGGGTGCCTGACGACGCGGCTGGGCGGCGCGAGGGCAAGCGCCAGCGGGAGCGCATGCGAGCCGGCAGCCGGACCGCGCGCGGCTGGCAAGAACGAGACGAGGAGACACGAGCAGACCAGGTCGCGGACCCGCCGCGGCAGGCACCTCTCAGGAACAGACATCAGGAGCAGCGTCGAGATGATCAAGTACGCACACCCCGACCAGCCGATACAGCCGTTGCTGGCGCAGCGCTGGAGCCCCTATTCATTCGACGGCCGCCCGGTCGACCCGGCCGACCTGCTGGCGCTGTTCGAGGCCGCGCGCTGGGCCGCGTCGTCCTACAACGCCCAGCCATGGCGCTACATCGTGGCGCAACGCGGCCAGCCGGGGCACGGGCGGGTGCTCGCGTGCCTGGTGGACGCCAATCAGGCGTGGGCTCGGCACGCGCCAGTGCTGGCCCTGGGCGTGACGAACACGCGCTTCCCGCACAACGGCAAGGAGAATGCGGCCGCCCAGCATGACCTGGGTCTCGCGGCCGCCAGCCTGTCCCTGGAAGCCACGGCGCGCGGCATCGCGGTACACCAGATGATCGGCCTGTACCCGGACAAGGTGCGTGACACCTTCGCCCTGCCGGACGGCTTCCTGCCGCTCACGGCACTGGCCATCGGCTATCCGGGCGCGAACCCGGAACTGGCGCCGGAGGTCGCCGCACGAGACGTGCAGCCGCGCGCGCGCGCGCCCCTGTCGGCGTTCGTGTTCGGCACCGCCTGGGGAACGGCGGCGGAGTTCGTCTGCCAGGACGCCGGCTAGGTCTACACAGCTGGGCCTGCGTCCTCCGGCCGTTCAGCCCGCGGTCAGTTGGGCGTCTCGTTCCAGGACGTCACGACGCTGAGCGTGCGCTTCGCAATCCGCCAGTCGCCGCGCACGCGCACCACGGCGTCGTCGTAGGTACCCAGCACGATCGACAGCGCGCTGTTGTCGGCCACGTGGTGCGTGGCGTGCAGGTAGCTCGACATCGTGGCGCGATTGCCGGCACCCAGCAGCACGTTCACGCTACCGATGAGGTGCTGCGTGCGGTCATGGTTGCTGGACCTGAACACGCTCTCCACGAAGTCGGCCCAGGCCTCCGGGCCAGTACGCAGCGTGCCCGGCGCGCCGGCCACCATGATCTCTGCGCGGTCCGTGAAGGTGCGGCGACAGAACGCGATGCCTGCAGCCTTGTCGTCCCGCCCGATGGCATCCGTCCCCAGCGAGTACAGCGTCGTCAGCTGGCGGATGCGTGCCTCCTCGACGAATGGCGATGGCTGGTCGGCACTCGCACCGGGCGCTGCGCCGACGAGTGCGGCCCACGAGGTTTTGCCTGACGAGTTCCGGCACGGCGACGTTGAACGTCTCGAGTGGCGGCGTCCAGGGATCGATCGTTGCGTCGACCGGATCACGTCGCCGGCTGCCGTACTGCGCACCAACGAAGGAGTTCGCCTTGTCGCGATGGGCCTGGAAGGCATCGGGCGGGTGCTTCATCGCGCGCTCCTGGACAGGCGGCCGATGCTGCTGCGTCGTCGTGTCGGGACCCGACCGGTCGCGACCCGGCAACGCGCTGCCTGCACTCCGTGATGTGCGTCTCGATTGGGGGATCGGTCGTGTTTCGGTCGTGTTTCGCGCGGGACTCCGTGATCGCTCGCGGCAGAGGCTGCGCTGGCGTCGCACTGCGGCGACGAATCGAACCGACCCACACGAACACGATGCGAGGACGCGTCCATGACCCACACCCTCATCCAGACCCGGGGGCCCGTGCCCTGGCCCGCGCTGCGTGCGCGTTCGCACGTGCGAGCTCGTGGGTCCGCCTGCGTCCAGCTCGCGGCCCGCGTGCTGGTGCTGATCTGGCTGCACGCCGCTGCGATGCTGGCGGCGCCCGCGCTGGCGGCGGATCGTGCCGTACCGGTGGCGACGATCGCCGAAGCGGTCGTCTCCGGACGCCTGCCGCAGGCCGTGGTCGACCAGCTGGGCACGGACAGCGTGGCCCACGTCATCGTGCGCCTGACCCTGCCGGCACCGTTCGTCCCCGAGCCGATTCTGTCCGGCGCGGCTGTCGAAGCGCAACGCAGTGCCATTGCGGCTGCCCAGGCCGCGGTCATCGCCGAACTCGACGGCATGACGCCTAAGCCGCCGCGGCGCTTGCGCTCCACGCCCTACCTGAGCCTGTGGGGCGATGCGCGCGCGCTGACGCAGCTCGTGCGTTCGAAGCATGTCGCGCGGGTGCTCGGGAACGGGCGTCGCGAGGCCTACCTGCAGTCGAGCGGTGTCGCGGGTGGCGTCACCCCGGTGCAGAACGGCCTGGGCCTGCTGGGCAGCGGGCAGACGATCGTGGTGATCGACAGTGGTGTCGATCGTACGCATCCGTTCCTTGGTGGCCGCGTCGTGTCAGAGGCCTGCTTCTCCGAGGGTGGCGGCCTGTTCTCTTCTGTCGACGGCGTGTGCCCCAACGGCGCCGATACCGCATTCGGTGTGGGCGCGGCCGCGCCGTGCGCATTGCCCGGCTGCTCGCATGGCACGCTGGTGGCCGGAATCGCCGCGGGCGCGCCATTCGGCGCCACCACGTTCTCCGGCGTGGCATCCAACGCCAGCATCATCGCCATCCAGGCCTTTCATCTCGAGAACGATGCGGACGACTGTCCGGGGGCCACCGGGCCCTGCGTCCTCGCCTCGGACTCGGACCTGCTGCAGGCGCTGGAGCGCGCGTTCGACCTGCGGCACAGCCACTCGATCGCGGCCGTGAACCTCAGCCTCGGGAGCGGCCACTTCAACAGCCGCGCGAGCTGCGACGACGACAGCTCGCTCGTCGACGCGATCGCGAACCTCACGGCCGCCGACATCGCGGTGGTCGCCGCGTCCGGCAACAATGCCGCGATTCGCGATGCAATGGGCAACATCACCGGTTTCACTGCGGGCATCGGCTCGCCGTCCTGTGTCACGGGTGTCATCTCCGTCGGTTCGGTGGACGACCTGGGAACACTCGCCCCGAGCTCGCAGTTCGGGCCGCTGCTGTCGATGCTTGCGGTCGGTCGATTCGTGACGACCTCATCGCCAGGCACCGGTTTCGAGGTCGCGAGCGGCACCTCGCTCGCTGCGCCGCAGGTGTCCGGCGCGCTCGCGGCGCTGGCCGGCCTCGATCCCTCACTCCGACTTGCGACCTTGCGCAACCGGCTCGTGGCGACCGGCCTGCAGACGGCCGATGGCCGGGCCGTACCGGCGCTCGTGCGTCCGCGGCTGCAGCTCGACCTCGCCGTGGAGAACCAGGAGGCCCGCCCACTGCCACCCTCGGCGACGCGCGTCGTGGCGGCCACTGGTCGCACGCTGCGCCTCGGCTGGGTCGACAACGCCCGCAGCGAGGTGACGCATCGGCTCACGGCGCGCGTGCCGGGCGCGCTCAGCCCTGCGCGAACCTTGATGGTGGCAGGTACGAACGTCACGCTGGGGACGCTGGACGCGCTCGCGGCGAACACGGAGTACGACATCACCGTCGAGGCCTGCGACGCGGCCGCGCGCTGTTCGCTGCCGTCGATGCGCCTGCGTGCTCGCACGGCCAACAGCTTGCCGACGGCGCCGCTGAACGTGCGTGCGCTGGCGCTGTCGACCACGAGCATCGAGCTGCGCTGGGACAGCGTGTCGACGAACCCTGTCGCGTCGTTCCGCATCGGCCACGAGACGATGGGGGCCTGGACCTCGATCACGGTGCCGGGCGCTGCCCGCAGCCGGTTGTTCACGGGCCTGGCACCGAACCGCCGCTACGAGTTCTGGATCCAGTCGGCCAACGCGGATGGCAGCTCGGCGCGCGTGGACATCGCGGCGAGCACGCTATCGGCGGGAACGGTGCCTGCGGCGCCGACCGATCTGCGCGTGTGCACGTCGACGGGCATCTCCTCCGGCTGCTTCGCCAATGTCACCCGCGTGCTGTGGCGAGACCTGGCGGTGGACGAGACGCGCTACGAGTTCGAGAGCGCGGTGCTGCTGCCGGGCGAGACGAGCACGGGCGCGAGCTTCACGCGTGTCACGCTGCCGGCGAACGCCCAGTCCCGTGACCTGTCGCTGGTCGCGGGTGTTCGCTACGCGTTCCGGGTGCGTGCCTGCAATGCCGCCGGCTGTTCGGCCTATGGCAACACGCTGGTGTACACGCGACTGTGACGACGCGTGGTTCGGCGGGCGGGCGCGAATGATGCGTGCCTGCCCGGACATGGGAAGCGGGAGGAAACCGGTTGGAGTTCGAAGAGCCCGTACAGCGCCCTGTGTTCTTCGAACTGCACAGCGGCCTCCGGCGCGAGGGCCCGGGCAGCCGGGCCTGCAGCGAGCGCGCGCTGCGACTCACGCCGTTCGGCCAGGACGTCGCGCAGCGACACGTGCGCGTGCTGGATGTCGCTTGCGGCCCGGCGGGCAGACGATCGACCTCGCGCGGCTGCTGCCGGCCGCACCCTTCGTCGCGCTCGACCTGCATGTGCCGCTCCTCGAGGACGTGCAGCGGCGCATGGCGGCCACTGCTGGCGCCTGGCGGCTGCATCGCGTTCAGCGAGTCGGTGAGGCTGCGCTGCTACCGGTCGCCGATGGCACGTGAGAACTGGGCGGAGTATCCCGCGACGACCGATGCGGCCGGCGTGCGCGCGGAGGTCGTGCGCGCCGGATACGAACCGATGGGTGACTTCATGCTGCCGCCCGAAGCGTGGTGGGACGAGTCCGGCCCGGCCTGAGTCTGGCCCGGCCCGAGTCCCGAGCTGCATAGCCGCGGCGCGACCGACTGCGACATACCCGGGCGTTTGGCGGCCGCGGGCAGCACGCGGCGAGCGGTTGTCGCCGGTCGTTCACCGCCGGCAAGCGCACGCCGAGCAAGGCACGCTGAGCAAGGCACGCCGACGCACGGGAGTCGTTCATGGCGCAAGCAGTCGCTCCGGGGTAGCCCTTGTCCGGCGCATCCCTATCCGGTGCGGACACGCGCATGCCCTCGCACCGCCTACGCGCTGATCGAGTTTCCCGTGGGCGGCACTATGAACGCGACCTCGCTGTTCCTCGGCTTCCACTACGCAACACTCGGCGTCGACCTCGCGCAGATAGCCTTTTCCAATGACACGTGAGCCTGAAGGGGGACCGGGAATCCAGTGACAGGTGAGCCCACGCAGGGGGTCCGAGCATCATCGGAGGATGGTGATCGTGAAACTGCATACGGCTGGCCTGAGCGGCCGGGACGAGATTCGGGCGTTCCTGAAGGGGCGCGCCGCCCTGGGGTTCGAGGCACCGGCGCGGTCCGATGTCCATGCCTGGATAGCGGGGGAGCTGCGGCGGCTGCAGTACCCGCGGCTGGGTCGAGCGGGGCGTGGCCTCGTCCGGGCCTACCTGGCGAAGGTCAGCGCGGTCTCGCGCGCGCAGCTGTCGCGGCTGATCGGGCAGTTCACGAAGACCGGTCGCGTCTTCGATCGACGGGCGACACCGGTGCGACACTTCACCCGCAAGTACACCCACGACGACAACTGCCTGCTTGCAGAGGTCAACTCGCTGCATGACACGCTCGCAGGGCCAGCCACGCGCAAGCTCTGCGAGCGCGCGCTGCACGAGTTCGACGATCAGCGAGCGCTTCCTGCTGCCAGTGCTCGAGGGCCTCATCAACGCCTTCCCGTTCGTCATCCCCATCCTTCAACAGGGGGGCCCGCACGCAGACAACGGCTCGGAGTACATCAACCATCAGGTCGCTGCGATGTTGCAGAAGCTGCGTATCACCGAGTTCACGAAGTCGCGCGCACGGCTGTCCGGTGACAATGCACTTGTCGAGAGCAAGAATGGTTCCGTCGTGCGCAAGCATCTCAGCTACGGACACATCGGCAGCCAGTGGAGTGATCAGGTGCACGCCTTCACGTCAGAGATGCTCTCGCCCTACCTGAACTTCCACCGGCCCTGCCACTTCGCCGAGACCATCACCGACGAGAAGGGAAGGCAGCGCAAGCGATACCCCTACGCCAAGATGATGACGCCCTACGAGCAGCTGCGCTCCCTGCCCGACGCCGCCAGCCACCTGAAGCCCGGCATCACCCTGGAGCAGCTGGATGCGCTGGCCCATGCCAGCAGCGACAATGACGCCGCCCGGGCACTGATGGGTGCCCGAACGGCTCTGTTCCGACAAGTCAACAACGCTCGCGTACCCGCTGCCTGACTTCACCCGATTCCGGGTCCCTCCAGGCTCATCTCTGGATTGGAATGGACTGTCTGGGCGGGTGACACGCGTTCCGCTAGAACGGCCGCCCGAGTACGACGACCTGTGGAGATCGCCATGCAACACAAGAGTGGGCGTGACAGCGGCGGTATGTCCGGCAATTCGAAACAGCGGCGCACGCCGCGCGAGCGCAGGGTTGCCGTGGTTCGCCCGGCAACCGTCGATCGCACCATGCGAGGCACGCACAAGTCCGGTACACAGCTCATGCGCCGGCTGGCCGACAGCCCGGCGCTGCCGGCGCTCGTCCAGCAACTCCCACCGCGCTCGCTGCACAGGCTGATTGTTGCGGTGGGCGTGAGCGATGCGACGCCGCTCATGGTGCTCGCACCGCCGGAAAAGCTCGCCGCCGCGCTCGACCTCGCCGTGTGGTCGAGCGCGCAACCGGGCGCTGCGGAAACCTTCGATCCGCAGGCCTTCACAGACTGGCTCGAGGCGTGGCTCGAGATCGGTGAGGCGTTCGCGGGCGAACGGCTGCTGGCGCTCGGCGAGGAACACCTCTGCACGGCGCTCGCTGCGCTCATCGAGGTGCAGTCGATCCACGTGCGCGGCTTCGAGGGCCGCTACGGCTGGAAGCTGGAGAAGCGGCTCGATGACCCCACGGACGACGACGATCGTGGTGGCTTCGACGCTCGCTCCGCAGAGGAACTGCTGCATGACGCCCGCTGGCACGGCGACGACCTGGACGAACGGTTGCGCACGGCTGCGGACCGGCCACGCGACGCGGCGGACGACTTCGATCGCGACTCCGGAATCTGGGCAGATGCATCGCCGGCCGCAACCTCACCCACAGACCACGCGTTCTTCGGCGAGTACACCGTTGCCGGCCTGGTGAGCGACGAATGGGACCTCGTGCTGTCTGCATTGAACGCGTTGTGGCGCACCGATGCGGATGCGCTGATGGCGATGCTCGGCCGGCTGGCGGCGAATCCGTCCATGCTCGCACTGGGCGACCACCGCTCGGTGCTGCGCGACGACGTGGCCCGAGCGCGGGAACTCGCGCAGGTCGCCAGCGGATTCGTCTCGCCGCTGGGCGCGCATGCGTTCCTTGCCGGGATCACCGAGTCCACGCTCGAGGCGCTGCGGGACGCGAACGGCTACGACAACGAGACTGCACAGTACTTCCGGCGCGTGCGGGCAGCCGCGAACGCCGTGACGGCACCGACGGATGCCATTGCGAACGACGATGACGTGGCGCTCGAAGAGCACCCTGGCGAGCAGAGCCGGGTGACACCGGACGTGCACGACGGGCAGGCACTCGCGCCCACGCTGGCATCGGAACTCGAGGACCTGCAGCAGTTGCTCGCCGATACAGGCGTGTTGCCCGAACCGCACGCGCACGGCGGCAGGGTGCGGCTCACGGCGGACGCGCACGCCACGCGCGCGGACCTGCGCGCAGCCATCGAGGCGCTCGCTGCCGTGGATCCGGACGCTGCCGCGCAGCGGCTGCAGGAACTCGCCTACCTCGCCAACACACTCGTGACAGGCCTGCGACGCGAGGCGCAGGCGACCAGCGATGCGGATGCTGCGCAACTCGCACTCGCCACGGCAGGGCTCGGGCTTGACTGGCTGCAGGCGCAGGACGCCGAACTCGCGTACGACGCGCTGCGCACCGAACCCGGGGTGGTGCGCATGTTCGGCATCGGCTGGCGGCTGCTCCAGGACCTGCCTTCGCAGGTGATCGACGCCTGCGCGCGCGGCCTCACGAACCAGGCGAACGCCGCGCTGCTCGCACGCAATGCATGGCTGCGCGGCGAGATCGGTGAGGCCTTCACGGAACTGCAGCGCTGCGTGGTGGCACGCGCCCATGCAGGCGCGCGCGACGCACTCACCCTGCTCTCGCTGGTGCTCGACGCCGAGGCCTGCAGGCAACTGCGGCCGTTGCTCGACGAGGTGCCGCAACTCGCAGACCCGCGCGGGCCGGACGGGCAGCGATGGTTCGCCAGCATGGCGGACCTGCGGCGCGCCGCCGAGTGGCTGCAGAAACTGGGCTGACGGCCGCAGACCCGCAGGTGTTCACCGTGCCGCCATGTAGCGGTAGGTGGGCACCGTGCGCGCAGACGCGGCAAGCGCCGCGAGGCGCAGGGGCCGAACAAACCGCGTGGCGCCGACTTCGGCGGAGTACGGATGGCGCGAGGGCGACGGGGAAACGAAATGCGGATCTGGCGGGCGGCCACAAGCTCGTCACCGGCTGACGCACGGGATGGCCGAATGCGCGCATGCGGCATCGGCGATGCGGAGGTTGCAGTTCTTCAGGGCGAGCCTGGAGACCCCGCGGCCCCTGCTGCTTCGCGCAATGCCGTGTGACGGCCACCGTGTGACGGCCACCGTGCGACGGCCACCGTGTGACGGCCACCGTGTGACGGCCACCGTGTGACGGCCGCTGGATGGGCTCAATCGCATCCGGTCGCGTCGAGTCGACGATATTCCGCAGCAGCCCACCGCAGTGCGGGCACACTCTGAGTAGGAAGCGACAACGTGACCACCGCTCAATCGCAGAACGAACAGGCCGGAACATTCACACCTGGTGGCATTGCCGTGGTGTCGTCCATCAACGAGATTGGCGGCGTGCGTGTAGAAGCGAAGGCGATGGATGTCCTGGTCGCGCTCGCCGTAGCCTCGCCCAGCGTTACGTCGGTTCGCGGGCTGTTGGACGCGGGTTGGCCCAGCGAAGTCGTGCGCCGTCACCGCCACGCGCTGCCGGCGGTGCTGGCGTCGTTCGCGAACCTGTGGCGTGCGCTCCGGCTGGGCCTGTGAGCGCCGGCGGACGAGTTGCCGCCGCATGCGCAGCTGCGCAACCCCGGGAGCGCCATCGCCGCCGGCGTGCTCCGGCAGCGACCGGGCGCCAACGAGTTCATGCTGGCGCTCCTGTGCAGCGGCGACCCGCCGATGTCGGATGTCCGGCCAGGGTTCCTGCCCTGAACCCAGTCAAGGTTCGCGCCGGCTCAGGGATAGTCGCAGAAGCCCGCGCCATCGCCTTCGTCGGAGCCCACGCCTGCCCAGGTCTTCGCCGCCTCCCAGCCGGTGCAGGCGATGGCCGCGAGGCTCGCGGCAGGCGCGGCCTGGTCGACCATCGCGGCATAGAACACCCGTTGGCCGTTCGCGAACAGCATCACGCCACCTTCGGCGGCGACCTTGTGGGCGCCGAGCTGCGGGCGATGCGCGAAGTCGCCCACGACGCCGCCATAGGACTTGCCGCCGGGCTTGTCGTGGATGCGCACGAACGCCGGATCGTAGCCGCCCGGCAGCGCGTCGTTCATCAGCGTGGCAGCGCGATCGGTCACCGTCAGGAAGAAGTCATGCGACTTCGTGCTCAGCAGGCCCGTGTTCTCGTACACCCGGCGCCAGAACGTGGCGAGTTCGCGCGGCGTGACGAGGTTGTCATGCCCGGCCTTGAAGTCGTCGAACCAGCTGCCGAGGCCGTGGGCACTCGGGCCACCGGTGAGGTAACGGTTAACGCGGATCACCTGCAGGCCGAGGGCGGCGAGTTCGGCGTTGACCTGCGCACGGCCCACGTAGTCGATCAGCGTGTTGGTGGCGGAGTTGCTGCTGTCCTCGATCATCGTGGTGGCAAGCTCGGCGAGGGAGACACCGTCGACCTCCGTAGCGTCGAGGTCGATGTCCTCCGCATCGGCCTTGCGCAGCAAGGCGTACAGCACCGTGCTCTTGATGGCGCTCGCGGAGCCGAAGCTCTGGTCCGCGTTCACCATCACGCTCTCGCCCGTGCTGGCGTTGATGAACGCCGCACCGGCGCGGCCCTGGGCGCAGTTCACCTGGTAGGCGATGCGCGTGCCGGCGCCCGAGTTCGCATCCACGCTCGGCACGCCTCTGTAGCTCCAGATTCCACCGAAGGTCTCCCAGCCACCGCCGAGCTCGAGCCCGTAGAAGGTCTCGGGCACATAGCCATCACAACTGCCGTCGTTGAGCGAGGCCTGGAACATGTACCAGTGCTGGCCGTGGCTCGCACGCACCGGCGGGCCCGCCTGGCGCCAGAAGATGCTGGCGAACTGCACCTTGCTGCCGACCGTGTACGCATCGACGTGCAGCGGCCGCATCGTCGCCACGTGCGCGTCGAAGAATGCCTGGTATTGGGCGCCGGACAGCGCTTCCTCCAGCAGCCAGTCGCAGCCCGAGGCGACCCAGGTGACGATGTAGCGCGTGCCACCGCCCAACGTGTAGCCCTCGATGCGCGTCGGCGCGAAACCCTGCCCACGCATGTCGGCTTCCAGCGCGTTCATCTGCGCGGAAGGCACGTCGCGCGAGACGGCCCAGCCGAGGCCCGCCGTGTTCTTCACCCAGACGTCGGCGTAGCGCACGCCGGCGGCGGTGGTGTAGCCGCTGGCATCGATCAGCCGGTAGCCCTGTGCCTTCAGGTCGAGGAAGCGGGCGTGGAATTGCGCGCCGGTGAGCCCGAACTGTGATGACCAGCCGGTGTTGCCGTCCTTGATCCAGCGCGTGGCATAGCGCACCACGCCGCCATCGACGTAGCCGGTCAGGCGCAGCGGCCGGTAGCCTGCATCGTTGTGGCTGCCGTCGTTCACGACATTCGACTTGCCGTAGAAGGTCGACTGCAACTGCGACGTCGAGAGGCCGTACGAGAAGGCGTAGGGGGCGTGCAACGTCGCGGGATCAACCGCGTGACAGCGCTGTGGGGCGGTGGCGGCGGCAAACAGGGATGCCAGCAGCGACAGGCTGGCGAGCGCGTAGCGCAATGCAGGCGCGAGCTGTTTCATCGGGCGTACTCCGCAGGGTTCTCATTCCGCGCGGACGACGCTCGTCGCCCGCTTCGCGGTGGTGGCGTGATGGCCACTCCCTGCATGAACGCTGCGGTCGCGGGCTTTCCCTCGCCTGTGCTCGAACATCGACCACCTGTCCTCGAACATCGACGCGGTCGCGATCCCGCCGGCCGCGTTCAATCGTCCACCCGCACCTCGAAGGTCGCAGAGCGCAGGCGCGCGCCATCCGCGGCGACACCCTCCACCTGCCACAGAAGCACGGTGCCCGGGCGCACGGCAGCGAGGGCGGACGGCGGAACGAGGAGTGCCGGTGCGCCGACGTCCTCGGCGACGAGGACCGGCGTGAGATCCGCGGTGAACAGGCGAACGGTCCAGCGCGCGCCAGCCACCGGCGAGGTCCAGCGCAGCAGGAAGCGGACGCGCGTCAGCGCGGGGTCGTTCAGCACCTGCACGTCGGCGCGCGGCGAGGCGTCGCGGAAGACCGGCGGTGGCGTACTGACGCCGGCCGGGCCGCCGTCGCGCCACGGCAGCCACTGCCACGTGAGCCCGGCGGCGAGCAGCACCGAGGCCGCGGCAGCGCCGTGGCGCAGCCAGCGAACCTGCCGGACAGCGCGCAGATTGCTCGCCACAGGGCTGTGCTGATCGGCTGGCGGGTGGGTCAGGAATGCCTGCGCCAGCCGCCACGCTTCCGCGCACGCGTGGCACTGCAGCAGGTGGTCCGCGAGGAGTGCCATGCGGGCGTTGTCGAACTGGCCCAGGGCGGCCATCGCCAGGTCGTCCGCCGGTGGGCAAGGGTTGGCGGCAGGCGGCAGGACGCGGGCAGCGAATGCGCGCCGCAACGCCTCGCTGTCGACGTCATCCGGCCGTCCTTCGTCCTGGCTCATGCGCTGAACCCCAATTCGGCCAGGCAGTCACGCAGATGCCTGAGCCCGCGATAGATCAGGTTTTCGGCGCGCTTCGCGGGCCCGCCCAGCAGGCGGGCCGTGGCTTCGATGCTGTTGCCGAGCAGGAACAGCGTGAGTGCCCGCCGGCGGTCCTCGTTCTGGCGCTCGAGGCAACGCGTGATGCCCTCGCCGATCGCCACATCGCGCCGGAGATCACCTGCCGCGGCAAGGGTGTCCAGTGCCTGTTCGCCGCGCTCGTCACCCTCCAGCCTGCGCCGCCGGCGGCGGATCTCGTCCACGACCGTGGTGTAGGCCGCGCGGTACAGGTAGCTGGCGTTCGGCGTCTCGGCACTGCCGCGCAGCGCCTGCCACACCCGGATCAGGGCTTCCTGCACGAGGTCTTCCGCGTCCTGCGCGAGCCAGCGCGGGCACACGCGGCGAACCGCCCGCACGAGGTCCTCGCGGACGCCGGCGAGCGCACCGGGCAGCAGCGCTGTCACGCGTGCTCGCGGGGGCGGTGGCGCTTCGTCCAACGGGTCGCTCATGTGCGCTGGCGTCTCGGGGAGCGCCACTTCAACGCACTCGGGCACGGCTGGCAACATGGCGCCGCAGCAGCAGGGCACACAGCATGGAAAGCGCCAGCAGCGCGGCAGCGAAGCCTGTGCTGACGCGCTGTCGATGGTGCGCGGCCACGCTGCGCAGCGTGGCATCGACCGGCCGCGTGCTGCCGTCGCCATACACCTGGAACGCGGCCCAGGCCGCCACCGGAAAGCCGCGCGCTCGCAACGCCTGCTGCGCGGACTGCAATGCCTCGTCGACGCTCGCACCGCGTGCGACTGCACGGTAGAACGGCACGAAGAAGGCGCGCGCGTGATCGTCGCGCACCCGCCACAGGCTGCCGACCACGGCACGGGCGCCGCCGGCGAAGAAGCCCCGGGCGAGGCTGAGCACACCTTCGCCGCGCAGGGTCGCGCCGCCCGCGCTGGTGCAGGCGGACAGCACGATGACGCGGCCATCCCAGCGCATGCGCGCGATCTCGTGCGCCTGCAGCAGGCCGTCGTGCCCGGGCGTGGCGGCGAGCAGCAGCGCCGAACGCGCCGGCTCGCGCTCGTCCGTGATGGCATGGGCGGCGAAGTGCACGATGGCGTAGTCGTTCGGCCGCAGCGCGCCGAGCGCCGCGGCTTCGGCCGCGGCACCGGTCAGCAGCTGGCTGCCGGCGCGCAGGCGTGCGAGCACATCGGCCCCCTCGGCGCGCGCGAAGGCGAGCGCGCCGGCGGCGCGTGCTGCGTCGCGGAACGCGATCGACGCGGACGCCGTGGCGGCGTCGCCAAGGGGATCGGCGAGGACCAGCGCAGGCGAACCGAACGTTGCCCGCGTTTGCCGCCGCCAGTGCAGCCACAGCGTTGCCGAAGGCACGAACGAGAGCGTGAACCGCGTGCCCAGCAGCGCCCCCTTCGTGCGCATCGGCAGCGTCGCGAGGGGCAGGTGATGCAGTGTCCCGTCCGCGACCACGAACAGCCGGCCGATGCGCGGTGGCAGGTCGGCCACTGCGCGCCCGAGCAACGCCTCGTACAGCCGGCGCCCGGCGACGTCTGCGGTCGCCGTGTCGCGCATGCCCGCGTACACCTCCAGCATGTCCGTCAGCTGTACTCGGTCCGGCAGTACGTAGGCACGTGAGCGCTCGCGTGTGAGCACCAGCAGCCAGCTGCCGCCGGCGGGCTCGCCGGTGACATCGCGTTCAGGCGCGAGCTGGAACGAGAGCAGCGCTTCATGCGGACCGAGTGCCGCGCGCACGGCGTCCAGTGTCGCCGTCGCTGTGCCGCTCGCGAGCTGTGCGCGGACGCGGGATCGCGCCCGTGCTCCCGCCGGCGGCGGTGCCTGGCGCGCGATCGCCTCGCGCAATGCACGGGCGCGCATGCGCTCTGTCACGGCGAATGCACGCGTGCGCAGGGCGATGGCCGTGCGCGGGTCGACGCGGCCCGTCCCGAACCGGCCTGTGGCCCGGCCGAACAGCTGACCCGACAGCCAGTAGTAGTCTCGCGACCAGGCCGCGAGCACCGCCGTGCGCCCGTGTTCGGCTTGCTGCAGTTCGCGCAGAGCCTCGATGGCATCGAGCGCTTGCTCCGCGTCGGCCATCGCCGCCGCGAACGGCCGTGTGGCGAGACTCAGGTGCATGCGGTGCCGCCATGCGTAGGCGAGGCGCTGCCGGTCACCACCCTGCACCTGCCAGGCGACGGCGCGCTGCAGGGTCGCCGTGGCGAGCGCGGGTGCGTAGCGGGCCTGCAGGCGCGCCTGCAGCCATGCGCATTCGCCGCGCGCGGCGGGGTCGTCCAGTTGCGCCGCCAGCGCGAGGCAGCGCGCGACGTGTCTGCCTGCACTCGCGGGTGCGTGCTGCAACTGCAGTTCCGCCAGCAGGTGCGCTGCTGCGAGTTCGAGGTTCGGGCTGCGGGCCGTGCGCGCTGCGGCATCCGCTGCTGCGGCCAGCGCGAGCAGCCGTGAATAGGCGTCCGCACGCGGTGCCTCCATCGCCTGTTCGTAGCGGGCGTTCGCGTGGCCGAGCAATGCGAGTGCGGCGCCTTCGCGATCTCCCGCGGCCGTGGCCGCCGACTCGAGCCGCCGGAAGTGGCCGCTCGCGTCCTCGTAGTGGCCGAGCCAGTGCGTGAGGCTGCCCAGATCGGCGTGGATCTGCAGGCGCAGGCGATAGGGATGCGTGGGCCGCAATGCGGCGCTCGCGGCCTCCAGCACATGCAGCGCGCGTTCGAGGTCACGCCCCGTATCGATCAGGTGGCGCGCCTGCACGGTGTGCGCACGAATCCGCAACTCGCTGTCGGTGCTGCGTGCACCGAGTGCGACCACCCGCGCAACCTCGCGTGCAGCCTGCTCGGTGCGCCCGAGGCGCGACAGCAGCAGGCTGAGGCTGCCACGGGCCAGCAGTTCGCCGCGCAGGTTGCCGGCGGCGGCGAAGCGCCGCGCGGCCTCGCGATAGGTCGCAACGGCAGCCTCGCGACCGAGGCCCGTGTCCAGGTACGCGGCAACGAGCACGAGCCAGTCGTTCGCGGGTGCGGCGGCACGCTGGCGCGCTACCTGGGCGACCGCGGGTTCCCATCGGCCGGTTGCAGTGGCCACCTCGAACCAGCACAGGGCCGACTCGTACTCCCCGGGTCGAGCGCGCAGCGCTGCCTCGCAAGCGGCGAATGGCGCATTCGCACGCGCGCCGGCAGGCACGGCGGCCAGCGAGGCCGCGAGCACGCTGGCGAGCACGACACAGCGCAGGCAGCGCAGGCTTGCTGCTCGTGCGGGCGCGCGGGCGTAGCGCATCGCTCTCGTGCTCCCCGCGGCCCGGATGCCGCGTCGCCTGGCGCGCGCGCCTAGCGCTCCAGCGTCAGGCGCTGGGTCGTGCAATTCGCGAACACGTTGGTACGCGGCGGGGGTGCCGGTTGCAGGTCGAGACAGGGATCGATGCCGCAACCGAGCGCCGGACCGTCGTCGACATCGCCTTGCACGGTCTGCAGGGTCAGGTGCAGCGGGCAGCTGCGCGGCAACGCCGTGGTGGCCGGACCGAGCACGATCTCCGCGCGAACGAGCAGCGGCGCAGCCGTGCTCGTGGCCGCGCGCGCGAGCGTGGCCAGCATCGGCACACCCGCGCCGACACTGCCATTCGCCTGTGCGAGCAGGTTGCCGGAAAGGTCGCGAAAACGGACGACGACCGGCAGCCTTGGCGTGCCGGAGAACGCCTGCACGAGCGCGACGTGCGCCTCGTGGTCCAGCGGCAACGCGAGCGGCGCGGTGGACACGGCGATAGCATTGGCGCGCCCTGCGCTGCCGGGCCCGGCCGCCTGGGCTGCACCCGTGAGGGCCGTGCCGCCGCATCCGACGACGGTCAGCAGGATGGCGGCGAACGCGGCAGGCAGTGGTCGTGAATGCAGCATGGGCGGGTACCTCGAAGTGAAATGGCGGATTTCCGCAGGCAATGGGATGGACGTTCGGGACGATGCGTTTCCCTCACTGCGGGCGTCGCGGGGTCCGTGCGGTTGCGGACGCTGCGCAGCGAACGGCGGGACTGCGTGGTCCCCCACTGTGCCGCGGATCCCGCCCGCAGCACCATGAACCAGCCTGCAGATCCGGCAGCCGGGCACGCGCGGTGGCGCGTCTTTGTCAGGCGCCAGGCGCCCGAACGCGTCTGTCGGGCGAAGTGCCTGAAGCTCCGCCCGCCAATCGCGAGGCCGCGCCAGGTCCGGCCAGCAGGCAGCGAAGGCGCTGGCAATGGCGTGTACGCCAGCCTCGTCGGTGAGTTCGCGAGGAATTGGGACTGCCGCTGTCCCGAGGGTGGCCTCGAGTTTGCGCCAATCCATGGAGCTGCCTGCGGTGGCGGCCATCACATCTGCCACTACGCCTCCCGGCGTGGCGCGCAACCTCAGGATGACTTCACCCACCTGCAAGGCCACTGTGCCATCGGGGCCGCCGCGGTCCGCCGAAGACCGATCTTCCAATGGTGCAAGCTGCCCGCAGGACAGCGTGGTTCAGGGTGACGTCATCGACATTGGTGAGTCGGCACCGTGGCGTTCAGTCCCGCGTCGGCATCCCGTTCAGGAGAGTGAGCAAGACGACGTTCCCAAGGCGGTGCCACATTCCTGAACGAATGCCGGAGCACGCCCATGAAAGACGATCGATCTGTACCGCCCGCCAGGCGGAAGTCGGCACGAACCGCCCTGACGATTGCCCATCCCAGTGCCGCGGGGATCGACATTGGTAGCACGTCGCACGTCGCACGTCGCACGTCGCACTTCGTGGCCGTGCCGGACGATCGCGACGATCAGCCGGTGCGCGAGTTCCCGAGTTTCACCGTTGATCTGCAGGCACTCGCCGACTGGCTCGCGGCTTGCCACGTCGACATCGTGGCGATGCAGTCCACCGGCGTGTACTGGATACCGCTGTTCGAGCTGCTGGAGTCGCGTGGCTTCACGGTCCTGCTGGTCAACGCGCGCCACGTGAAGAACGTCTCCGGCCGGAAGTCCGACGTGCTGGACTGCCAGTGGCTACAACAGCTGGTGTCGTACGGTCTGCTCCGGGGCGCGTTTCGGCCTGCCGAGCAGGTCGCCGTGCTACGGGCGTTGACCCGCCAGCGCACGATGCTGCTCCGAACCCAGGCGCGTCATGTACAGCACATGCAGAAGGCGCTGACACAGGTGAACGTGCAGCTGGCCAATGTCATCGCCGACATCGTCGGTGTGACAGCCCAGTTGATCCTGCGCGCGATCGCGGCTTCCGAGCGCGACGGCCAGAGCCTCCAAGGCAATTGGCGGGCCGAGCATCTGTTCGCGCTCAGACAAGCGCTGGCCGGGTTCGATTTCATCGGCACCCGAGTGGTTGAGTGCGACCGGGAGATCGAGGCACAGCTGGGCCGACTTCAGACCCACGACCGAGTGCCGGAAAAGAGCAGGAAGCACGGGCACACGCGGAACGCACCGAAGTTTGATCAGCGAGACCGGCGCGGAAATGTCCCGTCTTCCGGCAGCTGGCCACTTCGCGAGTTGGTTGGGGCTGTGTCCGGGTACTCGAATCACCGTTGGCAAGGTCATGAGCGGCAAGACGCAGCGCAACGCCAGCCGTGCAGCGCAGGCGCTGAGGTTGGCGGCTGCGGCGCTGCGTCCGAGCAAGTCAGCGCTCGGTGCGTACTTCAGACGGTTGTGCGCACGCATGGACAGACCCAAGGCCATCACCGCTGCCGCACACAAGCTCGCTCGCTTGATCTGCATCATGCTCACCAAAGGCGAGGAGTACGTCGATCAGGGCCAGGAGTACTACGAGGAGCGCTAGCGGGCACGCGTGCTCCACCAATTGGAGCAACGTGCCCAGCGGATTGGCATGACCCTTGTTGCCAACGAGCAGCCGGCATGAAGCATCAATGCGTCAGCGTTTACGCTGGTGTTTCTTAGGAGGAAGCTCGCCGCAATGTCCGCCGAGCAGGCGCTGCGCCATCTGGTGCAGTACGACGAGGCGCAACTGACGCGGGCGGGCGTCACCGAGTCGGCGCAACGCACCTACGACGCCACCGCGCGCAAGCTCAAGCGGTTCCTGCAGAAGTACGTCGAAGCTCCCTCAGCAGGCACTCCACTTGCGATGCGTCGGCACGGCGGCGACCGGACGACCCATCAAACAGAAAAGGCCGGGCGCCGACGTGGCGGCGCGTGACCGCCCGAATGACCTCCAATCCCACCCACAAATTGTGCCGAAGACCCGAAATTCTCATGCTCCGCCGGGTCGGTCTCGTAGAACTCCTTGCTCCACAGCGCGCAGCCGATGGGGCCCTGCCAGCCGAGCATCGGCCGGTCGAACACACCCTGGTTCACCGTCATGCAGTGCAGCATGAGGTTGCGGCCCACGAGGCCGCTCGAGTTCGCGAGCCCGTCCGGGAATCGTGCAGACGTCGAGTTGAGCAGCAGCCTTGGCG
>SXGT01617124.1_pt1 | contig 40992 bp, 27 predicted proteins | sample 3176221 | NCBI WGS metagenome assembly SXGT01 (sample SAMN11356862, study PRJNA531348) | freshwater metagenome | isolation source: freshwater sample F1-120 | place: China: Fuxian Lake, Yuxi | collected 2017-12-25
CTACGGGCGCTGGGGCGCAGCAGCCTTGCGGCGGTCGAGGCCGAGCGGGCCCGCATCGCGCGCGACCTGCATGACGACCTCGGCCAGCTGCTGACGGCGCTGCGGCTGCAGATCGACGCCGCCATCGCCCGTGGCGACGCCTCGTCGTTGGCGGCCGCGCGGGCCCGCGTTGAGGAGGCCACCGACGGGCTGCGGCGCGTCGTCGCCGACCTGCGCCCGGCGGGCGTCGACGACGATGACATCGCCGCCACGTTGCAGGCGGCTTGCAGCCGGGCAGAGGTTGACCTCGGAATCATCGTCGGCTTTCGCGGCGAGGGCGACGCTGGCGCCGATCCTGTGGTCGCCGCCGCCCTGCTGCGGGTGCTGCGCGAGGCCTTGCACAACGCCGTTCGGCACGGCGCCGCCAGCGAGGTCTCGGTGCGCTTGCGCGCTGGCGTCGAAGGCTGGACGCTGGAGATCGCGGACGACGGCGGAGGGTTCGCGCCGTCGCAGGTGACGTTGGGTGGGCTCTTGGGGCTCCAGGAGCGGCTGGCTTTGCTCGGTGGCAGCCTGGACATTCGCAGCAGCGAGGGCGCGGGTGCCACGCTGCGCGCTCGTCTGCCGCGCGCGGAGGCGTCGTCATGAGCGCTGGGGCTGCGTGTGAGCCTGGCAGGGTGGTGCGGGTGGCGCTGGTCGACGACCACGCCGTGCTGCGCGACGGGTTGCGCGCCCTCTTCGCCGCCGCGCAGGACCTGCAGGTGGTCGGCGAAGCGGGCAGCCTCGCCGAGGCGCGGGCGCGCTTGGCCAGCTGGGGCGCCGACGTCATCACGCTCGACCTTGCCCTCGGAGACGGCGATGGCCTCGACTTGCTGACCGGCCTGCACGCCCCGCCGCCAGCGATCGTCGTGCTGACCATGGTCGACGCCCCTGCTACGGTCGATCGCGCCCTGCGGGCCGGCGTACGCGGCTGGGTGCAGAAGGGTCGCAGCAGCGAACGGCTCTTGGCCGCCGTGCGCGCCGTCGCCCGTGGCGAGGTCTGGCTCGACGAGGCTGTGGCCCCGCTGGTGCTGCGCGGCTACCTCGGCCAGGGCGCCTCGCCGGTCGACTGCCTCACGTCGCGCGAGCGCGAGATTGTCGCCTTGGTCGCCGCCGGGCTGACGAGCGACGACATCGGTCGCCGCCTCGGCGTCGCCGCCAAGACGGTGCAGAATCACCGCAGCCGTGTGCTCGAAAAGCTAGGCCTTCGCACCACAGCGGCCCTGGTGCGCTGGGCGATGGAGCAGGGCATCGCCTGAGCCGAGCCTCAGTCTGCGGCGACGACGGGCGCGGCGCGACGGGCGCCGATGCCCCAGACCAGCGCGCCGGCCGCCAGCGTCAGAGGCACCAGCGCCATGCCCATGCCGAGTGAGCCCGTGGCGTCGGCGATGGCGCCTACGATCGGCGGGCTGATGGCGTCGCCGAAGAGGTGGATCGCGAGGATCGACAGCGAGAACGCACGGGTCCGCAGCCGCGCCGGCACGCTGCTGACCAGCACGGCGTTGATCGGGCCGTTGTAGCACCAGAGCAAGAGCTGTGCCCCGGCCATCGCGGCGCCACTGGCGACCTTGCCCGGCACCCACAGCGCGACCACTGCCAGGGCGGCGGCGCCTGCCATGGTGACGGCAGAGAGCAAGAGGTAGGGAGAGGCCACACCGCGCCGCCGCAGCAGGTCGCCGAGCCAGCCGCCGAGCAAGGTGCCGCCGAGGCCTCCGATGACCGTTGCGGTGCCAACCAGCGAGCCAGCGGCGGCGAGATCGAGGCCGCGGTGGCGCACCAGAAAAGTCGGCGTCCAGTCGGCGAGCGCACCCGAGGCGAAGGTGACGAGCACGTACCCGCCGACGGCGTAGCACCAGACCGGCGTCCGCCGCAGCACCTCCAACGCCTCGCCCCACGTCGGCGCTTCCGGCTGCGGCGCTCCAGCGCCACTGCCCTCCTCGGCCGCGTCGAGGCCGCCCGGCCGCGCCTCGGGCACCCGCAGCACCAGCAGCGCCGCCAGCAGCCCTGGCAGCCCGACGGCGAGGAACGCGACGCGCCACCCATAGGCCTGGCCGAGCTGCCCGCCGAGCACGAAGCCCAGCGCCGCGCCGAGCGGGATCGCCACGTAGAACAGCGTCAGGGCGCGGTTGCGCCGCGCCTCCGGGTAGACGTCGGCGATCCAAGCCGGGCTCAGCGTGGCGTAGGCCGCCTCGCCGACCCCGACCAAGGCCCTGGCGAGGAGGAAGGTCCAAAACCCCGTAGCGTATGCGGCGGCGGCCGTCGCCAGCGACCACAGGGCCACGCCTGCCGCGATGACGACGCGACGCGGCACGCGGTCGGCCAAGGCGCCAAAGAGCGGGCTCGCCAGCATGTAGACCACGACGAACGCGGTGAGCGGCCAGGCGGTCTCGGCGTCGGTCAGGCCGAGATCGGTCTTGAAGAGGTCCTTGACGGCGCTCGGCACGTAGCGATCGACGTAGTTCAGCAGGTTCATCGCCGTCAGCACCAGCAGCGTGCGGGTGGCTGCCGGCGCCAGCGGCGGCGAAATGGTCCTAGAGGCGGCGGCGGACTGCGGATCGCTCATCGTCGGGCTCATGGCAGGTGACTGCTCCTTTGTCATCGGTGGCGGACGGTCAGCGCCTCGAGCCGCGCAAGTCGCGGCGCCGCGCCGAGCCAGCCGAAGCCGTCGCTGCCAAGCAGGGTGACCTCGCGGTGGATAACCACCCGCGCGCCTGCAGCCAGCGCTTTGGTCCGGGCGTCACGGCAGGCCGCGATCGGCCACTTGTCGCCGGCGTGGCCGTCGTCGAGGTAGCAGCGGACGCCCAGCACGATCCAGGTCTCCTCGCAAGCGCTCCTGTCGTCCACCTCCGAAAGGGAGATCAGGCGGTCACGGCGAAGCGGCGGCTGAAACAAGTAGTCCGGAAAGTCGCGGTGGACCCGGGCCTGCGCCGGTGCATCGCTGAGATCGAGCCGCGCGACGCAGACCGACTTGTCGGGCAGCGAGGCCAGCAGCTCTCGCACCAGCGACTCCTCCGTCGCCTCGTCGGTCGCCTGCAGCCGCGCCCGCGCCGAGGGCAGGGCAGAGGTCACGGCCCACGCGATGGCGAGCACCCACGTGGCGCGCCTCCCCGCTGGCGAAGCCAACGCAGCCCCAAGCGGCCCCGTGCCGCCGCGTCCGGCCGCCTGCCACAGGCCGACGGCGCCGAGCGATGCCACGAGGGTGACCCACAGTGCCGCTTGGGCGTGCAGGCGCGGCAGCGAGACGTCAGGCAGGTCGATGGCGTAGACGCCGGTCGCGATCGCGGAGACACAAAGGAGCCAGAGGCCGAGCCGCCTCGCTGGCGCCGGCAGCGTCATCAGGCCCAAGCACCCCGCCAGCCAGCCCACCGGATACAGCTCAGGGCGGAAGAGCGCCGACCCCCCGGCCATCACGCCGACGGCTCGCAGGAGCAGCGCTGGCGTCACGGGCGGCAGCGCGCCGGTCGCCACTTGCTCCGCGGTCATGCGCTGCATGTGGAGCAGGCTCGGCAGCGCCAGCGCGCAGAGGCACGCCGCAGCCAGGTAGAGCCAGGACCGTGGCAGCGCCGCCTGGCCGCCGTCTCCCGGACGCCCGATGAGCGGCGTCAGCGCCAGCAGCGGACCGAGCAGCAAGAGCTCGGGGCGAATCGTCGCCGCGAGCCCCAGTGCGACGACCGCCGCCGCGACATCGCCGGCCGCCCCGGCCTTGTCTTGGTTCGCGGTCGCGGCGCCGACTCGCAACCAGCCGATCGCCATCGCCAACCCGCCAAGGACGAGGATGCTCTCGCTGCGGGCGTCGACGATGGCCAGCGGCATCAGCGCGATCGCCGCCGCGGCGATGGGCACCGCCAAGCGCGCCCCGGAGAATCCGCGCAGCCCAAGCGCAAGGCAGGCCGGCAGCAGCAGCGATGTCAGCACCGCAGCGGCTGTGGTGAGCCCGATGATGGCGTTGTGGTCTGGCGCCACCCACACCATCAGCGCGCGGTGCGCCACTAGGCTGCCCGCTCCATAGCGCGGTACCGAGACGAAATCGGCCGCCGCCTGCGTCAATTCGTAGCCCTTGTAGACCATGACCAGCTGCGGCGGCAGCGCCAAGCGCAATCCAGCGCCGAGCCCCACGGCCACAAGCACCAGCGGCCAGACGCCAGATCCAGCCTCGCGCAGCGCCGCCCACGACAAGCGCAGCGTCCGCGGCAGCTGGAGCAGCGCGAGCAGCCAGAGGAGCGCCACCCCGCCAACTTGGAGCAGATCGAGGCCATCGAGCCACGACACCTGCGCCAGGAGGTCGCGCGGCGGCGGACCAGCGGAGGCGAGCCAGTGGGAGACGCCGGCCGAGCCACGGTGCAGCCGGTTGTCAGTTTGGCCAAGCGCGATGGTCGGGGCCGCGACCGACGCCAGCGCGACGCCCATGGTGCGCCAGCGCGCCGTCCCGCCGCCTGCGCCTGAGGCCATGGCACACACCGCCGCCGCCCGGCGGGAGCTCACGGCGTGGCCGCGACGCCGCGACGGGCACGCCGCCAACGCCGCGCCAGCAGCAGCCCCGCCAGCAGCACCAAGCCGCCGCCGAGCCATGGCAGGCTGGTCTTCAGCAGCGCCTTGCGCTCCAGGCAGGCCCGCGGGCTGCTGGCCGCAGCGCATCCCTCTAGGTCTTGCAGCATATGCCGGACGCGGGCCTGCTTGCCTGGGTTGACCTCGGCGGTGCCCGTCGTGCGGTCGAGGTAGGCCTTCAGGTCGCGCGTCGACTGCGCCGGATCGCGATCGAGGTCGATGACGGCGCGACAATAGAGCACGTCGGGATCTTCGGCGCCGAGCGCGACGGCGCGGGCGATGAACGCCGAGGCGGTGGCGTCGTCGCCGAGGCGGTGGTGGTTCATCGCCCGGTAGATAAGGAGCCTGGCGATGCGGCCATGGCGCGCCTCTGCCTGCGCCAGCGCGCTGTCGCTGTCGCGCCAGTCGTCGCGGTAGTGCAGCAGGACGCCGAGCAAGAAGGCGTCGTCGGCCTGGCGAGCCGCGGCGCGCTCGTCCTTGGCCGCGGTCGCCGACTTTGCGGCCTCGACCCGGCGGCGCAGGGTCTCCAGCCACGCCTCCGGAGCCCGCACCACCGTGGCGATGTGGCTAATATCGACCAGCGCCGGCGCCTCGTGCGGACCGGCCTGCAGGGCACGATCGAGCAGGGCGAAGACCTCGTCCACCCGCTCTTGGCGCGCCCGCAGCCACGCCAGCTCGCGCACCACCTCGCCGTCGTTAGGGCGCGCCTTGGCCCCGCGCTCCAGCAGCGCCTCGAAGGCCTCCAGCCGGCCTGTGCGACGCATAGCCGCGGCCAGCGGTGGATAGATCGCCGCGCACGCTGGGTGGTCGCGGGTGAGCTGGTCGCCGCGCTTCAGCAGCAGGTCGTCGCGGCGCAGCACAGCGTCCCGCTCGAGCAACGCAGCCGCCGCGCAGCCATCGGCGCCACCATGGGTCGCCAGGGCCAGGGCGTCGTCGTCGCGGTCCTGCAAAGCCAGGGCCAGCACCCGCAGGGCGTGGATCCCGGCGTCGCGCGCGCCCGCCTGTCCCGTGCCGAGACCGCCAGCCGCTCCCGCCGTCGGCGGCGATGTCAGCTTCTGTTCGCTGTCGAGCTGCACCAGCTTCGCGGTCAACAGCGTCGCCGCCGCCGCCGCCTGTCCCTCTGCCCGCAGCAGCAGCGCGTGCCGCAACTGCAGCCACACGGGGCAGTCGCTCGCGCACTCGGTCGCGAGCCGCTGCAGCACCTCGCGGCGCGTGGTCTCGCGGCCGTGCGCGGCCCGGCGCTCCAACTGCAGCGCGAGGCCGACGGCGTCTGCGAGCGACTCGCGCTGGGTCTTCCTCGGCTCGGTCGCGCCAGGGACTGGCTTGGCCGCTGCGCCCACCGGCGGCGTGGCGACCTCTTCCCAGCGCATCGGCACCTGCGCGGCGTGCAGGCGGGCGTCGATCGTCGCCGCGTCAGGCAGCCCAGCGCCAGGAACGCCTTCCCAGGTCGCCCGCAGTCGGCCATCGTCGCCGCGTTCCAAGCGCAGCGACGGCGCCGCGGAGTCACCAGTCGGCGCTTCGGCGGTCGCCGCGCCGCCCTTTCCGGGTTCCGGCTTCGACGCCGGCAGCTTGACCGTAATGGTCGCCGCCTCGATACGAATCTCCGGATCGGCGACCTCGGGCAGCGCCGCCCGTACCACCTGCTCGACCTGCGATTCCTGGCCCGGCGGCAGCACCCACGTCGCCGACGCCAAGGCTGGGTAGACGGCGCAATACAGCGCCAGCGCGGCGCCAACCAGGGCCCGGCTCATCGCCGCCCGTCGCGACCGCGCTGCAACATCAGGCGTCGTCCCAGATCTCAAGCAGATCGTACACCCCGCCGCCGTTGAACGTGTTGGCCACACCCTGCGAGCGCAGCCACTCCGTAGCGCGACCGCTGCGACCGCCCGAACGGCAGTAAACGACGACCGTATCGCCTTTTGCAACATGCTCGAACGCCACGATCGGCAACGTATGCAGCGGCACGTTGACCGCGCCCGGCACAGCGCCCTCGGCGAACTCCTCCACCGTGCGGACGTCGATCAGCTTCGCGCCCTGATTGACCAGCTCTTGCGCGCGCTCGGGCGCGACATCCCAATCGCTCATCACTCACCTCCCGATCTTGCTCCCGATCTTGACTGTCCTTGACCCCAACCGTCCAGGCGTCGCCCCGCGCACCTCGGCCCCGCCGGCGTCCGCCGCCCACGGCTCACGCGGCGCCCTTCGGCGTCGGCGCAGCTACAGGCCGCCGATCACCACCTCTTCGAGCGGTCGGCGCGTTCTGGGCGCCAGCTCACGTCGCTGGAGATCCTCGGGCAGCGCGTCTGGGTCGCCTGGGTAGCCCACTGACCAGACCGTCACGATGTCCAGCGACTCCGGGATCGCCAGCGAGGTCCGTAGCCTGTCGGCGACGAAGCCCGCCATCGGGTGGCTGTGGAGGCCGACAGCGTGCGCCTGCAGCGCCATGCTGAGGCCGGCGGCGCCTACGTCGTGGCGCGCCCAGTCGTTGCGTTGGCCCGCCGCGCGACCGCTCTCAAAAGTCGACTGGGCGAGGGTGACGACGAGGGCCGCCGCCCTCTCGCACCAGCGCTGATTTCCGGGCTCCAGACCGTCGAAGATCGCCTGCCAGCGCGCTTGGTTCGCGGCATCGGCGCCGCGTCGGCCTGCGATGAACCGCCACGGCTGCACGTTGCCCGACGAAGGCGCCCAGATGGCGGCCTCGAGCAAGCCGCGCATCGTCCGACCATCGATGGTCCGCTGGCCGTCGAAGGCGCGCGCGCTCCAGCGACCGGCGAGCAAGGGGTGTAGGGGCACACTGCTTGGAGCTGGATTCTCCATGGGACGCCTCGGTCGTGCGCGCTTGGCACTGCAGCGGGCAAAGCGCGTCGAGGCGCCGCTCCACCGCTCGAGCGCACGGTAGCCTGAGGCCACGCTTGCCGCCAGGGCAGCGGGTGACCATGATCGCCGCGAGCTGTCGCCGTCGCCGCGGTGGCAGGACGCCTGGAGCGGCCCATGTCGATTGACCTGAATGATGTCTTGGTGTTCGCGCGCGTCTATGAGGCCGGCAGCTTCACCGACGCGGCTCGAGCCCTCGGCGCCCCCAAGTCGACCATCAGCCGGAGGGTCGCCGCGCTCGAAGAGCGGCTCGGCGCTCGCTTGATTGAGCGGACCACACGGAAATTTCGCCCGACCGAGGCCGGCACGCTGCTGTACGAGCGCGCCCGACGCATCGCGCTGGCGCTCGACGAGGCAGAGGCGGCGGTCGCAGAGCTGCACGATCGCCCCAAAGGCACGCTGCGGCTGACGGCCCCGGTCGACTTCGGCAGCGCTTGGCTGCCCGCGATGTTGGCGGACTTCGTTCGGCAGTACCCAGAGGTCCGCGTCGACGTCGAGCTGAGCAACCGCTACGTCGACCTGTTGGCCGAGGGATTCGACCTCGCCATCCGCGCAGGGCAGCTCGAAGACTCCTCGCTCATCGCGCGGCGGCTCGGCAAGAACCGCCTCCGACTGTACGCCGCGCCGAGCTACTTCGCGGACCGATCGGAGCCCTTGCAGCCCGAGGAGCTAGCGGATCACCAGCTCGTGTTGTTTCGGGCGCCGCGCTTCCAAGCGACCTTGACGCTCAGCCGCGGCGCCGAGGTGCGGACGCTGGAGGCGACGTCGCGCATCTCGGTTCATGATTTTACGCTACTGCGCGGGCTGCTGATCGCTGGCACTGGCATCGGCGTCCTGCCCGACGTGGCCGGCGGCGTCGAGGTCAAGTCCGGGCGCCTGCGGCTTGTGCTGCCAGAGTGGTGCCTCGGTGAAGGCGTGATCTCAGCCGTCTATCCGTCCTCGCGGCACCTGTCTGCCTCGCTGCGCGCCTTCCTCGACCATCTGACGTCGCAGCTGTCGCCACCGCCCTGGCATGAGGAGGGCAGCGACGGTGCCACGCCATCGCCGGCGAGCGCGGTGCACCTCGGCGCCAAGGGTTAGCGTCGCCGGGCTATTTCTGCTTTCGCGTCAGCCACGGGCTGCTGTCTGGGTAGCCCGGCGGAGCCGCCTCGCCGCGCGCCAGGACGAGGATCTCCTGGGCGCGGGGCTGGTCGGGCTTGCCCGCCGATCGCACCAGCACCATCCCGAACGCTACGTCCTGACACTGCGGGCCGGCGACTACCGCCACAGTCGGCGGCGCCGGCGTCTCCATGCGCTCGACCAGCATGCCGCGCGCCTTGCCGTAGATGCCCTGGTAGAAGGCGTGGAGGTCGTCGAGACGCGCCTCTACGCCGTAGCGGGCGCAGCTGTCGTCGGCCGAGACCTCCTCCGCCAGTGGCGGGAGCGCCGCGCCAAATCGCGCGATATCAGGAGATTTCTGCGCCATGTCTTCTCCCGGCTATCCCTGGGCGGTCAAGGCGTCATCGTCGCGCACCGGCACCCGCAGCGCGTCGGCTCGGGCCCGCGACAACTCAAGCTGTCGCGACTCCTCCGGCTCGAAGTGGCGGCGGCAGCGGGCCTCGTAGCGCTCGGCGCTGCCGATCTCGACCGTGTGGCTGGTCCCGGCGATCTTCTGCGAGAAGGACGCTGCAGCGCCGCAGACCATGCACACCGCCTGGCTCTTGGTCACCGACTCGGCGACTGCCAACAGCGCGGGCATCGGGGTGAAGGGCCGGCCACGCCAATCGAGATCGAGTCCGGCGACGATCACCCGGGCGCCTCGCGCCGCCAGTTGGTCGCAGACGTCGACCAAGCAGTCGTCGAAAAACTGCGCTTCATCGATGCCGACCACCTCGGTGCGGGCGTGCGTCGCCCCGAGGATTGCCGCGGCGGTTGCCACTGGCGTCGCAGACAGGCGGGTGTCGGAGTGACTGACGACCTCATCATCGGCGTATCGGCTATCGACCACGGGCTTGAAGACTTGGACCCGCTGGCGGGCGATGATCGCGCGCCGCAGACGGCGGATCAATTCCTCCGATTTGCCCGAGAACATGGGCCCACAGATCACTTCGATGCGCCCACCGCCGAGCCCGCCCCAGACCACGTTCACCCCCGCTTGGCCGTCGCCTCGGGACCGCGATGGGTCGCTGCGTCTGCCCCGCTCTGAGGCTACGGAGGTGGCCGCGATCTGGCAATCGCCGCGCATGGTCTGGCAGGCTCTGGCCCGCGAAGCCGGGCGGCAGAGGAGCGCGAATGCAGGGCGAGGGTGAGGCGATGGCCGCGGTCCGGTGGGCGCAGCCGGACGGCGGAGGGGCGAAGCGGCGCCTCCGGGCCGTGATCGCCAGCGCGCTCCCCTCCATCGCGGCGCGTCGACGGACCGCCCATGAACGCCGCTTTTTCGCGTCGTTGATGCCCGCCGCCGGCCTCGCGTTCGACGTCGGCGCCTGCCAGGGCCGCTTTACGCAGCGCCTGTTGGAGCGCGGCCGCGTCGTCGCCTTGGAGCCTGATCCGACCCTCGCCGCCAGCCTGAGCGCGCGACTTGGAGGCCACCCGGGCCTCTGCGTGGTCGCCGCTGCGGTCGGCGCAGGCGACGGGGAAGCCGAGCTGTCGCGCAGCGTCCACCCGGCCAATGGCACGCTGTCGCCGCAGTTCCGCCTCGCCTTTGAGGCTGAGGGCGGCTTGGCGGGGGCCGGCGGCGTGGTCTACCGGGAGCGTGTTCCGGTGCGGCTGGTGACCCTCGAGACGCTGATCGCGACCTACGGCCTGCCGGACTACGTCAAGATCGACGTCGAGGGCTTCGAGGCCGAGGTGTTGGCAGGCCTCCAAAGCCCGGTCGCGGCGCTCTCGTTTGAGGTCAACGCGCCGCTCGTCGAGGTCGCCCAGGCCGCGCTGTCGAGGCTTGGGGCGCTGGCGGGCTATGAGTGCGCGTTCTCGCCGTGGGAGGAGCTTTCGCCGCGCCTGCCCTACCTAGACCCGGCCGCGTTGTCGGCGCGCTTGCCCGACCTCTGCCGCCGTGGCGCCGCCCTGACCGGCGACGTAATCTGTCGGCGACGCAGCTGAGGCGGTCTCGTCCGCCGCGTGGCTACAGCAGGAAGAGATGGCAAGCGGCGATGGCGGCGACAGCTCCAGCGGCGTCGGCGCACAGGCCCGCTGCCAGGGCCCAGCGGCCGCGGCGGACTCCCACCGAGCCGAAGTAGACGGCCAAGATGTAGAACGTCGTGTCTGTGGAGCCGGCGAGGGTCACAGCCTGTAGGCCAATCGCGGAGTCCGGGCCGTGGCGGGCCAGCAGCTCGCTGCAGACCCCGAAGGCGCCAGAGCCCGACAGCGGGCGGAGCAGCGCAACCGGCAGCACCTCGGGCTCGACGCCGAGCGGACGCAGCAGCGGGCCAACGAAGGTCACGAGGCCTTCGACCGCGCCAGAAGCGCGCAGCATCGCCACCATCGCCAAGATCCCCACCAGGGGCGCCACGATGCCCAAGATGGCCTGGAGGCCCTGGCGGCCGCCAGCGAGGAACGCTTCATATACCGGGACCTTGCGCCAGAGGCCGACGACGATGATGCCGGAGATCAGCGCCGGCAGCAGCCAACTGGTGAAGCCGTCACCCACCACGAGCGTCGCCACAATCATCGCCAGCAACGCTGCGAGCACGATGGGCGCCCGATAGCGCGATTCGGCGCCCTCGGTCGCTACAGCGTCTCCGGCAGCCAACGTGGCCGTCGGCGTCGGGGTCGCGGCGGTGGCGGCGCCATCGAGGGATTCGCGATCGGCCGCGGCGGGAGGCGGCGTCGCTGGCGCTGGCCCCGACGTGGCCTCTATCAGCGTCTCCTCGACCACGATCGGCGCCGGCGACCAGCGCCGGCGCAGCACCATGGACGCTAGAATCGCCACGGCCGTCGAGGTCCCGGTAGCGAGCCAGACCGCTGGCAAGATCGCAGCCGGATCGCGCGCGCCGTGGGTCGCCCTCAAGGCCAGCAGATCGGTGGGCAACAAGGCGAGGCCGCTGGTGTTGATGGCGAGGAACATGCACATGGCGTTGCTTGCGACGTCGCCGTGGGGCGAGAGCTGACGGAGCCGCTGCATCGCCTGCAAGCCAAAAGGTGTCGCGGCGTTGCCGAGGCCGAGCAGGTTGGCCGAGAAGTTGAGGACGATGGCGCCGAGCGCGGCGTCGTCGCCAGCGACCTCTGGGAGGAGGCGCCGCAGCACGGGACGCAGCGCGTGCGCCAGCCAACGCAGGCCACCCGCGCGCTCGACGATCGCTAGCAGGCCGGTGAAGAACACCAAGGCGCCGCAGAGGCCGATGGCGACCTCTGCCGCCTTGCGCGCCCCGTCGAGCGCTGCGCGGCCCACCGCGGCGCCGTCGACGCCGCCTAGCGCCGCCGTCGCCACCGCGCAGAGGATCAGGAGCGCGAACGCGGTGTTCAACCGGCACCCCCAGGCTCGACCGCCGCGCCCGTCGTCACGCCGTCGCCACCATCCCCGGCCCGAGCGACCAAGGCCTCCGCGATGGACAGCGCCATCACCGCCGCCTCCGCCGAGAGCAGCGCCGTGCCCTCCGCGGTGTCGTCGAGCGCCGCCTGTAGCAGCGCGGCGTCGGCGCTGAGCGTCGGGAGCGGTAGCGGTCGCGCCACCTCATCAGCCTGCGCGCGCAGGGTCGCCGTCGCCTCGCCAGCGCTCAGCCGGCACGTCGCCTCCAGGTGGCCCGATCGCAGGCGGAGCGTCCGCGTGCTCGCCGACGCCGCGGTGTGGAGTTGCAGCCCGACGAACCCTCCGAAGAGCTCCAACTCGGCGCGCAAAGTGGAGCCATCGTCACTCCAGTACGCTTGTAGCACCGCGCGGTGGGCCACGAGCGCGGCGCCGACCTCGCCCTCCGCGACCGCGGGCGTCTGGTTCAGAAGCGGCACTGACGTCGATGGACCCGTGATCGCCCGCGCCCACGCCCAGGCCACCGCGAGATCGTGGACCAGGAGATCGATTACGGCAGCTGTCTGCGCCGCCGCTGCGACCGGCCGCGGCGGCTCCGCCCTCTCGACCTCGATGCGCCAGCCGACACGTTCGCCCACAGGTTGTCGCCGCAACGCCCCGAGCCATGCGTCGGCCGCCGCCCGCGTCGCTGGGTCGAAGCCGCTGGTGTGGGCCACCCGCAGCTGCGCCGCTGGGTTCGGTGTCTGCGCCAGCAAGGCCGCAGCGTCCGCCGCGTCGGCCGCGAGCGGCTTCTCGATGAGCACCCGCAACCCTGCCGACAACAGCGGGGCGGCGACCGTGGCGTGCTGACCGGTCGGCACGGCGACCACGACAAGCGCCGCGCCGGCTGCTCGCAGCGCGTCGGGCAGCGACGCTGCCGGCTCGGCGTCGACGGCGACGACCCCCTCGGGCACACGCAGGCGATCGGCCGCCCCGCGCACGACGGCCAGCCGGCGCATGCCGAGCGCCTGGGCCGCCTGCAGGTGGCGGAGCCCCATCGGCCCGAGCCCGATGACCGCCACCGCCTTCGGCTGTGCCCGAAGCTCGCCGACACCATGCGCCGCGGCGTACTCGGCCCGGACGCCGAAGCAGCGAGGCTCTAGGGCGCAGTGGCCGCAGATGGACGCCGGCTTGACGCAGCCCTCGGACTCGCCGAGGCGCCCTGCTGTCGGCACCTGCCGCAGCGCACGTGGATCGAGCACCGTCAGCTCGGGATCGAGGACGCAGAGGGCAAAGCCACACGGATGGGCGAGGTCCAGCACGGTGACGCCGCGCTCGCGTGCCCTCGCGAGGCCGGCGCGGACCGCAGGCGCCAGGGCCGACAGCATGGGCAGCACATCGGGATCGAGCGGACCGCGGTCGATGGCGCTCGCCACCGCCAGCGTCAGCTGAATGCCCGCCTGGCCTGGCGCGGGCACGAAGCGGTCGGCGCAGAGGTCAATGAAGTCTGACAGTCCCGCCACATTGACCCGATTGAGCACGTGGTTGACCACTACTCCGACGCCGGCAGCCAACAGCGCCTTCACCCCGGCCAGCGTCCGCACGAAGGTGCCAGGCGCGCCCGTAATAGCGTCGGAGGTCGCGGCGTCATGGCCGTGCAGCGAGACCAGCGCCTCGGTCAGCCCAGCCGACCGCAGCCGCAACGCCAAGTCGCCCTCGGCGAGCCGGACCGCGTTGGTCTGCAGCTGGACCCGCCCGGCACCGGCCTCCCGCGCCGCCGCACGCAGCGCCGGCAGATCAGCGCGCAGCGTCGGCTCGCCACCGGTGAACGTGATGGTCTCGGCGCTTGGGTCGGGGCTTGCCGCCAGCGCCGAGGCGATCGCCGCGACGACCGCCTCAGCGGGCATCTCCCCCGCCTCGAAGTCGACCCAGCAGAAGCGACAGCGCTGGTTGCAGGCGTGGTTGATGCGCAGGACGTGCTCGCGCCGCCGCGCCGTGGTGGCCGAGCCGTCTCTGACGTCGACGCGGTCGGTGCGTACGCCGTGGCGCGTACGCTCTTGGACGCCAGCCCAGAGCGCGCGACGCTCGTCGGTCAGGGGCGAGATCACCGCCGCCCCCAAGGCCGCGGCAAGACTCCGCTCGACGCCGTCGCAGCGCTCTCGCAGCGCGCAGACGGCGCAGCCGGGCAGCTGGACGAAGCGCGCGCCATCGCCGACGCGGCCGCCTCGCAACAGGCCCGCCAGCGGCCGAGGCCGCTCGAAGGCGCAGGGGTGGAAGCCTCGCGAGGGATCGGCGCGCAGCGCGATGCCTGCCGCCTGCAGCGCCGTCGCCGCCCTTTGCAGTCCCGGCTCTAGAGCCCGCGGCGGCGGGTGCCACGCTGCTGGCGCGAGCGTCGGGACCCTGGGCGTCGTCGCGCGATCGTGGCGCTCTGCGGGCGGCGCGCTGCGGTACGGGTGGACGATGAGGGCGTCGACGCGACCCATAGCGACGGCGCGGCGCACCAACGCGTCGAGCTCGGCCACCACATCCGGCAGCGCGACCACGGCCAACTCCAGCCGGACGCCCGCCGCGACCGCGGCCTCAGCCCCGCTCCAGGCCAGCGCCAGGGCCTCCGGTCGCCGCATGCGGACGCCGACCGCGTCTGCTTCGCCGCCACCGAGCCCGACGCGGACGCCATGGAGACCGGCCTGCTGTAGCTGACTGCAGGCGCTTGGTGACAGCGCGAAACCGTTGGTCTCGAGCCAGACCTCCGCGACGCCAGCGGCGCACGCCGTCCGGATCAGCGCCGGCAAGCGTCGGTACAGCGTCGGCTCGCCGCCGCCGAGGACCAGTCGCCTCGGCGCGCCGCCGTGACGTCGCTGAAAGGCCTCGAGCACCGCCACGAGGCGGCGGAGCGGCCCGTCGCCCTCGCGGTCGTCTGCTGGGCCCGGCCGGTGCTCGAAGCAGTGCGCGCAATGGGCGTTGCAGGAGTCGATGACTCGGAAGGGCAGCTCGCCGGCGGCGGGGTCGGGCGGCGCGGAGGGCACCTCGGCGTCCATGCAACTCCAGCGGGTGTCGACCCGATGCCCTCGCGCCAGGGTAGATCCGTGCGCGCGGCGAGACTAGCATGAGCGCTGCGCTTTGTCTGGCGCCGGCGGGGGCCCGCAATGGACGTGATTGTCTGTCATCGCTCGGTCCGACTGGCTGCGGTCTTGACCCTGCTGTTGCTCGCGGCGTGCAGCGACCCCGCGACCGGTCCCGCCGGCCCCGATGGCAACGCGGGCGGCGGAGTGGATGCCGCTGTTGGCGATGGCGGTGGTGTCGGCGATAGCAGCGGCGACAGCGGCGGCGCCGGCGGCGGTCGGGGCGACGCTGGCGGTCCGGCCTCTGACTGCTCTCCAGCCGCGCGCGCAAAACGCTCCTGGTCGGTGCTCAAGGAAGGCACCGCGTCTGGCGTGTGGATGGCCGGCGCGCTGCTCGCCGATGGAACTCCGCTGCTCGTCGGTGGGCAGGCGAATCTCGGCGCCATCGCGACCCTTTCTGGCGCCGAGCTGACGACGGCGACCATCGCCCAAGGGCCCCTGCTAACTTGGGCCTCGGTCGCAGCCGATGGCACCGCGCTTGTCGTCGGCAATGGGCGCCGCGCCCTCTGGCGAACCGCCGCCGGCGTCTGGAGCGAAGAGGAGCTGCCAGGTGGCGACAAGCTCTGGGGATGCCTACAGTTTTCAAAGGATGACGCCTGGGCCGTTGGCGCCGACGAGCCGACCAAGGACCAGTTCGTCCCTGTCGTGCTGCGCCGCACCGCCAGCGGTTGGAGCAAGGCGTCTTTGCCGACGCTGTCGAAGTCGCGTGCCCAGGCGCAGGTGTTCAAGATCGACGGCCACGACCCGAATGACGTCTTGGCTGTCGGCGACACCGGTTTGGCGCTGCGCTGGGATGGCAAGGCCTGGACCGAAGAGGAGACCGGCGTGGACGCCAACCTCGTCACCGTCCGCAAGCTCCCTGGCGGCGCCTACGTAGCGGTCGGTGGGACCGCTGCTGGGCTGGTGATGACGCGCAAGGATACTGGCGGCTGGTCGAAGCTGCACCAGCCGATGGTCGGTGTCTCTGGCGTCGACGTCTTCGGCGACCAACTCATCGTCGCCGGCAACTATGGCTGGATTGAACACGTCGCGCTGGCGGATGGCAAAGCCGTCGAGGTCGATGAGCTGCTCACCACCGATGTGCTCCACTTCGTGCTGCGTTTGCCCGACTGCGGGGCGCTCGCTGGCGGCGGCAACCTGCAGGTGTGGCCGAATCCGATGCAAGGGACATTGCTGCGTTTTGGGCCTTGAGTCGCGTGGCCGCGGAGATGCGATCGGTCTGCGTCGCCTCGGGGAGCTACATGCGTTGGGTCGTGTGCCCTGTTGTGAGCCACGGCGCTTGCGGATAGTGCCGGGACTTGGCTTGAACGCGGTGTTTTTGGCGTCGGCGGGGTCCTTGCGGCGGTCGCTCGGTGAAATATCGTGCGGTGAAGTGGCGGCGGAATTCGGGAGCCTGGGTTGATTCGGGAGTCTCGCTTGCGAGTGATTGCGGTGTTTAGTCGTTTGAGACGGTCGTTGGACCGTTTCAACGGCGGGATTTGGTGGAGTTGAGACTGTCTTGAGGTTGTCTTGTGACCGTCCTACGACCGTTTTGAGACCGTTTTGAGACCGTCTTGAGACCGTTTTGAGACCGTCTTGAGACCGTCTTGAGACCGTCTTGAGACCGTCTCCGGTCCCGATGGGTGGGCCGCTGACTTTATGGCTTACGCGTCGGGTTCTGCCGGGTTGTTGTTGATAGGTGACCGTTTTGTAGCTGGCATCGCCGATTGGCATGGCGATTGCTTCCTGCAGCGCGGGACCTCTGCCGATGGGTCCTGTCGACTACCCCGTTGGCCAGGGGTAGAGACCGCAGGCCGGGTCGCTGGCGGCACCCCGGGAAACCGGGGCAGGTGCCGATGGTTGACTGCGCGCTTGCGCAGGTGGGGAGGGCGTCGGGTTTCGCCGGGACTGTCCCGGGAGGGCCCCGAGATCGGGGCGGCCATTGCCTGATTCCGTCGGGGGCTCACCTGACAGTGCCAACCGCGCGCCCTGAAGTCGCAGCGAAGTGCGTCACGGACACAACGCCCCCAGCGCCGGGTCCGAAGGCAACCGAGCCAACAACCGCCCGGTCGGGTCCAACGCAGCCGCGCCCTCGACGCCCAACTCAACCAAGGTCGACTGACCACCGACGAGCAAAGTGCCGCCCGGTACAGACACACCGACCAACCCAAAGCGCGGCCCGCCGAGCGCATCCACGACCTGCAGCGTCAGCGGCTGTGCCCCCACGCCAGCCCCGGTATCAGCGCCCAGCGCCACCCGCCACAGATCCGCCCCGATGCACTCGGCCGCCGACCCAGCGCAAGGCGCCCCGCCGGTCAACTTGATTGCGCCAGCAGCGACAAGTGCCCCACCTGGCACGGCGACGCCAAGCCCGGCGAATCCGCCAAGCAGCGCTTTGCCGCCGATGTCCACACCGACCAAGGTCACCTTTGCGGCCGCGACGTCCACCCGCGCAAGGTAGGTCTGGCTCTGCTCCGCCGTGATGGACGACGCCCCGAGCCCTCCCATCACCAGCACCGCCTCAGCCCCATTGCGGACCCCCAGAGACACAGCGATCGGGCCAATCGTCATCAGGCCCTTCGACTGCATCAGCGCCGCGTCGCCGGCAACCGCCAGGGCTACGGGGCCCTTGGCGACTTCGGTCAGCAACTCGAAGCCCTGGCCAGACCCGCCGTCGAGGTTGCCTCCCACGATCAGCACGCCGCCGCCCTCCAGCACGACGAGCCCCGGCCGCGCCCGCGCCGCGCCGAGGCTAAGCGTCGTCGCCTTGCCAGCCCCGCCACCGATGATCCCGGCAAAATCGCCGACATGAGTCGCCACCTTGGTCGCCGCGCCGCTGCCGTCGACACCGCCGACAAAGAGCGCGCCGCCGAGCGCCGCCACAGCCGACGACAGCAGCTGCAGACCGGCGCCGGCGGCGACCGGGACCTTGCGGCTGTTCCCCACCTTGAGGTCGATCAGCTCCGCTGCCGCCAGGGGTGCCGCGTCGTCCGGCTTGCCGGGCATCAGCAGGGGCGACGGCAGGTTGGTCGCGCCGATCTGCTGCACCTGAGTCACGCCGCCGACGACCAGCACCTGCTGCGGCCCGATGGCGATGGCGTGGTGCCACACGCGCGACGACTGCAATTGCGGCCCCTTGTAAAACGCGCCGACCCTATGGTCGAAGACGTCGACGTCTCGGCTCGCCACACCTTTGCGGTCTTTGCCGCTCCAGCTGCCGATGCCACCGACCACCACCGCGTCGCCGCCCGCTAACGCCGCGATCGCGCTCAGGCTACGCCCGGTCTGCAGGTGGTCGGTCTCGCCGGCGGTTACGCTCTTGGCGTCGCTGCCGGTGCAGCCGAGCGCGGCGGTAGGCGCCAGGAACACCTGCGTCGTCGACTCCTTCTGCGCCTCCACCGACAGCCCGTTGCTCCGGCCTGCCCAGCCGACCGACTTGTCAGCGCCGCAGCCCCAGACCTCGACGTCGATCGGCACGCCGGCCTTGACGTTCGGGACCAGCCACTGGCCGGCGCTCATCAGCTTCGTGCGGGCAATCCGCTCGATTCGCGGCGCCGCGTCCCCGGCGCGGATGGCCACCGCCACGGTCGCGACCGTCTCCGGCACGCTGTTGCGCCCCGCCGTGCTCGTCAGGCAGCCGCTCGGCGTCAACGCGGCGAACTGCAACTGCAGCCCGCCACCTTCGGCCTCCGGCGCGACGTCAGCGCAGCCAGCCACCACGCCCAGCAGCGACAGCGCAGCCGCGCGGAGGCTGTGTGACGACCGAGATCCTCGGAACCACGGGTCCAGACTCATAGCCGATGCCATCCTCGCTCCTCGGTCGCATGTCGCCGTTCGCCCGCAGCCTGCCCGCCGCCGTCCACCGGCGCAGGTCCACGCTAGACATTCCGCTTGGGCAGCGTGGCCGCCAACGCCTCGGACTGTACGGTGCCCACGCCACACCTTCAACCTCTCGGGTCGTGACAACCGGCGGGAATCCAGCGGCGAGCAGCGCGGTTGTGCAGCCTCAAGGGCTGGCGTCCACCGCCTTTCCCTGTATCCTCGCGGCGGCGGGCGCATCAGTCGGTCGTGACCTCCGCCACGCCCATGGGATCGCGATGTTCATCGTCTACTTCCTGCTGCTCCTCATCCCGCTGGTGCTCTTCCACGAGCTCGGCCATTACCTCGTCGCGCGCTGGATGGGCGTCCGCGTCCTCTCGTTTTCGATCGGCTTTGGCCCAGTAGTGTTCGCTTGGGAGCGCGCTGGAACCGAGTATGCCGTCCGCGCGCTGCCGCTCGGCGGCTTTGTCCGCATGCTCGGCGACGATCCGATGGGCGGTGAAGACGAGGGGCCACCAGCCCCAGACTCATTTTTAGCCAAACCAGTGTGGCAGCGGTCGCTCATCGTCGCCGCTGGCCCGATCGCCAACCTCCTGTTGCCGATGGTCATCCTGTCCGGCGGCTCGCTGCTCGTCGATGGTCAAGTCGCCTCCACGCGGCTCGGCACGGTGATGCCCGGCGGCCCAGCCGACGTCGCAGGACTCCGCAGCGGCGACCGTGTCCTCGAGGTGGAGGGCGAGGAGGTCCACAGCTTTATCGCCTTCCGCAACGCGATTACGGCGCGGCCAGGGATGCCCACCCGCGTCGTTGTCGAACGCGACGGCAAGCGAGAGGTCTTCCAGGTCCAGCCCGAGGCGCGTCGCGAGGTCAAGATGGCCGAGCTCGGCGTGGTCGACACAGTCGGCCGCGTCCAAGTGGCACCGGACGCTGAAGCGTCGATCGTCGTCGTCGACCCCACCGGCCCGGCCCTCGCGGCTGGTGTGCACAGCGGCGAGCGCGTGGTCGCCGTCGACGGCGTCGGCATCGCGACCTTCTGGCAGCTCCGTGCGGCGCTAGAGGCCGCGGCGCGCAGTCGGCCTGGCGGCACCGTCCGCCTGACGCTCGCCCCGCTGCGCCACGACAAGCCGCTGACCAAGGAAGAGATCAGCAGCCACGACGGCGTCTTGCACGACGCCAAGGGCCGCCACGAGGTCACGCTGCCGGCGTCAACGGTCGATGCCTTGGGCCTCCACGCGGCGCAGAACGTCATCGGCTATGTCGAGAAGGACAGCCCGGCTGCGCGCGCCGGGCTGCGGGCGGGCGACAGAATCCTATCGGCAGACGGCCAGCCGACGCCCAGCTTTGTCGTCCTACTCGACCGCCTCAAGCAGGGATACGAGGACGTCCGCGTCGCTCCTGAGAGCCGCGGTCTCAGCCCTGAGGAACTGCTGGCCCGCCTGCGCGCCGCGCTAGAGAAGCCCATCCCGCTGCGCATCCGCCGCGAGCTGCGGCCAGCCGATCGCGACGCGCTGAGCGGCCCAAAGGCACCCGCCGACCCCCTCCTCGCCAGCGTCTACGCTCAGGCGGACCGCCGGGCCGAAGCGCTCCGTGCTGGTCTCCTTGAGGTCGACGCGCCGCTCAAGCTGCAAGCGACGCTCGACGCCAACGAGCGGCCGCGGCTGAACTTTGGCGCCGGCGCCTTGCAGGGCAGCGAGCCGCCCGAAGAAGTTGAGAACGTTGATCGTCTCGGCCACGCCTGGCTCCACACCCGCGAGTCGATGGCCGACGCCCTGCGCATGACGGTGCTCGCCGTCGCCGGCCTCTTCCGCGGCCACCTGCCCATCAAAGAGGTCGGCGGCCCCATCTTTATGGCGCAGCTCGCCGCGCGCACCGCCGACCTCGGCTGGGGCTTCTTCTTCCACATCATGGTGTGGCTCTCGGTCAACCTCGCGATCATTAATCTGTTGCCGATCCCCATCGCTGATGGCGGCCACCTGCTCTTTCTGGCCATCGAGGCGGTCCGCCGCGAGCCCGTCAGCGTCCGAACGCGCATGATCGCCGCCTACGCCGGCATGACCTTCCTCGGGCTGCTTTTCGTCGTCGTCATGATGAACGATGTCCAGCGCCTCATCGCCTCGTTCGTCCAGGGCTAAGTCATCCCAGCTGCACGGCGCGCGGCGACCAGGCGGCCCGGGCGCCCGGAGGACATCGCCGCTGCACCCAACCTCGCCATCCCTGCCATCCCTGACAGCCCTGCCAGCTGCGCGCAGCGCCGCCGCCGGGGCCATATTCCCCATTGAAGTCCGGGCGCTGTCGCCGCTGGCCGTAGACACGGGCACGGGCCCCGATTTCTCCTTCACCGCGCTGCCCCCGCGGCAGGTCGCGGCGGCCGGATCGGCGCGCACGATCATCGCGATCTCAACCTCGTCCGACGTCGAGCAGGTCGCCTGGCAGGGCGCCGATGGCAGCCGTAAGGTCTGGCGCCAGCGCTGGCGCCGCGGCCAGCCCCGCCGCTTGCTGCCCGCCGCCCTCGCGATGGCTGGCGCTGAGGCCCTCGGGCAGGTTCAACTGGTCGTCTGCGACGTCGGACCCGGCAGCTTCACCGGCCTGCGTCTCGGCCTCGCCACCGCCCGCGCCATCGCATGGTTGGCTGGTGCCGCCACGCGCTCTGTGAAGTCCAGCGCGCTCCTCGGCGCCGCCGCACGCGCGGCCGGAATCCTGGGGCCGCTGCGGGTCTTGCTGCCGAGCCGCGCCGGCTACGTCTACGACGCCTGGCTGGCACCTGCCGGCCAGGATGAGCCGCCCGGGGTCGAGACGGTCGAGCGCGCGTTGACGGCGGTGCAGGCCGCGTGGTCCGGCCCGTTCTCGCCCATGGAGACGACGCTGATCCTCAGCCCAGAGATCGAGCACCTCGCCGCGCCGCTGAGCGCGGGCTTCCAGGTCGTGGTCCTCGTCACGGCTCCAGATGCGGCGTGTCTGCTCGACTCTGACTTGGCGGCTCGACCGGCGGCGAATTGGGCCGCGGTCGTTCCGCACTATGTCGGCATCAGCGAAGCGGAGCGCGCCGGCGGCACGACGGCCGACCATCCTGGCCTACCCGTTCAGCGTGGCTGACGCGACCCGAGTGGCCGAAAGCCGTCGCCCCATCGACCGACCCGGCAGCCCACCCTTGGCGCCGCTCGCCGACGGCTATCGTCCCCATTGACTGCGGCCCTCGCCGAGGACTCTGATCTTCTCGGACGCCGCCAGCAACCAAGCAAGCACGGACTGCCAGCGGCCACTCAGGAGCCAACGATGAACGACGCCACCGCCTGCGACCCGCTCGCCGCAGACCCGCCCCCAAGCGACCGGTTGGCGCTCCACCCAGCGGTCGCTTGGCGTCCAGTCGCCGGCGAGATCTTCCTCGTGACGCCGGATCGCGCCATGCACCGCGTCGCCTCGCCCACCGGCGCCGCCATCGTGAAGGCGCTGGCTGGCCCGGGCGTCGAACGCGGCGACCTAATCGTGCAGCTGACGCAGCGCTTCACCGGGCATCCCTCAGCCATCGCCGCCGACGTCGACGCGTTCTTGGCCTCGCTCACCGCCGCGGGCATCCTGCGAACCGTCCCGGCTGCTCCTCACGCGCCCCTGAGCGCGCCTTGAACGGCGATGACACCAAAGTCCCGACGGCCGAGTCACGATTGCGATCGCGTTACGACCGTGACACACTTCACCAGTCTCGACCACAAGCGCGCTCCGTTCACGAGCAGCGCGCCGGGTCGATGCGACCACTCGGCGGCCCCCCGGCGCGCTGGGTACGGCGACATGCGCCAGAGGTGAGAGGATGATGCGCTCGACAATCAAGTCCGGCCTTACGACTTGGCTTCCCGCCTCAGAGAGCCATGATTCGGCGCAGAACCAAGCCAAACGTATCAGCCTCCGCGCGCTGCCCTTGCTCGGGCTCCTACTGGCGCTGAGCGTCGCGCTCTCCGGCTGCGGCGATGACGATCCGGTCAATCCCGGCGGGGCTGACTCCGCCATCGACGGCGGGGGCGACGCGGGTGCCGACGGCGGAATCGACGGCGGCGGGCTCCAGGTCGACAGCACCGGTCCGCAGGCAAAGCTCACCTTCAACATCGCGCACGCCAAGGGCAATGGCTTGGTCGACCCGGTCAACGCCCAGATCCTCGACCTAGCGCTCGACAAGTACCCTGGCCTCACCGATCCGGGCTTTCAGGTCGATGTCCAGATCAACGGCATCAACGTGCCGGACGGCACCGAGATCGACGTCCAGCTCGACGGCAAGTCTGTCGGCAAGGTGACCATGACCGGCGGCACCGCAGAGCTCGCCAAGGTCACGCTGCAGTGCACCGCGTCGCAGAGCGCGATCTCGGTCCTCGCGACGGTCACGGGCAACCAGGTCAGCGCCACCAAGGCCGCCAAGCTCGACTGCGGCGATGGCTGCACCGCGGCCCTGGTTCCAGTCAATGGCTGCGTCACCGAAGACGCCGATCCTGCGACCCCCGGCCTCCAGGCGACCTTCCAGGTCACCTCAACCACACCTGACTGCACCCACGCCCAGTTGCGCGTCACCGACGTCAGCGGCAAGGTTCAGGAGACGCCCAAGGTCTCCCTCGTCGCCGGCAAGGCCACCGTCACCGCGACCGTCGCCGCCGACACCACGGGCGTCGTCAATGAGACGGCGACCGTCGTCGGCATCGTGATCGACGAGGCCCACGCTGAGCGTCCCAAAGGCGAGTCCGATGCGCTGGCTGTGCCAATCACCACGGACGCCCCGAGCGTCGCCATCGTGGCGCCCGACAAGGCGCAGCTGACCCTCGCCGATGACGCCGATGGCAAGGACGCCAACGGAGTCCAGGTCACCATCGTCGGCACCGCGACCACCATGAAGCCGAGCGATATCGAGAAGCTCGTCGTCAAGGTCGATGGCGTTGAGGTCGGCAAGACCTCGATGAAGCTCAACGGAGGCTTCGAGTTCGACCTCAGCTTCGCCACCTCCAAGACGTGGGAGGTCACAGTCGAGGCCACGAACGCATGCGGCCTGTCCGCCACCGGCAAGCGCAGCTACAAGGTTGCGGCCTCCAAGGCCAAGCTTAAGATCAGCTCGCCGTCCAGCGGCGCCGTGCTCAACGCCAAGAACGACACGGACCTGTCGACCGCGACCGTCCTCGAGACCAACTTCGAGGTCGCAATTCAGGGCGCGAACGATGGCGACAAGGTCTCGGTGTTCTGCCGCCCGAACCAGGCCGGCAGCCCGTATCCCATCACGCCCAACGGCACAGCGACCGTCACTGGCGGCGCCGCGACGCTCTCCCTACCGCTGTCGATTGATGCCACCGCGGTCGGCACCAGCGTCGTCTGTGTGGCCCGCGACAACGGCGCCAACCCAGCCGAGAGCCCCGAGGTCGCCCTGACCGTCGGCCTGCCGCCGCCCTGCATGACGATCAAGCTGCCGAAAGAGGGCTTCGTCACCGCGAGCGCCACCTTGCCCGTCGGCGCGACAGCCACCGGCCTGGAGGGCGCGGTCGTCGAGGCCAAGCTGGCGCTGGTCGACGGAGCGACGTTGATCGACACGCCGATCGGCAAAATCACCGGCGGCGCCTTCACCGGCGCCCTGGCGCTGACCATTGGCAGCCCACCGCTGCCGATCCCGCACGGCACCTATGTCCTCTCGCTCAACGCCGCGGACACGTTCGGCAACGCCGTCAACACCGGCAACTGCTCGACGCTGAGCCGCACCATCGTCGTCGACCGCAAACCGCCCCTGCTCGCGCTCGCCATTCCGACCAAGCAGGTGCTGGATCCCGCCGGCGACGCCGACTCTGACGTGGTGTCACCTGGCTACCAGACCAAGGTCGTGTTCAGCGTCGGCGGTGAGAGCGACTTGACGACCTCGACCGTCTGCGCCAGCGTCAACGGCTTCGCGCTGCCTTGCCAGACCATCACGGGCAACGGCCAGTTGACCTTCTCCTCCGTCACCCTGCAGCCCGGCGCCAACATCATCGTCGCCACGGCCAAGGACGCGCTCGGCAATGTCAGCAAGGACGTCATCGTCAACATCACGCTGCAGTCCAACGCCGCGATGGTGAAGTGGATCAAGCCTGCGACCAGCACCTTCGTCGCCACCGACTCGCTGCAGCTCGAGATCAGCGTCACCGACCAAGCGCTCGGCGTCCCGGTCAACGGCGCCGCGATTACCCTGATCCTCAATGGCAAAGAGACCCCCGGGGTTGTGTTCTCGGCCAGCGGCAACGGTCTCTACAGCGCCAAGGCGACTGGGCTGGCCTTGGGTCCGAACACCCTGCAGGTCACGGCCTTGCCGGTCGGCGCCGCCACCGAGGGCGTCAGCCCGCAGCTGACTGTGACCCGCAAGGGCGCTTCGCCGACCATCGCGCTGCAAGGCCTGACGAACGGGGAGATCGTCAACCTCGCCAAGGCCTCATGCATCGCTGGCCTCACCGACTGCATCACCAACCTCAACGCAGTGACCACCAACGCCGCTGACGGCAGCACCGCCACGCTCGTCGTGACCTGCGACCTGGCGGCGGCGGTGACGGCCACCGCCACGGTGACCGGCGGCGTGGCTGGCTTCTCCTTGATCACGTTGCCGCACGGCGCCAAGTGCACGCTGCAGGTCAGCGTCATCGATGAGGCCGCGCAGCAGGCCCTCGGCGCCCCGATCGCCGTGTCGATCGACCGCGTCGCGCCGGTGTTCTCGGTGTTCTCGCCGCTGACGACCGCGCTGCTCGCGCTCTCCGATGCCAACGGCAACCCCGCCGACGGCGTCCAGGTCGCCACCAACGTCTCCCTCAGCGGCCTCGAGAAGGACCGCCCCATCGTGCTGCAAGTGTTCAACGACGGTGGCACCAAGGCCTTCGAGGCCACCTCCGCCATGCCGAGCACCGCCACCGCCGGCCAGGCCGTGTCGGTCAACTTCGGCGTCGTGACGTACCCGGCTGGCAAGACCATCAAGCTCACCATCACGACCAGCGACCTGGCCGGTAACCCCGCGACCTTCACCGCCACCTTCGTTGTCGTCCCAGACGCCGCGGAGGTCCGCTTGATCGGCCCGACGTTCGTCGACCCGAAGTCGTGCTCCGTCCACTCCGACTGCGGCACGTCGATCTGCCAGACCGGTAAGTGCACGATCCCATGGAACAAGAACACGTTTCGCCAGTTCACGGTCATCGGTCTCGGACTCCTGACCGGCGCCAAGGCGCGCATCTGCTCGGACAACGGCAACGTAACCGGGCCGAGCTGCGCCACCGCTGGCACCAAGGAGATCGTGGCACCGACGGACTTCGACGGTGTCCAGGTCGCGCTGCTGGCACAGACGCTCAACGAGGGCCTGCACACGCTCCACGCCGAGGTCCTGCCGGCGGGCGCGAATGCCGCAACGGCGTCGAACTGGCTGACCTCAATCGCCGCATCGGCGACCGGCAGCAAGACGCGCCGCATCTTGTACGACGCGACGCCGCCCGTGGTGGCCGCGGTGACCGCCCCGGCAGCCGCCGGCGTCCCCGCCAAGTGCCTCGCGCGGGCCTCGCAGCTCTCCTCTGACGGCTTCGCCCCCGGCGGCGTGTTCGTCTTCGCCGCCACCATCGCCAACGACGACGGTCAGGTGGCCATCCTCACTGGCGGGACCAAGGTCGGCACCGCCAGCTCGGTGTCCAAGGTGGCGTCGGTGCAGATCCAGCTCGCTACCGAAGGCTCGACCACGCTGACCGCCGTCGCCACCGACAGCGTCGGCAACGAGAGCGCGCCCTTCAATGTCGGCACCTTTGACGTCAATACCATCCCGCCGATCGGCGCCTTTGCCGCCCCCGGAAAGTCCACGCTCATCGTTGGCGACTCGCTTGATGTCCGCGTCACCTCGCAGTCGACCGACGTCGAGGCCCAGCCTGTGACGCTCAAGGACGGCGACAAGACGATCGGCTCGGTGGCGATGACCAAGGGCGAGGCGCTCTTCTCCGACAGCCTCTACAAGACGCTGACCGACGGCACCCACACGTTGACGGCGATCGTCACGGACAGCTGCGCCAACCCGGCGACCATCGCGACCTCTCCAGCGTTGGTGACGGTGGACACCTCGGCGCCGACGGCCTCGATCTCTGGGCCGACCCAGGGCCAGACCTTCGGCGACGCCAACGACGCCAAGGCCGACGTCAGCGGCTACCAGATCGCCGCCACGTTCACCACCGGCGGCGGCACGTCGTGGACGCTTGACCTCGGCACCGACTGCGACGCGGCCTTCGCCAACTGCGCTGGCTTCGCTGGCGCCGGCAGCGGCAACGTCAGCAACGATGGCGGCGCCGAGCCGACGCAGTTCGTGACCATTCCGTTCGGCAAGTCCAAGCAGTACGTCCTGCGCCTGACCGTGACCGACGCCAATGGCAACAAGACGGTTGTGGACCGCGGCTTCATCGTCGAGCTCTCTGGCTGCTTGGTCGGTCTGACGGGCCTGCCGGCCTCTGGCATCGTCAACACCAGCGCCTGCGCCACCGCCGGCCAGAACTGCGCCAGCGCCAAGCTCACGCTGACTGCCTCATTTGTCGGCCCCTGCGGCACGGTCAGCGCGGTCGAGCTGCGGGTCGATGGCGCGCTCTCCGCCTCCAAGGCGCCGACGGGCAGCGCCGCCGGCTTCGATCTCACCGTCACCGGCGGCACGAGTCCCAAGGTGGAGGCCAAGGTCCTTGAGGGCGCGACCTCCAAGGGCACCAGCGGCGAGACCACCATCAAGGTCGACCTGACCCTGCCGGTCGTCAGCTTCATCGCCGGCACCGTGCTGGGCGTCGCCACGCCGGCCAACACCGCGCCCGCCCTGGCCGGCAAGGCCAAGGACGCCGACGGCGCCAAGAACGGCCACCAGGCCCACCTGTTGCTGCAGGTGGTCGACGCCGGCCTGACGGGTGGCAAGCTCACGAGCGTGAAGGAGACGGTCGGCAACAGTGACCTCTCCAGCTCGCTCGGCCTGCCGCTGACCTACGCTGCGAACGGCACGGTGACGACCGAGCTGAAGTTCGTGACGGCGAAAGAGGACGCCAACAACACCATCGAGGCCACCGTGGCGGACGCCGCCGGCAACGTCGGCAAGGCCACGCTGACCCTGGAGGTGGACTGGACCTCGCCGGGCGCCGTCACCCTGAGCGACCTCAAGGCAGCCGACCTCAATGCCCGCCGGCCCTTCGCCAAGCTCAGCTTCAAGGCACCGGCGGAGGATGGCAATTCAGGAGGCGCTGCGGCCAGCTACGAGGTCGTCTACTCGCGCTCGGCGATCGCGAGCACCACCGAGTTCGAGGCCGCCTGCAAGGCGACAAGCCTGCCGAAGTCCGCCGTCCCGACGCCGGGCGCGCCGGGTGCCGACCAGGTGGTCGTGGTCGAGGGTCCCGACGGTCGCGCCGCTGCCGAGGCGTGCAAATTCGCGCCTCTGACCGACAACGGCGTCGGCAAGTACCACTTCGCCGTCCGCGCCGTCGATGCTGCTGGCAACGCAGGGGCGATCAGCAACGTCGTCTCGACCTCCGACCTCCGCCTGCGCTACGCCAAGATCACCTCGGCGACGGCGCCCTGGAACACCGCCACCTCCTTCACCAACGTCGTCGGCGTCGGCGACCTCAACGGCGACGGGCTTGGCGACTTCGGCTTTGGCGGCAACACCAACACCAACAAGTTCTGCGTCGTCTACGGTCACGCGGACAGCAGCTTGCAGGTGCCCGAGGTGAACATCGCCGCCGCCTCCGCCGCGACTCACACCTGCTTCGACAACTTGACGGCGTTCGGCCTGTCCACGGCGGCGCCTGTCGACATCAACGGCGATGGCATTCACGACCTCGTGGCCGCGAACGGCCATGGCACGGCGTCCGCGCCGCGCTCGGTGCTCATCTTTCTCGGCGAGAAGGGCAAGCCGATCACCACGACGGCGGCGGTCACGATCTCCAACATCTCCCACTCGTTGACCTATGGCGTCCGCGCGTTGACCTCGGCGGGCAACTTCAACGGCGACAAGACCTCGGGTGGCAAGCCGATCGGCGACATCGCCTTCACGACCCGCCCAGCAGGCGCCGTGACCATCGACCGCGTCATGGTGGTTCCGGGCAACGCCGCGTGGTCGACCAGCGCACCCGTCACCATCGACATCAACGACGCAGCCGCGTTGGCGACCCACAACGTGCTCATCATCACGCAGCCGGCTGCGGCGGCGTCTGTCAGCTTTGGCTCCTTCCTGGCCGGTCCAGGCAACGTCCTGACCGACGCCGGCGACGCCCAGTTCGATGACCTGGTGATTCGCCGTCCCTCGCCGACGGAGGGTCTGTTCGTGGTCAAGGGGCGAACCTGGACCGGCACGCAGACCCTGACGACCACGCCGACGCTCGATGGCTCGGGCTCTGCCGACGCGACGTCGATTCGCATCTTCGGGCCGCAGTACGGCACCAACCTCAGCGGCTTCGGCTTCGCCACCGACGTGTCGTTCGACGGCGACGCGATCCCGGACCTCGTCGCCACCGAGGCGGAGACGGGCAAGCCGACGGCGATTGTCTGGATGCGGGGCTCGCTGCTCAGCAAGGCGATTGGCACATCGGTCAACGTCAAGGGCACGCTGGTGGCGGGCTCGTCGGCGCCCCAGGTGTTCTCGCACGCCTTCGGCCACGCGGTCGTCGACTATGGGCGCCTGACGTCCAGCGTCGGCGACTTCGGCGACCAGGGCGGCGGCGCCAAGGCGTTTGTCCACGGCTTGCCGTCGTGGACGCCGGGCGGACAGCTCACCGTCAGCGTCCGGCAGCCCGTGACGCGCGTCGACGGGTTGGTGAAGGACATCGCGTCATTCCACCACGCTGACTTGGTGATCGGAAATCCCTTCACCCCTGGCTTGGCGACCATGGGCAACGCGACGCTCAATGGCGTTGGCGACTTCAACGGCGATGGATTCCAAGACTTCGTGGTGGGCACGAGCACCACCGGCTACCTGATCCTCGTCTACTGATCGACCTCTGCAGGAGAGCTCCATGGCAAGCGAAAACCGTGACCGTGACGCAACAGTAGGAAACCTCAGCGGGGATCCTGCGGCGACGCCGTGGGTGGCACCGACCTTGGAGTCCAGCCCGCCGCGCGACTGGGCCGAGCTGCAGAGCTGCACCTTTGGGCCGGGCTGTGATCCAGAGAACGACCCACCGGGCGATGCCTGCGTGTAGGCAGACGGCGCCCAGGCTGGAGCGCAGGCGCTCGGTCCCGGGAATGGTCAGTCCGATGGCAGAGGTAGGCCGACAGAGGAGTTGGGCCTTCGGCGACACTGGAGAAGGCCGGACCCTGATCCGTGGACTCTGGCACACTCCGACGAGCGCCTTCGAGAAGCGAATCGCGACCATGCGGGTGCTCGACGCGGTCGTGGCGTTCGACGCCCATGATGAACGCTTCGAACGCGCCCGTTGGCACGACGCCCCCGGTGACACGCCCCCCTGCGTCGCCGAAGTGCGCATCACGGCCGGCCCTCGACCGGACTGGGCAGCTGGCGGCGAGGCTTGCGAGCGGCTCGATGGCGGCGGCTACCTCTTCCGGGCCCAAGGCGGGCGCTTGGAGTTGGCAGCGAGCGGTGAGTCGGCGCTGGCCGAGGTCTGGGATCCCGGCACCAAGTGGGACATCATCTTCCATCTCTGGCGCTTAGGCTGGCGCTGGCTCCTGCACGAATGCCAGCGGCGTGGCGCGCTGGAGCTGCACGCGGCGTCTTTCCTCGACGGCGACGGTGCGTGGATCGTCGCCGGCGACTCCGGCGCTGGCAAGACCACCCTGTGTGGCCGGCTCGACCCTGAGGTCCTCCTCAACGAGGAGTTCGCGCTCGCTGCCCCGACTCGCGCCGGCGGCTACGAGGCCTGGTGGTTTCCTCACGCCCGTGCGCCGACCGAGCCCCGACCGCCGAGATCGCCGCTGCGAGGGATCGCCTATCTGACGCCGCGCCGCGATCGGACGGCGGCGCAGCGCCTGTCGCCTCCGGCGGCGCTGGCGTGGCTCTCGGCTCATGCGCTGGGCCCGCTCGATGCGTCGCCTGAGCGCTGGCTGGAGTCGGTGGCGACGATGGCACTGAACGTGCCGGTCATGGCGCTGGACCACCACCTCGGCAGCCCGGTCGCCGCCGTGGCTGCGGCCCTGCGCGCGGCGACGGAGGTCGAGTGATCGAGATCGTCAACCCCATCGCCCAGGCCTGGCAGCGCTTGCTGACCGAGCAGGGCATTCCCATTCGGGCCCACCTCGATATCACCTACCGCTGCGACCTCGACTGCGAGCACTGCTACCTCGACGACAAGGACGATCGCCGCGAGTTGGCGACCGAGGAGTGGCTGCGGGTCGTGGATGAGCTCGCCGACTGGGGCGTCCAGCGCCTCGGCTGGAGCGGCGGCGAGGTCTTCGCGCGCGCGGACTTCTTCACGCTGCTGGAGCACAGCGTCCGTCGCGGCTTCATCAACATCATCAAGACGCACGCTGGCAACATCGACCGCGACCTGGCGCTGCGCCTGCGTGCGCTCGACGTGCAGCGCATCGACATCAGCCTCTACTCGCTGTCGGCGCCAGTCCACGACGGCATCACGCGCATTCCTGGCTCCTTGAGCGCGACCTTGCGGGGAATCGCCGCGCTGCGCGCCGTGGGGCACATCGTCTCTGTGCAGGTGATGCCGTTTCGCGCCAATATGCTCGAGATTGAAGACATGATCGCCTTTCTGGAGGGCCTCGGCTGCGTGGCGTCGATCGCTCCTGGGCTCAAGGCCGACAACGGCGGTGGCTTGGCGGTGCTCGACCTCGACCTCAGCTACGAGGAGCGGATCGAGCTAGAGCGGATCCGGCTGCGCGTGGCGCTTCGGCAGGGCCACAAGGGCTGGCGGCCTGGGGTGGTGGCGGCCGAGGATCAGCCCTGCGAGATCGGCACCGGCAGGATCTACTTCGGCCCAGACGGCGCCATCTTCCCTTGCGTGACCTACCCGTCAGCCATCGGTCACGTGCGGTCGGGGCCGATCCGGGCGCAGTGGGACGCCTCGCCGCTGCGGCGCCAGTTGGCGGCCTGGACCAACGCCAAGCGCACCAGCTGCCTCTCTTGCGGCGCCTCGGCCGGCTGCGGCTACTGCGCCGGCGCTGCCTTCAAGGCGACAGGCGACCACGACGTCGCGCCGCCCTACTTCCACGAGCGCTCGCGCGCCAAGGCTGTCGCCTACGAGCTGGAGCGCGGCGTGGCGCTCGGCGACGCCTTCTGGGCTTCGGTGCCGACCGGCGAGGCGCCCGTCGTGAAGCGGCGCGGCCAGTTTCCGATCTTTCGCGCGCAGAAGACCGGCAAGGCCGCGCTCGCCGCAGGTGAGCGCTGAGCGCCGAGCCGATGGCGCGGCATGACCGCCGCCGTTGGCGTCTGCAGGGCGGCTCCATGCGTCCGCTCGGCCCGGGGTGGGAGGCAGAGGTCGACGCCAGCGACACCGGCAAGACCGCGCTCGCCGCCGGGGACCTCGTCTGCTATCTCGGGCTCGATGGGCGCGCGGTCGTGCACCGGCTCCACGCCCTGGAGGGCGGTTGGCTGCTGGTGCAGGGCGACACCGCAGGGCCCGAGCCGCCCCTGCCGCAGAGCGCCATCCTCGGGCGCGTGAGCGCTCTCTGGTGGCGGGGGCTGCGGCTGCCCTTGCCGACGCGCGGCCCCGCGGCGCCTCTCGTGCGTCGCAGCGGCCTGCTCTGGTCGGCGATTGCGCCAGTGATTCAGCGGGTATGGGGCCACGATGTATGGAAGCGATCGAATGTTTGACAGCGAGGGCTTGCTGTGATCACGATCGGTTGCGGCTCGGGCAGGTCTCTGTCCCGTCCCGCAGGAGGCCGACGTGGCTGTGACCCAATCCCTGATGGCGCGACGACGTCGCTCGGGCGTTGCCCTGGCGCTGGCGATTGGCGGCCTCGGTGGCTGTGGCGGCGCCCGACTGGAGACGCTCGAGACCGAGGTGAGCCGCCAGCGCGAAGAGCTGTCTGAGCTGCGCCGCAACCAGGCAGCGCAGCGCGTCCAGTTCGACGAGTTCCGCAATCGACTCGTTGTGTTGCAAGACAAGCTCGAGTCGGAGCGACTGGCAGCTCAGCGCGCGGCGCGGGCCATGGAGCCTCTGCCGCAGCTGCCGCATGTCGTCGTCGGCCGCGGGGATGGTGACGTCCGCGTCGATGGCAGCGACGGTGTCGCCGCTCCGCCGCCGGCCGCTGCGCCGCGCTCTGTGGTCATCGGCGCCGATGGTGTCGCTCGCGACGTTCGGCCCGGTGTCGGTGCGGACGCCGGGGAGGGTCGCTCGGGCGCTGCAGGTGCCACGTCGCCGCGCCGGCCGAAGGTCGCCGCTGCAGGGCCGAGTGACGCCGAGGCGGCGCGTCCGCCGCAGGAGGGCAACACAGCCGAGGAGGCGGCCGCGGCCTTGTACCGCGACGCCAAGTCCGTCCTCGACGCCGGTCGGCTCGACGAGGCCCGCGTCGGCTTTGAGCGCTTCTTGGAGCAGAACCCCGAGCATCCGCTGGCAGACAACGCGCTGTACTGGATCGGCGAGACTTGGTACGCGAAGTCCCTCTGGCTCAAGGCGGCTCGGGTTTTTGGCGAGGTGGTGACGCGTTTCCCGCGCGGCAACAAGGTCCCGGACGCGATGCTGAAGACGGCCCTTTGCTACGACCGCTTGGGCGAGGTGCAACTCTCGCGCGAAGTGCTCGGCCAGCTCTCTCGGCTCTACCCGGCTTCCCCTGCCGGTGAGCAGGCGCGTGATCGGCTGCAGCGGGCGGAGGAGCGATGACGACCACCGTCCCAACAGCGCGCGGACTCCAGCTCCGCGCGGTCGGCCGCAACGCCGTGGCGAAACTCAAGCAGACGTTGCTGCGTCGCATCGGCGCGCCCCTTGCGCTGCCCACGTTGGCGTTGGCTATGGCGCTGATGTCACCAGCGACCTCTCGCGGTCAGGTGCCCTGGATGGTGGAGAGCGAGGGTCCGACCATCAAGATGGAGGAGACCGCCACAACTGGCGAGCGCATCTACGTCGTGCAGCCAGGCGATACGCTGTGGAGCATCGCTGAGGGGTTCTACGACGAGCCGTGGTACTGGCCGTCGCTGTGGTCGTACAACCCGCAGATCACAAACCCGCACCAGATCTATCCCGGCGACGTCGTGTACCTCAGCCGCCGGCGGGCGCCGATGACCAAGCAGAAGGCCATCACCTTCGCGGCGTCACGCTACGAGCGGCGGCGGCCGACGCCGGTGACGCTGGCGCGGCGCGTCGGCTACATCTCTGCCCGCGACTATCGCGAGAGCGGCGTCATCGAGGGTAGCCGCGAAGAGCGCGCGATGCTCGGCACGCTTGACGAGGTCTACACGCGATTTGGCCTCAAGCGCTGCAGCGAGGTCGAGAAGGCCTCGGTCGCTGACGCCGCACGTGCCGACGCCGAGGGCAAGGGCGAAGACGTCGAAGTCGCTGGCCCCTGCGTGCGCGACGGCGATCGCTACGTCGTCTACCGGCTTGAGCGGCCCGTGGTGCACCCGAACACCGGCAAGACAGTGGGATATAAGATCAACTTCGTAGGCGAGGCCGAGGTGGTCAACACCAAGCGCAACATCGTCGGCATGGTCCTGACCAAATCGCACAGCGAGATTACCCGCGGCGATCTCATGACCAACCTGTTCGAGCCGCTGACGAGCGTGACGCCTCGCACCAATGACCAGGAGGTGGTGGCGACCATCATCGACTTCCACCACGAGAGCGGCGCAGTCGGGCAGCACAGCTACATCTATCTCGACAAGGGCGCAGCGCACGGCGTCAAGCGCGGCAACCGCTTCGAGCTGGTGTGGCGCGGCGACGGCCTGCGCGGCACGGCTGTGCGCGACATCAAGGACTACCCGGACGAGCAGATCGGCATCGCGATGGTGGTGGAGGCCTATGACCAGCACTCGCTCGCCTACCTCTCGGCGTCGGTGCGCGAGATCGAGCGCGGCATGGTGGCGGTGATGCCGCCCGGCTTTTAGGCGCCGCCGCGCGGCCTGAGTCTTCAGCCCGCCCCGAACGGCTTGGCGGCGCCACCCATGGCCGCACCGTCTCGCGCCGCTGTCTCATGGCAGTGGCCTCGCCTAGGCGCCGCGGTTGAGTCACTGTGGCACCGCAGTCGCGGCGCTCGCCCTACTCGGCGATGAAGCCGGCCGCCTTGTGGCTGCCATCGCAGAAGGGCTTGTTGGCCGACTTGCCGCAGCGGCAGAGGGCGCACTTGCTCCCGCGCCAGGCTACGCGTCCTGCCGCCGTGACCAGCGTAACGTTTCCGGCGAGGAGCAGCGGCCCATCGGGCGCGCGCTTCACGTGGAGCGCACCGCCAGGCGCCTCGAAGCCCCTGCCAGCGTCGCCGATCGCGCCGCGGTCGACGAAACCGGCGCGCTCATGGCTGCCGTCGCAGAAGGGTTTGCGCGCAGAAGCGCCACAGCGGCAGAGGGCGGCGCGGGTGCGCAGTCCGGGCATGGCGGCGTCGGCGCCGTCGACGTGCAACTCGCCGCGCAGGTAGAGTGGGCCGTTGTTGCTGACGACCACCGTGTTCTCGGCGGGCACCTGCTCCTGCACGCCGTCGCGCCGCGTATAGCTGAGGGCTCCGGTCGGGCACCGTTCGACGACCTCCACGGCCTCGGCGACGCTGGACGCGTCGGGCTGACACCACGGCTTGCGGCCGCTGACGAAGAGGTCGCCAGGAGCGCGGCCGCACTCGCCGATGTGGATGCAGAGGCCACCGTGCCAGGCAATGGTGGCGTCGGCGCCGGTAAATTGGGTGACCTTCGGGGCCTGTTCGTCGCTCACTTTGAACTCCTTGGCGTCCGTTCGCGGCCCTGGTCGCCGGGGGCAAGCGGTGCACCGTGCGGCGCGGGCGGAGTCGAACAGGGTTGGCGCTGCCCTGTGGCGGCGCGGCCTGCGCCTATCGACCCGTGCCACGGCATTAGACCCTGCGCGGGGCGCACATCGCAAGCGGCGCGACCCCAAGCGCCCGTCCCCGTGCGCGTCTGGGCGACACTGAGAGGCGGCCGGGCGCGGCGAGCCCTGCGCAGGTTGGGCCTATGCGGTCACCCGCTGGCGTGCGACGACGAGCCCAGCTGCGGCCACGACGCGCTACCGGCAGAGCGACTATGGCAGCATCGCGCCTCGCTTGCGCGGCCACAGCGCGCCTAAGGCGACGGTCGACGCGCACGCCGCGCCGGCGATGAAGGTGGCCTCGGCGCCGAGCTGTTGCCACAAGATCCCGGCGGCGCCGTTGCCGAGCAGCAGGGCGACGCCGCTGATGAGATGGAAGACGCCGAACGCCGTGCCCCGCAGCGCTGCCGGTGCGGCGTCCGCCACCATCGCGGCCAATAGACCCTGGGTCATGCCGAGGTGGAGGCCAAACAGGGCGATTCCGGCCCAGAGGGCGGCGGTGTCCGGCGCCGTCGCCAGCGCGAGATCTGCCACGACCAGGGTCAGCATGCCGAGCGCGAGGAGCTGATGCCGCGGTAGTCGATCGGACAGGCGGCCCAGCGGCCACGCCGTCAGCGCGTAGACCGCGTTCAGCACCACCAGCACCAGGGGCGTCTGGCCGAGGCTCAGCCCGCCTTCGCTGGCGCGCAGAACCAAAAACGCTTCCGAGATGCGCGCCATCATGGCGGCGGCGCCGAGCGCGACCACCCAGGCGAAGCGCCCGTCAAAGGCGGCGTCGAACGGTAGGAGGCGGCGCAGCATGACGGCGAGCGGAGCCCAGGGGCGCTGCATTTCGCGCGGGTCCACGCGAGGCTCACCGACTCGCGACGGCGGCCCCGCCCTGCCGTCGACGCGCGGCGCCTCTTCGACGAATCGCCAGAGCACCAGGACCGCGAGCACTGCGGGGACAACGGCGACTTGGAACACTGCGCGGACGTCGTCTTGCCAGGCGTACATCAGCGCCATCGCAAGCAGCGGCCCCGCCACCGCGCCGAGCGTGTCGAGCGACTGTCGCAGCCCATACGCCGCGCCGCGGATCGACGGCGGCGTGAGATCGGCGATGAGCGCGTCACGTGGCGCGCCACGCAGGCCCTTGCCGACGCGGTCGATGACCCGCGCGCCGAAGATCCAGCCCGACGACGCCGCGACCGAGAAGAGCGGCTTGCTCAACGCCGAGAGCCCGTAGCCGAACAGCGCCCACGGCTTTCGCTGCCCGCTCCGATCCGAGAGCACCCCCGAGGCGACCTTGACCATCAGCGCCGTCGCCTCCGAGGCGCCCTCAATCAGCCCCAGAGTCAGCGCGCTGGCGCCGAGGCTGCCGATCAGGAAGGCCGGCAGCAGGCCATGGATCATCTCCGACGAGAGGTCCATCAGCAGGCTGACGACGCCGAGCGCGATGACGGCGACTGGCATGTGCGGTCGAGGCGCCAGCGTCGGCGCCGGAAGGGGGGTTGGTAGCGCGGCGGCAGGGGGCCGTCGACACGCCTCGCCGCTGCGGCGGGCCACCGACGCTACCACACCTCAACGGCTGCCGGCGAGCCGCGCAGCGGGCCAGTCGCCGACGCCACGCCCCACTCCGGCGCTTGGCTCAGCGACCGCCCCCGCAGACGTCGGCGCCAACAGGGCACGGCGCAGCGCTGACTGCGACTCCGCGGCCCCTGCGCCAGTGACCCACGCCGCCTCGTTGGACCGCCGCGCCGTATCGGGCGTGAACGACGCCGCAGCGACGTCCAGCGGCCCAGCCCCGCGGCCCTCGCCCGCCCCAGCCAAGGTCGCGCGGGTCGCCTGCGCCGCCACAACCCGGTCTGGGCGTCTTGCTCGCTCCGCCCATCTGGTCCACACTACCGGGGCAGAGCGGCGGGTCTCCCGCTCGGCGCTAGACCGCCTCACGGGCGCCCACCGGCAGGTCCCCTGGGGGACGGGAGGCGAAGCCAATGTTCCTCGAGTTCCGGGATGTCAACGGCCGCCTGACGCACCTGCCTGTCGAGTCAGGTGGCGAGCCGATCACCATTGGCCGGAACCCAGGCTCATCGATCTATAGCAAGCAGAGCACGGTCTCGCGTAACCACGGTCGCATCGGCTTCGAGGGCCAGACTCTCTACTTCAAGGATCTCGGCAGCAGCAACGGATCGTTCATCAACGGCGAGAGCACGACTCGGACCTCGCTGCAGGTCGGTGACCTCGTCCGCTGCGGCGAGGTGTTCGAGATCAGCATCCGAGACGGTCAGCCCGACCCGGCACATCTGCCCGAGCGCGAGGGACGGGAGCGTTCGTCGAAGCCGATCGAGATGGGCCGCGTCGACCCGCCTCCCGCCAGCGCCGCCGCCGCTGCTGCCGGCGACGACTCGCTGGAAGAGCGACGGCGACGCAACGCCGATATCGAGGCCGAGCGCGAACGGCGACGACGCGAGCGCGAGGACCGCCGGGGTCGCTCCGACGGCGAAGGTCCGATCGCGCGCGGCTCCGAGACCGAGGCCCGCCGCGTCCCCGACCCACCGCCGCGCCCCGAACCTGAGCCGGCGCGGCGGGCCCCAGAGCCAGCGCGTCGTGCGCCCGAGCCGCCGCGCAACGTCCCTGAGACGGTTCGACGCGAGCCCTTGCGGCCGGCACAGATCGAGCGCGCTGAGCCGGTCGCGCCGCGTGTCCACCAATCCACCGGCCAGAGCCGCATCGTCCAGGCGATGGACGCCGCCACAGGCAGCGACGCCAACCGCGAGCTGGCGGAGATGCGGCGCAAGGCGGCCGCCCTCGACGGTGAGCTGAGCGACGCCGTCCGCCGCGCGAACCAATTCGAGAACGACGCCAAAACCGCCGAGCAGCGGGCGATGCGCTACTCAGTCGAGCTTGAGGGCCTGTCGGAGAAATACCGCCAGCTCAAGGAGCAGAACCGCGTCATGGCGGCTTCGCTCGAGGAGACGCGCGAAGAGCAGCGCAAGCGTGAGGACGAGACCTTTGAGGCCGAGCGCAGGGTCAGCGATCTCGAGAGCGAGCTGGCGCAGCAGCGATCCAAGGCCGCCGAGGCGACCGAGCAGCTGGCCGGCCTCAAGGTGCGTCTGACGCAGAAGGACCGCCAGATCGAGGAGTTGCAGCGCCAGCTCGACCTCCTGGAGTATGAGCTCCGCACCCAGCGCGACGAGATGGAGAGCCTGCAGAGCAGCTTCAACCGCGAGGGTGGTGGCGTCGAGAAGCTCGAGCGGCGCATCAACATGCTGCAAGAGGTCATCCAGGAGAAGGAAGGCCACATCGAGCAGCTGCGCCTCGACTTGCGCGACAAGGACATCGAGATCCGCCAGGTCCGCATGGGCGTCGGCATCAGCGACCTCGAGCACGAGAAGCGGCGCCTGCTAGAGGACTACCACAACGCGACACGGCGGGTCGACGAGCTCCAGGGCCGGCTCGACCAGAGGGGCCGCGACCTCGACGCCATGCGCGCCGAGTTGGACGCCGCCCGCCGCGAGGCTGGCGAACGCAAGGCGCCCGTCGACGTCAGCGACCACCCGGACATGAAGGCCCGCCAGCGCGAGGTAGAGCGGCTCGCTGAGGCGCTTGAAGCCGCCCAGCGCGACCTCGCCAAGTCGGCGCTCAAGCTGGAGGCCAGCGGCCAAGACGCCGAGGCCATGGCCCGCATGGAGCACGAGCTCGCCGCGGCACAGCGCAGGGCCGAGAGCCTTGGCCAGAAGCTGGAGGCCGCCGAGCTGCAGGTTGCGGAGCTGCAGGCCATCGAGCCCGTCGCCAAGGGCGCGGTCGTACCGCCGGGGATGGCAGACGACGTTGAGGCGCTCAACGACGCCGTCGGCGCCTCCAAGCAGAACGCTCGACTGGTGCGCAAGTACGCCAGCCAATTGGATCAGCAGCTGCGCGCCGACGGTGGCGAGACAGGCGATGCGGCGAGCTTGTTGTACGACATCGCCGTGGTGTTGGTGCAGGACATCGGCGAGCAGGAGCGCCTGGTGCGCGAGGTCCAGGGGCACCTGACCGGGAGCGACAAACGATGACCATGGCAGCAGAGAACCCAGTGGCCGACGCGGCGGCGGCCAGCAGCGCGAGGCCTGTGCCGGCAGCCGTCGACGACCTGCATTACCTCATCCGGGCCCAGTACAAGCTGCTCTACGTCGTCAGCGCCGAAGAGGCACGGGTCGAGACTTGGCTGCGCGAGCTCGCACTGCTTGAACGCGAGAGCCTCCGCGAGCGCTGGGACATCACCAACTGGAAGGCGCGCAGCTTCATCACGTGGTCGTGCTCGCAGGGCTTTCGCAGCGATAACCTCGACGTCCCCGGCGACATCCGCGAGCCGATCCGCGCCCTGGACTGGATCGCCAACGGCCTGACCCGCGACGCGCTCGTCGTCCTGCGCGACTTCCACCCCTTCCTCAGCGACCCCATGGTGGCCCGCCGCGTGCGCGACCTCGTCACGCTGTTCGATGGCGCCGCCGTCAAGCGGACCGTCGTCTTCCTGTCGCCCATCATCAAGCTGCCGATGGAGCTCGAGAAGGACCTGCAGGTCATCGACTTCGACCTGCCCGATCGGGCGACGCTCGAAGACATCGTCCGCGAGAAGGCCTTCGCCGGCGCGCGATCGCGGCGCTTTGGTAGCAATTTCCAGAAAGTGCTCGAATCGCCGGCGCTCCAGCGCGAAGTGGCAGAGGCGGCCTTGGGGCTGACCGAGGCCGAGGCGCGACAGGTCTTTGACAAGACCTCGGTGCGAGACAAGCAGTTCGCGCTGTCGACCATCCTCGCTGAGAAGAAGCACATCATCCGCAAGAGCGGCATCTTGGAGTTCTACGAGACCAAGCTCGATCTCAACGCCGTCGGTGGCTTGCCGGAGATGAAGGAGTGGCTGCAGAAGCGCCAACATTCCTTTACCCAGAGCGCGCGCGACTTCGGCTTGCCGCTGCCCAAGGGCATCCTCCTCCTTGGCGTGCCTGGTTGTGGTAAATCGCTGTCTGCCAAGGCGATCTCTCAGGCCTGGCAGATGCCATTGCTGCGCTTGGACGTCGGCAAGGTGTTCGGTTCGCTGGTCGGCTCGTCGGAAGAGAACATGCGCCGCGCCATCAAGACCGCCGAGGCGGTGGCGCCTGCCATCCTGTGGCTCGACGAGCTCGAGAAGGGCTTCAGCGGCACCAAGAGCTCGGGCAGCTCGGACGGCGGCACCACAGCGCGCGTGTTCGCGACCTTCCTCACCTGGCTGCAGGAGAAGGAGTCGCCGGTCTTCGTCATCGCCACCGCCAACGACGTCAGCCAGCTGCCGCCTGAGCTGCTCCGCAAGGGCCGCTTCGACGAGATC
>SXGT01822288.1_pt1 | contig 40959 bp, 28 predicted proteins | sample 3176221 | NCBI WGS metagenome assembly SXGT01 (sample SAMN11356862, study PRJNA531348) | freshwater metagenome | isolation source: freshwater sample F1-120 | place: China: Fuxian Lake, Yuxi | collected 2017-12-25
CATTCAAGAGGTCGTCGGTTCGATCCCGATTACCTCCACCGATTGAGCCGCTTCGGCGGCGCTCCGGGCGACGATTCGGACAACGTTTCGGCACTCGGGACAAGCGAGCCTCGGAGGGAAACCTCCGGGGCTTTTGTCGTTTTCGGGGACCGCGCTCGCGTCACGCCGGCCGGAAGGGGCAGACGGAGCTCCACTACGGAGGCTCGCGGCCAAGAGCACCCGGCTCCGGACTCCTGCAAGCTCCCACAAGTTGTCGTTGAGGGGCCGCGCGGCCTCAGCTGGGAGGGCTCACCGCGACGCGTCGGGTGACGCGTGGGGAGCTGGCGCGGCGGGGGAGGGGCTGCTCAGGCCGAGGCGGCCCAGGCGTTCGACGTGGAAGCCTCCACGCTGGCGAGGAGCCCCATGGCCTCTTCCATCATGTCCGGCGTGTCCACGTCCTGCCACCAAGCGTCGCCGATGTCGAACGGGAGGAAGGCTCCGCGCCGCGCGAGGACCATCATGCCCTCGGACAGCGAGCAGTCGCCGCGGGCGCCCATCGCCTCCTCGAGCGCCGCGAAGATCGCCGGGGTGCAGTGAAACACGCCGCAGTCGATCGCGTCGTAGTCGATCAGCGCCTTCGAGATGCGCACGATCCGGCCGCCCTCGATGCCCACCTTGGTGGCGTCGTCGAGGTCGAAGACCTCCTTGAAGTCCACGGCGAGGCTGACGGAGTCCGGGCGGACGCCGCGCGCCACCATCCGACGGAGGATGTTGGGATCGAAGATGTGGTCGCTCATCATGAGCGCGAAGGGGCCGTCCACGCGGTCTTTGCAGGCGTACAGGGAGAGCCCGTTGGAGCGCTCCCACAGCGGGTTGAACACGGTCTCGACATCGCCTCGCGAGAGGCGCCGCGCCTCCGCGCTGACCAGCTCGGCGTTGTAGCCCGTGACCACGAGGATGCGCTGCATGCCGGCGAGCCGGCAGTTGTCGATGGTGCGCGCGAGCAGGCTCTTGCCCCCCACCTTGATCAGCGGCTTCGAGAACGCTGAGACCTGTCCGCCTGGGTCCAATCGGGAGCCTCTGCCCGCCGCCAGGATAATCGCTGTGGTGGTCGTCACGCCGTCGCTCCTTCCCATAACCGTTCCACTGGGCTGGAGCATGGGTACTCCACGCTCGACCCCAGCACCTTCATTAGATGGAAGCGGCGTGCCAACTTCCGGGGGCAGCCCGGAGCCCGCGTGAAACCGCATCAACAGCGCGATATTGTTGATGTAGTTTCACCGGGGCCAGTTGGCCCCGGCGCCGGCCGTGGGAGTACGCGTGCTCCACGTGGAGGCCGAACCCGCCTCGGCGCCCCCGGGCCACCCGGGCCACCTCGGTCCTTGTCCGCGCCTGCCGGCCCGGAGTAGGGTAGGCCACTGCGGACCGAAGGACTGAGACCCCCGATGAGCGAGAGCCCTACCGCCACCGCCGGAAGCCCGGCCGGCGCCCCAGTCGAGCCCTCGCCGAGAACGGGGCTCCTGTTCAACGCCTTCTCGCTCGACACGCGATCGCTGTCCTTCTTCCGCGTAGTCCTGGCCTCCCTCGTGTTGGTCGACCTGTGGAACCGCTGGCCGCACGTCGAGGCGCACTACACAGACTTCGGGGTTCTCCCGCGCGCCGAATACGTCACCAACTTCATGGGCAAGTTCGTGTTGTGCTTCCACATGTGGGGTGGCACTGCGTTCGCGATGAAGCTGCTCATGGTCGTGCAGGCGGCGTTCACGTTGCTCTTTCTGGTGGGGTGGCGCACCCGCCTCATGCACTTCTTGTCGTGGCTCTTCCTCATCTCGCTACACACGCGCAACCCCTACGTTCTCCAGGGCGGAGACATCCTGCTCCGGCAGCTGTTCTTCTGGAGCATGTTCCTGCCCCTCGGCGCCCACTGGTCGTTCGACCGCGCCCTCAACGCCACCGAGGCCACCTCGCCGCCGCCCAAGGCCACACTCTCGATGGTGTCGTTTGCCTATCTGATGCAGGTGTGTCTGGTCTATTGGTATACCGCCAAGCTGAAGACAGGCGAGGAGTGGCGAGACGGCTCGGCGGTCTGGTATGCGCTCAACATCGATCACTTCTCCACGCCGGTCGCGGAGTTCCTCCTGCAGTTCCCTCCGCTCTTGGAGCTCCTGACCCACGTCACGCTCTGGTTCGAGTGGCTCGGGCCGCTCCTGGCCCTCATGCCGATCGGCTCGCAGTTCTTCCGGGGAGTGGCGGTGCTCGGCTTCCTGGGGCTCCACGCGGGCTTCGGCTTCGGCCTCAAGATCGGGCTCTTCGTCTTCGTCTCCTGCACCAGCTGGTTGCCCATGATCCCGAGCGCGTTCTGGGACCGCCTGGGCCGCTGGGTAGACGGTCGACGCCGCGGTGAGGCGGTGATCGCCTACGACGGAGACTGCGGCTACTGCCGCCGCATGGCCCAGCTCGTGAGCACGGGTCTCCTCCTCCGCCGCACTCGGGTGGTGCCCGCTTCGGTCGACTCCACACTCGCCGCGCGGCTCGAAGCGTCCAACAGCTGGGTCTACGTGGACCACGACGGCGGTGTTCACGTGGAGGGAGCCGCGATCATCGCGGCGGTTAGGGCCTCTCCCATCTTCTTCTGGATGGCGCCTCTCCTCGCGCTGCTGCCCCGCCTCGTGAACGCCGTCTACAGCTTCGTCCGGAGCCGTCGGGGGGCCTTCGGCCAGCACCCCTCGTTCCTGCGTGAGCGCCCGCAGAGCTGGAGCGCGCCTCGTATCGTGCAGCCCATCGCGGCGTTCCTGCTCGTGTATGTCGTCATGTGGAACAACGGCACGCTCCCGGAGCACCGCGTGAAGGTCTTCGGCTACGAGGTGGAGACCGCGCTGCAAGACAAGTACAGCTTCTTCAACGGGGCCATCGAGATCGAGAACGCCAAGGCGCTCGGATACACACTGCGGCTCGATCAGAAGTGGGACATGTTCGCGCCGCGCCCCATGAAGGGCGACGGCTGGTTCGTGATCGCCGGGACCACCCGGAAGGGCAAGGTGGTGAATCTCTGGGGCGAGTCAGAGACCGTGGTGTGGGCCAAGCCGGAGGTGGTCTCGGCCACATACCCGGGGCAGCGCTGGCGGAAGTACATGATGAACCTCTGGATGAACACGTTCAAGAAGCACAGAAAGCACTACGGGCGGTACGTGTGCCGTCTGTTCGACCGAGACCGCGCCGACGCGGGTGACAAGCTCGAGACCTTCCACATGTTCTACATGAAGGAAGAGACCGAGCGGCATGGGACCGCTCCGGTGGAGTGTCGGTCGATCTGGCAGCACTGGTGCAGCGATAACGGGAAGAACACGAAGCACAAACCCTACGCGGACACCTGCGACCAATACAACGTGCGCGCCGCGGCGCAGAAGGCAGCCCGCGCCGCGTGTCGCTGCGACGGCAGCGATCCGAAGTGTTGGGACAAGGCGCGGGCCAAGCACAAGGAGCTCGCCACCAAGCGCGAGAAGACGAAGGTCACGAATCAGGCCATCCTGACGGAGATCTCCGCTGCCGAGGCGGAGTACGGTCAGTGCATCTCGAAGGCTCCACCCGCGTCGGGTGGCGCCGAACCTCCACGTTCCGCTGAAGGAGAGCCGCCCCGATGAGCGACGACCAGTTCACCCTTGGGATCGAGGAAGAGTTCCAGATCATCGATCCGAGGACGCGCGAGCTCACCAACGCGATCAGCCAGATGATGGAGGCCCGCCAGCAGCTCGGGTCGATCAAGATCATGGCCGAGCTCCACCAGTCCGTGGTGGAGGTGGCCTCCGGCATCTGCAAGAACGTGGCGGAGGCACGGCAGCAGGTGATCGACAACCGCCGCGAGGCCGCCCGGATCGCCGGTGAGGTCGGGATGCGCATCGCCGCGGCCTCCACCCACCCCTTCTCGCGGTGGCAGGAGCAGCAGATCAACGTGGGGCCGCGGTACCAGGAGCTGGTCGGCGAGCTCCAGGACGTGGCGCGCGCCAACCTCATCTTCGGCCTGCACGTCCACGTCGGTATCCCGGACCGGGAAGACGCCATCGCGGTCTTCAACTCGGCGCGGTACTTCCTCCCGCACATCCTGGCGCTCAGCACCAGCTCGCCGTTCTTCAACGGCCGCAACACTGGGCTCCAGTCGGTGCGCAGCCTGATCTTCAAGCGACTGCCCCGCACCGGCATCCCAGAGACGTTCCGAAGCTACTCCGAGTTCAACTCGTTCATCGAGCTGCTGGTCCAGACCAAGTGCGTCGACAACGAGCGGCGCATGTGGTGGGACCTGCGGCCGCACCCGATCTACTCGACGCTCGAGTTCCGAGTCACCGACCTCCCCACGAAGGTGGACGACGTCATCGCGATCGCGGCGCTGGTGCAGGCGATCGTGGCCACGCTGATGCGGCTCCACCGCAACAACCAATCGTGGCGGTACTACCCGAGCGCCCTCATCGAGGAGAACAAGTGGCGGGCCGTGCGTTACGGCGTCCACGGGAAGCTCATCGACTTCGGGCGCCAGAAGGAGGTGCCGCTCCGCGACCTCATCCGCGAGATGCTCGATCTGGTCGAGCCCGTGGTGGACGAGCTCGGCTCCCGGCAGGAGCTCGCGCACCTCGAGAAGATGCTCAACGAGGGGACCAGCGCCGACCGGCAGCTGCGGGTTTATGAGGAGACGAAGAGCCTCGAGTCCGTCGTAGACCACGTCCTCGACGAGACGATGCTCGGCGTCAGCTGAGCGCGCTCACAGCTCGGTGCGGGTCACGCCGCTGAAGCCCAGGATGAAGTCCGGGCCGAAGGCGGTCGCTGGCGTGTGATAGCCGGGGCGCAGCTCGCCGATCCGCTCGGCGATCGTGAGCGCCGTCTCCGCGGTTAGCGTGTAGCCCTCGGGGGTCTGGAGCCGCGCCGACGCGCTTCCGCCCGCGCCGTCCCTAACCTCACCCCAGAGGAGGCTGAGAGCAGCCGCCCGCTGCTCGTCGTTGGGGCCTCGGGGACGGTTGCGCGCGCGGGCCTGGAGGAACCGCTGGACCGGGGACGCCGCCGCCAAGGACGGAACAGCACCGAGGAGCCGGCTGGCGAAGGACGCTGAGCGCGGCATCGTGGTGTAGACCTCGATGTTCGGGATGCCCGTGCTCGTATACCCCGTAGACAGATCCCCCCACTGGATCGCCGCACAGCGAGTGGGGCCGCGCCCGAAGTCGATGCTCCGTACCCGCTCGCCGTTGGGGATCTCTATGAGCCGACCGCTCTCGCGAACCGACGCGCCCTTCGGGAGGTTCTCGATCACCGTGGCCATCGTGCCGTGCGAGATGCCCCCGCCGATCATTCGAAAAGCCAGAACGAGGTGTGTGGCGCTGGGGAGGCGCTGGGCGAGGTGAGCGGCGAGGCAATCGGACGGAACGACGTCGAAGCCGGCCCCAGGCAGCAGCGCGATCCCGGCAGCCTCGGCGTCGCGGGCGCGCGCCTTGATCGACTCGAACACCGAGATCTCTCCGGTGACGTCCAGGTAGGACACCTTCGCCGCCAGGCACGCCTCGACCATCGGTCGCCAGGTTCGCGAGAAGGGACCCGCGCAGTGAAGCACAGCCGAGACTCCCTCGAGGTGCCGGGCAACGTCTTCTCCCGAGAGGTCGAAGATACGAGACGGCGACCCGCAGAGCGCCGCGATGGCCTCCACCGGCGCCCGGCTCCTGCCGGCGGCGATCACTGCGACGTTTCGGGCCCGCGCGGCGCGCATGATCAGCTCGCCGGTATAGCCATTAGCGCCGTAGACGAGGATGGGGGCTCTGTTCTGGGTGCTCATTGGGTGCGGCTCCAGCGGGGGGCGACGAAGGGCGGAGGCGCAGCGTGCCACGCAGCTGTCGTGGCGGTCAGCAAATTCATGTTGGGGCCGGGGCAGCAGAGCTCCCTGCCCGGTTCACCTCCTCGCTCTCGCGAACAGGTGAATTCCACTGGGGGCAGGGGCGCACGCCGTGGCTCGGGCGGGCTCAGCGCTGGAATCCCGCGAATCCTGGCGTGTTCGTTGACACCCTTCGGGAGCGGCCATTACGCTCCGCTCGCCCAGCCGGCTTTGTCCTGGGCCGTTTCTTGTCGCCGCAGGGCCGCGTCGTTGCGTCGGCGGACGGACCAACGGAGTGTTCGCATGCGTTTGTTGTCGCTCGTTTCCCCCGTGGCCATCGGCGCCGCTTTCGCGGTCGCGTCGGCGGGCTGCAAGAAGGACGAGGCCCAGCCCGTTCCCCTGCCCGAGGCGGAGAAGGTCAGCAAGGCGGCCCCACTCGAGGCGTCCGCGGCCGACGCGGAGCCCCCGACTCGCCGGCTCGCCGAGGCCGGCAAGCCCTCCACCCCGGCGCCCCGTGAGCGAGCACAACGCAAGCCGTCTGCGCGGCCTTCCCGGCCCGCGGCCGCCAGCGCGCCCGCCAGCGCCCCAGAGGCTGCCGACCCCACGCTGCCGCCCGGCGCCGTGGTTGTGGAGCAGCCGATCGCGGCGCTCGGTTTGCAGCCCCCCTCTGGCGCTGGGGTCGCCGACCGCGGTGCGGTGGCAGAGCCCGATCCGTCGGCCCCTACCGCCATGGCGGAGAACGGCGGCGCGGTGGTCCCTTCCGCGGCCGGCCGACCCGGCGGACGTTATTCCGCTGCAGACCTGAAGCCCCTCGGTGCTCCCCGGGCGCCGCCGTCCACCCCGCCGGGCGCCGAGCCCACGTTCGACGAGGGCGTCGACGCGCCGCAGCCCCCCGCTCGCCCCGTTCGTCCAACGATGGGACGGCCGAACCCGGGTCGACCGGGACCAAACCTGGCGCTCCCCCCGCCGGAGGTCGGCGTGGACGTGGGTGCTCAGCCGCCGCAGCCGCACCTCGGGCGGCCAACGCGCGAGCTCCCGGCCGCTCCGGATCCTGCAGCGGTGCCCTCCGCGATCGAGCCCGCCATGCCCGGCGAGGCGCCTTCGCTCGCCATTCGGCCTACCCTGCCCACGCAGTCCAAGCCGAACGCCGCGATCTACCTCCGCGAAGACGACGTCTTCGAGGCGCTGGGGGCCAAGCGTCCCCTGGATGTTCACGAGCTCCCGGGGATGGCCGGCGACGACCGCTACGACTCGCTGTACTTCGGCAGCCCCGACGGGTCGCAGTACTACGCCGGGCTTCAGATCTGGCGCCCGCGCTCCCCGATCGACGCGCAGCGGCGATACACCCAGATGGTGCGCAGCTACCCGAACGCGGAGGAGACCACCGCCGTCGGCAGCAAGACCTTCTTCGCCTTCTGGAATGACCTCTACTACCTGGTCTTCCTCCTGTCCGACAACGCGGCTCCCACCGTTGTGGCGCTCACGTGCGACCAACGCACCTGCGACTCGCCCCAGGAGCTCGTCACGCTGGCCTCCAAGATCTACGACCGGCTCAACGCGAAGGAGCCGCCCCCGTGACCCCATCGGAGGCTGGGACCCTGGTCGTCATCGTCGGGCCCAGCCCCGAGCTCGAGGCGGAGGTGCGCGACGCCGCGGCAGGATACACGGTGCGCGTAGCGCCTGAGGTCGACGCTGCGCTCGACCGTGCACGCGTAGAGCGGCCGGCGGCGCTGGTACTGTCTGCGGACCTCGAGCGCGGCTTTGCGGTTTGCCGACGGATCAAGCGCGACCCGGCCCTCGCCAGCCTGAGGCTCGTGCTCGCTTCAGCGCGGGCCAGCGACCAGGAGCTCGCCGACCACTCCCGCCTGCCCACACGCGCAGACGCGTACCTGCGGCTTCCCGCCGCCCGCGCCGACTGGGCCGCGGCGTTGGCGCTGCCGTCGCTGCCCCCGCCGCTGCCTGACGATGCGCTGCTGTTCTCGCTCGAGGTCACGCCGGGAGACGCAGCGGAATTCACTGGAGCGCGAGAGCGCGGAGGTGAACCGTTCCGGGGAGCTCTGCTGCCCCGGCCCCAACAGGATTTGGACTTGTTGGCACGAGCCGGCACGCGCGGGATGTCCACCCTGCCGCCTGCGCCCGACCCGAGCGCGCTCGCCGCCGAGGCGCTCGACATGCCCGATCTCAGCGCGTTCGACCCACCCGCTGCTCCGGCGCGGCCCCCCACGACATCCGGCGAGCCTGACGATGATGGGTTCGACGCGATCCTCCGGGAGCTCGACCCGTTCGCCGATTTCCAGCCCCCACCTCCCGTGATCCACCCCACGGACCGTTGGGACCTGGCCCGCGAGACGCGGCTCTCGTCCACAGGCGAGCCGTGGGCGCTCGAGGATGCTCTGGCAGACGACCACTCGGGCCCGCCGGCCCCCGCCGCTCCCGACGTGGTGGAGTTGGTGCGCTCCGCTCCCGCAGAGGAGCCCCGGGCGAGCGTCCCGCCCCCGCCTCCGGAGCGGGATTACACGGCGCGAGCCCCGGTTGCTGCGTCGGCGCCGCTCACCTCCGCCCCGCCCGACCACGGCGCCCCGATGGCCTCGGGCTTCGATACGAACGCCGACGTTCACCCGGCTGGCGGACGCCGCAGAGCGGTGCCCGAGCCCGAGTTCGTTTCGCTCGACTCCGGGCTGAGCGCTCCGCCGCCGAGCAGTGAGTTCGTTGTGCCCCGGCGACGGGCTCCGGAGCCACGCGCCGTGGAGTCTTGGGACCCGAACGCGCCTCCGTCAGCGGCGCGCACCCGCGCTGCTCCCGAGGCGGTCGACCCGGAGGTCACGCGGCTCACCACGGCGCTCACGGCCGCGCGGGCGGAGGCCGACGTCCTGCGCCGGGAGCGCGACGAGACGCTCGGGCGCCTTCACGATCAACAAGTCGGCGCGCAACGGGCCGAGGAGGAGCTCAGGCGCGAGGTAACTCGGGCCCGGGATGAGAACGAAGCGCTGCGCAATGGCGGAGACGCACGGGCGGCAGAAGCCAAGGTCGCCGCGTTGGAAGCCCAGCTCGTGGCCGTTCGCGGTGAGGCCCAGCGTTGGCGCGCCTGCCACGCGGACGCGGTCGAGACGCTCAGGGCGATCGAAGAGCTGATGAGTCTGGCGCGCGAAGGCGCTGCGCGGCACGCCGAACTAGCGGCGCTCCCACACGAGTAACAGCCCGAGCGGGTGCGTGGCGCTCTGACGCGCGGGGACGGAGCCTAGCGGCTCAACCGCACCCGCGACGCCGGAAGCGGGTTCGCAGCTGCATCACCTTCTCGATGTAGCTGTAGTTCCCCGGCAATAGGCCCTGGGCCTTGGCCTTCTTCGACCACTTCGGGCCGGCGTGGTAGGCGGCAACGGCGTAGTTGAGGTCGCCATCGAAGTAGTCGATGTAGCGGCGCAGCACGCGGACCCCGCACGCGAGGTTCTGGTCGGCGTCGCCGAGGTCGCCGCACTTGAAGTACTCGCCCGTGCTGGGCATCACCTGCATCAGCCCGGCGGCGCCAGTCCGCTTGTTGCGGGCGTCGGGGTTGTAGTCGCTCTCCACCCGCGCCACGGCCATGATCAGCGCGGAGTCCACCCCGTGCTGCTCGGCGAGGCGCTCGGCGACCGGCTTGATCGCTTCACATCGGGCGCGCCCCGACTCAGACAGGGGCGCGATGCGCTTCGGCATGGGAAGCGGCGCCTCCGATACCGTTGGAGCACGCGCCTCGGGAGCGCGGGGCACGACCGCGGGGGTCACCGCAGCCATCGTCGGTTGGTTGGGTGCTGGGCTCCGCGGGGGAGGTGCGGCAGTTCGAACGGGCTCTTCGTCGTCGAAGGTCGCGGACTCCACCACCAGCCGGGCGGGCTCGCGGCGGATGCTGGCCTCCGGACCGCTGCACGAGGCCGTGGTCCCGATGAGGGTCGCGGCGCAAGACGCGTGGGCGCCAACGGTGATCGCCTGGCGGGCGACGGTCGTGATCAAGCTGAGCAAGGTCTCCATCGGATGATCTCCAGCGGTGCGACCGTTGGGTCTGCAAGGATCAGTCTCGGTCGTTCCGGCTCGGAGTTGAAGTAGAATCTTGATGATGGGCGATTTTATCAACAGTTTTGGCTCCATGCTGCCTCTTCCCACCCTCTCTCCACTCGGGCACAGTGCGCCCCAGTGAACGGTCGAGGGGACGTTTGACGGCGATGGCCCGCATTCCTTCAGCGCAGCAGCTCAGGAAGCGCGCGCATGACACGGTCTCGCTGGCGGTCACGCTCCGACGGGGCGGGCGGCTCGCCGAGGCCATCACGGCGTACGAGCGCGCTTCGGCGGACTTCGAAGCGGTCGGGGACCGGGAGGCTGCCGCGGCCACGGCCAACAACGCAGGGACCACGTGTTTGCTCGGCGGAAATCCGGCCGCAGCGGAGGAGCACTTCGCGAGGGCCACCGCGCTCTCTGTCGGTCCGAGCCGTGCCGCGGCGAACGCCATGGGCAACCTCGGGCTCGTGGCGCGCGAGCGGGGAGACCTGGTCACTGCTGCCGAGTGGTTCCACCGCGCGCGAGAGGCGCACCGCGAGGCCGGCAATCCGGGCGGCGCCGCCGAGTGCCTTGGCAACCTCGGGCTGAATGCACTTGCTCGGCAGGAGCTCGGCGAGGCGCAGCGCCTGCTCACCGAAGCTCTGGTGGAGTTTCGGCAGCTGGGCCTTCCCGGAGGAGTGATCACCGCGCTCAACGCCCTCGGGGAGGTTCGGCGGTCCCTCGGCGACACGGCGGGCGCCCGGGACCGCTTCGCCGAGTCGCTCTCGGTCGCCGAGGCCGCGGGCCTGTCGGACGGTCGGCGGATTGCGCTGCAGAACCTGGGTAACCTCGCTCGGCAGGCCGGGGATCTCGCCGAGGCCGAGCGGGCCTACAGCGTCGCGCTGTCACACGCCCGCTCAGCGGGTGATGTCCCGGCGGCGCGGGCCGCCCTGAACAACCTGGCCCACGTGTTCACTGCGTCGGGGCGGCGCGACGATGCCCGGCGCGCCCTGGAGGAGAGCCTCGAGCTGAGCCCTCCGGGGACCTCCGGCGTGTCGTATGCCACCGATCTCGCCAACCTCGCCTCGCTGGACCAGGAGGAAGGCGGCCTGGACGACGTGCTCGCGCGCCTTCGCCGCGCAGAGCGGCTGTTCACTGACGCGGCGCGACCGCGCGAAGCGCTCCTGGTGCGGCTCGGCGCCGCCCAGGTGCGGGCGCAGCTGGGCGATCTCCAGGGGGCTCGAGAGGAGCTTGCGGCTGTGGAGCACCGCGCGGGCGAGGTCTCGAACGAGCCGATCGCGCTGGCCGCCGCGGCGAGCCTAGCCGGCCTGTCGGTGTGCCGGACGCCCTTCTCCGAGAGCGAGCGCTCCCTCCGCGAGTGCGCGATGCGCTTCGAGGCGCTCGGTGACCGTCGCGGTCGCGCCTCGTCGCTCGGGCTTCGGGCGGAGGTGCTCGGCTGGATGGGCCGATGGACCGAGGCCGACGGGCTCGCACGCGAAGCCGAGGCGTTCTTCAGGGAGTCGGCGATCCCCCAGGGGGCCGCCGACGTCTTGACGTTGCAGGCATCGCTGGCTGAGCGTCGCGGAGACCCCGAGGCGGCCACAGTCGGATACGCCGCCGCCCTCTCCGCTCAGGTTGCCCTCGGGCTGCCGTTGGGCCGCGCCCGCGCCCACCTCGGCCTCGCGCGTTCCGCCTTGTGGCGGGGGCGCCGCGCCGAGTCTTCGGAGCACGTGGTCGCCGCGAGGCGCCTCTTCGAGAGGTTCCCCCACGCGGCCGGCCTCGCCGAGTGCGCGGTGTTGTCAGCGTGGGGGAGCGGCGACGCGGCAGAGCTGCGCCGCGTGCTACCCCAGGTGGAGGCGCTGGAGCTGGCAGCCCTCCGCGCGCTCGCGGCCCTCGTCCTCCTGTCTTGGGATCCAGCGGACCAGGCGAGCCGGGACGCCCTGGAGGCGCTGGAGTCCCGGCTCGGCGCGGCCCTTTGGTCGGCGGCGCGGACGCTCCTGAACGAGCAGGGCCCGCGACACAGCTGACGCGTCAGCCGTGCGTCCTGCGGCTGGAGGAACGGTCCCGTCTACGGTAAACCGGCGCCCCATGGAACTGCGTGTCTCCCAGATCCCCGAAGCTGTGCAGCGGCGCTGGCTCGCCGACCTCCTGACGCGTTGGACCTCGGTCAACGCGACCGACTGCGGGAGGAAGCTTCGACCTCCCTCGTTCGCGCTCATCGACACCGTGGGGATCCTCGGGCGGTGGGACGGGAAGGGCCGAGTCCTCTCGATCAACGTGCGCCACCTCGCCACGGACACCTGGGCGGAGGTGGAGGAGACGCTCCGCCACGAAATGGCCCACCAGCTGGTCCAGGAGGTGCTGGGGGGCGTCGACTCCCCGGCCCATGGAGAGCTGTTCGCGAGGGCCTGCGCGCAGCTCAGAATCCAGCCATCCACCTCGGGACCTGCCGCCACGCCCGAGCAGACGCGCGTGGTTGCGCGGATTCGCAAGCTCCTCACGCTCAGCGAGTCCGACAACGAGCACGAGGCGCAGACGGCCATGGCGCACGCCAACAAGCTCCTGCTGCGTCACAACATTGACCGCGTCGGCGTGGAAGCCCCAGACGCCGCGTACGGGAGCCGGCGCGTCGGCGAGCCCGTCGGCAGGATCTCGGCCGAGCGGAAGCTCCTGTCGAACATCCTTCAGTCGCACTTCTTCGTGAAGTGCATCTGGATCAGAACGCGCCGCGCGGTCGACGACCGTGAGGTCTCGTTTCTGGAGATCGTGGGTCAACACGACAGCCTCGAGCTCGCCAGCTATGCCCACGACTACCTGGAGCGCCTCCTCGACGAGCTCTGGGAGCGGTATCGCCGCCAACCTCAGCGCGGCCGCGTGGTCCGGGGCTCGGACCGCGGCGGCTACCGTGTCGGCCTGCTCATGGGCTTCAAGGAGCACCTCGACGCCCAGTCTCGTCGCCACGAGCAGGAGGGCCTCGTCTGGCTCGGGGACCCGGGCGCCGACGCGCTGTACGAGCGCCGCCACCCGCGGACGAGCCGCCTCTCCGCCGGGAGCTACCGGGGGGGCTCCGCGCACGATCAGGGGCGCGCTGACGGTCGGAACATCCGGATTCGTCCGGGTTTGCAAGGGGGCAGCCCGGTGTCTAGAGGCCGACTCCTGCCGGGCTGAGCACGCCCACTGGCGCTGGCGTGCCTGGAGACCCAAGAGACCGCGCAGCGCGGGGCGCGCACCAGGGCGCGTCCAACGTCCGGCCCCGGACCTCGCTGAACGGGTAGGTTGGTTGGCAATCCGGCCTCTGCGAGTAAGCTCGGCGGTCCATGGGTCTCACCGTCATCGAGAAGTCTCACCTCGTCCGAAAGAAGCGCGACAACCCCAAGGTCGCGCTGGTCCTCGCGGGCGGGGCGATCAGCGGCGGCGCCTTCAAGTTGGGCGGTCTTCTGGCGCTCAACACGTACCTCGAAGGCCGCAAGATGAACGAGCTGGACCTCTACGTGGGGGTCTCGGCGGGAGCGTTCCTCGCGGCGCCGCTATCGGCGGGTGTGCCCGCCGAGGAGCTGATACGCAGCGTCTACGGTGGCTCGCCCATCATCTCCCAGTTCCGACCCTGGCACTTCTACTGGCCCAACTTCTCCGAGTACGTGTCGAGGCCCCTGCGTGCGGTCCGCGATGGCGCTACCGCCGGACCGGCGATGGCGCGCGCGTTCTACGAGGTGCTCCGGAGCCATCGCGGGCGGCGGCTGTTCCTCGACTTCGTCAAGGAGCCGGGGTGGGCGCGCGCCGAGCGGCTGATGACCCCGGTCCTTCAGGAGGCCTTCGGAACGGCGGCGCTCTCCACTTCGCTGCTCCAGTACGTGCCCAGCGGCATCTTCGACTCGAAGCCGCTCGAGGGCTTCGTGCGCGAGAACCTCGAACGCAACCGGCTGCCAAACAACTTCAAGCTGTTGCACCTCCTGCGGCGCAACAGCCTCTACATCTTCGCGACCAACCTCAACACGGCGCGCTCGGTGCTCTTCGGGCACGACGAAGACAACTCGGCCACCATCAGCGAGGCCGTGCAGGCCTCCTGCAGCATCCCCGGGTTCTTCAAGCCCACGCGGATCGGCAAGGACGACTACCTCGACGGCGGCGTCCAGCGCACGGCCAACATCTCGCAGGCGGCGGCCAAGGGGGCGGATCTCATCATCGCCTACAACCCGTTCCGCCCCTACGTGAACGTGGGCGACGGGCGCGACCGCCGGTACCGCTCAATGGCCGAGATGGGCCCGGGAGTCGTCCTGGACCAGACGTTCCGCTCGCTGCTGCACAGCCGGCTCGAGCTGGGCGTGAAGCGGCTGGCGCTCGACCCGCGGTTCCGCGGCGACCTGCTGCTGATCGAACCCACCGAAGACAACGCGGAGATGTTCAACATCAGCCCCATCGACTTCTGGCGGCGGGCCGTCGCGGCGGAGACGGGCTATCTCAGCGTGAAGGCCACGTTGGAACGGCACCACGCCCGCATCACGCGCATCTTCGAGGCGCACGGCTTCCGGACCAACCTCCAGCGGCTGAAGGAGGACGCCACAGCCCTGCGCGCCGCCCGGGAGGCCGATCAGAGCGTGTTCGACGTCCTCGAACACGGCGACGAGGCGCCGCCCGCGTCGCGCCTCCGCGTGGTCAAGTGAAGCATCTCCTGCTCCTCGGTCTCTGCGTGTGGAGCTGCCGCAAGGACGCGCCACCCGGCGGGTGCACCCCGGAGGGCGGGCTCACCTGCGCTGCCAACGCCGTTCAGGTGTGTGCCAGCGGTGCCGTTGTGGAGGGCGTGCCGTGCCCCGGCGGATGTACGGAGTCCGGCGGCGTGGTTCGCTGCGTCACCGACCGAAACACCCTCACGGCGCCCGTCGGCGCCGTCTGCCAGCCCGGGATGGTGGTCTGCAGCCACACGTCTACGGAGCTGCTCACCTGCGTCGACGGCCGCCTCGCGGCGGGCGCCGTGTGCCCCAAGGGCTGCGTGGACGAGGGAGAGGGCAGGGCGATCTATTGTCTCGACGCCAACGAGGGGATCCGATTCCCCAGCGGCTTCCCGTGCCCCGGATTCCGGACCGGGGCGACCGACGGTCGAGAGCGCGCGTGCGGCACCGATGGTCAGACTCTGCTCGTTTGCGAGGGCGGGACGCTGGTGCCGGAGGAGCGCCGCTGCCAGGAGTGCATCCAGACCCGCTCCGGTACGGTGAGCTGCCTCACCACGGAAGGCGAGGTGCTCGCGCTCTGAGGGCTGGTCGCTGTGCTCGGGATGTGAAATCCTCCCCGACCTCGGAGGAACGTCCCATGCTGTCTCGAATCGCTCTGCTGCTCTCGCTCTCGCTCTCGCTCACTGCCTTGGCGGAGTGGCCAAACGGGAAGGATGAAGATCCCCGCTTGGCCTATCCGGCCGACCCCGGGTTCATCCAGATAGATGCGCAGGGGAATGTGACAGGGGGACAGTGGAACCTCTGGTCCTTCGTGCCCGCTAACTGGGCCACCACGAAGGGGTTCCGGCAGGAAGAGATCGCGATGGGCACGGGGATCCACGCGGACCGGGCCTGGCAGCGCACGATCGGTGACCGCCGCGTGCTGATCGCCGTGCTGGACTCGGGTATCAACTGGGACAGCGGCGATCTGCAGATGAAGTTCCACCTCAACAAGGGGGAGCTGGGGAACTGCAAGCCCAACAAGGGCGAGGCAGTCGACGACTTCGACATCGACGGCAACGGCTTCTTCAACATCGCCGACTACCTCTTCGTCCCGTCGGACTACGAGGCGGTCACGGACACCGCCGGTAACAAGACCGGGCGCCTCGATCCGGAGGACCTGATCCTCACCTGCTCTGACGGTGTGGACGACGACGGCAACGGCTTCACCGACGACATCTCGGGCTGGGACGCCTTCCACAACGACAACAACCCGCGGGACGACACGCGCTATGGGCACGGCACGGGCGAGGCCCGCGACTCGGGCGCCGCGGGCAACGACGGCCGCGGCGACATCGGTGTGTGCCCCGAGTGCACGATCCTCATGGTCCGCGTGGGCGACTCGTTCGTTGTTGACGTCAACGACTTCGCCACCGGCACGATCTTCGCCGTGGACTCCGGCGCAAAGGTCGTCCAGGAGGCGCTCGGCTCCCTGAACAACAACCCCTACTCCGTCGGCGCGATCGAGTACGCCTTCCGAAACAACGTGGCGATCGTGGCCAGCGCGGCGGACGAGCTCAGCTTCCACCACAACATGCCGGGCACGAACAACCACACGCTGTATGTACATGCTATCGTGCACGACAACACAAAGGCGTCGAAGTCTACGACGTTCCTGAACTTCAACAACTGCACCAACTTCGGCGCGCAGCTCATCCTGTCCACGCCGGGCAACGGGTGCAGCTCGGAGGCCACCGGGATCACCGCGGGCCACGTGGGCCTCATGTACTCAGCGGGGCTGCAGGCGAACCTGGACCCACCGCTGTCCGCGGAGGAGATCCGAGGCGTCCTCATCCAGAGCGTCGACGACATCGTGGTGCCAGAGGCCAAGGACGACATCACCAAGTTCCCCTCCGGTCCCGGCTGGGACCTGCACTTCGGGTATGGGCGCAACAACGCGCGCAAGTCCGTCGACCTGATCCTCGACGACCAGATCCCGCCGGAAGCCGACATCACGGGCCCGCTCTGGTTCGAGCCCATCGACATCGCGGCGAGACCCAAGGTCGACGTGCTCGGCTCGGTCGGTAACCGCGCCGACGGCCTCCCGGCCCGCTACGACAACTACAGCTGGACCTTGGAGATCGCCCTCGGCGTCTGGCCGGAGAAGGGCCTCGCGCTGGGCGAGGGGACGGGCGCGCAGTGGATCGAGCTCGCCAAGGGGACCACGGCGGTCGGCGGGGCCACGCCTGGCAAGCTCACCACCTGGGACGTGGCCAAGACGGCCGAGAGCCTCGACTTCTCGAAGCTGGTCGATCCCCATGACTGGACGATCACGATGCGCCTGCGGGTCGAGACGAAGCACGGGGGCAAGACGCTCAAGAACGACTACCGAAAGGCGTTCCACCTGATCTCCGACCCGTCGCTGCTGCCGGGTTACCCGAAGCACGTCGGGGCAAGCCTCGAGGGCTCGGGCAAGATCGTGGACGTGGACGGCGACGGCTCGGAGGAGTTCATCGTGGTCTCCACCGACGGATACGTCCACGCGTTCACCGGCGACGGTGGCGAGGCCCCGGGCTTCCCCGCCGCGCTCGACGAGCGCGCCGAGGTGGCCACGCTCGGCGGGATCTGCGCCTTCCGCGAAGACAAGACGGGCTGCCCCACGCAGGGCGGCGTGGATCCTGCCGTCAATCGCGACTGGTCCATGATGGGCCCGGCCGTCGGGGCGCTCACCGGTGACGTCGCGGACGGGCTGTTTATCGTGGTCCCCACGTGGGACGGCGTCATGTACGTCTTCGACAACAAGGGCGAGCTCGCCACCGGGTGGCCGCAGCGCGTCAAGCCGGAGTTCTCGGCAGAGACCAGCCCCGACCGCGTCGTAGAGCCCGGCTTCTTCGGGGCCCCCTCGCTCTACGACCTCGACGGAGATCAGGACCTCGAGATCATCTCGGCCGCAATGGACGGCTATCTCTACATCTGGCACCACGACGGCTCGCCGCTCGCAGGGTGGCCGGTGCTGATCCACGATCCGCTCGAAGAGGGCCGGTCGCGCATGATCATCACGCCGGCAGTGGGCGACATCGACAACGACGGCAAGCCCGAGATCGCGGTCTGTACCAACGAGGTCTACGGCAAGAACGAGGGCCGCGGCTATGTGCTGGAGGCCACGGGCGCGCCCACCACCGAAGACACGACCGCTGCGCTCGCCGCCGGGTGGCCCATCTCGCTCACGGGGCTCATCGTCGAGACGCTGCCTCTTGTCGGAACCGGCTGCCCGTCCTCTCCGGCGCTCGCTGACCTCGATGACGACGGGAAGCTCGAGATCCACATGGACGCGATCGCCCTGAATCCCCAGATCTGGTCACACGACGGGTACGGCTTCGAGTGGGAGGAAGGGCCGTTGTCGATCGACAACTCCAACCTCGGCTGGAAGTCGAACTCGGACGACTCGCCCTCGTACACGCTCATCAACAACGGCATGTTCCTCGACTTCGACGGCGACGGGCTCCCCGAGCTGGCCAAGGGGACGGCGGGCTTCGACTTCGCGCTCACGTTCGCCGAGGGCGGCAAACGCGCCGTCTTCGATCACCAGCTCTCCGTCTGGAACCTGAAGACAGGCTCGTACCTCCCTTCGTGGCCGCGGCTCATGGACGACTGGCAGTTCTTCATCACGCCCACGGCCGCCGACATCGACGGCGACGGTAAGGTCGAGCTCATCGCCGGCTCCGCGGGGTATCTCCTGCACGCATTCCGCGAGGACGGCTCCGAGCCCGAGGGCTTCCCGAAGAACACCGGCGGCTGGATCACCAGCTCCGCCACCTTCGGGGACCTCGACGGGGACGACACCTTCGACCTCGTGTCCACCACGCGAAACGGGTGGGTCTTCGCCTGGAAGGTGGGCGGGCCGACCTCGGGCCGGATCGAGTGGCAGAGCTTCGGACACGACCTGCACAACACGGGCAACTACGAGGCGCCGGTGGCGCAGTACAACAACTACCCTGAAGCGACCGACGGGGCGGACGCCGCGGACGCGGCCGACGCCACGGACGCGGCCGACGCCACGGACGCGGCCGACGCTACGGACGCGGCCGACGCCACGGACGCGACCGACGCCGCCGACGGCACCGACGCGGCGGATACGACCGATTCTACGGACGTCGTCGACGGCGGTGATGGTACGGCGGCCGCATCCGACGACGGCTGCACCACGTCGCGCACGGCCGGAGACCCCTGGGCGGCCGGGGCGCTGTGTCTGCTCCTGCTCGCGGTCCTGCGCCGTGCGACGGGCCGGTCTACACGGGCCTGAGCGAGCCCCCGGCGGGGCGAGGGAGCGACACGCGATGCGCCGTCTCGCTGCGATCTTCACACTGGCAACCGTCCTCGCCTCGGTGCCGTCGGGCTGCACTTCGGACGACGCCGAACCCACGAGCGTCCCGGACACCCACGCCGTCGCCACGGACACGACGCCCGCGTCCCCGGATAGCGCGGCACCCGAGGAGACCGCCTCGGCGTCCGATAGCGACCAGGGCATCTCCACCGACACCGAAGTGGTGCCGCCGAAACCGGACGGCGGTCTGCCGCTCCTCGGCGGGGATTGTGACCCCATGGTGCCTGGCCACTGCGCGCTACCTTTCCCGTCGGACGTGTTCCTCGTGGACGATCCCACCGGACGAAACGCGAGCGGCAAGTCGGTGCGCTTCGGCCAGACCACGCTCCCGAAGCCGCTGAGCGCCGCGGCGGCCTGCCCTCCCGAGCTGTTCTTCGATCACGACGGGTTCTCGCCATCCCAGGCGGCGATGACCAACCTCCCCGGGGCGACCGTGCAGGGGTGCGCCACTCCCCACACCATCGAGCGGTCTCTCGAGGCGTCGTCACCCACGGTGCTCATCGATGCCGAGACCGGCGCCCGAGTCCCGCACTGGGTCGACCACCAAAAGGCGGCCCAGATCGACGGTGAGGCCGATCGGAGCCTCATCCTCATCCGCCCGGCGGTGCTGCTGAAGACCGGCACGCGCTACATCGTGGCGATCCGGGGACTCGTCGACGAAGTCGGGGTGCCGATCGCCCCGTCCCCCGTCTTTCGAGCGCTCCGCGACGGCGGAGCCCTCGACGACGGAACACCCGCCGAGCGCTGGTCCGTGTACGCACGGCGAGGGCTCTACGAGGACCTCTTCGAGCGGCTCGACGGCGCCGGCGTCCCTCGGTCGGACCTGCAGATCACCTGGGCCTACACCACGGCGAGCCGGGACAACATCCAGCGTCACGCCGTGTCCATGCGCGACAAGGCGCTGGCTCTGGTGGGTGAGGACGGCCCGCCCTTCGTGGTGAAGGAGGTCACCGAGCTCCCGGATCCGGCGCAGAGCCCCCACATTCTCCGCCGTATCGAGGTCGTAATGACGGTGCCGCTCTTTCTCACGAACGCGAGCACCACCTTCGACGAGAAGGAGCCTGTGGACCGCCTGAGCCTCGACGATCAAGGCGAGCTCGTTCAGAACGGCACGATGGACCAGGAGGTGCTCATCCTGGTCCCGCGCAGCGTCGAGAAGGGGGCCAAGCACGGGCTCCTGCAGAACGGTCACGGCCTCTTCGGACACCGCAGCGAGGGGTCGTCCGGCTTCCTCGCACGGGCAGCCAACGAACAGCTCTACATCGTGTTCAGCACGAACTACTTCGGCTTCGACAAGGTCTCGAGTGGCCTCGCGGCTCAGGGCTTCCTGGGGCGCTGCGAGGTGGTGAAGTCGTTCCCCGAGCGTCAGGTGCAGGGCATGGTGAACCAGCTCCTCGCGATGCGCATGATGCGGGGTCGGGTGGCCAAGGAGGGGATCAAGGACGAAACCGGCGCCGTGCTCCTCGAGCCCGCCTGGATGGACGCCAGCCTGCGTGCCTACCGCGGAGACAGCCAGGGCGGCATCATGGGCGGGACGTACATGGCGCTCAGCACGGATGTGACACGCGGGCTGCTCGGCGAGCCCGGCGCGCCCTACAACCTGCTCCTCCAGCGGAGCGTAGACTTCCAGTACTACAACTTCCTCATGAACACGGGCTTCGGCCTGGACCCCGTGGCCCACCAGCTCATCCTGGGCATGGTCCAGATGGTCTGGGACCGCATCGAGCCCTCGGGCTTCGCCGCACATATCGAGAACGATCCCTTGCCCGGGACGCCGCCGCATCGGGTCATCCTTCACGTCGCCAGAGGCGACCATCAGGTCTCGGGCTTCGGGGCGCACATCATGGCCCGGGCCATCGGCGCCGTGCAGCTCCGTGCCGATGGGGGTGAGCCGGGGGTCTGGGAGAGCGTCTACGGCATCGAGGAGCTCGCGGCGCCGCTGCAAGACCGCTCGGTGATGATCGAATACGACTTCGGCCTCGAGCCCAATCCCGAAGGGAACGAGGCGAGCACGAACGGCTGCGATCCGCACGACCGGGTTCGGATTCTCACGGCTTCGTATCTGCAGCAGGACACATTCTTCCGAACGGGCCGCGTCGAGTGGTTCTGCAACGGCGCTTGCGGCTGCTCCGACGGGGCGCTGGATCAGAGCGAGGAAGAGGGCTGTGATGAGAGCTACGCCGCCCAGTGCAAGTAGCCCGATGACCCGCTGGCCAGTGAGCGTGAGCGTGCTGATCGGCCTCGGAGTCGCCGGCTGCTCCACCGACGCGGCCCCGTCCGCGCAAGCAGCGAGTGACGTCGTTTCGGACGCGCTCGCTGATCCAGACGGCTCGCCGGGCGATGTCGCGGCGCTGGACGAGCTCGGCGCGGGAGCCGACGCAACCGGGACACCGACGGACGTCCTCTCGGAGGACGTGGAGCCCCCAGTCGAGCCGGATGGCCCCGCTTTCCCGCACTGCGAGATGGTGCCGGCGCCCACTCGCGCGGCGCGGCCCCCGCCCACGCGTTCCCCCGTGAAGGCCGGCGTGGCGCGGCGTGTCCTCGACCTGCCGATCGGGACCCCGATGGGCGGTTACGGCTCTCGCAGCACCACCTTCGGGGGCAAAGGCGACAGCATCGCGCTCGACGCGCGGGTCGCGCGTTTCGCCACCCGCTTCATCCCGTCGGCGGGTGCCCATGACTCGCCGAAGGTCGACGCGCTCGCCATGGAGATCGACGGCGAGCGTTTGGTCCTGCTGCAGACGGACTCGGTGTTCATCAACGAGAACGCGCTCTTCGCGGTGGAGCAGGCGATCGCACCCGACGGATCCATGCGCGGGCACGTCATCATCATGGCGTCGCACAGCCACTCGAGCCCGTCGAACTGGTTGCCCAGCCTCACGCTCATGCCGGGGATCGACCGTCCCAGTCGGGCGTTGTTCGAGCGGGCCGTGGCGTCTCACGCAGAGGCCGCCCTAGCGGCGCTCGGCGCCTTGGAGCCCGCGCGCATCGGCTTTGCGTCCGACCCGAACGCAGACATGGCGGGTGCGATCAGCCACGACCGTCGCGGCGAGAACAACACGCTGCTCGGGCCAGACGGCAACACGGCCGGGAAGGACAAGGACCACGAGGTGTGGGCCCTGCGGGTCGATCGGGTGGATGGCTCCCCCATGGTGGCGCTGCTCTCCTTCCCCATCCACGGCACGATCGGCACCGAGGTGAGCCCGCTCTTCTCGTCGGACGTGCCCGGCGGCATCGAGCGGGCGCTGTCGAGCGCGCTCGGTTTCCCCGTATTCCACGTCCAGGGCGCAGGAGGGGACGTGAGCCCGCAATACACCCACGGACGCACGGCCTGCGCGAACGCGGCGCGCTGCTTGGACATCCCGAACATCGAGGTCGTGGGCGACCTGGCGAAGGACGCCTTCGCGCCGCTGATCGAGTCGGTGGTCACGGAGCCGGCCGTGGCCATCGAGGTGGTCACCCGAACGTACTTCGTGGGGTATGCCGCCGTGGTGACGCGCCCCGGCGGTGTCACGCTGGCCTACACGGAGCCGGGTGACTACACGCCCGACGGGGAGGTCTACACCCCGGAAGGCGCGGTGAAGAACCCCATCGACGAGTTCAACGCGGCGTCCGGGGCCGTGTTCTGCGGCGACATGGAGAAGAGAGGGATCGTCGGCATCCCCGGGACCGACAAGATCGGCCCGTACTCCTCGTGTGAAGACGTCCGCATGCTCGCCCCGCTCGTTGGCGGTCTATACGACGTCGTCCCGCCCGAGACGCCCATCTGCGACACGCTCCGGACCACGGCCACGGCGGTTCGATTCGATATGGAGCTGGCGGGCTCGACGTTGCTCCTGACGGTGCCCGGCGAACCCCTGGCTCCCTTCGCCGCCTACCTGCGCTCACAGTCGCCGGCCGGCCCCGGGCGCACGCTGATGGTCGGTTATGCGCAGGACCACGTGGGCTACGTGATGACCGCCGAAGACTGGTTGGCCGGCGGCTACGAGCCCAGCATCAACGTGTGGGGGCCGCTCGAGGGGGAGATGGTGCTGGGCGGGGCGCTGAAGTCAGCGGCCATCGCCTGGACGCCGGAGCGGGAGGATCCCGAGCGCGGCACCTCGCGCTTCGAGTCGTTCCCATTCCCGGACGCGCCGCCGGTGGTGCCCGTGGTCACGACAGACCACGGCACCGTTCCGTCCACGCTGCCAAGCACCTTGTTCCTGCCCGACTCGGTAGCGATGCCAGCCAGCGCGCAGCCGGACTCGACCATTGCCCGGGCCGTGGGCGCAGCGCGCTTCGTGTGGCTCGGGGGCGACCCCGCCGTGGACTTCCCGCAGGTCCACATCGAGCGCGAGACCGCGCCGGGCACCTTCGTCCCGCTCCTGGGGAGCCGGGCGGAGCCGGCGAGCTCGGGAGACGGGGCCGTCATCCTCACCTACACGCCCGACCCCATCGACGCCGCGGCGCCGACTCAGCACTTCTACGCGGCCACGTGGCAGGCGGTGCCGCCCGAGCCGTTCGCCGCGAGCGTCCCAGACCGCCCGTTCTCCTTGCCTCTCGGTCGGTACCGGTTCGCGGTAACTGGCCGGGCCTGGACCGGGGCCGGCTCGGTCCCGTACACGCTCGCGAGCGAGCCCTTCACGGTGGCCCCGGCGACGCTTGTCGGGGCGAGCGCCACGCGCACCGAATCAGCGCTCGTCGTCACGGCGCGACTCGGCAACGCGCCGGGATTGCGCGCCCTGGGTCTCGGCTCGAGCGACGCGATGATCGCGCTCCCAGGCCCCTGGTTCGTGGTGGTGGACCTGGGAGATGGCACCACGAAGACGCTGACCGTGACCCCGCAGCAGGGCGTGGGCGAGGTACCGCTCACAGCCGCCGAGCTCGCGGCGGCCGTCAGCGTGAACGTGACGGACGTCGTCGGGAATGGTGGCAGCCTTACGGTCGAGTGAGAGCCCGCGTCCCGTCAGGGACGCGCCGCGCCTTGCAGGCACCCGTCGAGCGGCATCAGCCGGATCTCGTATTGGTAGGTCTCGACCAGCGGCATGCCCCTCAGGAGCCGCCCGACCACCTCGTTCGGGTTGATGGGCAGCAGGACGTAGGGCGCCGCGACCAGCCGCCGCGGCGCGCCCACGCGCCTGAAGAGCGCCTCGTAGCTGGTGTTCTCGCGGAACTGCAGCTCCAGCTGCTGCTGGTGCATCTCCCGGTTGAACTCCGGGAGCTTGTCGAATGCCCATGCGAAGTCGCCGGAGAACTCCACGAAGCGCCCGAAGGTCTCGAGCGTGGTCTTGGCCGACTGCTCGTACAGGACCACGCAGCGCTCTGGGACGCGCTTCTCGATCAGCGCCTCCAGCACCTTGGGCGCCTGGGACTCGCCGAGCGAGTAGAGGTAGCCCTGCGCGCGCCAGGTGGAGAGATCGGCATCGCTCGAGTCGAGCGGCATCCGGTTGGGGACGAACAGCTCGGCGCACGCCGGCCAGGGCACACCCAGGGCCTTGAGCTCCTCGATCGCCAGCTCGTGGTTGCGGTTTGTGGCGATCACGATGGGGCAGCTGACGCCGTCCCGCGTGATCAGCGCGGCGAGCTCCGGCTTGGCCACGGACTCCGTGCTCATGCGGGCCCGCCACGCGCCCACGCCGTTGACCGCGTTGAACAGGGGGAACAAGGCGAAGCACACCCAGAGCGCCCGGCTCGCGGCTCGCGGCAGCTGTTCGCGGGCGCGGTCGACGCCGCGCCAGGCGAGCGCGTGGAGGAAGGGGATAACCGGGGCGTAGAGGCGCGCCGACACATCTGGCCGCGACTGCCGCGCCAGCACCGGCGCCAGCACGAGGGTGGCCAGGAGCCCGAGCGCGATCAGCGCGGCCACCCTCTGGTGACGCGGGCCGGCCAGGGCGAGCACGGCCAGGGCCAGGACAGCGACGCCCGTGGACGGGCCGACGAAGTCGATGTGATCGATGATCACGGACTCGTAGTGGTTGTAGACGCGCAGCGGCGGGGCGAGGAACAGCGCGGCCACGGCCAGCGCTCCCAGCCAGCGAACGAGGCGCGGGCGCCGCTCATGACCGTGCGCCAACGCGAGCACGAGCAGCGCCACCGCCCCGGCGCTGCTCGTGACGTAGAACACCTGCGCGAGGTTGTGCAGCCCGAGGTAGCCGGCCCGGGACCACGAGAAGCCCTCGGCGTCCACGTGGAAGTCGTGCGGGGTGAGCCCCTTGGACAGCAGCAGCGGCGTGATGCAGATCCCGAGGACCACGGCGTAACCCCCCACCCACGACCAGGCGGCGAGGCGCTGGCCCCGCGGCGCGGTCAGCGCGAATGCGCCCACGAGCAGCCCCCCGGCGGCCGCGGAGGTCTCCTTGGTGGTCGCGGCGCCGAGCAGCCAGAGGACGAGCAGAAGCCGGGATCTGCCGGTGGCGCCGTCCAGCACTCGGGGGAGCAACGCCGCGGCTTCACACACGAACGCCGCGCCCATCACGTCTGACTCGACCGGGATCCACGTAGAGAAGAGCAGGGAGGGGAGCACCACGGTGCTCGCGGCCGCCCGCCAGGCGACGCGCTCCATTCCGAACGCCACGAGCGCGCGTCGAACCGCGAAGGCCAACCACACGAGGCAGGGCGCGTGGAGCACCGCCATCCAGAAGACGTCTTCCCCGGTGAGCGCCATGAGCACCTTGACCGACAGCGCCGTGAGCGGCCGGTAGGTCATGGTGTTCATGGGTGGGGGGTCGAAGATCGGGCGCCAGAGATCCGCCCACGGGATCGGACGCACGATGTCCGTCACGTAGCGCACGATCCCGTCGTTGGCCTCACCAACGCCCACGAACGCCGCCGCGGTCGCCAGCGCCGCCAGGGCCAGCGTGGGCCTCCAGGGCCGGCCCGTGGCGCTCAGAAGAACCTGCGCGCGCCTGAAGGGGCGGCGCCTTCGACGGTGCTTCGCTCAAAGTCCAGGGCGCGCTTCACTCGAGGCGCCTCGGTGGGGCGCCAGAACGCCGCGGCGGCCGCCAGGGCCAATGCCAGCGCCGCCGCACCGGCGAGTGCGTGCCAGCGGGTGCCGAGGCCGAGCCGCAGCAGGGCGCCGAGCGCCGCGAGGACCAGGGCGCCGTACACCCACAACCAGCCGCTGCCCAGGGAGACGCCGAGGCTCCGCACCCCGTACCCCTCGGCGAGGAGCGGCAACGCCAGCTCGGCGTAGGGCCAGCGGACGTCGTCCGGGTGGCTCGGATACGCTGCCACGAGCGCCGCGAACACCACGATGGACGCGCCGGCGAGGCCCAGCCCCACCGGGAGGGACCAGGCGGCGCGCGCCTTGAGTCGCTCGAGCCCGACCGCCGCGAGCAGGGCGATGAAGGGCAGGGCGGGGGTGAGGTACCGCGGCCCGAACGACCAGCCGTTCATGGTGCGGAACTCGCCGAGCCCAGTGACGAAGAGGAGGTAGAGGCCCACGGCCGCGAGCACCGCACGCCCGACGGGTCCGGCGGCGCCCGTGAGCAGCGCGGGGACGCCGGCGAGCGCGGCGACCAGCCAGGGCGCGGTGGCGAGGAGGCCCATGTAGGGGTCGCCGAGGTGCGCCGCCAAGGAGGCCGGGTGGAAGCCGTCGAGCCCGAGGAACCCGCCGCTCTGGCTCGCCCGGTTGTGCTCGGTGACGAGCGACATGTGCCCGGTGCGCAGCGCGTGGCCGAACATCGCGTCGTGGAGCGCCGCGTGGACGGCGAAGGCGAAGATGGCGCCGATCGCGAAGCCCGGAATCGCGGCGCGCCGCCCGGGCAGGAACAACGTGGCGCCCCCCAGCGCCAGCACCGCGGGAGCGGCGTGGTACTCGAAGAGCACGGCGGACGAGGCCGCGAGGCCGCCGAGCGCGGCGCGGGTGACCGTCTTCGCGTCCGCCAGGAGCCACGCCCCGATGATCAGCGCCCACCCGGCGGCGGCGTGCCCGACGAACTGGACGCTGTAGGGGAACAGGCCCGTGCCCAGGCCCGCGGCGAGCACGGTGGCCGCCGCAACCGCACGCGACGCCCCGGCGCGCTGCGCGAGCAGCCCCAACGCGAGGAGACCGGCGAGCCCGAAGAGCATCACCGAGAGCCGCAGCACCCACGTGGCGCGGCTCTCACCTGCGGGGCCCGCCGGGACGAAGCCGAAGCGCTCGGCGAGCCACAGCCCGGGCACGCCGAGCAGCGCCGTGCCGGGCGCCTTCGCGGGGTACAGCGCGCCGAGGCAGCGGGGCGCCTCGTCGTTCGGGTCGATACAGGTGACCGCGACGTCGTTGACGAAGGGGCGGTCGCTGTGGCGGCCGTACAGGTCCACGAAGCGCACGCGCCGCGGCCGGGCCGGGTCTGCAGCCACGATCGCGCCGATCGCGAGCTGGCGCTTCTCCACAATCGCCCGCGCCTGCAGGACGCGGGTTCGCTCGTTCGGGTTGTTCAGCGCCGCCGAGTACGGGAACAGGTAGACCCAGACCATCACCACCATCGCGACGGCGCCGAGCAGCGGGGCGAGGCGCTTCACGCGCACGCCGCCTGGAACACGGCCAGCGTCTCCGCGGCGCAGCGATCCCACGAGAAGCGCTCGAGGTTCTGCCTCCCGCGCGCGACCTGCTCGGCCACGAACGCCGGGTCCTCCACGAAGCGGTCCATCGCGGCCGCGAACGCCGCGGAGTCTCCCGGCGAGACCAGGACGGCGGCGTCACCGGCCACCTCCGGGATCGACGCGGCGGCCGAGGCGACCACCGGCGCCCCGCAGTGCATCGCCTCGAGCAGCGGGAGGCCGAAACCCTCGAAGCGCGACGGGAAGACGAGGCCCACCGAGCCGGCCAGGAGCTCGAAGACGCGCTCGTGGGACACGAAGCCGAGGTGCTGGACCCGATGGCTGATCCCGAGCGACTGGGACAAGGCCTCGAGCGCCGGCCAGCGGTCCGACTTCGACCCGGTCAGTACGAGCCGCACGTCGGTGTTACGGAGCCGCGCGAGCGCCCGCAAGGCGGTCTCGTGGTCCTTGTGGGCGTTGTCGGTGGCCGGGTAGTAGAAGAAGCGCCCGTGCTCGGCGCGGATGGCCGACACCGTCGCGTTGCTGGGTCGATGCTGCAGGTCTACCCCCTCGAGCACGGTGGTCACGCGGCCGCCGTAGCGGCGCTCGACGTCGCGGCGGGTGAAGTCGCTGATCGCGATGAGGTGGGCGTTGCGGCTCGTCCACCGGAACAGCGCCTCACGCTCGAGCCACTTCCTCCGGCTGAAGTGCTGCGGAAACCAGACGTGCTGGAGGTCGTGGATCGCGGCCACCTGGGGTCTTCCCGGCGGGAGCACGGGGGCGAAGTTGGCGGGTGAGAAGACCACGTCGGCTCCGCGGGCCTCGCGGCGCAGGGCGCCGTTCTCGAGGCGAAGGCGCTGAAGCTGGCTCCACTCGCCCGAGCCCTCCACGACGCGCTCCGCCACCTCCGGGATGGCGTCTCCGGCGGTTCGGTGGAGCAAGAGCCGGAGCGCCACGTCCGTGCGGCGAGACAAGGCCCGGCACAGCTCACGGCAGTAGATCTCCGAGCCGCCGACCTTCCCCGGTCTCAGGTACGCGAGGTTCACCAGCACTCGGAGCGGCGCCGCGCGGGTGGTCATCGGAACCGCAGCTCGTCCGGGCGGCCGAGCCGCGCGAAGTTCACGTTGTTGTAGCGATAGCCCAGCGACAGGACGAGGAGGTGACTGTTGAGCTCGTTCGGGCCCGAGGTCCCGAGGTTGGGCTCCATGAACAGGAACTTCCAGCGCCACATGACGCCCAGCCACAGCGCGTGCGCGCCCTCGACGTCGCCGAGCGGGAAGTCGATGCCGGCGCCCCAGTGGAGCCCGAGGGAGGTCTCGGCCCGCTGGCTGGACCCGTCGGTGGAGTGGTAGCTGGAGAACTCCGCGGACGCGCCGAGCTGGAGATAAGCCGCCGAGAGGGTGAACGCCCACCAGTCGTTCGCGAGGATCTTCAGGAAGAGCGGGTGGAGGTTCACGCTGGTCGCGAAGCTGTGGCGCCGAAGCTGCAGCTCGGGGCTGTCGCTCGGCTGCCCGTCCACCGCCAGCGAGAGCCGCCCATGGTCGTACTCGAGCTGTACGTCGATGAGGGACAAGACCGTGGCGACGCGGCCGTGCACGCCGAAGGTCCAGCCGACCGGCTGCGCCCACCGGCGGTCCTGGAAGATCTCGACACCGCCGGTGACCCCGACCCCGAGGAACGCGCCCACGTAGCGGACGGGCTCCTCGGCGTGGGCCGTGGGCGCGCGGAGGAGCGCCAGGAGCAACGACGCCGCGGCGATGCGGTGTGGGATTTGACAGCGCAACCCGGGCGTTCTACCCACCCCCGAATGCGCCTGTCAAAGCCCGCCGCAGCGCTCGTGGTGCTCGTCGCTCAGTGGCGCCTCGCGGGCGCCGCAGAGGGCCCCCTTCGCGCGTCTGGCCCGTCGGCCCTCACGGCCGCCAGCGCCGTGGGTGCGGCCGCGTTCACAGCTCCCCCAGAGGACCCGATCGCCCGCAACGCCGCGGCGGCCGCCGAGAAGATGCGCTACGGCGATGCGCTGTTCCGACTCGAAGACCTCCGCGGGGCGTGCAAGGCCTATCGCGAGACGATCGATCTCCTGCCGTCGTGGTGGATGCCGCGCCTCGCGCTGGTGCGTTGCGGGCGCCTCGAGGGCGCGCCGCTGGACGAGCTGCTCGAGCACGCCGAGTTCGCCGTGAAGGCGCGGCCCGAGCTGCCGCTCACGCACCTCCAATACGGGCTGCTGCTCGAAGAGGCGGGCAAGGACCGCCAAGCCACGGTGGAGTACCTGAAGGCGCTCGCGGAGCACCCGCGGCTGTTCGACGCGCATTACCGACTGGGCGTGGTCTACGAGCGCCAGGGCGACGTCGCGAGCGCGCGGCGGCACTTCGAGACGGCGCTAGACCTGCAGCCCGGTCACGTCGTGGCGCGCTCACGCCTCGCCGAGCTCGCGGAGCGCGACGGCGATCTGGCCGCCGCGCGGACTCACCTGGAGTTGTTGGTGAGCCGAAGCCGATTCCGCATGCAGGCGCTGGCGCGGCTCATCCAGTTCCTGGAGCGTTACGGGGTCACCTCGGAGGCGAACACCCGACGCGCGGAATACGAGCGGCTCTATCGCTGAGCCCGGGAGCTCCGGGCGGCGCCCCGGCTCTCGTCATTTCGCCGGCGGACAGGTGGCCGGCGTGTGGCGCGCTTCTAGGCCCCAGGGGCGAGTCGTCTACCTCGGCTTGGGTGTGTTCGCGTAGTCCGCTGCTGCTTTCTCGTAGGCTGCTTCGAGGGCGGCGACCGTGTCTGCCGTGCTGTGGACGGTCCCGTCTCCCTGCTGGACACCTCCGTCGCCGAACGGGAGCAGTGCCGCCAGGACGGGGAAACTCGTGTAATCGGCGCTGCCGGGCCGCGCCAGGGCTGAGAACCCGTAGCACAGCAGCGACCTCGAGCCCTGCTCGAGACCCGGCGGTGCGGTACGCAGGTCCTCATGTTGAAGCGGCGGGTGGTCTGGGATCGCGACGAGTTCTCCATCCGGAGAGACATAGCCGAGGGGGCAATTGGCCCACGCCACGCGAGTAGCCAAGGGTGTGAGCGCCTCGACGGCGCCAGCGGCCCAGCTCCGCTCGATCCACTCGATCGCGATGAGGCCATCGGGCTGAAACCCGAAGGTCTGACCACGACATAGGGCCACAGCATCGACGCCCCAATCGTCGCGAATCGGTGCCACGAACCACTCTTGCGGCTCCACCGCAGTCACGGTGCCCGTGGCACAGCCGAGCGACACCAGCGCCGCCCAGGGGACGGTTGAGGGCCACACCGGCGGCTCACAGAGCGCGTCCGCTGGGCAATTCGTGCCAGGCAACGGGCTCACCTCGGGCACGCTCTTGGGAATCAAAGACGGGGCGGGGCCGGACTTGGATGGCTCTCCAGCGGCCAGCTCGCTCGTTGTCTCCGTTGAGGTGGCACTCGTGGAGTCGTCGTGGTTGCAGGCAGCGAGACCCACGGTGACGGCGCTCAGGACGGCGGCTCGCCACCCCCAGCCACTACCGCCCTCGAGACCGCCACGCCCCAAACCGCCGGTCATCGAGACACACCGCCCCTGACTCCCGGCAACATCCCTGCTCCCGTCATTGCGCCGGCGGACAGGTGGCGTCGGCGTCCTCGGCGAGCGCCGCGCGGTCGTCCTCGGTGAGCGCTGCGGTGCCCTGATCCCAAGCCTCCCTCGACAGCTTGAAGCGCTCGAGCACGACCTCGAGGGGCTCCTCGGCCTTCTCGCGCCGGCTGCACTCGAGCTGCACGTAGGCCCGGCGGAAGGCCTGGTCCTCGGGCCGCTCTTCGTCCGGGGCCACGACCGGCTCCGGGGCGGCGGCCGTGCCTGGGGCGACCTCGGGCGCGGGGTCTCCCTCGGTCCGAGCGACCCGCGGTCCACGGCGCGCGGCGTCGTCTTCTAGGACCTGCTCGTAGTCGCGGAAGTTGGCGCAATCGAACGGGACCATGTGTTCGCGCCCGTACAGCCGCGTGTGCAGGAAGCAGAGCCGGCGTGCTGCGTCGATGAGGTAGTAGTGGTTGTGGTCGCGCGTGCGCACCAGCACGAAGTCCGAGTCCGGGGCGGGCGTGGCCACCACCTCGAACCGCTGTCGGGCGACCATATGAAAACAACCGGTGCCGAGGGCGGCCACCAGCACGAACGGGGCGAGCTTCAGCATCCGAGACCTCTCAGCGAGCTAGTCAGGCGCCGCAGGGGACGCGGCCCGGCAAGGCTCCGCCGGGCAGCGACGCCAGGATATGGCTTGCATGGCCTGCCCGCCAGTCGCAGCGCGCCGGGCGCCCCGCGGTGGTGCGAGGCGGTGCTCGGGCCCTGTCAGCGTTGGTACCCGACAGGGCGGCGTGGCTGTCGGCGGTCCGGCTCCCACGGGCTATCTCAGCCGGGAGCGGCGTCGCGCTCGATCTCCTGGCAGCGGCGGATCAGGTTCCTCCGGCTGACCCCAAGGGCCTTCGCAGCGTGAGACTTGTTGCCGTGGTGGGTCACGAGCGCCCGCTCGATCAGGCGCCGCTCGAGCCGCTCCACGGCCATTGGGAGGCTCACGTCGTCGAACGAGGCCTCATCGTCGGTCACGGCCTTGTGCCGCACCGCCGCCGACAGGAGCTCGGGCCCCAGCCGCGATACGAACGGGCCCGCCAGCACGACCAGGCGCTCGACCTCGTTCTCCAGCTCGCGGACGTTGCCGGGCCAGTCATGCCCCTCGAGCTGTCGCAGCGCCTCGGGGGTGAAGCGCTTGCGCCCGCCCGGCTGACCCTGCTCCCGCTGGGCGCGTTCTAGGAACGCGGCGGCCAGCACAGCGACGTCGCCCTTACGAGCGCGGAGCGGCGGGACCCGCACGGTGAGGACGTTCAGGCGATAGAAGAGGTCCTGGCGGAACGCCCCACGCGCGACCAGCTGCTCGAGGTCGCGGTTGGTGGCGCAGAGGATGCGTACGTCCACCCGCCGCACCGCGGTGTCCCCCACCCGGCTGAAGGTGCCCTCTTGGATCACCCGGAGGACCTTGGCCTGGAGCGCGGGCGACATGTCGCCCACCTCGTCGAGGAAGAACGTGCCGGTGTCCGCGAGCTCGAAGAGCCCCGGCTTGTCCGCCACGGCGCCCGTGAACGCGCCGCGGCGGTGGCCGAAGAGCTCGCTCTCGAGAAGGTTGTCGTTGAGCGCCGAGCAGTTCTGGACCACGAACGCCCGCTCGGCGCGCCGCGAGTGCACGTGCAGCTCCGAGGCCACGAGCTCCTTGCCCGTGCCGTTCTCGCCGTGGATGTAGACCGTGCCATCGCTCGACGCGATGCGATCGAGCTGACCGAACAGCGTGCGCATCGCGGGGCTCTTGCCGATCAGCCGCCCATAGGCCCCGGACGCGCCGGCCTCGTTCTTGAGCGATCGCTCCACGGCCGCCACGTAGAGGGCTGATTCGTCAGCGGCCACACGCAGCGCGGTCTTCACCAGCGCCTCAGCGGCCGCGTCGAGGACCGGCGCGGTCTTCGCCAGGCGGTCCGCGTCACGGCGTCGGTTCGTCGCACTGGACAGCGCCTCTGCGAGCGCGCGCCGCTCGCGCTCCGTGCCCACGAACGGCGCAATGATGAGCCGGCCGGGCCCCGTGGGCAGCTGCAGCGCGCCCACGAACGCGGCGATCCCCGGAGGAAGCCGGACGGGTCTGCCGAGCGGCGCGTCTCGGACCGCGGCCTCGAACGTGCGAGAGAGCTCGGGCGACTCCGCGAGGATTCGGGCGAGCGCCCGCTGGGGTCCCTCCGTGTCGTTCCGGATGGGCTGTGGTGGCCCAGCCGAGCCGAGCACGAACAGGCCGACGTGGTGCCGGTCTTCGAGGACCGCGCCCAGGACCCGCAGCGCGTGCAGCCCGAGGAGGCCCTTGTCCGAGCTCACGGGAGTGGCTCCGAGACCTCGGCGCCTGGCCCCGAGACCTGGGCGCCCGGCCCGCCGGTGCAGGTGAGCACGAGCTCCAAGGGCGCTCGGTCGGCGCCCGCCGGGCTGGCCTCGGGGCACGTGACGGTGAGGCTCCAGGCCAACGAGTCGCCCTTGAAGACCGCGGAAGCCGTCTCGCCCGCGGCGATCTCGCCGACGGACTCCCACGGCGTTGCCGCAACCAGCAGCTCCGGCTCGAGCCCGCCGTCTAGCAACACCTCGACTGCGCCAGCGTTCGTACACTCGGGCGCCAGCTGCGCGCTGACCCGACAGCCGCCCGCCGGGCAGCGCTCCGGGGTGCACACGCGTGGGCCGCTCGGCGAGTCGACCTCGACAGGCGCACACGCCATCGTGAGGAGGGCATGGATCGCGAGGCTCGGTCGTTCGTTAAACACGCGCCCGACGATGCGAACGGGCGCCCAGCGTGTCAACTGGCGCGCGCAGCACAGGTTTGACGCCCCGACGAAGCGTCTGGTATGCCGTCTCGCCACCCGGGAGGAAGTGACCATGGGACAACACGAAGTGACTCTCCCCACCCTCCGGCGCACGACTGCGCCGCGAATCGTAGCGGCTGTGCTGCTCATGGCAGCACCTGCGCTGGCGGATGACTGGGCGGACTACAAGGGCGACTGCGACGACATCTTCCGCAGCGCCAAGACCGCGACGCTCCAGCGCCTCAAGGAATGCACCGGGTTGTGGGTCGGCTACATCGACCCGAGCAAGGTGAAGCCGCCCGAGCAGCAGACGCTGAAGGAGGCGTTCGAGGCGCTCTACAATCGCTCCACGGCAAAGTCGGACGACGAGGGCCAATACCTCGCCCACTCGGCCGCGGATCGGCTTGGCGTGCGCCTCGCCGTCGCGCTGGAGACGCCCAAGGCCGAGCGCGTTGAAGACGGACCGAAGCCGCGCACCGCCAAGGTCGAAGACGATGAACCGACCAGTCGCCGGAAGCGCTGCTCTCCGTCCGAGGCGTCCGCGGCGGACCGCGGCAAGGCCAGGAAGCTGGTCGAGGCCGGCATCAAGCAGTTCAAAGCGAAGAAGCGGGCCAAGGCGCTGGCGCTGTACGAGCAGGCGCTCGAGGTGGACTCCAGCAACGAAGACGCGCTCTACAACGTGGCCGCCGAGTACTCCCACGCAGATCGAGCAGAAGACGCCGTCGAGGCGCTCACGTGCTTGCAGGACATCGGCACCCCCGCCGCCCTGAAGCGCCTCAAGGCCACGCGGGCCGACAGCGACTTCGATCCCATCCGAGAGTCCCCCGGCTACAAGCGGGCCACGGGGTACGCGCGGATCAAGGTGGTGAACAGCCTCGGCGAGCTCGGCGAGGACGAGACCGACCGCATCGTGAAGACCCTCACGAAGCTCGAGATGAAGCCGGAGGAGGTCGGGGACGACAAGGTGAAGGGCCGGGAGACGCCGGTCATCTGGTTCAAGTCGCACTCCGCCGCCACGGCCTACGTGGTGAAGCAGGTGGTGGTGCACCCCGGGACCATCCTCACGCCCATCCACTGGGAGACCGAGTACGACCTGATCGTCAGCTGGGGGAACAAGATCATCAAGAAGGACGGCGTGAAGCAGCCCGCCAAGGACTACACGGAGTCTGCCGACCCCGAAAAGCAGCTCGACGGCCTGCGCCAGGAGCAGGACAAGGCCCTGCGCGAACCGGAGAAGGTGGCGCGCAAGGTCGACAACGTCGTGGCCACCCCGGAGCGGGTCGAATACAAGGTGGAGAGCAGCGTGAAGCGCGCCACGGACACCGTCGACAAGATCGAGAAGACCGGCGAGAAGCTCGACAAGCTGTTCAAGTGACCGCGCGAGCGGTATAGGTGCCGAGCATGAACGCGCTCCTCATCGGTGGCCTCGGGCCCATGGAACTGGTCCTCATCCTGATCATCGTGCTCGTGGTCTTTGGCGCCGGGAAGCTGCCACAGATCGGGGACGCGCTGGGGAAGGGCATCCGGAACTTCAAGAAGTCGTCCAACGGCAACGAAGACCTGGACGTCACGCCGAAGAAGACCGACTCGCTACCGCAGCAGGCCACGCCCGGCGAACGCATCGCCGACGCCGAAGAGGTCGCGGTCAAGAAGCCGTGAGCTCCCTCTAGGCGCTCGCCTCCTCAGGGGGGCGGCGCCTCCGCTCGACGCCACACGCTCCCTCCGACCATGGAGGACACCCAGCCCCAGGGCGTTCGGACGAGCGTGACCTTGCGATCACCCAAGTCGATCACCACCGCGGTCTCCACGCTCGACTCCGTCCGGACGCAGGGTAAGCGGCGTGGCTCGGTCAATGCCGGGGCGTCCAACGCACCTGGCGTGACGTCGTAGCACGACTCGTTGTAGCGGCGGACCCACAGCCCCGGAGCAATCTCCGCAATGAAGGCGTCCGGAGCCACCGTGGGCGCGGCGGCGCCCGGCCCAAGGAAGAGGCGGCGCGACTTCGGCGCCAGGAGGAACCCGATCGGGATCCCACCGTTGTCGGTCTCGACGATGGCGGCGCCCGGACGCACGAACCGGAGCGCGCCGGCAAAGCGCCACGCTCCGTCCTCATAGTTGATCCGGCCATCCGGGCCCACGCTGAGCTTTGACGGCCCCTCCCGCTCAGACGCGGCGATCCACTCGCCCACCAGCAGAGGGAGCGCGTCCGGGGGCGGGCCGAGCGCGTCGTCCCCCGGGCAGCCAGTGGTGGACAGCTCGAGTCGTACGCCGGGCGCCCCGAGGCGGCAGTACTCATCCCGCGAGCGACACGGCGCTCCCATGTCGAAGTACCCGATCTCGTAGCCCGCGGGCGTGGCGATGAGGCCCGGGCCATCGAGCGCGGCGACTGGGGCCGGCGCGGAGGGATCGCGCTCCCACAAGCAGACCGGGCGGGGCTCCCAGGTCTGCGCGGGGGCCGGCGTGACCGGGAGGTCATAGCTGGGGATCCGGAAGCCCGCACCCTCCGGTCGGAGCCCGTAGCATTGCCGGCCCTCGATCTCGAGGCCGAGCCCCTTGAGGTGTGCGTCTACCAAGGCGCAGGCGCCGGCGTTGTCCAGCGCGGGAGCGTCAAGCGGTCCGTCACCTTGCCCCGGCGACGCCGCCTGCGGGCCGCCGCCCGGCCCCCCGGAGCTCGGCTGCGCCCCCTGGTTCAGCCGGTCCAGCTCGGTAGGCGAGAGGGGAGGAGGCGCCTCCTCTTCGATCTCCACCTGCGGCTTCTTGCACCCCACCGCGAGCGCGGCCAGCAGACAAGCGGCGATCGCGGCGCGACCGGTTGCGCGCGGACGCTCTGTGGTCCTCCCGTGCGAGCGCTGGGGGGAGTGCGCGGAGCGAGGAGGCGTGGAGGCGACGACGAAGGACAGGCGGGCACGCACGCAGCGGAGCATCGGGAGCGACTCGGGATCTGTCAACGGTGAGGGCGGTCGACGCGAACACCGTCGAGGTACACGGCGTCCAGCTCCGCGTTGACCAGGTCGGCCAGCGCCTCCTCCGGACGCTCGACGATCGGCTCACCCTTGAGGTTGAAGCTTGTGTTCAGGACGGCCGGGACGCCGGTGCGCGCATGGAACGCCCGGATGACCGCCGCAAGCTCCGGGGAGCGCTTGGAGTCCACCGCTTGCGCGCGCGCCGTGCCGTCCACGTGCGTGACCGCGCCCAGCGAGGCCACGCGGTGGGGCCGGACCCGCGCGATCGTGGTCATGAAAGGCGTCACGGGCCCGTCGAGCCACTCCGCCGCGAGCTCCGCGAGGAAAGCAGGCGCGAAGGGTCGGAACCGCTCGCGACGTTTGACCACGGCGTTCACCCGGTCCCGCATGCCGGCCTCGCGCGGGTCCGCCAGGATGCTCCGGTGACCCAGCGCCCGGGGCCCGAACTCCGAGCGCCCAGAGAACCACCCCACGACGGCGCCCTGGGCCAGGCGCTCCGCGGCGTCGGCTGCGGGGTCTTCTGGCGTGGACGAAGTGAGGCCAGAGGCCGCGATCGCGCGCGAGAGCTCTCCCCGATCGTAACGCGGACCGAGCGCTGTGGTGTGGAGCGGCGCCGGACGCCGCCCTCGGGCTGCGAGTCGCGCAGCGGCGGCGCCCAGCGCCGTCCCGGAGTCACCCGCGGCGGGCTGGATGAACACCTCGTCGAAGCCGCACTCCTCGATGAGGCGCGTGTTGGCCACGCAGTTCAGCGCCACGCCCCCCGCGAGGCACAGGTATCTGCCGAGCGAGCGCAGCGGGCGGGCGATAGCGAGCAGAACCTCCTCGAGGCGGCGCTGACCGGCCGCGGCAACGTCTTCGTGGTAGGGGGTCACCGGCGCGTCGGCGGCCCGCGCGGGCCCGAAGGTGGCCTCCCATCGCGGACCGAAGTACCGCGTCCCCCCCTCGTGGAAGCGAAACCACTTCCGGTCGATTCGGCCGTCCAGCCCGATGGCCTCGCGGAACGCGGCCGCGAGCCGCGGGTCCGGCCGTCCGTAGCTGGAGAGGCCCATGGCGGTCCCCTCGTCCGCAGCGGGCGGAAACCCGAGCCACTCGGTGAGCGCCGAGTAGAAGTAGCCGAGGCTGTGGGGGAACGGCGTCGAGGCCAGCGGCTTCAGGCGCGTGCCCTCACCGAGCCAGGTCGTGGTGCTTGCCAGCTCGCCGGAGCCGTCGGCCACCAGCACCACGGCCCCCGAGTCGAAGGGTGAGAAGTAGAATGCGCTGGCGGCGTGCGCCTCGTGGTGTCGCACCCAGCGGAATCGGCCCTGGTCGCCAAACGTGCCCCGGAATCGGGCCTGGACGCGGCACATGCGCCAGAAGTCGCCGCCCCGTGTGCGGCCGAACGCCAGGGAGTGGGGCAGCTCCCTCACCACCTCGACGAAACGGCCGGGGATCGCCTCCCAGGGGCGCATGTTGAACGCGACCTCTTCCAGAGGGGCGGTGGCGGCGTCGAGGCACGCGCGGATCGCCGCCTCCGGGAACGCGCCCGTGTGCTTCTGACGGCTCAGCCGCTCTTCCTCCACCGCCAGGACCACGCGGCCCTCGCCGTCGAGCAGGGCCGCGGCCGCGTCCCGCATGTAGCAATTGAAACCGAGGTACACCGCGCCGCCTTCGGCGCCATAATGCCCCCATCGCCGCCGGGTGGAAAAGCCCTCACGCTCATCCCGCCCGCGGCCGATGGCGCCCTCGTCTCCCCCGCTAACGAGGACCCATGCCGTTTCGTGACACCGTCGTCGTCGTACTGGCCGCTGGACAGGGCACTCGGATGCGCTCCGAGCTCCCCAAGGTCGTCCATGAAGTGCTCGGGAGGCCGCTCGTCCACTACTCGCTGGTGGCGGCGCGTGAGGCCGGAGCGGAGCGTCCGCCGGTGGTGGTCGTGGGCCATGGACGCGACAAGGTCGAGGCGTCGGTGCGCGCCTTGTGGCCCGAGGCGCAGTTCGCCGTTCAGCTCGAGCAGCGCGGTACAGCCGACGCCGTCGCGTCAGCGCGGCCGTTCTTCGGGGACGCGCGCCGGGTCTTGATCCTCAGCGGAGACGTGCCGGGACCCACGCCGGGCGTCTTGAGGCGCCTGGTCGACAGCCTGGACGAGACCGGCGCCCCGCTCGCCGTGGTGGGGTTCACTCCTCCGGACGCCACGGGCTACGGGCGCTGCGTCCACGGCGCCGGCGGCGAGTTCTTGCGCATCGTCGAGCACAAAGACGCGGTCCGGGCCGGCCTGGACGACGTGCTGGCAGAGCGCCGCTGCAACGCGGGGATCTACCTGGCCGACCGCGAGCTCCTCGAGCGGACGCTGGAGCGCGTCGAGGCGAACAACGCCCAGGGCGAGCTCTACCTCACGGACATCGTGCGCTTCGCCGAGGGGCGCGCGCAGCTCGTGCTGGTCAAAGACCCCGGCGAGGTCGAGGGTGTGAACGACCGCTCACAGCTCGCGCAGGCCGAGGCGCACGCGCGCGCCGGGCGAAACGCGGCCCTCATGCGGCACGGCGTGACCTTCGTGGATCCCAGCCGCACGTCCGTTGGCTGGGACGCTGTGCTGGACAACGACGTGGTGCTGGAGGCCGACGTAGTCATTCGGGGGCGTACGCGCATCAACCGCGGCGCGCGCATCGGGCAGGGCAGTGTGCTCACCGACGCGGTGGTCCGCATGGGCGCCGAGCTGCTGCCTTACTGCGTCGTCACCGAGGCCGAGGTGGGCGAGGAAGCCACCGTGGGTCCGTTCGCGCACCTCCGACCGGGCTCCGTGCTCGGCCGCAAGGCGAAGGTGGGCAACTTCGTAGAGACGAAGAAGGCTCGGCTCGCGGACGGGGCAAAGGCCAACCACCTCACGTACCTCGGGGACTGCACCATCGGGCGCGACACGAACGTCGGCGCCGGCACGATCACGAGCAACTACGACGGCGTCGACAAGCACCAGACAGTGATCGGCGACCGGGTGTTCATCGGCTCCAACACCGAGATCGTGGCCCCGTGTCGTATCGGTGACGAGGCGGTCGTGGGCGCCGGGACCACGGTGACCGGTGACGTACCGTCGGGGTCTCTGGCCCTGTCGCGCGCGCCCCAGGTCAACGTGGAGGGCTGGGCGACCCGGAAAGGGCCCTGGGTGCGCAAGGCGCGCAAGGGCGGACACTGATCGAGAGCCTCGCGAGGGGCGCGGATTCCGAAAGGCGGTAGATATGTGTGGAATCATTGGGTATATCGGCGACAAAGACGCGCCAGGGATCATCATCGAGGGCCTCCGGCGCCTCGAGTATCGCGGCTACGACAGCGCCGGGATCGCGGTCGTCGCTGACGGGCGCTTCGAGATCCGTCGGGCCGCTGGGAAGCTGGACCGTCTCGCGGACCTGCTGCGGGCCGAGCCGGTGCACGGGCCGCTCGGGATCGGCCACACCCGCTGGGCCACCCATGGCGCGCCTACCGAGCTGAACGCCCACCCGCATCGGGCGGGTGACGTGGTGGTGGTGCATAACGGCATCATCGAGAACCACCGTGAGCTCAAGGCCGAGCTGATCGCTTCAGGGCGTTCGTTCTCCAGCGAGACCGACACGGAGATCGTGGCCCACCTCGTCTCCCGGGAGCGCGAAGCTGGCTACAACCTCGTAGACGCGGTTCGCCGTGCGCTGCACCACGTAGACGGCGCCTACGCGATCGCGGTCCTCGACCGGACCGACCCCGATCGCATCGTGGCCGCGAAGAACGCGTCGCCGCTGGTGGTTGGGGTAGGCGATGGCGAGTCCTTCCTCGCTAGCGACATCCCGGCCATGTTGAGCCACACGCGCCGCGTGATCTTCCTCGACGAGGGCGAGATGGTCGTGCTCACCCGCGCCGGGGTGACCGTGACGCGGATCTCCGACGGGGCCCCCGTGGCCGCCAAGGAGCAGGTGATCACGTGGTCGAGCTCCATGGCGGAGAAGGGCGGCTATCGCCACTTCATGCTCAAGGAGATCCACGAGCAGCCCCGGGCCATCACCGACACGATGCGCGAGCGCGTCCGGATCGAGCACGGCACCGTGGAGCTCGCCGGGATCGCCCTCGACGACGCTGCCCTCGCCAAGGTGCAGCGCATCATCATCCTCGCCTGCGGGACCAGCTGGCACGCTGGGCTGGTGGGCGAGTACCTCATCGAGCAGTTCGCCCGAGTCCCGGTGGAGGTCGAGCTGGCCAGCGAGTTCCGATATCGCGAGCCCTGCGTCGACTCCAGCTGCCTCGTGCTCGCCATCAGCCAGTCCGGCGAGACCGCCG
>SXGT01232310.1_pt1 | contig 40921 bp, 32 predicted proteins | sample 3176221 | NCBI WGS metagenome assembly SXGT01 (sample SAMN11356862, study PRJNA531348) | freshwater metagenome | isolation source: freshwater sample F1-120 | place: China: Fuxian Lake, Yuxi | collected 2017-12-25
CATCCGGCTGTGTACATCATGATCCTGCCGGCCATGGGCATGGTCTCCGATATCATTGCGACTTTCTCGCGCCGGCCCCTGTTCGGGTATCGGGCCATGATCTATTCGATCGCCGGCATCGCCGGGCTCGGCTTCATCGTCTGGGGCCATCACATGTTCCAGTCGGGCATGGATCCACGCCTCGGCACCGGCTTCATGATCGCCACCATGATGATCGCCCTGCCGAGCGCCGTGAAGGTGTTCAACTGGATGGGCACCATCTTCCGCGGCAACTTGCAGTTTACCACGCCGATGCTCTTCGCCCTCGGCTTCGTCTCGCTGTTCATCATCGGCGGGCTCTCCGGCATCTTCATGGCGGCCACGCCCGTCGATATCTACATCCACGACACCTACTTCATCGTTGCCCATATTCACTACGTCCTTTTCACCAGCAGCCTATTCGGCATCTTCGCCGGCATCTATTACTGGTTCCCGAAAATGTTCGGACGCATGATGAACGACAATCTCGGCAAGGTGCATTTCACCCTGACGTTCATCTTCGGCAACTGCACGTTTTTCCCGATGCACATGGTCGGTGTCATGGGCTTGCGGCGTCGAATCCCCGACGTCACCGCAGGTGTGCTCGAGAACAACACGCTGGCGCTGAACCAGTTCATGAGCGTTTCCGCCCTCATCCTCGGCACCGTGCAGTTGATCTTCCTGGCGAACTTCTTGTACAGCCTGTTCTTCGGCCCGTGTGCAACGCGGAATCCCTGGAACTCGAACACCCTCGAATGGGCCACGGGCGACCCGGTGCCCGGCCATGGCAACTTTGACACCGTGCCGATCGTTCATCATGGCCCCTATGTCTACGGCGAATTCGGCGCCAAGGATAGCTGCCCGCAGAATGAAAAGGGAGACGGCGCGATGACCGCCCCCGCGCATTGATTTCCCGTTTACGTTTAGCGCTCGCACGACGCCGTGCGAGCGCTAAACGTAAACGGCAAACAACCAATGAACCACGATTCAACCAATATCCCTGTGTCTCCGCGCTGGCTGCACCTCTTTGCCGTGCTGACCGTGCTCTTCACGCTGCCGCTCCTTTTCTTGGGCGCCGGCGTGACCAGCCATGGACCGGGCGTGGCCCTGATCGACAAGGAAGGGTTCAGGCCGCCGTGGGTCATCATCACTCGGCTCCTGGAGAATTTCGAGCTGGCTTTCATTCTTGAGTATGGCCATCGTACCTTCGGGTTCCTGGTCGGTATCTGTGCCATCGGCCTGGCGGTCGGCTGCTGGTTTTTCGATCGGCGGGCTTGGCTCGGTTGGTTCGCGTTTCTAGCCCTTGCGTTGATTTGCGTGCAAGGCGCCCTTGGTATCTTTCGCGTCGATTACAACGCGCTGTATGGCCGAACGTTTGCGTTGATTCATGGCTGTTTCGCCCAGATCGTCTTTGCGGTGCTGGTCAGCCTGGCGCTGATCACCTCACGGCGCTGGCTGGTTGACACGAGCGAAACTGCGTCGTCGGCGTTGAAACGGTGGGCGCTCGTCACGGTGCTGGTGGTTTACGCCCAACTCGTCCTCGGCGGCCTGGTGCGCCACCGCGAGGATCTGCTCGGACCGCGTGGCCATCTGCTTGGCGCTTTCGTGGTGACCGGGATGATTTTGTGGCTGCTCAGGCTGATGGCGGAAAACGAAGCGCGCGAACGCTTCAAACTGCAGCGCATCGCGCTGATGGCGTTGCTGAGCGTGCAACTCGTCCTGGGAGTCGAGTCGTGGTTGGCGAGGTTCTACGTTGAACATGTCAACACGACGGCACTGACGCCGCTGCCGCTGCACCAGGAGTGGATTCGCACGGCTCATTACCTGGTCGGCACGCTGATTTTCTCGACGACGGTGGTTGTCGCCTTGATTGCCCATCGCCATCCTGTCCTGGCGCCGGGCGCCGCCTCCTTGAGGTTGCATGAAGCGGAGGGGGCCGTATGAAAACCGTCGCGTACGCTTCCGCTGCCGAAACGAGCGTCCCCCCGTTGTCCCGTTCGCGCTGGCTTGATTTTGTCGAGCTGACGAAGCCGCGCATCGCCGTGATGGTGTTGTTCACGGTCGCCATCGGCGCGCTGTTGACGCCGCAGGCCTCGTTCGATCTGGTGCAACTTCTGCATGCCCTGGTGGGCACGGCGCTGGTGGCGTCGGGGGCGAGCGCCCTCAACCAATGGCTGGAAGTATCGAGCGACGCGCGGATGCGGCGGACGGAAAACCGCCCGCTCCCCGCTGGCCGACTGACTTCTGCCGAGGTGCTGTGGTTCGGAACGCTGCTGAGCATTCTGGGGCTGGGCTACATGCTGGCGCTGATGACGCATCCCCTCGCCGCCGCGGTATCGTTGCTCACGCATCTCAGCTATGTTTTTGTCTACACGCCGCTCAAACGGACGACGACGCTCAACACGCTGATCGGCGCGGTCCCCGGCGCGCTGCCTCCGGTGATCGGTTGGACCGCCATGACGGGCACGTTCGACTGGGCGGCCCTGGTGCTGTTCCTCATCGTCTTCTTTTGGCAAGTGCCGCACTTCCTGGCCATTGCCTGGATGCATCGCGACGATTATGCCCGCGCTGGTCTGCAAATGTTGCCCGGCGTCGATCGCGAAGGCACGGCTACCGCCAGGCAAATGCTTCTTTACACCGTGGCCTTAATCGTGATCAGCCTCGTGCCGATTTGGCTCTGGGGCGCGAGCCCGATGTACGGCTTCGGGGCCTTCGGCGTCGGTGTGTTTTTTCTTCGCTTCGTATGGATGTTCGCTGCCCAGCCGGGGCATCAGTCGGCCCGCAAGGTTCTCCAGGCGTCGCTGCTTTATCTGCCCAGCGTCCTGGGGTTGCTGTTACTGGAACGTTGGGTTCGCTACATGATGGGATAGTACGCCGCTCGCGCTAAAACCGCACGCGGAAGGGAAGGGAATAAGCCATGGCACACGATGCTGCTGATCACTCGAAATTGCATATGGGGTTGCCGTTACCCAACGGCAAGCTCGCGCTCTGGATTTTCCTGGTGACGGAAATCACCTTCTTCGCTGCCTTGATCGGCACCTACATGCTGCTGCGCAACGGCCAGCCGACCGGGGCAACCCCCTGGCCTTCGCCGACCGATGTGCACCTCGTCGAATGGATCGGCGCACTCAATACCTTCGTGCTGATCTGCTCCAGCTTGAGCATCGTCCTGTGCCATTGGTGCTTGCATGAAGCAAAGAAGGCGGCCGACGCGGACCAAAAGAAGGCCCTCGTCAAAAAAGCGGTGATGTACCTCGGCGTCACGCTCGCCCTCGGCCTCGTCTTCCTCGGCGTCAAGGCGGTCGAGTACAAGGCCAAGTTCGACCACCAGATCCTGCCAGGCCGCATCTTCGAACTCAAGAACGATGGCCCGCAAAGCTATAAGTACTTGCGGCACGTCAAGGCCCAGCTCGAACACATCGAAAAACATGGCGGCGTCAACGACGAGGCCAAGGCGATGTGCAAGGCTTTGCTCGTCGATATCAACGACGGCAATGTCTCGCCCAAAGAAATCAACGAGCGTATCCTCGGCACCAAACGGGTCAAAAAGTGCGATCTGCCCAAGAAGCAGCCCGGCGCCAAGGATATCGACAAGGGCATCCTCGACGTCGATCCCCACGCCCATCTCTCCTTCTCGATCCCGTACGGCAACCTGTGGGCGTCCAGCTACTTCGCCATGACCGGCTTCCACGCTATCCACGTCCTCGGCGGCCTGGTGGTGTTCGGCATCTATTTGTTCGGGGCCCTCGTCGGAAAATTCGGCCCCGAGAACGAGCTCGCCATTGAGCTGACGGGGTTATACTGGCACTTTGTCGATATCGTCTGGATCGTCCTGTTCCCGCTGTTGTACCTGGTGTAAACAGATTAGCCGCTTGCGGCGTAGCACACGCGTGCAACGCCGCAAGCGGCTTCGATTGGAGTCTTCCCATGTCCGACAATCACGAGCACGCTGGCCCGAGCTTTCAAGCGTACATGTACGTCTTCTACGCGCTGTGCGTGTGCACGGCGCTCTCCTTCGTCGCCAACTTCTTCCTGGGTCACAACCTGACGAGCGCCGGCATCATCATGATCGTCGCCGTTGTGAAAGCGACCCTCGTGGCCAGTATCTTCATGCATCTGAAGTTCGATTGGAGCAAGCTTTATTGCATCATCCTGCCGGTCTGCATCGTGACCGTGATGATGGTTATCATCTTGTCGATTGACACGACCCTTGCCTGGCACGCTCTGCCCGATCGTGGTGTGCCGATGATCGCCAAGTAATTCTCTCCCCTCCCCCGTCATGGGAGAGGGAAGGAAGAGGCCTATGTCACGCCTGCTCGCACTCTTCCTGCTCGCTCTCGCCGCGGCGCCAGCCATCGCCCAGGAAGAAAAAAAGGCCGGGCCGCCCGACGATAAGCCCTTCACCGCACTCGGCACTCCCGTCGGCGACTTCACCCTCGAAGAGCGTAGCGGCAAACATGTCAAGGCCCGCGATCTCCTCGGCAAAATCTGGGTCGCCCAGTTCTTCTATCCCGGCTGCAATCTCTGCAGCCGCAATACGCCGACGATGCAGAAGCTCCAGGAACACTATCACGGCAAGTCCGACGTTCGGCTGGTCAGCATCGATCTCTTGAATGTCTCACTCGAAACGCTGCAAGCGTATGCCAGCGATCACCATGCCGATCCCGAGCAATGGCTCTTCCTCACGGGCCACGAGAACCTGGTCAACGACATCGTCCGGCGTTCGTTCTTCCATATGGCGTTTCGCAAAAAGAATCCGACGGCAGGCGATGAGATCGCCCACTCGACTCGACTCATCCTCATCGATCCGCATGGAACCATGGTCGGCTACGTCGACGGCACCGACGCCAAGGCCGCCGACGTTCTCAAGACCGAGATCGACCGCCTGCGTGCCCGCCGCCGCATGGAGGAGCGCATTCCCATTACCGGCGCCGACTTGCCGCGGTTCAACGCGGTCCTGAATTCATGCTGTACGGTCCTCTTGCTCCTGGGCTGGGTGTTGATTCGGCTTCGCTATGAAACCTTGCACAAGCTCGTGATGCTGCTGGCGCTTGCGGTGTCGATGATCTTCCTGTCGAGCTATCTCTTCTATCACTTTGTCGTACTGGAAATGGAGCCCATGCGATTCCGCGGCGAGGGGGCGGTGCGCTACCTTTACTTCGCGATCTTGCTTTCGCACACGATCCTGGCGATCCTGGTCGCGCCGCTGGCGCTTACCATCACCGTCCAGGGCCTGCGCGACGCGCGCCAGATGCACGTCAAGTTTGCCCGCTGGACGCTGCCGATCTGGCTGTACGTGTCGGTGACCGGGGTCGTGGTGTACTGGATGCTCTACCGCATGGATTGGTGACACCGCAAGGTCCAGGAGGCGCCCAGCAATTCCTGAGGGTGTTTCTTCTTGCGTTTCTCTTGTACAATGATCGCTGGAGGGCTAACCATGAAAGCAATTCGTACCATCGCCGGTCTGCTCATCATCGCCGTGACGTTCGCCTCGCCGCTGAACGTGCGTGCCTGCCCGCTTTGCTCCGACGCGATTGCCAACTCCAACTCCGCGAACGATCCCGATGATGTCGACCAGTTTCCCGCGGCCATGAATCAAAGCATCTACCTGATGCTCGGCGTCCCCTACACGGCCTTCGGCGTCGTGGGCCTGATGATCTATTACGGCGTTCGCAAGAATGAAGAATTCCGCCGCGCCCAGGGCGACGCGAATTCCGTATAGAATCGTTCTGCGCTCCAGGCCACCTCTTCGCATTCGGGAGTACCACCATGTCCACCCGGCGCGATTTTCTCAGGCATTCCGCTCAAGTCGGCGCCATCGCCGCGGCCGGCGACTTTGCGTTCTTGCAAGGTCTCCCGCTCCTGTCGGCTCAACAGGTGCAGCGCACCCTTGCCCCTGTGCAAGGCGACGTCGAAGCGCTGGTGCGCTTGATCGAGGAGGCGCCGCGCAATCGCCTGCTGGAGCAGATGGCCGAACGCATCCGCACCGGGGCAAGCTATCAGCAGATCCTCAGCGCGTTGATGCTGGCCGGCGTGCGCAGCATTCAGCCCCGGCCGGTGGGGTTCCGGTTTCATTCAGTGCTCGTCGTGAACTCGGCCCATCTGGCGAGTCTCGCGGCCCAGGACCGCGATCGCTGGCTGCCGCTGTTCTGGGCCCTGGATAGCTTCAAGGGCTCGCAGACCGCTGACACGCGCGGCGGCGATCCGAACTGGCGCCTGACCGCGCTTCCGGACGATCGTCTGCCCGCCCCGGAGCAGGCCGTGCGCAACTTCCGCACGGCGATGGACAGCTGGCAGCCCGACGATGCCGACCGCGCCGTGGCTCAGGTGGCGCGGATCAGCACCTTGAACGAGGCTTACGAGATGCTATGGCGCTACGGCGCACGTGATTTTCGCGACATTGGCCACAAGGCCATCTTCGTCGCCAACTCCTACCGCACGCTTGTCACCATCGGCTGGCGGCATGCCGAACCGATCTTGCGCTCGCTGACCTACGCGCTGCAAGACAGCGGCCGGGAAGCGAATCCTGCTCAAAGCGATCACGCCGCCGATCGACCAGGCCGCGACAACCTGCGCAAGTTGACGCGTATTCGCGCCGACTGGCAGCGCGGCCGAGTCGTGCGCGAAGCCGTCACCGAATTGCTGGCGACTCTGCGCACCCCCAGCCCCAGCGAGTCGGCCGACGCCGTCCTCGCCAAGCTCAACGACCGCATCGATCCGTCCTGCGTGTGGGATGCCCTCTTCTTGTTCTCGGGCGAACTACTCATGAAGCAGCCCGGGATTGTCGGTCTGCACACGGTCACCACGACCAATGCCCTTGCCTTCGGATACCAGACGACCGCGAACGACGAGACGCGCCGGTTCCTGATGTTGCAAGCCGCGTCGTTCCTGCCGATGTTCCGCCAGCGCATGAACAATCTGCCCGCTAACCCGCGCGTCGATGTGTTTGAGCCGGGCGAACTGCAAGGGCAGGGGCAAGCGGCCATCGACAACATCTTCGCGACGGCCTCCACGGATAAGCTCGCAGCCGCCCGCAAGACGCTTGCGCTTTTGCAGAACCATCCTGAGCAGCTAACTCCGCTGATGACGACAGCGCGTCGGCTCATCTTCGCCAAGGGGACTGATTCGCACGATTACAAGTTCAGCTCCGCAGCTCTTGAGGATTTCTACCACGTGAGCCCCGCGTGGCGCAACCGCTTCCTCGCCGCCAGCGTTTTTTGGCTCAAAGGTTCCGCGGGCAACGATTCGCCGATCATGCAACGGACGCGGGGGGCGCTGGCGAACTCGTAAATCCGTCCGAGCCCGAGCGCCAGCGAGGAAAACCCGCTTCGGCGAAACCCACTCCTCGCTGGCGCTCGGGCTCGGAAAGGATTGCAGGCGGGAATAAATCTCCGCGAACCGCATCGTATTTTCGAAGGCCAAAACGCCCTGCCGTTCGTCTTTTCATCGGTGAACCATTCCTCCTGTCTGCGAGGCCTCTCATGCGCTCCGTTGGAACTCTCTTGCTGCTGGGTCTGCTGATCACCTCCGGTTGCGCGCGCGACTCCGCGCCCGGCGTCAAGGTAGCCCGCCCGATGGACACGGCGAAAAAGGGCCAAGCCGCCGAGGCCCCACGCGCCGGCGAACACGACGGTCCGGGCGGGCAGGTGGCTCACCTGGACGAGCAACAACCTCCCAAGGGGGGCGGCGCCGAGAAGGAGCCCAAGGCCGATCAGCCGCGCAAGATCAAGTACACCGCCGACATGCGCGTCATCGTCGAGGACTTCGACAAGTCATGGGAGACCCTCAAGGGCATCATCAAGGACGCGAAGGCGATCCGCTCGCAGGAGGAAGTCAACAGCTCGCCCGGCTCCCAGCGCACCGGCCTCTGGCGCTTGCGCGTGCCCGTGGAACGCTTCGACAACTTCCGCGATGCCATCGTCAAGCTCGGCGACGTCGAGGTCAACAAGCTCCTCTCCGAGGACATCACCGCGGAATACTACGACCTGGAAGCACACATCAAGAACAAGAACTCCGAGCGCGAGGCGATCCGCAAGCTGGTGGAGAAGACCGGCGACCGCGATCTGCAACAGTTCTTCATCGTCAAACGCGAACTCGACAGCATCAACGATTACATCAATCGCAAGGAAGGCCAGCTTCGCCTGTGGGGTAACCTGGCCGATCTCACCACGGTCACCCTCAATTTGCGTGAACGGGGGAAATGGGAGCCGGAAAAGAAGCCGACCGACAAGGCGCCCGATCCGGACTTTGGCACCCGCGCGGGCACGATGTGGACGTCGTCGCTGGACCTCTTCGTTGGCTTCCTGCAATCGGTCGCCATCGTCGCGATCGCGGTCACGCCGTGGCTGCCGGTGCCGATCGTGCTGTTGTTTCTCTTGTGGCTCTCCGTGAAGATCCTGCTGCGGCTGACGAAAGCCCCCGTCGCCGAGAAGCCCGCGAAGAAAACCGAAGGATGAACTGTTGCGGAGAATGCTACGCTCGGCGGTTTCGCGCACAAAGCGGTTCGTTACCGCAAGGTGCGCGAAACCGCTGAGCGGACCACATTCCGCAACGGATCAACGGTTATTTGGTCAATTCTTGCAGCAACCCGTCGGCTCCGTACAGTTTTTGCAGCGCCTCCACGATCGCCCGTGAATGCACGGAGATGTGCCGGGCCTGGTGGTCGGTGTAGACGAAGTTGCGCACCAACCCATGGCGATTGCGGTCGAAGTTGATGCCGACGAATTCGCCGGCACGATTCAAGACCGGGCTGCCCGAGTTGCCGCCGATGGTGTCGGAGGTCGAGACGAAGTTGAAGGGCGTCTTGGGATCGAGCTTGTCCTTGCCGTCGAGCCAGCGCTTGGGCAGATGGAACGGCTCGTGATACTGCTGCTCCTTGGCACGGCTGAACATCTGGTCGAACGTGGTGGTGTAACCGAGCTTGACGCCATCGACTTCATAGCCTTGCACCGTACCGAACGCGAGCCGCAAGGTGAAGGTGGCATCGGGGGCGATGGAGGTGCCGAATTTAGCGAAGCGGATTTTGGCGATGTCGGCGTAGGCTTGCTGGCGGACTTCATCGACTTCGTCGGCCTTCTGGCGCAGCTTGCGTGCGCTCGGCTCGATCTTGCGGACAAACTGAATCATCGAATCCTCGGACTCGGCAATCGCCTTGGCGCCCCCCTCCAAAAGGCGCCGTCGCTCGGCAACATCCTCCAGCTTCGTTCCTCGAATGAGCATCTGGGCGAGATCGGGGACCGACCGCTTCGAAAGAACCCTAGTGGTAACTGGATCGCCAAGGCCGATCACCTCGATCATGAAGTAAAGCGATCCGGCAAGTTTCATTTGCTCATAGTCTTTCGAGATTGGCGCCGGCGAGAATAGCTGAAACTTGAGTGAATCCAGGGAGGAGCTGCGATACTCGCTGAGGCGATTCGCATCATCCTTGGGCAACTCCTCGGCGAGCCGAACCAGGTGGCGCGCGATCTTGAAAAGCCGGCTGTCGAAGGCGTCACCGCGTTCGACCAGGGCATACAGATCCTCGTCGCTATTAACGATGGCATCGATGCGCCTCCACGGATCGTCCGGATTCAGTTCCTTCGGCCTTAGCGCGTTCTCCAGTTTCAGCTTTTCCTCCATGATGGCCGGGTCAAGCAGGCCGTGGTATTGGCCGGTGAGCGCCTTGCGCGCGTTGGCAACCGGAAAAAGGTCGCGCTGTGCCAGACGGCGCTGTTCCTGGCCCTTCTCGGCATATTGCGACAACAGGGCTTCGCGATAACGAAGCATCCGCAACGTGTAGGGCAAAAGCAAGCCGCGACGGCGCTGCAGGTGCCCATACGTTTCCAGCCGATTCGTCGTCCCCGGATGGCCGGACACGAACACCAGCTCCTTGTCTTTTGGACCGCTCGTGCTGAACTTGAAATAATCCGGCGTCGATGCGGGACGGCCGTTCTCGTAGACGCGGAAGAAGCAGATATCGAGATTGTAGCGCGGGTACTCGAAGTTATCGGAGTCGCCGCCGAAGAACGCGATCTGATACTCGGGGGCCATGACGAGACGCACGTCGGTGTACTTCTTGTAGCGGTAGAGATGGTAGTGAGCGCCGTGATAGAGGGTGACGACGTCCGAGCGCAGGCCGGTCTTGGCGAGTGAGTCCTTGGTGATCTTGGCCACGATCGCCTTGCGGGCGGCAAGCGCGTCGGCCGGCTTCATGTCGGGCTTCACGGCGGCCTGCACCTGATCGGTCACGTCGATGATCTCTTGCAGGACATTGAGTTCGAGATCGGGGCACTTCAGCTCCTCGTCCATCGACCTGGCGAGAAAGCCGTGCTTGTGGAGGTCGTTGTCCTTGGTGCTGAGTTTCTGGATCAGGTCGGAGCCGATGTGGTGGTTGGTGATGGCGAGGCCGTTGGGCGAGACGAAGCTGCCGGAGCCGCCGTTGTTGAATCGGATGGACGCCTTCATGGCGCGCTGGAGCCAGGCGTCGGTGAGGTCGAAGTCGTACTTCTTCTTGAGCAACTCACGCGGCGGCTGGTTGAGCAGCCACATGCCTTCGTCGGCACGGGTGGCGGCTGTGCAGATGAGGAAAACGATGGCAAAGAAGTGGCGAAGGTTCATATCCCTTTCCTCCGAAAATGCAAAGTACGAAGAGCGAAGCACGAAGGTATACCGGCTGCTTGGTTCGTAATTCGCTCTTCGCTCTTCGTACTTTGTATTGGTTTGTGTCTGCCATCAAACCTGCAATTTGCGGGACTGTCAAGCAAATACCGGGCGCATACAACGCAGGTATGGATCCCGCACCGCTTCCACCGCCCGTCGTTGACGGTTCGATCTTTCTGCGCCGCCTGCGCATGGCGACGTACGCCGTCGTCCTGTTTGTACTCGCCATCTACCTACTTGAAAAATTCGAGCGGATCCTGCAACCGCTGTTCATTGCGCTGTTCCTCGGATTCCTGACAAACCCGATCCACCGCTGGCTGGTGCGGCGCGGGCTGCCGTCGTTGTTCGCGTATGGCGTCATTGTGCTGCTGGTTTTGCTGGGCGTATCGTTGTTCGGGTCACTGGTGGCGGCGAACTTCGCGGGAGTCGCGGACCAGGAAAAGTTGTTGCAGTACGAAAAGCGCCTCGAAACCAAGATTCGCGACGTATTCGAGCGGTTGCCCTTTGAGACACCCAAGCTCGAAGACCGGTTCTTGCGGATTTCCTACACCGACCTCTTGGCAGCGGGCGGGGCGGCGTTTGGCCGATTCCGCGACTCCACGACACTGGCGGCATTGACCGTCCTCTACATTCTCTTCATGATCGCTGAAAAAGTCAGCTTCCCGGGCCGGATAGCGTTGGCCTTCGGCGAGCAGCATGGCACGCGCATCATGGCTGTCGTCGAAAGCATCAACCTGGCGATCAGCCAGTACATTGCGGTCAAGACGCTGGTCAGCGCGCTGGCGGGGATCCTGTCTTATGCCGTGCTAGCCGTCTTTGACGTCGAACTGGCGGCCACCTGGGGCATCCTGATTTTTCTGCTCAACTATATTCCTTACCTCGGCAGTCTGGTGGCGTGCGCCCTGCCGATCGTCCTGAGCTTCTTGCAGTTCGACGAGATGTGGAAGCCGATTGCCATTGCTGTTTCGCTCATCGGCATTCAGCAGGTGATCGGCACCTGGGTGGAGCCGCGGATGGCGGGGCAAAGGCTCGATGTCAGCCCGCTTCTGATCGTCCTGTCGCTGGCGTTCTGGGGCTTCGTGTGGGGCATCCCCGGCGCGATCCTGGCGGTGCCGCTCCTGGTGATGGTGAAGATCATCCTCGATAACATCCCCGAGACGAAGCCGATCGCGACGCTGATTTCTAACCGTTGAGCCGCCTGCGGCGTAGCAAACGCTGCTACGCCGCAAGCGGCTAATTCACATCCAGATACTCATTCCGCGTGAAGACGATCGCGCCGATGACGAGGCACGCCACGGTGACCCCCGCGAGCACCAGCCAGGCGGTGGTGCCGCTCACGGGCAGAAAGATGTGCGGCCTTTCGGGATGGATGCCGTAGTCGTGGGCGCGATCGAACATCAAGCAGCGCGTGTAAAAACTGATCGAGAAGCGTTTGAATTGCCCCGGCATGTTGCCCATGATGGTCTCGAGAAAGAAGGCGTAGAGCAGGGCGAGGATGGCCGCGCGGCGCAGACAGGCGGCCATCATGTGAAACAGCGCCGAGAAGGCCAGCGTCCCCCAGAATGCCGCCGGCCAATAGACCTCCAGCGCCAGTCGGCCGTGCCGTCCACCGAACAGGCAGAGCATGGCGAAACCGCCGAGATTGAAGGCCAAGCACCACGGCAACAGGGCAACGTACTTGGCCAGGAAGATCGCCGGCCTCGGGATGGGCCTGGTCAGCACCCACAGCAGATTCTGAGCCTCGCGCTCGCGTCCGAGTCCTTCGGTGGCAAAGGCGACGCTCCAGAGAGGCAGCAGGAACGTCGTGAACAATCCGAACATGATGGCGTCGGAGAAAACGAAGAAGCCGCTGCCTTCGTTGATCGTGGCCCAGGAAGCGCCGAGGGCCATTTGATGCATCGAAGTTGCTGAATCGGCCCAGGTGAACAGGCCGATCTGAGCCATGTCCTTGAGGTGTTGCGTATGGGTCGGTCCTTTGCCGCGGGGGTGCGACCAGTGGGCCATGGTCCAGCGTCCCGCCTGTGTATTGATGCCGATGATCAGGATGGAAAGCCCAAGGAGCCCGAGAGCGATCCAGACCATGAGGTGTGCGCGCGCTTGCCGTTGGAAGCTAAGCCAGACGAGGAAGCACCAGGCGCGCCAGGTGGAGGGGTAATCCATCGTGTTCATTGGGAATTTGGAGTATTCGATGAGGGCCTGCGGGGCGTCGCGCGGGCGCTCAACGGGGATCATTATCGTCCCACGGGCCAGAAGCGCAGGCCGAAGCCGTGCAGGTCGATCCATTCGCTCGGTTCGTCGGCCTCGAACTCGCCGCGATCGATGCCGGCGCGAAGGTAGATCCACAGGCAGGCGATGTCGTTGGCGTGATCGTAGCCATGCTCGTCGGTGTCGCCTTCGAAGAGCCAGCGGTAGAGCCGGCGTTCCTTCCCGGCGCTGGCGGCTTCCTCCTGCCACCCCTTGAGCAGTCGCGAGAGGTTGACCTGGGCCAGGTGCCAGGTTTTGACATCGGCGATTTGTATGCGCAGTTCTTCGGGCGTCGATTCGACTTCGACGCCGGGGAGCTGCTTTATTTCGTTGAACAGCCGATGTTCGATTGCTGCTGCACGCCACGGCGACCACAGGTAGCAGGTGATGCGCGCCGCTTCGAACTGGAAGCCGTAGAAGTTGATTTGCATCGGATGATTCCCAGGCGAGCCGAGCGGCGTAAGCCGCAGGTTGCCGCATTTACGCCGCCCAACCGGCGGCTTCCGCCGCTCGGCTCGCCGATTTTCGCCACTGGGCGCTTGCAATGTCGCGCGCCTGCGCCTAACATGGCAGCCTGATTCATTGTACGACCGGCATGCATCCCGCAGGAGATACTTTCGTGAGCACGATGATGTTGTTTGCACAGATCGCCACGGACAAGCCCGCCCTGGAAATGGCAGTTCGTATTCCCCTGTCGATCATGAACTTCCTGGAATTCGCCATCTGGGGCGCATGGTTCGTGGTGCTCGGTAACTATCTCCACGGGATGCAATTCTCTCGCCCGGCCATTGGCCGTATCTATGCGACGATGTCGCTCGGCGCCGTGATCTCGCCGATGTTCGTTGGTACGATTGCGGACCGTTATTTCTCCAGCCAGCTGGTGATGGGAGTGCTGCACCTCGCAGGGGCGGCGTTGCTCTTCTGGATGGCAAACATCCGGACGGTTCGCATGTTCTACTGGGTAACTTTGGCCTACGCGTTGGTCTATGCGCCGACCCTGGCGCTCTCCGGCTCGGTGACGTTTGCCAATGTGCCCGATGGCGGCCGTGATTTTCCTTCGATTCGCGTGCTCGGCACGATCGGTTGGATTGCGACGGGGTTGGCCTTGCGTTTCTTGTTGAAGCCCGGCGAAGCGGTCAACAATCGCCCGTTGCTTCTCGCTGCGGTCCTGTCGCTGGTCCTGGGCGTGTATTCGTTCTTCATGCCGGATACGCCTCCGGGTGTGTCGCCTGACTTGCCTTTTTTCGAGGCCATTCCTTTCCTGAAAGCCGTAAACTTGCTGACGGATTTCTCGTTCGCCGTCTTCTTCGGCGTTTCGTTTTTCATCACCTTGGCGCTGGCGTTTTACTATAGCTGGACCGCGCTGTTCTTGGAGCACGAAGCCAAGGTGAAACCGGAGAACGTCGGTCCGATCATGACGATTGGCCAATGGATGGAGATCATCTTCTTGCTGGCGTTGCCCTGGTTCCTGGAACACCTGACCATGAAATGGGTCCTAGCGCTGGGCATGGCTGCATGGGGTATTCGGTATGCGATCTTTGCCTCGCGGGCGCCGTTCCCGATTTTGCTCATCGGCGTGGCGCTGCACGGGATATGCTTCGACTTCTTTTTTGCCGCGGGATTTATTCATGTCAATAACACGGCGCCTGCGGATATCGTCAACAGCGGGCAAGCCCTGTTTGCCGTCTTGACCTATGGCCTTGGCATGTGGCTTGGCACGGAAGCCTCCGGGTGGATCAATCAATGGGCAACGACGGAAGTGACCGATCCGCAAACTGGCGCAATCCTCAAGAAGACCGACTGGACGAAATTCTGGCTGATCCCTTGTGTAGGCGTGATCATCGCCCTGGTGGCGTTTGTCGCGCTGGGTTGATCCACATGGCGCCGCTTGCGGCTTCGCGTTCGCATGGCGACTTGCGAGCGTGAAACCGCAAGCGGCGAAGTCGTCCTCGATTCCTTCAAGTTCATCCCCCGCTCCCGTCGATAACACCACTAACTCCATCTCCCTTGTCATTCCGCGCGCACGCCATGAAGGCATTGCCAAGAATCCCCGGCTACGAACTCCTGACCTGCCTCGGCGGCGGGGCCATCACCACGGTATACTCCGCGCGGGCTTGCGAGACCGACTTTCCCTGCGCCGTCAAGGTGCTGCGGCCTGACTGGGACGATCAGCCCGTTGCGGTCAAGCTGCTTCAGCGCGAGGCGCGCGCGTGTCTTGGCGTGCAGCATCCGCACCTGGTGCGCGTGCTCGACGCCCACGTGATGACTCCGCCGCACTACCTTGTCATGGAATACCTCGCCGGCGAATCGCTGCGCCGGCGCATGCGCCGCGATTACCATTTGTCGCAGCCGAACGCCTTGTGGATCGCCCGCCAAACCGCCGAAGCACTCGCGGCTTTGCATCTCGCCGGCTTCATTCATGGCGACGTCAAGCCCGAAAACATCCGCCTCGTCGATGTCGGCAAGGCCATCCTCCTCGATCTCGGTTTCGCTCACCGCCCCGGTGAGAACGCGCCGTTCCTCGAAAAAGGCTATGTCCTCGGCACGGTCAACTATCTCGCTCCTGAGTTGTGTGGCCCGGAACCTAAAGACGACGTTCGCGCCGACATCTACAGCCTCGGGGTGACGCTGTTCGAACTACTGACGGGCCAACTTCCCTACCCGTCGGGCACGCCCCTGGAGACGATGCGCCGCCATCTTAACGAGGAGCCGACCCTACTGACCGACCACCTTCCTGACGCCGCGGCATCGCTGACCGAGTTGATCGATTCGATGCTGTCGCGCGATCCGAACGATCGACCGCGCGCGGATCGCCTCGTACATGACCTGATCGGCAATGAGATCGCCAGCCTCGGCCGACGGCGGGCCGCGTGAGATAATCCCACGGATTCAGCGTACCTCATCCCTGGGCGTCCCAGCGTTGCCGAATCGGTATACAATGTAAGTAGAGCTGTGGGTTGTCCTGCGCCACACTAAAAACAAGGAACCTCTCCCATGATCGACCTTGTCAGCGAAATTCGCCAACTCAAGAAGCAGAAGAACGCGACCATTCTCGCCCATTACTATCAAGAAGGCGAGATCCAGGAACTCGCTGACTTCACCGGCGATAGCCTCAAGCTGGCCCGCGCTGCCACCAAGGTCGAAACCGACACCATCGTCTTCTGCGGCGTCCACTTCCTGGCCGAGACCGCCAAGATGCTCAATCCCCAGAAACGCGTCTTGCTGCCTGATCTCAAAGCCGGCTGTAGCCTCGCAGAAAGCTGCCCGGCCGCGAAGCTGGATCGGTACCAGCAGATGCTGCGCGAGAACGGCCGACGGTTTCAGACCGTCACCTACATCAACAGCACTGCGGCGGTGAAGGCGCTGTCGGACTGGATCGTCACCTCGGGCAATGCCGAGGAAGTGATCCGCCGGGTGCCCGCCGACCTGGAGATTCTTTTCGTTCCCGATCGGCACCTCGGCCAATACCTCGAAGAAGTGACGAACCGCAAGATGATCCTGTGGGACGGGGCCTGCATCGTGCATGAAATCTTTAGCGTCGGCGATCTGTTGACGCTCAAGAAAAAGATCCCCGCCGGCATCACCATCGCCCATCCCGAATGCCCCGCCAACATACGCGAACACAGCGATTACATCGGCGGCACCGAGGCGATGCTCAAATACGTCAGCGGCTTTCCGGAGGCGAAGGACTTCCTCGTCGCCACCGAGGCCAACATGCTTTGGCAACTCGCCAGCAAGTATCCGCGCCACCGCTATCATCCCGTCCCCGGCATCAGCTGCGCCTGCAACAAATGCCCGCACATGGCTCTCAACACGCTCGAAAAACTGCGTGACTGCCTTCTGAACGGCACGCCAGAGATCACCTGGCAACCCGAATTCGAACGGGCCCGCGCGGTAGTGCAGAGAAGCTTGCTGAATTAGGAGACGGCCGGTCCTGAGCGGGGTCGCGTCAGCGCCCCGTGCAGGTGCGCGATGCACGGTGCGCTTCCACTTGACTTACTAACCCCGAGCGCCAGCGAGGGGAGAACGAGGGAATCGCACTGCTATCCCCTCGCTTGCGCTCGGGGTTAGTGAAGGAGGGCAATAGGCAGTCAACCCCGCTCGTGTCGTGATTTTCAATTGCCTTCCGCTTCCCGATCTGCGATGATATCCACAACCTGCCGAGAGAACGCCCGCCTCCTTCGTCGTTTTGCGAGTTGAATTCATGCCATTACGCTTCGCCATGGTGCTCATTCTTGCCGCATGCAGCCCCGCGTTTGTGTGCGCCCAGGAAGTCGAGTTCGGCCGGCACGTCTCGCCGATGTTCTTTCAACTCGGGTGCAGTGCCGGGCAGTGTCATGGCTCGTTCTCGGGCAAGGGAGGGTTCCGTTTGTCGCTCTTCGGCGGCAGCCCGGAGATGGACTTCCAGAATGTCCGCGGCAGCCTCAATCGCCGGCTCGATGCGCAAGACCCTGAAAAAAGCCTGCTCCTCCTGAAGCCTACCGGTCAACTGGAGCACGGCGGCGCCGTTCGTATCCGCAAGGGGAGCTGGCAGTACGATCTGCTCGCCAAATGGATCGCCCAGGGCGCACGCTATTCCCCCGACAAGGAAACCAAGGTCCTGTCGATTCGCGTCGAGCCGGCCTCGATAGTTCTCCCACCAAGCCTGCCGGCGACGAAGGAGCCGGCCGGATCGAAACGCTTGAAGGTATTCGCCAAACTCTCCACCGGCGCCGAAGACGACGTCACCAGGTTTACCAAATTCGAATCGCTCGATCCGAGTACCGCCGACGTCGACGCCGAAGGCAATGTCGCTAGCAAGCTCTCGGGCGATACCGCGGTGCTGGCTCACTACGCCGGCCAGGTTGGCTTCACGACCGTGCTGGTGCCGAACCCACCCAACGCCACCGTGAAGGCGCCAAGCGAAACGGCAAATGATCCCGTCGACAAGCTATTGCTCACGCGGATGGCGAAGCTGAACATTGTGCCGTCGCCGGCGTGCGACGATCTGACGTTCCTGCGCCGCATCCATCTCGACGTCATCGGGCAACTCCCGACGCCGGACGAAACGCGTGCGTTCCTGAGCGAAAAGGCGCCTGACAAACGTGCGAAGGTGATCGATCGGCTCTTGCAGCATCCGTTACACGCTGCCACCTGGGCGGGGCGCATGTGCGACATGACCGGCGCCGATGATCGCTTCCTGGCCGACGGAGTTTATCAGTTCCACGACTGGTTTCGGAACAAGCTCGAAGCGAATTGGCCCTGGGACAAGATCGCCTACGGCGTTATCTGCGCCACCGCCGCCGACGACCGTGAGCCCCAGCAGATCCTTGCCGATCAAAAGCGCGATATCGAAGAAAAGAAAAAGCTCAAGGAGTCCGGCGGCAAGGCCAAGCTCCCCGATGGCAAGAAGCCGTGGCAGATCGGTTATGCCACGCGCAACACGCTCGACTTCTTCCATGGCAACCTGATCCATCGCCAGGAAAAGGGGATCATCGACTCGAAGAAGGTCGCCCTCCGCGTCGCCACCACGTTCCTCGGCGTCCGCCTGGAATGCGCCCAGTGCCACAAGCATCCGAATGATCGCTGGTCGCAGGCCGACTTCTTCGGCTTCTCGATGACCTTCGCTCATACGCACCTGAACGGTGTCGATCCGAGATTGAAAGCAGCCAAGGTCAACTTCAACGGCGTCCACGTCCAGGAGACGCCGGCCGAGACGCTCATCGATCCCGAGACCCAGCAACCACTGTCGGCACGCATCCTCGGTGGCGCCGATATCAAGGTCAAGGGGGACATCGATCCGCGCAAGGAATTGTGGAAGTGGATGACGTCGAAGGATAACCCGTACTTTGCCCGGGCGATCGTCAACCGCGTGTGGGCGTTCTACCTGGGCCGCGGGTTCATCGAGCCTGCGGACTCACAAGCCGCGGCCAATCCGCCGTCGCATCCGGAGCTGCTTGACGAATTGACGCGGGATTTTATCGAGCACAAGTTCGACCTGCGCCGCCTGCACGCTCGCATCCTGAACACGCTCGCCTATCAGCGCGACTGGCGCACCAATGCAACGAACGCGAAGGACGAACGCAACTTTTCGCACCGCCTGCTGCGCCGCTTGAACGCAGAGCAGGCCGTCGATGCCATCGCGCAGGTGACGGGGACGCCCGTGAAGTTTGCGAAACGCTTCGGCACCCCGCGCGACAACATCAAGGCCGCGGAACTGGCATTGAGTCGGATGGGGGGCGATGACGCGTACGTCTTGCAAATCTTCGGCCGGCCCTTACGCGTGCAAAACTGCGACTGCGAACGCTCGGGCGCGGCTTCTTTGAGCCAAACGTTGTATTTGCTGAACGACGAGAAGTTGCTAGGCAAGATTCACGACGCCAAGGGCCGATTAGTAGGTATGGTGGAGAAGACCCCCGACGACCGCAAGCTGCTGGACGAACTTTATCTGTGGACGCTGACGCGTTATCCGACGACCGCTGAGGTCGAGCGTTCGATGAAGCATATACGACAAGCCGCGTCGCGGCTGGAAGCGTATCAGGACGTGATGTGGTCATTGTTGAATCGGCATGATTTTGTGGTGAATCACTAGGCGATTGGTCAGCGTCAGCCGGTTGATGTTGCATGGGCGATATTTTTCAAGTGATCGTTGATCGTGATGTTTCACTGGATCAAGCGCCGGTGCAAGCGAGCGCTATTTGCCAGTGGCTCATCAGCGAGAAAATCATCGATCCACGGTTGAGCGATTGTGCTTTGGGAGGCCTTGGTTACGCACCAGGCATCAAATGCTCTTTGGCCTTCGACGGCACGAGGAAGGAAGTAATGCACTGGCGTACCAATGGATTGCAAGTTGTCATTGCGCGTACAATTTTCTACTCGGCTGGAGCAGATTTGATTTGCGATCGATGCCGAAAGGGAACCTGGGAAGGCACTGCTTTTTCGCACCCATTATCCCCTTGGTCGGCGGGGGATGACAACTCTATCTTCAAGTGTCCACATTGCGGCCATGAGACGCCCGTGACCGATTGCAAGTTCGATCCGCCGTGGGGATTTGGAAACTTGGGATTCAAATTTTGGAATTGGCCGCCCTTGAACGTGTCGTTCGTTGCCGGAATATCTGAAATGTTAGGTCACCGCACTGTGTTTGTCGCAGGCAAACTTTGAATAAGAACATTTACGGGTTCGGTTCCGCCAAGTAGTGATTGATGTTCGAGTGAATTGGCGATAGGATAACCCGAGCGTGGCTCTGCGAGCGGCGACTAAACGAATTGAGGGGCACTCATGCAAAACTTCTCACGCCGCAACCTGCTGCAACTCGGCGGCGCCGGCCTTGCCGGACTGACTTTGCCCACACTGCTGCAAGCGCATGCCGAGAATCGGCACGCAAATCGGCCGGTTCGCGCGAAGAACGTCATCTTCATCTGGCAGCAGGGGGGCCCGCCGCATCAAGACATGTGGGACATGAAGCCCAACTGCGCTTCGGAGAACCGTAGCGAGTTCAGCCCCATCGCGACCACGCTGCCCGGTTACACTGTTTGCGAGTTGATGCCCCGCCTTTCTCGGCTCGTACAGCACATGACGATCCTCCGCGGCGTCAACCACCATATTCCCGATCACAACCCGGGCAGCATGTATATGCTCGGCAGCGGCAATCCACCGAACCCGACGATCTTTCATCCGACCTGGTCGGCGGTCGTCAAGAAGGAAAGCGAAGAGGTCCCCGGCGTGCCGACCGCGGTCGCGATTCCCTCGGAGCCGACCGAAGGCCCGAACGCAGGGTTTCTGGGGGCTGCCTGGCAATCGTTCGCCACGCAGGCCGACCCGAATGACCGCGACTTTCGCGTCCGCGCCCTGGCGATGCCCCGCGATATCGACCTGAGCCGCTTCGACCGCCGCCGTCAACTCCTCGACGATACCAACCGCTACTTCGACGAGTTGGCCGAACGGCCTGACGTGTTGCGCGGGTTCGATCGTTTCCATCGCGACGCCCATGCCATCATCCAATCGTCGGCCACGCGCCGCGCCTTCGACATCGAGCAGGAACCGACCCATCTGCGCGAACGCTATGGCCGTAACAAGCTCGGACAACGTCTGTTGCTCGCACGCCGCCTGATCGAAGGGGGCGTCCGCTTCGTCACCATCAGCGAGCCCGTTGGTTGGGACACCCACGAGGGGAACTTCACTCGGTTGAGGCAAAACCTGCCCGTGGTCGATATGGCGGTCAGCACGCTGATCGAAGATTTGCACAATCGCGGTTTGCTGCAAGATACGCTCGTGATGATGTTCGGCGAGTTCGGCCGAACGCCCCGGATCAATAATCAGGCGGGCCGCGACCATTGGCCTCAGGCGATGTCGATCATGCTCGCGGGCGGCGGCGTCCCCGGCGGCTTGATCTATGGCGCCACCGATCGCAATGCGGCATTCGTGACGGATCGCAGCCACTCGCCGGCCGACTTCGCGTGCACGATCTACACGCTCCTGGGCATCAACCCGCACAAGTATTACCCGGCGCCAAACGGCCAGCCGACGCCCATTGTGCGTGACGGCGAGCCGATCCGGGCGGTAGTGGGTTGAGTTATCCGTCCGGCGTATCCAGCAATAATTGGAGCCGTTTCGCCAATTCTTCAGGCAGGCGCTGGGACCAGGACGCATCGACGAGGCCGACGTCGATCAGGTCTCGGACGTGGGTCCTATCCTTGTCACGGTACGACGTGAGTTTCATGCGTAATAGCGCGTCAAGATTCAGATACCGGGCCGTGGCGGTTGCTTTCATTTCGTCCACGTCCGGCGCAGGAAGCAAATACTCCTGACGGACCTTCTCGCCCGAAAAAACAATATGAACAGCATCGCGTGCCTTGGCGCCCGGTCCGTCGAGAAACATATCGATGCTGGCTGCGTGCCGATAGATAAAGCCCGCTTTGCCAAGCGCTTCCTTGGCTCGGTCGAGGTCGGCGCGGCGCAGGAGGATATCGACGTCCTGGGTGTTGCGCACGGCCGCTTCGTCCACTTCACTCACCCACAGCGCGACTGCATTGCCGCCGACGACCGCATAGGGAATCTGGGCTTGCTCGAGCGCCTGGGCGGCACGGCGTAAACGATCACGCACCTTTTCCACGGCGGTCACCATCCTTTCCCAGGCTAGTTGACTGGCGACATGCGTCGACATAAGGGCTCCACATCGGTTGGTATACCGGGATTATAGCAAGGCGAGACGGTTCTTGCTCGGAATCCGGTCCGGGCAAAAAAAACCGTCCGCCCCTTGATTTCTGCCCGAAATTGCCGATATTTCGCCGTAGTGCCCTGCCTGCTCCAACCTCCGATCGGCGTTCCGCGGTCCGAGTCCTTTTTTCCCCTGGTGTCGCCATGTCCATTCGCTTCACGTGTCCGGCCTGTCGCGGGGTCTTGAAGATTGGCGAGGCGATCTCGGAATCGAAAAAGGTGCGCTGCACGGGGTGTGGGATCGTTCTCCTGGTGTCGCCGGATGAAAACAATCCGGAGATTGTGTCCGCGACGATCCCGAAAAAACCCTCACGCCGCGAGGAAGTCGCGCGCTCCGGCGCTCGCCAGCAGGCGGTCCTGTTTGGCGGGGCGGCAGTGGTGCTCCTTACGCTGGTATTCGTTTTCTGGATGATCTTCAAGGCGCCGGGCGATCGGGCGGAGATTGAGGGGCGAGTCATGTTGGACGATTTGCCGATGGAGAGCGGAACGATCAAGTTCATCCCTTTGGATACCACCAAAACGATCACTGCGGAGGGGCCCATCACGCGTGGGCGTTACTCTATCAGTGCCGCGAACGGGCCGGTTATCGGTATGAACAGGGTTGAGGTCTATTCAACAGGAGAGAAGGCGGTTTCCACATCCTACAACACGAAATCGCATCTCACCTTCGACGTCCAGCCTGGCTCGAATCCCAAAGACTTCGACGTCAAGTCTCGCTGAACTTTCGGCAGGTCATGTTGTGCCTGTTTTTTTAACCGCGCACCAGCTTGTAATAGGCTTCGCGCAGTTGCCGGGTGATGGGACCAGGCTTGCCGGCGCCGATCGGGCGTGCATCGCATTTGGTCACGGGAATGACCTCTGCCGCCGTTCCCGTGAGAAAGCACTCGTCGGCGACAAACACATCGTGGCGGGTGAGTGCAATTTCTTCCACGATGATTCCGGCTTGCTTCGCCAGTTCGATCACGGTGTCGCGCGTGATGCCCTCCAGGATGCCAGCGTCGATGGGGGGCGTCCGCAGGATGCCGTGCTTGATGACGAAGATGTTATCGCCGGAACATTCAGCGATCTCGCCTTTATGGTTGAGCATCAATGCCTCCAGGCAACCGGCCTGGATGCCTTCGATCTTGGCAAGGATGTTGTTGAGATAATTGAGGGACTTGATGCGGGGGTTGGTCGCGTTGGGGTGATTGCGGATCGTGGAGACCGTGGCGATCTCCATGCCGTTCTCATACAGCTCGGGCGGATACATGGTGATGTCATCGACGATGATAACTACCTGCGGATCGCTGCACCTGCGCGGATCGAGCCCGAGCGAGCCGGCGCCGCGCGTCACGAGGGGGCGAATGTAGCCGTCGCGCTTGTTGTTGATCGCGATGGTGTCATTGATCGCCTTGATCATCTCGGATTGCGCGATGGGAACTTCGAGCTTGATGCTGCGGGCACTTTCGAACAGGCGCTCGACGTGCTCCTTGAGCTTGAACGCTTTGCCGTTGTAGATGCGGATTCCTTCGAATACGCCGTCGCCGTAGAGCAGGCCGTGGTCGTAGACGCTGATCTTGGCGTCGGCCTTGTCGTAATATTTGCCGTTGATGTAAATCTTGGGGGTCGCTGCCATCGGGGTACCTCTTCGAGTACCTCGTTCAGGGTCCGCGTGGCGCAACGCGGGCGCTCAACGAAGGGGCATGGTTCATGTTATTTCTCCGCCCCTGCGGTGGCGAATGCCGGCAGCGAAATCTTCTCGGGCAATTCGACTCGGCCATCCAGCAAGCGCACGACGCGATCCGTTTCGTGAACCAGATCGAGGTTGTGAGTTACCATGACGATGGTCAGCGCTTCGTGCTGATTCAGATCGCGAAGCAGTTTCATGACGTGCTGTCCGTTGGCAGTGTCGAGGTTGCCGGTCGGTTCATCCGCCCGGAGCACGCGTGGGCGATTGATGAGCGCCCGCGCAATGGCCGCCCGCTGCATCTCGCCGCCGGACAATTCCTTGGGCCGATGCTTGAGCCGATGGCTGAGCCCCACCTTGTCAAGCATCTCCAGGGCAGCATGGCGCACCGCGCGGCGGTTGATCCACCAACTCCACAGCGAGTGGGTAATCATCGCCGGCATGAGCACATTCTCCAGCAAGGTCAATTCCGGCAACAGATGGTAGAACTGGAAAATGAACCCGAACGTTTGGTTGCGTAGTTGATCGCGTTCCAGGGCGGGTAGGTTGTCGATGCGTCGGCCCTCCAGGTGGATGTTGCCTTCGTCGGGGCGATCGAGCGTGCCGAGCAGGTGCAGCATCGTGCTCTTGCCCGAGCCGGAGTTGCCGATGACGCTGAGGAACTCCCCCTCGGCAACATCGAGATCGACGCCGCGCAAGACTTCGATGCGGTTGGCGAACTTGACGTAGGTTTTGCGCAGATTCAATGCGGTCAAAAGGGGCATCGTGCCGTGCATGAATTTCTCCAGTACCCGATGTGCGCCCCGTAGGGCGCCGCGCGGGCGCTAAACCAAGATCAGTTGTCGATTACTCGTACCGCAACGCCTGCACCGGATGCAGCATCGCCGCGCGCAGAGCCGGAATAATGCTAAATACGACCGCAATGGCAACGGCGCCGAGATTGACCACGAACACCGCAAACGGCTGCACGTCGGTCGGGATCTCGTTGAAGTAGTACACGTCCCCCTGGAAGACATGCGAGCCCGTGACCATCGCAATGAACGCTTCGACCTCGTTGATGTTCCAGGTGATCGACAGGCCGAGAATCGTGCCGCAGACGGCGCCGACCAGGCCGAGCAACAGGCCGTAGGTCAGGAAGATTTTCATCACGCCCCCCGAGGAGGCGCCGAGAGCTTTCAGGATGCCGATGTCGCGCGTTTTCTCGGAGACAATCATGCTGAAGATCGCCAGGATGCCGAAGCCCGCGACGGCGATGATCATGAACAAGAGGATATTGAGGATGCTCTTCTCGATCTCGATCGCCTTGAGGAGCGGCCCCTGTTTTTCCTCCCACGTGTTGATCGCGAGCCGTTCATGCTCGAACAGGCTGGCGAGGGCTTTGACGACGTTCTTGGCCTCGCCGTAGTTTTTGAGCTTGATGAGAATGTTGCTGGCCCGATTGTCCATGCCGCGCAGGCTTTGCAGATGCTCGAGCGGGACGAAAACGCAGTTGGCGTCGTATTCGCTCATATCCGACTTGAAGTAATCGACCACAACGAAACTGTCGTAGACGGGCATGAGTTTTTCGCTGCCGGAGACCGTGGTCAAGACGATGGTCTGCCCCCGTTCCATGGCCGGCCGTTCCACAATTTTTCCGTCCGCGTCACGATACTTGAAGTGGGCGATGAGGTGTCCGACGATCGCCCCCGGCGGGACGCGTGGCACGTGCGGCACGGGCATCGGCGGCGGGATCGGCGCTGCGGCGGGTTGCCCCTTCTTGGCATCGCGCATCAACTGTTGAATCTCCTCGGGTATTCCTATGGGCATTTCAACCATCGGCGCCGGTTGCGCCGGCTCCTTGGCTTTCTCGAGCGCCCTCTTGAACTCCTGCTCGCGAAAATCATGCAGCCCGATCTCGGCTTTCTCGTAGGCCTTGCGCAAGTCTTCCGGGATCGCAAAACTCGCTGCAGGGAGCGGATCGTTGCGCTGGTTCTCCTTGTTCTTCGCTTTTTGATCGCGATAGCTGGCGAGGTGCTCATGAAAGCCGCCGACTTCCGAGCGTGACTTGAGCTCGATGCCCATTACCCGTACGGGGCGCGTGGCAATTTCGCGCTGGCCTCGATGCTCGAATTGGACCATCGCGAAGGCTTCCAGCGTGATCGCCATCGACTCGATCTGCGCATTCAAATACGCGTTCTGGCGGATACGCGTGATCTTCTCGACGGGATCGTGGAATCCCTCCATGCTGTGCCCTTCGACCACGACGTCCGACAGGACGCTGTGCAGCAGCGTGCGCAGCTTGGTCGAAAAGCCGTTCATGACGCTGTTGACTACGATGAGCGTCCCGACGCCCAGCATGACGCTGATGATGCACGCGAAGGCAAGATAGCGTGTCTTGAGATAGCGCCAGCAGAGAAGGTGTTTGTACATGACGGCACGTCCTTGTGATTTACCAGCCCCGAGCGCGAGCTCAGGGATAGCGTAATCCCCGAGCTCGCGCTCGGGGCTGGCTATGGTGAGGTCTTTTCGGGTCGCAACAGCGGAAACAGAATCACATCGCGGATCGTTTGCGTGTTCGTCAGCAGCATGATCAGGCGATCGATACCGATGCCAAGTCCCCCCGCGGGCGGCATGCCATGGCGCTGGGCCCGGATGAAGTCGTGGTCCATCTTGGCCATCGAGTCTTCCTCGGGCAAGCCGGCGAGCTGCTGCGAGAAAGTCTGTTCCTGCGTGATCGGGTCGTTCAGCTCGGTGTAGGCGTTCGCCAATTCCATGCCGTGAACGTACAGCTCGAAGCGCTCCGCGATCGTCGGCGCCCCGGCCTTGCGCTTGGTCAGCGGGCACAGGGCAGCCGGATAGTCGTACACAAATACCGGGCCGGCGAGGTTGTGCTCGACCTTGTGCTCGAAGAGTTCATGCACGAGCACGTCGTGATGTTTGCCCTTGATGTCGAGGTGGGTCTTCAGCGCGGCGTCCTTGACGGCGGCTTCGTCCGACATCGAGATGCCGACGTATTGCTGAAAGGCGTCCGCATAGGCCAAACGCTTCCAGGGGGGCGTGAAGTCAATCGACTTGGGGCCATAGGCGCGCTGATAGCCGCCGCCGATGGCGTCGATGGCGGCGATCACCATGCCTTCGGTCAGCTCCATCATCGTCTCGTAATTGCCATAGGCCTGGTACAGCTCCATCATCGTGAATTCAGGATTGTGCTTCGGGCTGATCCCCTCATTGCGGAACACGCGGCCAATCTCGTAAACTTTTTCGAGGCCGCCGACGAGCAGGCGCTTCAGATGCAGTTCGAGCGCGATACGCAGGAACAACGGAATGTCGAGGGCGTTGTGGTGCGTTTTGAAGGGGCGTGCCGCGGCGCCGCCGGCGATGGCGTGCAGCGTCGGCGTTTCAACCTCGCAGTAGCCTTGGGCGTCGAGGTAGGAACGAATCGAGCGCACGATCTTGACGCGTTTGAGCGTGATGTCCAGTAGCTCGGGATTGTAGGTCAGGTCGAGATAGCGATGCCTGAGGCGATATTCCATCTCCGACATGCCGCCCCACTTGTCGGGGTGCGGTTCGAGGGACTTGGAGAGAAACGTCAGCTTCTCGGCAAAGATGGTCGGCTCGCCACGCTTGGTTTTGCCAAACTTTCCCTCGATGCCGACGAGATCGCCGAGATCGAGTTCCTGCGCCAGCCCCCAGCCGATATCGCCAATCTGCTTTTGGCCCAGCATGACCTGAATGCGGCTCGACCAGTCGGTGAACTCGGTGGCTTCGTGCTTATCGTCAGCCGCGGTTTTGCGCATGGTGAGATGGCCGGACCAGTCGCGGATATCGAGCCAGTGAACCTTGCCGCCGATGCGCCGACTGACGATGCGCCCCGCCGCCTTGACCGCAGGGCGCTGGTCTTCGGGCAGATCGGCAGGCAATTCAAGGATTTTCTGGATTGGTTGATGCCCATCGAACCGATGGCCCCACGGATCGAGGCCGAGCTTCTCGATGTTGCGCAACTTATCCAGACGACTGCTTTCGACGGCATGTTCCACGGGTGTATTCGGCTTTCGTTAAACTGGGAAGACTCAGGGCGGCGGTGTCAATCGTGAGAATATGGATTGTAGTCGGCGCGTAAATCCTGTCAATTGCGAGTGATGCCGAGGGGCGCTGACCGACGTTGGGGTTCGCTTCAATCCACAAACATGAATTGATTCGCATCGAACAGTCGCCGCTGAAGTGCCAGCGGAAGTCGCAACGGGAAGAAAAGGAGATCGCTATGGGATTCCTTAGGGTCGAATGCGCAACCGCCGGTCTTGATAGACTGTGAACTTGCCGGGCAGCTCGTCGCCGTGCGTGTTGACAATCTCTTCGATAACGCTCACCTTTTCGGCGCTCGCGGCCGACTCCAACCGCAGTAATAGGACTCCTGCGTGCGGTTGACCGGAATGGTAAACCAGTTCGCCAAAATCTTTGTCCATGGTGATCACGATTCGTTGCTCGGCGACTGCCCACGAGAGGGTTGCCGTATCCCCCATCTTGGGATCACGGTCGCGGACGGCCTGCGTGTCGTGGCCATTCTGGCGAAGCCCACTCTCGACAGCTCGACCGACGCCGACGAGAATGCGCAACGCCGTCATGCTGCACCAACCGGATAGATGCGTTCGTCAGCCACCAAACGGGATGCATATTGCAAACAGGCGAGGATGTCAGCCCTTTCCAGGTCCGGATAGTCGGCCAACAGATCATCGATGGGCACGTTGTTGCCGAGTGCTTTCAGAATCTGCTCAACGCTGATGCGCATGCCGCGTATGATGGGCTTTCCGGCCAAAACTTCGGGGTCTAACGTGATGCGGTCCAGGAGCTTTTGCACGGAGCACCTCCAAAGCGTAGTGTTCAACCCTCTAACATGATACCACGCCCGCCATCGAGGTTCCCCTCAATCCACAAACATGAACTCATTCGCATTGAATACCAGCCGGCACGCGTTCGCCAATCCGTGCCTCTGGATGTATGTGGCCATAGCGGCGCGCTCTTGTAACGTCGGTTGTCGGGCGAGCGCTAAACGGTAAACAGCGTCTACCTGGCGGGCGGGGTCTTTTTCCTGGGCCTGCACACGTTCGGCGAAGTACTCCGCTTGCTTCACCATGAACGGGTTGTTCAGGAGCGCCAGCGCTTGCAGGGCAGTCATCGTACTGTTGCGAACCGGCACGTTGATGTTCGGATCGGCGCAATCGAGCGTCTCCAGAAACGGGTTCGGCACGCTGCGGACCACGAAGCGGTAGACCGTGCGCCGCCAGCTCTCCGGGCGGTTGATGTAGTTGACGTCGAGATGATCGTAGATCGGCGAATGATCTTCCTTGAAGCGGAACAGGTCATAGCCGGGGCCGTACATCTTGAAGTCCATCTTGCCGCTCACCACCAAGACGGCATCACGAATCGACTCGGCATCGAGCCGCTGCCGATTCATGCGCCAGAGCAGCCGATTGTCCCCATCCCGTTTAGCGTTCGAAATATCATGGGTGGACGCCTGGCGATAGGTCGCGCTCAGCAAGATCTTGCGATGCAGCTTCTTGAACGAATCGACGTCGCGAAACTCGCTCGCCAGATAGTCGAGCAATTCCGGATGGCTCGGCCGGCTGCCATTGCGGCCAAAATCGTTGGGCGTATCGACGAGCCCCTTGCCGAAGTGGTGCTGCCAAACGCGATTGACGATGCTGCGCCACGTCAACACATTGGCATCATCGGCAATCCAGTTGGCAAGAGCGGCACGCCTGTCTCCCTCCCCTCTCCCCTCCGGGGGAGAGGGGCCGGGGGTGAGGGGGCTGGTTTGCAGTTTCGCAAAGTGTCGATCCATCCCCTTGAGCAATCCCAGCGCCCCCGGCAACGCCAATTCCCCCTTGCGCTCGACATCGCCGCGCTGTAACACGTGGATCGGCCGCGGCGCGATCGGCAGGGCGGCGTACACCTTCATTGAATCCTTCAACGTTGCCAGTTGCAGGTTGAAGGTTTCCACTTGCTTGGCCAGGTGCGTCAGTTCTGTGCGTGTGTCGGCATCGAGTAACGCTTCGTACATCTTGCGGCGCTCGGCGTCGAGCCGGTTCAAATTGAGTTCATGTCCCAGGCGCCCCTGGAAGTCGGTGCCGAGCAGACGCTGTCGGCTGTTGAAGCCGTCGACGAGATGGCGCGTACTCCAGCGGCCCCCTTCGATGGAATCGAGGGCGGTAACTTTGGCCCCGAGCGCGACATTCCTGCCATCGCGCGTATACGCCTCCATTTCGCCCAGCGCGAAGACGTAGTCGTTTGTGCGCTTCCAGAGCTTGGTCGCTGTCAGGCGCACAAACCGCGCTTTCTTGCCTACACGAAACGTGAGCGGTTGGTCTCCTGGATTGAGCACATCGCCTGGCGTATGATCGACGAGCGTCTCGAACTTGGCAAAGTTCTCGTCGTCGGACAGCGTAATCTTGTAACGCAGCGGAAAGCCGAAACCGGGCGAATCGGGGAAATCGGTCGGCCGAGCCGGCAGCAGGCGAATTGCCGCGATATCGGTGGATTTCTGAAGGTCCAGCTGTACCCACTTGGTCGACTCAGCCGATTTCTCGATGCCGCTGTGGTAGCCATTGGTCGGGCTCGGTTTGGTCTTGTCGTCAAACGGCAGCTTGTGGATCTCCGTTTGAAGCGCCATGATCTCCGTTTCCCGCTTTCTCAACTCCGGGGACGATTTGCTGGCAACCTTGATGACCAGGGCTGCGTGCTTTGCTGCTGCCGCATTGCGCTTTTTCTCAAGCTCCGCTTTCAACGCTTGCGTATCCTTGGACGCCACCGGCCGGTCGCCGCGCTCGACGCCGGCGAAGACGGCTTGCAGCTGGTAGTACTCCTTCATCGGGATGGGATCAAACTTGTGATCATGGCAGCGGGCACAGTGGACGGTCAAGCTGCAAAACGTCGAAAGCGTGTTCGCGACCATGTCGTCCCGATCCAGCACGCGCGTCTTTTCCTTGTCAACGGTCCCTTCGCGCAGCTCCACCTGGCCGACGAAGTCCCACGGCCCTGCGACGACGAAACCGGTTGCGATGATGCCGTCCGGGTCGGCGGGGAACAGCACATCGCCCGCAACCTGCTGACGAATGAATCGGCGGTATGGCATGTCGCTGTTCAGCGCGCGGATCACCCAGTCGCGATAGAGCCAGGCCCACAGACGCCGCTTGTCCTTGTCGTAACCATGCGTGTCCGCGTAGTGAACCAGGTCGAGCCAAAGGCGGGCCCAGCGCTCGCCGTAGCGCGGCGATGCCAGCAGGCGATCGACCAGCTTTTCCAAGGCCGCTTGCGGCGCTGCAGCATGTTCCTTGACGAACTCGTCAATCTCGCCAGGTGTCGGTGGCAGTCCATGCAGATCGAACGTCATGCGCCGGATCAACGTGATCGGGTCGGCCTCGCCACTGGGCTTCATCTCTTTGGCTTCCAGAGTCGCCAGGATAAAGCGGTCAATCTCGTTCTTGATCCAGGCGACGTCCTTGACCTCCGGCAGCTTCGGCTTGGCAATCGGTTGCAGCGACCACCACGGGCCACTCGGTCCGTCGCTTGCGCGTCCGGCTAACGACAATCCCTTGGGCCACGCTGCACCGTCCTTGATCCAGTGTGCGATCGACTCGACTTCCTCATCCCTGAGCGGCGTCCCCTTTTGCGGCATCTTCGGCATCGGCCCGCGGATCAGCTTGACGAGCAGGCTCTTGGCCGGATCGCCAGGGACGATGGCGGGCCCCTTGTCGCCGCCGGTCAGCGTGTTCTCGTGCGTGGAAAGATCCAGCCCGCCGCGCGCCTTGGCGGGGTTGTGACAGGTGACGCAATTCTTCTTGAGAATCGGCGCGACCTTGTCAGCAAAGAACTTCTCGTCCGCCTTGGGCCGAGTGGGCTGCGCGATTCCGAGCGCGGCGAGGATCGGAAAAATCAGGACCAGACCGATGGATAATCGATAGGCGGGGTTCATGTCTTGTATTGTACACGGCGAACGGCCAGCGTTAGCTGGCTGGTGCGCTGCCCCACGCCATTGCGAGGTGCGACGCCCCATGCCATTGCAAGGCGCACTGCAACAGCCGGCTTACACAGGCCGTTCGCCGAATTTTCTTGACCCGCCGCGTCGGCAGGTTACCGTAGGGAGGATGCCACCATCGTCATTCGGGAGTCACGCCATGTGGAAATCGATCGCGTCCCTCTTCGTCTTGTCGGCCATCGCCATGCCGGTCGTCGCCCAGCCCGCCAAGGAATGGTCGCCGCTGCAAATGATGCAGGTCAAACGCATCAGCGGCGTCCAGGTGTCTCCCGACGGCAAGCGCGTCGTCTATGCCGTCAAGCAAGCTGTGCTGGATGGCGGCAAGAGCGAGTACCTGACGCACATCTATCTGGCCAACGCCGACGGCACGGATACGTTTCAGCTCACCAAGGGGGACAAATCGTGCGAAGAGCCGCAATGGTCGCCCGATGGCAACTGGATCGCGTTTCTGAGTCGGAAGACCGGCAAACGCAACGTCTGGGTCATGTCGCCCGATGGCATGAACTCGGTTCAATTGACTACCATGGCAAGCGACGTGACCAGCTTCAAATGGTCGCCGGACTCAATACAGATTGCGTTCACCGCGAAAGATGCGCCGACCGAGGCGGAGGAGAAAGCGAAAAAAGACAAGAACGATGCGCGCGTCTTGGATGAAAACATCAAGATGAGCCGGCTGCACGTCGTCGTCTTCGTCGCCCAGGGCAAACAGAAGGCGAGGGCCTTGACGACGGGAAACTACAGCGTCAACGCTACCGGGCGCGCGGGGTACGATTGGGCGCCCGACTCGAAGTCCATCGTCTTCTCCCACACGACGACGCCGCACGCGGATGATTGGCCGAGCGCCGACCTGTCATTTGTGAATGTCGAGGACGGTAAAGTGCGGCCACTCGTCAGCTCCAAGGCAGCCGAGTATTCGCCGCACTTTTCGCCGGATGGCAAGTGGATCGCCTACGTCGCCACCGATGATCCGCCCACCTGGGCCGGCGCCGGACGTATTCACGTCGTCCCGGTAGGTAAAGGGGAACCGCGCACCCTCGGGGAGACTTTCGACGGCTTTGGCCGCTATTCCGAAATCGTTGGCTGGGCGGAGGACGGAATGAGCATTTACTACTCGGAAATGCATCGCACGTCCCTTCACCTCGGTCGAATGCACCTGGAGGGAAAGCCCTCCCAAATCGGTAACGAGTTTGGCGTCGCCACGGGCGGCGTGAGTTTGAACGCCACGCGCACCCACTTGGGCTTTAGCTGGGAGACACTTGGCAAGGCGCCCGAAGCACATCTCAGCCCAGTTGCTAAGTTGGAGCCCATCGCCGTCAGCAACGTGAATAAGCTGCCCAAGCTCCCGCTCGGCAAGACCGAAGTCATCCGCTGGAAATCGAAGGACGGCCTCGACATCGAAGGCCTCCTCACCTATCCGGCGAACTACAAAAAAGGCCAGCGCTATCCGCTCTTGCTCAACGTCCATGGGGGGCCCATGGGGGTCTTCACGCAGACCTTTGTCGCGTCGCCGGGCCTCTATCCGATTGCTACCTTCAGCAGTCGCGGCTACGCGGTGTTGCGACCCAATCCGCGCGGCTCCTCCGGCTATGGCAAGAAGTTCCGCTATGCCAACTACAACGACTGGGGCGGCGGCGATTTCCAGGACTGCATGACCGGCGTCGATCACGTCATCAAGATGGGCATCGCCGACGAGAACCGCCTCGGCGTCATGGGCTGGAGCTACGGCGGCTTCATGACCTCCTGGACCATCACCCAGACCAAACGCTTCAAGGCCGCCAGCGTCGGCGCCGGCGTCACCAACCTGATGAGCTTCACCGGCACCGCCGACATTCCGGGGTTCCTCCCCGATTACTTCGGCGGCGAATTCTGGGACAAGCCCGATACGTATCGCAAGCACAGCGCCATGTTCAACGTCAAGGGAGTCACGACGCCAACGCTGATCCAGCACGGCGAGCGCGACGAACGCGTGCCGTTGTCGCAAGGCCTGGAGCTGTACAACGCTCTCAAACGCCAGGGCTGCACGACCAAGATGGTCATCTACCCGCGCACCCCGCACGGCATCGAGGAGCCGCGGTTGTTGGTCGATTGCATGGAACGCAACCTGGAGTGGTTTGATAAGTACGTGAAAAACGCCAATTGACTCCTCGTGCCCTAGCTCCGCTTGGGTACGCATACCAGGAAGGCCTGATTCCTCTCACACCAGAATCGGAGTCCTCAAAGTAAAATGACGTGATTTTTCTCCTAACCTAAACCTTACGATTGGTAAAATGTACCCGATTTCGGTTCGAAGAATCGTGGCGATCAAGGGAGGGCAACTCTCGATGTGGTTTCTTGGTCCTATTATCGCATCCGTGGTTGGCGGAATCGCCAGCGTGGCGGCCAAAGTGATTTACGACAAAGCCACTGCGGAGCCCGGCCGGGTCAAATGCCCGAAGTGCCAGCAACGAGAATGCGGCAGCGAGTTAGGCTGCTGCAAGACCCTGATCTGCGAGGAATGCAAAAAAGGCATGTGCGCACGCGGGAAATGTGAGTATTGCGGGTCGGACATCAAATGGGCGTGATTCGGCCCATACTGGTCGAGGTGCAAGCAAGGCTTCCATGCTTTTGAGAATCGCCCCATGACGCTCCTCAATTATTACCCGCATCTTGAGGGCTCGCACGGCAAGATGCGCTTGACTATGGACCAGGCGCTTCTCGACAAATTCTGCGCCTTGCTCAAGAATCAATTCAAAGACCGGATGCACGACCTGCGCATCACTCCGGTCGGCGAGAATCGATTTCGCATTCAAGCCGAGCTATCGAATTGGTTTTACCAATTCTTTGGAGCAGTGGGACTACGTGTACTTCGGGGCGAGGGCATAGTTATCCAAATCCTCTATCCGACGGCTTCGCGAAAGGAGCCCACCATCGAAGGATCCATGGATACCACTCTTTTTGGGAAAGATCTCGCTATTCCAAGTCTAGTGGCTGCCATCAACGAAGGGTTGGGCGTTAGGGAAGCATTTGAAGTGACAGAAACGAAATGGCTAGGATGGACACAGTTTCGAGTTTATGTTGCGGTTCATCCATTCCGTCTTTTGCGGAAGTTCTTGCCCGCCGAAATTGGACGTCACATCACGCGCGTAAAGTGGCAGGCAACGGAGAATGCGTTCTATTTCGATTTCACCTGGGAACATTCGGGTATTAAACGTAAACCCACAGCACCAAACGAGGGAAAAACCGATGGATGAGCAACTGAAATTGTTTGTGGAAAACTTGGTGAAAACGCAGTTCGCCGATCTCAAGGGATCTTGGGCAAACCTACACCTTCAAATTCCTGAGAAGATCTTGAATGAAGCACTCGCATTGGCTGTGAATTCGCAAAAAGGCGCAAACCCGTGGGTCGCGCTTGTCAGTGCGGCACACGTAAAAGGGACCGTCAGCGTGGAGATCAAATTAAACGTTTAACATCCAACAGCAAGATCGAGCGCGGCAACTTTCGCCAGAGCCCGCGGAGCCACGGCAATGAGAAACAACCTCCTGCTGATCGCTTTGAAAGAGGCATTCGAACGGAACGCGGCGAGGCCAGCGATCGTATTGCCACTGAATCCGTCCGCACCTCCGCTCGCGTTCGATTACCCTTCACGCCACAACTCTCCGACGGACGCACCGCTGGTGCTGGGTTATGAGAAAGTGGAAAGGCAAGCTGGGAGAGGCGCCGGTGTATTACAGCAATACGGCGTTCGCAAGGGCGATCGCGTTGCCCTGTGTATGCCCAGCAAGCTCAAGTTCCTGTTCGCGCATCTCTCGGCACTGTACGCAGGCGCCGTTGCATTGCCATTGAATCCGCGCATCACACGCGAGGAGTTACGATTCTTTCTTGCCGACAGCGGGGCGCGGTTTGTAGTTGCAAGCAACGAGCTTTGCGCAGTCGTGGAAAGTTTGCGGCCGCAGTTGCCGCAGTTGCACATGGTCATCCCAGAGGATGCGGTCTTCGACCGCGTATCCGTCCCGTATTCCCTTCTCGATGTCACCGCCGCCGACCCCTGCCTCCTGATGTACAGCTCCGGCACCACCGGTTGGCCGAAGGGAATCGTTCACACGCAAGGCAACGTCCTCTCGGCCTTGCGCGCCTTGCAAGCGTGCTGGCGTCTCACGCCGGACGACGTGGTGCTGAACGTGCTGCCACTCTTCCACATCCATGGCCTGTGTTTCGCGACGCTGCTGACGCTGCTGACAGGCGGCACTTTGATTCTCGACGATTTCGAGCCGCAGCGGACGTTGCAACAGATTGGCGATTGCAGTGTCTTCATGGCCGTGCCGACGATCTACTATCGATTTCTGGAACAGCCGAACGTTCGCGACATCGCCAAGACCTGGCAGAAGCCGCGGCTGTTCACGTGCGGGTCGGCGCCGATCCGCGCGGAGGTGCTGCCGGAATTGCAATCGATTCTCGGCAAGCCGGTCATCAATCGCTATGGAATGACCGAGGCGTTTGTGATCACGAGTTTGCCGCTCGACGGTCCGTGGCCCAATGGTTCGGTGGGTTTGCCGCTGGAGGGGGTCGAGTTGCGCGTTGTTACGGACGAGCCGCGACCGTTAGGGAGCGGAGCCGTCGGCGCGGTGCAGATACGTGGGCCGAACCTGTTTCGCGGGTATTGGAAGCCAACCCCGAGCGACGCCCCCTCACCCCCGGCCCCTCTCCCCCGGAGGGGAGAGGGGAGGGAGGATGAATGGTTCGATACCGGCGATCTCGGCTTTCTCGACGACGCCGGGTTCCTCACGCTCGTCGGTCGCACGAACGATCTGATCATCACCAGCGGATTCAACGTCTATCCTCAAGTTGTCGAGCGCGTCATCAACGAGTGCCCCGGCGTGCGCGAGTCGGCAGTGCTCGGCGTGCCCGATGATCGCAAGGGGGAGCGCGTCGTCGCCGTGGTGGTGCGCGACGATTCCACGCTTGACGAAGATCGCTTGCGCGCTTTCCTGTGCGATCGTCTCGTCGATTATCAACGGCCCAGGACTATCATGTTCGTGGACGCACTGCCGCGCAATGCGATGGGCAAGGTGCTGCGGAAGGAGATGCACGGATGGTTCCAATGATCCCGATTGCCGAGCGCGTCGCCGCCCTGCGCCCCACCGCGGTCAACCGTGTCCTGAAGGAAGCCCGGCAACTTCAGGCGGAAGGCAAAGCGCTGGTAACACTCATGCGCGGCCAGCCCGATACGCCGACGCCTCTGCACATTGTCGAAGCCGCTGAGAAGGCGCTGCGCGATGGCTTGACCGGCTATCCGGACAATCAAGGGGAGCCGATCCTGCGGCAAGCAGTCGCGGAGAAGCTTTGGCGCGACAACGATCTGACGTATGATGCGAATCGTGAGATTCTCATCACCGACGGGGCGACCGGCGGTTTCTTCGCCGCCCTGGCAGTGCTGATTCAGCCCGGCGACGAGGTGTTGGTCCCAGATCCAATTTACGATGCCTATGCGTCGCCGATTGCGATCTGGGGAGGCAAGCCGGTTTCGGTGAGGAGCACTCTCCACTCCGGCCGATTCGTCTTGGATCGCGGCGCACTGGAGGCCGCACGAACGCCCATATCGCGCGTTTTGCTTCTCAATACGCCGTGGAATCCGACGGGGACCGTTCTCACCCGGCCCGAGCTGAAGGAAATCGTCGACTTCGCCATCACCCACAATCTTTACGTCATCAGCGATGAAATCTACGAGACGCTGGTGTACGACGATTGCCGACACGTCTCGCCCGCGGCGCTTTCCCCCGAAGCTCGAGCGCGGACGGTGCTGGTCAACAGCCTGTCGAACACCTACCGCATGACCGGCTGGCGCATCGGGTACTGCGCCGCGCCCGAGAAAATTATTCGTGCCATGTCGCTCGTATGGCAGCAATACAGCCGCGGGCCGGCGATGTTTGTGCAGCACGCGGCGGCCGCGGCGCTCAAGGGCGATCAGGCGTGCGTGGGCAAGATGACGGCGGAGTATCAGGCGCGGCGCGATTCGGTCCTGAAGGCGCTCAACGGGATAACGGGCGTGGCGCCGTTGGTCCCGCAAGGCGGTTTGTTCGTGATGGTCGATGTGCGCGGGCTGGGCATGGCGTCTGACGACGTGCGCAAGTTTCTCTTGCGCGATGCCGGGGTTGTCGTCATCCACGGCGCCGCGTATGGCGACGGGGGTGAAGGCACGTTGCGAGTTTCGTTCGCGGGCGGCGGTCAGACGCTGGAGCAAGGCCTGCAACGCCTGCGCGATGGACTCAAGCAACTCGTAGACCAAGCTCAGAAGAAAGACTAACCACAGTGACACAGAGAAAATGCAGAGTTTGGCCACGGATGAAACACAGATGAAACAAGGGTAAAGACCAGAGATAGAAAACGGCCACCCCTGCATTTTCTCTGTGTCACTGTGTCTCTGTGGTTAGCCCCCGCCTCGCGCGCGGAAAGGTTGATTGATGAGTCGAGCGTCTCTGCCCCAGATCGAGAAGCCTACCGTGGATGTTCCCGCCTTGCGCGCTGCGTTGCGCGAGGCCGTCAGCGGCGAGGTCCGCTTCGAGCGCCTCGATCGTGCTTTGTATTCCACCGACGCCAGCGTCTACCAGATCGTTCCGCTGGGCGTGGTGATACCGAAGACGCCGGACGACGTGATTGCGACGCTCAAGATCTGTACCGAGTTTCGCGTCCCGATCACCGCGCGCGGCGGCGGCACATCGCAGGCCGGGCAATCGATCGGGCCCGGCGTCATTCTCGATTTCTCGAAGTACCTCAATCGCATCCTCGAAGTCAACGCCGCGGAAAAGTGGGTTCGCGTCGAGCCTGGCTGCGTGCTCGATGATCTTAACGTGCACGTGAAGCCGCACGGATTGCTGTTCGCGCCCGATATCTCCACCGCCAACCGCGCCACCATCGGCGGCATGGTCGCCAACAACTCCTCCGGCACCCACTCGGTCATCCTTGGCAAGACCATCGATCACGTCCTCGAACTGAAGGTGCTTCTCGCCGACGGCAGTGTGATCGATACTTCGACGGCGGCGGAGCATCCGGGGGTTCAGCTCGTACGCCGGCTCGCTCTGGAACACGCCGGCGAGATCGAGCGGCGCTTCCCTAAGATTCTGCGCCGCGTCGGGGGCTATAACCTGGACGCTTTCGCCGCTTGCGCCGTAGCAAACGCAGAACGCCGCGAGACGGCTACGCCGCAAGCGGCAAACTTGTGCCACCTCTTCGTCGGCTCCGAAGGCACGCTCGGCATCGTCCTCGAAGCGAAGTTGCGGCTCGTCGAGTTGCCGAAGGCGAAGGCCCTCCTCGTCGTGCAGTTCGCCGATCTGCTCGATGCGCTCGCGGTAACCCCGATCATTCTGACGCATGGTCCATCGGCCGTCGAGGTCATGGATCGTTTTATCCTTGACTGCACGAAGCTGAACGCGGACGCGGCCCGGCTGCGCGACTTCATTGTGGGTGATCCGGGGGCGATTCTGATTATCGAGTTCTATGGACAGGACGTCGCGGAGTTGCTGCCACGGGTTGAGGCGTTGGAAGGTGCGTTGCGAACGCTAAACGTAAACATGTTGCGGGCGATCGATCCGGCGGCGCAAGCGCGCATCTGGAAGCTACGGACCCTCGCGCTCGGTCTGTCGATGGCGGAGAAGGGGGACGCCAAGGCGATTTCGTTCGTCGAGGACACGGCCGTCGCCCCGGAGCGTTTGCGTGATTACATCGACGAGTTCCAGCAACTCATCACGCGCCACGGCACCAAGGCAGGCGTTTATGCCCATGCGTCGGTCGGCTGCCTGCACGTGCGGCCGATCGTCAATCTAAAGAGCGTCGAAGGCGTGCAGCAGTTTCAGGCCATCGCCGACGAGGTCGCCGATCTCGTGCTCAAGTACGGCGGCGCCCTCTCCGGCGAGCACGGCGACGGATTAGTGCGAAGTCCCTATCAGGAAAAAATGTTCGGCCCGACGCTCTACCAGGCCTTTCGCGAGATCAAGCGCACGTTCGATCCGCACAACTTGCTCAATCCCGGCAAGATCGTGGACGCGCCGCCGCTTACGTCCAGTCTGCGTTACGGCTCGGCCTATGTCACGCCGGAGGTGCCGACGACCTTCGACTTCTCCGCTGACGGCGGCCTGACGCGCGCAACCGAACTGTGCGCCGGCGTCGGCGAGTGCCGCAAGAAACGCGGCGGCACCATGTGCCCCTCGTTCCAGGCCACCGGCGACGAGCTTCACTCGACGCGCGGCCGAGCCAACACATTGCGGCTGGCGCTCACGGGTCAGCTCCCCTCTCCCCCCGGGAGAGGGGCCGGGGGTGAGGGTGCTGGTCTGGTTGATCCGGCTGTGCTCGAAGCGCTCGACCTCTGCCTCGAATGCAAAGCCTGCAAGACCGAGTGCCCCACCAACGTCGATATGGCAAGGCTCAAGGCGGAAGTGCTCGACCAGCATCACAAAAAACACGGCTTGCCCTGGCGCAACTGGCTGTTCGGCAACGTGGCAAGTTTGAGTGCGTGGGGCTGCACGTTGGCGCCGATGTCGAACTGGTGGACGCAAAGCCGCTTGGGCCGATGGCTGAACGAGAAGTCATTCGGCCTCGATCGTCGCAGAATACCGCCGCCTTTCGCAGCACTCCCATATACGCAAAACATCGATGCCGTGGCGCCCGAAAGCCTGATAAAGATTCCGGAGGTCTTACTGTTCCCGGATACTTTCATGAATTTTCACGAACCCGACATCGGTATGGCAGTGAAGGTTCTTGGGCCTATGGTGGCTCAGCGAGTCGTCATCGATGGGCTACCGCGTTCCTGCGACCGACGAACACCTGGGGGAAACTTTTGGCCAGACAGATTACGCTGCTGCGGTCGACCGATGATTTCCAACGGCATGTTGTCCAAGGCCGTCGCCTATGCCAAGCATAACGTCGAACGGTTGTTCCCATGGGCGTCAAGTGGATTGCCAATTATCGCCTGCGAACCAAGCTGCATCCTCACCATCAAGGACGATTATCCCGCGCTCTTGAAAGGCGAGCTACGTGCGAAAGCGCAAGCGGTCGCCGAGCGCTGCTTCACCTTCGAGGAGTTCCTGGAGCACCGGCTGGCGAATACGCCGAGCACCCTCACCCCCCGCCCCGCTCCCGGGGGGGGAGGGGAGCGGAGGTTCCGCCCAGGCCCGAA